>WNEY01001884.1_pt1 | contig 15068 bp, 10 predicted proteins | sample 5400531 | NCBI WGS metagenome assembly WNEY01 (sample SAMN13153338, study PRJNA577476) | soil metagenome | isolation source: 200 cm saprolite under Douglas fir tree site 1 | place: USA:California | collected 2015-04-18
CCCTCGTACTCTGCGCTATCAGTATCATAGCCTTAAGCAGTTGTAGTACTCCGGCATTACCCAGGCGGCTCTATGTTCTGACCCCCCTCACGCAGGTAGAGCCAGCATCCCGAGTCCCCGGGGTGGGTGACGTCACCATTGGGGTGGGGCCGGTCGAGGTACCACAGTACGTGAATCGGCCAGAAATTGTCACGGGACGCGACTCCCCTGTGCTCCAGAGCGCCGCCCTGGCGGAATGGGCCGAGCCCTTGCGAGACGGCTTCACGCGGGTACTGGCAGAGAATCTGTCGCTGCTGCTGGCAACGGAGCGCGTCGCGATCTTTCCGCGGCAGAGTGGTGTCCCGGAGTACCAGGTGGTGGTCAACGTCATACAGTTTCTGGGGCAACCAGGAGACGACGTCGTACTGGTGGCGCTCTGGGGCCTGCTTGGCAAGCAGGGGCAAGACCTGGTGAGCAAAAAATCGAGCTTCCGTGAGCCCACTGGCGGGCAGGACTACGAAGCGCTGGCCGCGGCCATGAGTCGCACAGTTGCCGCGCTGAGTCGCGACATTGCCGCAGCCATTAGCGCTCTCCCGCCACGCCCATCGGCTCACTGATAAACCGTAGGATTCACTAACATCGCGGCATCAGGGCGGCGTCCCTCCAGGACCGCGACGACGCCGAGAGCAGCCAGTACGCCGGTCTCCCGTAAGCCCTCACGCGAATACGCCGCCAGATGGGGCGACAGCACGACGTTCTCCAGGCCATGAAACGGATTCTGGCGTAGTGGCTCGTCGTGGAACACGTCCAGCCCGGCCCCGGCGATTTTACCCTCACGCAGGGCGGCGGCAAGGGCAGCTTCGTCGATGAGCCCCCCGCGTGCCGTGTTGATCAGAAACGCTGTGGGTTTCATCAGGCGCAGGGCTGGCGCATCGATGAGATGACGTGTCCCCTGACTCAGCGGGGCATTGATCGACACGATGTCCGCACGCTGCAGCAGTTCCGCCAGCGCGACATAGGTGACCCCATACTGCTGGGCAAACGCCTCATCCTGCACCACATCTGTCGCCAGGATGGGCATCTCAAAGCCACGCGCGCGGCGCGCCACGGCTTTGCCAATGCGCCCCAGGCCGATAATCCCCAGCGTCTTACCCCAAATGTTGGTGCTGACCAGCACTTCCCAGCGCCCAGCGCGCACCAGGCGGTCAGCCTGGGCGACCTGCCGGGCTACGCCCAGCATCAGCCCAAAGGTGTAATCGGCCACGCTCTCCGTGAAGCCAGGGGCAACGAGCACCGGGAGACCACGCTGCGTTGCCGCCTCCACATCGACGGAATCATAGCCCACCCCGCGCACGGCAAGCACTTTCAACGATGGGACTTGCGCCAGGACCGCGTCGGTCAGCGGCAGTGACGAGATAATCGCGCCATCCACGTCCTGCAGCAACTCCACGGCCCGTACTTTCGAGACATTCCCGTCGCCCAGCGTCCAGTCCAGTGCCGTGTGTACAAGCGTGCAGCCGTGCGCCCGCAAGACCTCGAGCGGCTCTGGGTCCACCGCAAAATACCGCGCCGTGATGATCACCTTAGGCATGGCTCTCCTCCCTGGTACTGCGTACCGCTACTGCGTAGGGCTACTGCGTAGGGCTGATTATCCCCCGCCAGTATGGCGGGGGCCATTAGCCGTGCGCAGCACCTGGCGGATCTTTTCCGCCGTGATGGGCAACGAGGTGATGCGCACCCCGACGGCATCATAGATGGCGTTGGCAATGGCGGGGGCCATGGCGAGAATGGGCGGCTCGCCGATGCCACGCGCCCCAAACGGTCCCTCGTCATCGGGTTCTTCGACGATCAGCGCCTCGATGCTCGGGAGATCCAGGCTCGATGGGATCTTGTAGTCCAGGAAACCAGCGGTGAGTGGATCGCCCGCTGGCGAGTATTGCACTGCTTCCATCAGTGAGTGGCCAATGGCCTGTGTCACCCCACCCTGGATTTGCCCTGCGACATTTTGCGGGTTAATCGCACACCCCACGTCATGCGCGGCTATGATGCGGATGAGGGCGACCTCACCGGTCTCCTCGTCGACCTCGACTTCCACCATCTGGGTGCCAAAGGTGTGGAGGGACTGGGGCACACGCGAGGCAAACGCCCCGCGTCCCAGGATGGGGCCAGCGCCACGCGTCTGGGCATAACGGGCCAGCTCGCCCAGGGTAAACCCACGGTCCGGAGAGCCCTGCACGAAGATACGCCCCTCGCGACACGTCAGGTCAGCCGGATTGGCTTCGAGCCGGTCAGCCGCCAACTGCACCAACTGCTCACGCGCATCGGTCGCGGCACGCAGCACCGCGTTCCCCACCGAGACAGTCACACGGCTTGCGGCCGTGAGGGTATCGAATGGCGTCGTCTCCGTATCGCCGCTCACCAGCGCTACCGCGTCCGCTTCCACCCCTAAAATTTCAGCCGCAATCTGCACCATCGCCGTGTTGGAGCCACTGCCGATTTCGCTCATGCCGGCGATGAGGTGCACTGTGCCGTCCTCGTTGAGCTTGACCCATGCCCCCGAGCCACGTCCTCCTCCCAGGCGCCACTCGCCGCAGGCCAGACCACGGCCCACCCGCTTGCCAGGCCGACTGGGCAGCGGTTTGACATCGTGCACCGCCTCAGCCGCACGGTCCAGTGTCGCACGCATGCCCACATGGCGCAAGCGTACCCCTGCGCCTGACGTGCTCCCTTCCTGCACCCCATTGCGCCGCCGAAACTCTACCGGGTCAAAACCTAACTCGGTGCAGATCATGTCAATCTGGGACTCACCAGCGAAATGGGCCTGGATGCCCCCCGGTCCGCGAAATGACCCACAGCCCATCTTGTTCGTGTAGACGCTATAGGCTTCGAAACGCACGTGCGGAATGTTGTACGGACCACGTATCACGGTCGGGGCAATCTCGCTACTGCGCGGATGGCAGGCAAAGCCGGTGTCAAAGTACATGCGGGCCTGGCGTGCGACCAGCGTGCCATCACGCGTGATCCCGGTCTTCAGGTAGAGGACGCCTGCCGAGCGTGGCTTGCCGAGAAAAAACTCCTCTTCTCGGGACATGACCATTTTAACGGGACGACCGGTACGCTGGGCCAGGAGTGCACAGTAGGGCTCCAGCACCGTCTGTAACTTGCCGCCAAAGCCCCCACCCACGTGTGGCACGATCACCCGCACTTTGTGCATGGGAATGCCGAGCAGCGACGCCACGCGTGAGCGCACCACGTAGGTTCCCTGGGTGCTCGTCCAGATTGTCAGCTTCCCCCCTGGCTCATACTGTGCCAGCACCGCCATTGGCTCGAGATAGCTCTGGTGCACGGTCGAGGTCGTAAAGGTGTGCTCGAACACGTGGTCAGCCTGGAGGAATCCCACCTCGACGTCCCCCCACGCCACCACCGATTGGGCACAGATGTTGCCCTGCACATGCGCCGGGTTCACCCCCGCGTAGGTTGCCAGAGCCTCATGCAAGAGAGGCGCATCGGGCTTGATCGCCTCCTGGATATCCATCACCGCCGGCAACGGCTCATAGATGACACGGATGCATCGGGCTGCCTCCTCAGCCGTCTCAGGATCCACCGCCGCCACCACTGCTAGCACCGCCCCGCGGTGCAGCACCTTGTGGCGCGCCAACAGGGTCTGATCCTCAAAGTCACTGCCAAAGCGGTATTCTGGCGTATTCCAGGCCGTCAGCACAGCCTGCACCCCTGGCAGGTGCTCGGCCTCACTCGTATCCACGGCGAGGACGCGGGCATGTGCGTAGTCACTCAGCCGCAGCTTGCCGTGGAGCATGCCAGGGAGGTCCAAATCGGCGGCAAATTTCCCGCTCCCGAGCAGTTTTTCAAGGGTATCGATGCGCGGCACAGACGTACCGACGACTTGTCCCATAAGGCTCTTTCCTTCTCCCCGTCTCTCTGTCCTGTTGCTTGCTCTGCACGATATCCCAGCGTAGCAAAGCGCTCTGGCGCTGGCAAGGCTTGTATGCTAGGGTCATAAGGGACAGAAGCCAGCTACTGGGAGGTGTACAACAGGGAGAGGCCTGATGCTGAGCCCATCACAACGAGAACATCTCGAGGAGATCGTACAGCAGGTGAACCCCGAGCTGCAGATCGAGACCGTGACGCTGGACACGGAGCAGACATTAGAGTTGGTACTCTGCAATGACTTCGTCTGTTTTCGACCCTTGCGCATTACCACCCAGGCAGTTGACATTCCCGCCGCTCTAGCGGGACAGCACGAGGCGCTACAGGCACTACAGGAGTGGCTACAATCAGCCCTCCAGGGCTTGGGCTGAGCACGTTCTTTTTTCCGGTCAGCCACGGGTCGGAGGGAGGAGAGTATGCAAGCTGAAATCACGGTACGGCGCGTCCGGGCGGAGGAGTGGGAGCGGTTGCGGGCGATCCGGTTGTGCGCGCTGGCAGACACGCCGATGGCGTTTGGCTCCACGCTGGCTGCCGAGCAGGCGCAGCCGGACGAGTTCTGGCGCGGGCGCGCTGCTGGGGGCGCGGCGGACGACGACAGGGCGACCTTCATCGCGGAGCGTGACGGCGCCTGGGTCGGCATTGCTACCTGTGTGCTGGAGGACGGGGGCACTGGTGCGCGGCCAGCCTGGGTGTTTAGCATGTGGGTGGATCCCGCCGTGCGCCGGCAGGGGACGGCACAGGCGCTGCTCCGTGCCCTCGCCGGCTGGGCCCGGGAGCGCGGCGCCGATGTACTCAACCTGTACGTCACCGAAACGAACGCGCCAGCGATCGCCCTCTACGAGCGGCTGGGCTTCCACGCCACGGGTGCAACCGAGCCACTGCCACACACACCGTCCGTGCGCGAGAACCATATGGCGTGCGTGCTGGAGCAGTTGTGCTCTGACGGCGAGTCTTGACACGTACTGTCTGTTGAGACCGCAGCAGGCGTATACTCACACTGTGCCCCCCTGGCACAAGCGGTAAATGGATGGCTGGAGTCTTTCCAGGCCGGCACAGAGGTCGGTGAGGGATTCCGCAGACCCAACCAGAAGCAGCCCCCCCGGCAGGAGTCGATCGCAGACCCGGCTGATCACCCGCTCCTTTACCGCCGCCTCGAAGTAGATCAAGACATTGCGCAAGAAGATCACATCGAAGCGGCCAAGCTCGGCGGGCAAGGCCTGCACCAGGTTGAGCAGAAGAAAGCGCACGCGTTGGCGCAATGCCCGGTCGATGAGCATCTGCCCACGGTATTCGTCCACACCGCGCAGGCAGTACTGGTTAAGCAGGTGTGGAGGCAGTCCGCCGAGGCCGGCGAGCGGGTACAACCCGCAACGTGCCCGTTGGAGCGCCAGCTGTGAAATGTCGGAGGCGAGGATTTCCCAGGGCGCGTCCAGACCTAAGGTTTCGGCCAGGAGCATGGCCAGGCTGTATGCTTCCTCGCCGGTGGAGCAGGCCGCGGACCACAAGCGCAGGGTCCGCCCCAACGGGAACCGGCGCTCCGACAGCGCCCGGCGCAGGAATGCGAAATGGGCTGGCTCGCGAAAGAAAGAGGTTGCGTTGGTAGTGATCCGGTCGATGGCCGCCTGCACCTCGCTCTCGCCCCCGTGGGCCGTCAACACGCGCCAGTACTCGGCATAGCTGTCGAGCCCGAGTGCGCGCAAGCGCTGGGCGAGGCGCCCCACCAGCAGGGCACGTTTGGTGGGCGGCATCTCGAAGCCCAGGCGCTCGGCGAAGAAATCGGCGAAACGGCGGAAGTCGGTATCCGACATCTCGGGTTTGAACAGATCCGGCACAGCTACACAAACGGCGTCATGCGGCCTTGCGGTCTTGTGCATGCGGGAGCACCTCGATGAACCGGAGCATAGCCTCAGGTATGGCGTGGCTCCCCCGGCCAGACCGGTGCCTCTTCCTCCTTCATCCTCTTATCCGCGCTCCGAAACGGCTGGAACTTGCTTTCGTCCACGGGCTTGTGCAGCGGGGCAGCGACTGGCGCGACAACGCGTCGGGTCGTGACACCGGTCCGCCGCGGGCGCTGGGCCCGGCCGGACGTGTCGGTATTGAAGCGGGCCATCAATGCCTGCATCTCGAGCGCCGAGGCACTCATCTCCTCGGCCGTGGACGACAGCTCCTCCGCCGCCTCCGCCGCCGTCTGCATGGCCTGACTCACCTGGCTGATGGCGCGGTTGACCTGGTCCACGCCCGCCAACTGTTCACCGCAAGCGGCAACGATTTCCTGGACCAGTTCGGACGTCTTGCGGATCGCCGGCACCATCTCGTCGAGCAAGCCGCCGGCGCGCTCCGAGACGGCCAGGCTAGTGCTGGCCAGCGTCCCGATCTCCTGCGCCGCGACCTGGCTGCGTTCAGCCAGCTTGCGCACTTCCGCCGCGACCACGGCGAAGCCCTTGCCGTGTTCCCCGGCCCGCGCCGCCTCGATGGCCGCGTTCAAGGCCAGGAGGTTGGTCTGGTGGGCGATAGCATCGATGATGCCGATCTTAGTCGCGATCTGGCGCATGGCCGCCACCGTTTCCTGGACCGCACGCCCCCCCTCGCCGGCCTCGCCGGCCGCCTTGTTGGCGATGCCCTCGGTCACTCGGGCATGGTCCGCATTCTGCGCCACGGTCGCCGTCATCTTCTCCAGCGAGGCCGAAGACTGCTCAACGCTGGAGGCTTGCTCCATCGCGGACTGGGCGAGCGTCTGGGCCAAGGCGTTGATCTGTTCCGAGGCGGCAGCAACCGTGTCGGCGACGTTGTGCACGTCGGTGATGACCCCGCGTAGGTGCTCGATCATTTGTGCGATAGCGGCGGTGAGGCTGGTGCTATCCCCCTGGCGCAAGGTGAGCTGTACCATCAGGTTGCCGTTGGCCAGCTCGCGCATCAGCGACGCCACGTAAGGCGGTTCGCCTCCCAGGGTACGGGTGAGGCTGCGAATGATCAGGGTGGCAATGATCACGGCCGCCACGATAGCGAGCCCGGCCGCGAGGAACATCCGGTTGCGCGCGGCGATGTGGTGTACTTCTGCGGACTTGGCGGCCTCCTGGTTGAGCTGGTCTTCCATATCACGGACAGCCTTCAGGACGTCGATCAGCTTGCGCATGACCGGGGTAACCTGAGTCAGCATCAGCTCTTTGGCTTCATCGGCCCGGTTCTGGAGACCAAGGTTGGCCAGCTGCTCGGCCAGCGACAGCGCCTGCGGCCGCATGCTCTGGACCAGAGCCATCAGGTCTTTTTCTCGCTGGATGGTTTCGGGTGCACTCTGGAACAAGTCGGCCAGCTGCTTTTCGCTGGCCAGATAACGCTGCTTGGCCTCGTTGAAGAGTTCCATTTCGCGAGCCGTCTCCGAGGCCTGGGTCAGAATGATCAGAGAGCGATAGGTTATCCGCATTTCCTGCAAGGCTTCGACCATGTTCGCTGCGAGTCGCGCCTCTATGTCGTTGGTGTTGACGATGCGGTTGAGATCCTGGTGCACGAGGCGGAAGCCGTGGAGTGCGACGAGCACGCATACCACCGTGAACAGGATGACGGCAGCAAAGCCGAGTCCCATGCGCATGGTGACAGTCATTCCCTGACGGTCGTTCATGTCTTCCTCCCCGGGCGACAGGTCTGCCCCGAAAAACCCACGAAATCAGAGTGCATAAGATGCGTACACTCACGCAGCGATCTTGACGAGTAGGAATGCTTCTCGGCTGACACCATACGCTTTGCCTCATAGCCCTGTCAAGGCAGGAAAGGAGGGGCAGGGGCTGCCCCTCCTTTGGCATTGACAGCGGGAGCAAAGGGTGCTAGAGAGAAGGACATCTAGCGCCGCCGTCTTGCCTGAGCCGGGGCGCTACTGTAGACCTGGGGGACACAGCACGCCAGCCGCTCATCCTGGAGTAATCCGTGCAAGACGCTGTGCCAAACACGGAGGCTGGGTTCTCGTCTCGCACTCGAGGCCGCAACCGTGACGTCTGACGAGCCAGTCCAATATTTTGTCTACATGTATCGCGGGCTGCAGTACGCCTTGCCGGTGCTGCATATTCTCGAGATCGTCCAGGTGTCCGAGTGGCTGCCGTTCCACGGCGACCTGCCCGGTTGCTTCGGCAATATTGTGCATCGTAACATCGTGCTGCCGGTGTTTGATCCCACGGTGCTGGGCACCGATGTGGCTGGCACGCTGACCCCGCCGGCAACCGTCATCGTCGTCAAGCACAACGAGATCGTCTTCGGCCTCGCCATCGACCGCTACGTGACCATGATCCCGCTCGATAGGGGTAGCGCTGGCAATGCCCCGGCGGTGTCAGGCGGCAAGCCCTGTGTCGAAGCGATCCACGCGTACCGCAATAACACCCTGATCACATTCTCCATACCGGCCATTAGCCATGCTGTGCAGCGTCTGTTCGGCGTTCAGACGATCATCTCGGAGGACAGCGAAAGCGCACAGGCACATGGCGCTTTGGCCGCTGAGGTCGTCCAGCACGGCTTTCTGTGTGCGCGCCTCGAGCGTGTGACGTTAGGCATTCCGGTTGAGCAAGTCATTGAGGTCATCGAAGATTACGACGTCACCCCGCTCTTTAAGGTGACTCCCTGTCTGCGTGGGTTGATCAATCTGCGCGGCCAGGTGCTGGCATGCCTCGACCTCTCTCAGGAGTTTGGCCTCTCACTGCGGAAACTGGAAGAGCATAGCCAGTTTATCGTGCTGCAAGGAGACGGCGCGGAACTGGCGCTCTGTGTGGATGAAGTCCTGGCCATTTGGCGGCTACCGCAGACCAGGATCCAGAAGGCGGAAACGGTGCTCTCTGGCGAGATTATCCGGTACGTCCACGGGGTCATCGAAACCGCAGAGGGCATCATCATGCTCTTGTCGGTACCGCATCTTTTCGACTCGCCACACCTCCAACCCTACCAGAGGCAAGAGGGATGAACACGTATCCACCCAACCTGTTTGACATCTGGCCTGGTGATCAGACGCCCACCCAGATCCCTGCTGGTCCGCATGTTGCTTCGCTGTTTCGCGGACTGTACGACCGCACGTGCCACGAGTTGGCGTGGCTGGCCGCCACCGTCAAGAGTATCAAACAGCAAGAAGATGAGAACATCTTCGACCAGTTGTACCGCCGTAACCATATCCTGTACGGGTTGGCGGCAATGCTCGGGCTGCCCAAGGTCGTCCATCTCCTGGCTCTCCTCGACTTCGCCTTCGATTATGCGCGGGAAAGCGAGACGTTCGCGCGTCACTCGATGGACTATGTGGTGCAACTCCTGATCGACACAACGCAGGGCGTGTTCGATGACTTCAACGCGGCAGGTCGCTGCCAGCGCGAGCTTGCCGATGTGCTTGAGGAGTGCCGGACGTATCTGGACGCCCCATTTCAGCAGTGCCTCGCACCCTTGGCAGGTCAAGCGCCGCCTCCCAGTGCAAGTGCGGATATGGCTGCCGAGACGCCGTTGACCGTGGCGCCCCCCGATTCCGCCGAGACGGTTGTGCCTATGGCTGCGTCTGCTCAACTGCTGCCCGTTGCAGTCATGGCCGACATCGGCGTCGACGACGAGCCAGAAGACCTCGACATCCCTGTGGATAACGTCGGCCTAGTGAGCGATTTTTGCGAAGAGTGCCGCGAGAACCTGGGGCAGATCGGGTACCAGCTTATTGCACTAGAGGACAGTGACGATCCCCTCACCTTGGTGCACGACCTGTTCCGTGCCGTGCATACGGTTAAGGGTGGGGCGCGGCTGCTGAAGATTCGCAAGATGGAGACGCTCACACACCAGCTGGAGTCGCTGCTCGACCAGGTACGCAACGGCATCCGGCCGGTGAGCGCAGACCTCATCGACGTGTTGCTCGAGGGCAAGAAGCTGCTGGAAAGCATAGTGGACGAAGTCGCTTCACGCGGCCCGATCCGCACGCGCATTGTCCCCGGTTTGCAGGCCCTGGTGGCGCTGCAGAACGGCACCCCGCTTGTACCTCCAGAGTCGTCTACGGGGCTGGAACCGACGCTGGCAGCGGCGCCCCCCAGGCAGCTTCCAGCCCCGGCGGGCGCCCTAGTGCAACCCACGGCGGTCGCGTCCCAGCCCAGGGCGACGCTCGTCACGGAAAGCATTCGCGTCCCCACCGAAAAGCTTGATAATGTGCTGAACACCGCGTCGGAAGTCTTCATTACCCGTATTCGTCTGCAGAATGACGTGGCCGCGCTCAGCAGTGTGCTGTATCAGTTCAAGCAAACCCTGCATCAGCTGCACGCGTTGGACGCGCGGACGCTCCTCAACCGCCTGGCCGAGTCGAACCACCGCCTGCGTGAGGACCTGCGGATACTGATGACACGGCACAACGGCCACCTGAGGCCCGATCGCCTCGACGCCCTGGTCAACCGCTTCCACGACGAACTGGGTGCTGAGATGGCTGGAGAGGGCTACCCCACACAGGAAGAAATCACGCTCAACCTGCTCTCCCTCGAAGACATTGACCAGCGCCTGCAGAAAGACGTGGAGCACCTCGAGCAGCTCAGCGTGCGCCTGCAGACCGGCGCCATGAACTTCCGCATGGTCCCGATCGCCCACCTGTTCGATCACTTCCCGACGCAGGTCCGCGAGATGGGGCGGGAGGTAGGCAAGAAGGTCAGGCTCGAGGTGAGCGGTGCGGAGACAGAACTTGACAAGATGCTGGTCAACCAGCTGGCCGACCCACTCCTCCACCTCCTCCGCAACGCCGTAGACCATGGCATCGAGCCGCCCGAAGAGCGCCAGGCCTGTGGCAAACCGGAGACCGGGCGTATTGCGCTGCGGGCTTACTACCATGGCTCCCACGCGGTCATCGAGGTGGCCGACGATGGCCGCGGGATCAACCTTGACAAGGTACTCGCCAAGGCCCTGGAGCGTGGCCTGGTCGAGGCAGAGCGCGCTACATCGCTGAGCCAGCAGGAGATCCTGGAGTTTATCTTCGCGCCGGGCTTTTCGACGGCTGACCAGGTGTCTATGCTGTCAGGACGCGGCGTCGGCATGGATGTGGTCCAGACTGCCATCAGTCAAGTGCAGGGCACTATTACCATCGAGAGCGTCCCGCACCAGGGGACGACGATGCGTATGAAGCTGCCACTGACACTGGCGGTGATGGGCATTCTGCTCGCCGAGGAGGGCTTCAACCAGTTCGCCTTCCCCATCCTGTACGTGGAGGAAATCCTCACCATCGAGAAACAGCACCTCCAGGGGTTCAGCCACAACACCGTCTACAACCATCGTGGCCAGACGCTGCCGGTCACTACCCTCTCACATATCCTGGATTTTCCACCGAGTGCTTTTGCTGACGACACGGTGCTGCTGGTGATCCTGGCGGAAGGTGAGAAGAAGATTGGCGTGCTGGTGGACAGGGTCCCGGACCGCCAGGAGGTGCTCATCAAGGATTTGGGCAGCTTGATCAAGAAAGTGCCGTTCGTGATGGGGTGCACGATCCTCAGTGACAGTCGGCTGGTGCTGATCCTCAATACCTGGGAGATCGTCAACACCAGGGCGGAGAGGCCGTTGCTGACGTCGTTGGAAAAGATCGATCAGCGGCGCAGCGCCCGCCACGCATTGACGATCCTCATCGTTGAAGACTCGGCGATCCAGCGCAAGAACCTGAGCGCAATTCTCAGTCATGCCGGCTACAGGGTGGAGACGGCGCACAACGGCTTCGAGGGACTCAAACGGATGCGCTACAAACGCTACACGGCGTTCTGTGTCGACATCGCCATGCCGTTGATGGACGGCTTCGAGTTCGTAGAGCGCCTGCGACACACACCAGGTCATCAGGACACGCCGGTCTTCTTGATCACCAGTTACACGGCACACCAGGAGCGCGACCGCGCCGCGCGCCTCGGGGTGAATGAGTTCTTTACCAAGCCTGTGGACGCGGACGTGCTCGTCGAGACGCTGGATACCTACTGCTTGTGCGCCGCCGCGGCAAGCGCGGACACCACGGTGTAGCAGATGCCCCCCCGCCGTATGAAACCGGCAAGGTGTGTGGCAGTATCATGTGTGAGGTTTTGGCTATGATAACCCCAAACGGCAACGTCATTCTCTGCATCGAGGACCCCTTGTACCGTCAGTACATGGAGGCGGAGTTCACCAATGCCGATGTGACCGTCACCTCTGTGGACCAAGCAGACCTGGCCCAGGCCATCGCTGAGCACCCTGCCGGCGTGCTGTTGCTCCAGTCAGAGACCGCGGAGTATGGCCTGATCGAACTGTCATCAAAGCTGAAGCGCCTCTTCGGCGAGGCGATCCACACCCTGCTGCTGTCAGCGGATTATCTCACCGCCGACGAGGCGGGCACTGCGGTCGACGCGTTTTTACAGTATCCCGCGCCGTTCGAGCAGGTGCAGGCCACCATACACGGTCTAGGAGGCACCACCCGGCACATCCTGCTCATCGATGATTCCAGGCTGGTGCACAATCAGCTGGGGCCACCGCTGCGGGAGCAGGGCTACGAGGTATTTGACGCCTTCGACGGCGCAGAGGGCTTGGCAAAGGCCAAGGAGTGCCAGCCCGATTTGCTCATCTGCGATATTGAGATGCCCCGTATGAATGGCTTTGAGGTCTGCGCGGCCATTCGTCGCATACCAGGGATCGCCGACACCTACATCATCATGTCGAGCACGTTGGGGGCGGCGGCCGATCAGCAAAAGGGCTTTGAGTCGGGCGTTGATGAATACGTCACCAAGCCGGTCGTCGTCTCCGAATTGCTCGACCGCATCAAGAAAGTGTTCACGGCGGTGCGCACCGGCCGGGAAAACATCCTGATCCTCGCAGACGACGAGCGGGTCGCCAAGAATATCACCAAGTCACTGGCCAAGCAGGGTTTTGCCACGTGCATAAGCGGGACGATCAAAGAAGCGCTGCGCGTCCTCAAGCGCCTCAATCCCGACCTGGTGATTTCGCCCATCTATCTTGCCGACGGCAGTGTCATCGACCTGTTTACCGCGCTCAGACTACTACCGCAAGGCCGCCAGCCCGACGTGCTGATCATTACCTCACGTGACCATCAGGCCGACGAGAAGATGGTCATGAACGCTGGGGCCGCGGGCGTGATCAGCAAGCCGTTCACTATGGACAGTCTCCTGGCCTCGGTCGAACGGACCCTGGCCGACCGCCGCGCCTATCAGGAAAAAGCCCAACTGGAGAAGTATGTCTCCAAAGCGTCAATACACATGGCCCTACAAAAAGCCATCCTCTCGGGCAAGACGGCCACGGCCCGCGCCTACAAGCAACACGCCACCGTCTTTTTCAGCGACATTGCCAACTTTACGACGCGTTGTGAAACATACACGCCGGCCGAGGTTGTCGCCCAGGTCAACACGCTGTTTGAGATCATGACCCGCATCATCATGGAGCACGAAGGCGACATCGACAAATTCATCGGCGATGCGTGTATGGCCTTCTGGCTCGACAAGAACCCCATGGTCTCGGCCGAACGCGCCATCCGCGTCACACTGCGTCTGCGCGAAGCGATTGAGGTCATGAACAAAGAAAACCCGGTGCTCGCTGCGGATCCGATCCATATCCGCATGGGCCTCAACACCGGGGAGGTTATCCTCTGCGATCTGGGCGCCGCCGACGCCCGGATCGACCTGACCATGATCGGCGATACGGTCAATACAGCGGCCCGTTTGGAGTCTGCGTCCAAGCAGTATGGGGTCGATAATCTCGTCAGCGAGTTCACCCTCGCGCCCCTGCTCGACACGTTTGCCGCCCGGCTGATCGACCGCGTGAAGGTCAGGGGCAAAAACCAGCCGGTAGCCTGTTATGAGCTGTTTGACGAAAAAGACCAACTCTCACCACAAGACGACCAGCTCATCGCCACATTTTCCCGCGGCATCGAGGCATACCGCAACGGCGACTTTGCGTTGGCCTTGGCGATTTTCCAAGCTACGGACCCCCTGGAAAAGCTCACCGAAGCGGGCGCGCTCAATCCGTCTCGTCTGTACCAGGAACGGTGTAGATACCTGCTTGAGCATCCGCCCCAGGACTGGGACGGTGTGTGGACGTTGACGTCGAAATAAAGCGCAAAATCCTCAGGCGAGACTACGGATCAGGCGTAGCAGCGGTCGCTGGAGATCCACCCCCAGATTCTGGCGCACGCGCTCGGCCTCGACTTCGAGGCGCGGCAGCTCTGCCAGTAACAGCGCTCGCCCTTCTGCTTCCCCTAGCGCATCGAGCATGCCGGGGATGAGGACCTCCTCCAGCATGTCCTGACGCATGCCGTAGACGGCTGCCAGGCGCTGCACCACATAGGCCAGCCCGGCGTCGTCTTCCAGACCGTGCAGGTCGATGATGGTGGCCGCGGACTGGCTCGTCAGTGCCGCATCGGGCTGTTGGACCAGCACATTCCAGGGACTGGGGTCGGAGGTGAAGAGCCGACGATCGAGCGCCTGCCACAGCCGCAGAAAGGTCGCCACGGCCAGCCGTTCTACAGCGGTACGCGACTGGTGATAGACTTGCGGGCTCATCTGTTGTGTCAACCACGCCTGCTCATATAGGAGTTTCAAGCGCTCGACCGAGAGCCCCGGAATAAACTCCTCGACGAGCAGGTGCTGTGGCGTACCATCGGCAGCGTACCAGTGCCACACACCACCACTGCGCGGGAAGAGGCCCGGCGTGCGTTGGGCGAGATGATCGGCCAGGGTCACGAGACGGTCAAGCAGTTGTCGTGTGGCGTCTTCGGTGCTCTGGTGGTCGGTGGCAGACGTGTAGATAATGCGGCGTTGATGGGGGATCTTGCAGACCAATTGTTGGGTCTGCTGCTGTGGTAAAAGCGCCGTGAGCTTATAGACAGCCATGCCTCCACCGGTTGCTAGCGACGTGAGGATGGCTGCGTGCGGGGTAAGAGGCGCTCCGGCAGCGCCCTGGACCCGATGCAGTGCCTGGGGTACAAAGTCAAAGAGGCGATTGGCGGTCTCTACGGTAGCAACGTGTGCCGGGCCAGGTTGGCCGTCCCATTGCAAAGGGATGGGCACGCCTGCCTCCCCTCTCTCTGCAAGTACCTATGGCTTGCTCTCGATCTTCTTGGACTCGACCTTCTTGGGCTCTTCGTGTGGCTCGTCCTCGTTGTCAGCCCCACCTTCGCTGGCGCGCTTGAATTCCCGAATGCCCTT
>WNEY01001885.1_pt1 | contig 15068 bp, 13 predicted proteins | sample 5400531 | NCBI WGS metagenome assembly WNEY01 (sample SAMN13153338, study PRJNA577476) | soil metagenome | isolation source: 200 cm saprolite under Douglas fir tree site 1 | place: USA:California | collected 2015-04-18
CCGGGGTTTCCGCCATCACGTTTGGCTTGGGGCCGATGTTGGTGACCAGCGACATGACCAGCTCTTCGCGGATCGGATCGATCGGGGGATTGGTCACCTGCGCGAAGAGCTGCTTGAAGTACTTGAAGAGGAGCTGCGGCTGCTCCGACAGCACGGCCAGCGGCGTGTCGGTGCCCATGGAGGAGACCGGCTCTTCGCCGGCCATGACCATCGGTGTGATGACCATCTTCAGCTCTTCGACCGTGTAGCCGAAGGCCTGCTGGCGCTGGCGGAGCGTCGGATGGTCCGGCTGCGGCACGTTCAGCGGCTCCGGCAACTCGTCGAGCGAGACTCGGTACTGGGTCACCCAGGCCCGGTACGGCTTCCGGCTGACGATCTCGGCCTTGATCTCTTCGTCGTCGATGATGCGACCCTGCACCGTGTCCACGAGGAACATGCGACCCGGCTGGAGGCGGCCCTTCTGGCGGATGTCCTTGGCGTCGTAGGGGAGCACGCCGGCCTCCGAGGCCAGCACCGCGAGGTCGTCGGTGGTCACCTGGTAGCGGCATGGGCGCAGGCCGTTGCGATCGAGCGTCGCGCCGATCTGCTCCCCGTCGGTGAAGCACACGGCCGCCGGGCCGTCCCACGGCTCCATCATCGCGGCGTGGTACTCGTAGAACCCGCGCCGGTCCAGGTCCATCTGCGGATTGCCGACCCACGGCTCGGGGATCAGCATCATCATCGCGTGCGCGAGCGAGCGGCCGCCCATCACCAGGAACTCGAGCGCGTTGTCGATGCAGGCCGAGTCGCTCTGGTGCTCGTAGACGATGGGGAAGAGCTTGGGGATGTCGTCGCCGAAGAGCTCCGACTGCAGGCGGCCCTGGCGCGCCCGCATCCAGTTCACATTACCCTTGAGCGTGTTGATCTCACCGTTGTGGCAGATGTAGCGGTAGGGGTGCGCGAGCGGCCACGTCGGGAACGTGTTCGTGCTGAAGCGCGAGTGGATCATCGCCAGCGCGCTGACCACGCTGGTATCGGTCAGGTCCGGGTAATACTGAGTGATTTGATCCGGCAACAGCAGGCCCTTGTAGATGATGGTGTTCATGGACATGCTGGGCAGGTAGAAGTACTCCCGCCCCTCGATCGCGGACTCGCGGATGGCGTTCTCGATGCGCTTGCGGATGACGTAGAGCTTGCGCTCGAACTGCGCCTCGTTGAGGATGTCGCGGGCGATAAAGACCTGCCGGATGGCCGGCTCTGTCCGGCGCGCCTGCGAGCCGATCGCGCCGCTCTTGACGGGCACGTCGCGCCAGCCCAGCAGCCGCGCGCCTTCCTCCGCGATCACCTTCTCGAAGAGCCGCTCGCATGGCCTGCGCTGTGCGGCGTTCGGCGGGAGGAAGACCATGCCGACCCCGTACTCGCCGGCGTTGGGCAGCTTCACGCCGACGTCGGCGCACGCGCGCGTGAAGAACTCGTGGGGCACTTGGAGCAGGATGCCCGCCCCGTCGCCCGTGCAGGGGTCGCAGCCCTGGGCGCCGCGGTGAAAGAGGTTGTTGAGGACCTGGAGCCCCTTGCGGACGATGTCGTGCGACTTGACGCCCTTGATATGGGCGATGAAGCCGATCCCGCAACTGTCCTTTTCGAGGGCAGGATCGTAGAGGCCTTGTTTAGGTGGAAACCCAGGGATGCGCATCTCTCCGCTCATGGACGGAATTCCTTTGATCGACAAGCCGTTACGAATCCTTGCATCCTACTTGAGGGGGCGCGGGCGTGTCAAGCGAATCGTCGTCAGGAGACGCGCGAAAACCCAGGAAGGATCAGTGGTTTGGAGGGGTAGGTCCAATGATGATTCTACCCCGTAGGTCAATGGGACTACGAAAGAGTTCCCCTCGCCTCTTTGGGGAGAGGGCTAGGGTGAGGGGATTCTATACTTTCCCTCTCCCCCGGAGGGAGAGGGTGGGGGTGAGGGGGAACGAGTTTACTGCCCCAGCGCCTGCGCGCCTTGAATGGCTCCGGCTGACATTGACAAGTCCTCGAATACCGCAGAGAATCGCCGAGGTCGTTGGAAGTCTGTAAGGTCAGGATAGGTAGACCAGCATACAGAATATGCTTAGGGCTCAAAGAGCATGAAATCGGTGGCCATTGGTTTTGGGCTGAGCTTGGCCTACGCGATCGGCGCCTTTGCTTTAATGGCTACTGGCTCACTGCTCGGGCTCGAGTCACCGTGGTGGCCCATCCATTGGCCGGCATTTCTGTTTATGGTGGGTGGTATTCCATTCTTTTTTGTCGTTGATACTATACCCGCAGTTACGCAAGTCATGTATGTGTTTGTTCCTGATGGAGGCGCTCCAGGTGTTTTCGCTGGCTTGGTTGGGACTGCGTTCCTTATCTGGGGCTGTGCTTTAAGCATCGCAGCGCATTTCTGGCCTCGTAAAGGCAAATTGCACTCAGACTCGAATTAACGCACGACGCCGCGCACGGCTCATCCCCCCTCACCCTGCCCTCTCCCCGCAAGCGAGGCGAGGGGAATTAATTCTTAATGGCTGCGGGTGAGTGCCGCGGCGAGCACCAGGATGATCACTCCGAGGAGCAGGTTGAGCCGGCCCACCCACGGCGCCAGTTGCACCATCAGCAGATCGGTGCCGGTCGGGAGCAACCCATCACGGGACTGGGCCCGGGCCGCGCGCGGGCCGATGATAAAGTCGTGCGCCACGCCCATCGCCACCAGAACGGCGACCAGCCCGAGCTTGATGCCCAGCACTTTCAGGTAGGGGGACCCCGGGGTCGTATCCCCGTAGTAGGCCACGTTGACGATCCCCGTCAGGATCAGGACGGCGAGGCAGATCCAGACCAGCCGACGGAAGCGCCAGGCCATCTTCCGGAACAGGTCGGCTCGGAGCAGCGGGGAGTCCACCTGGCGCAGGATCGGCACGGCGACCAGCGAGAGGAACAGCATGCCCCCGATCCAGATGACCGCCGCAAGGAAGTGCAGCCACAGGTTGAGAAACGGCAGCATGAGCGCGAGCGTAGCACCCTACGGGACCCATCGCAAGGCAGCGGTCGGAGACTTTCCCGACTCTCGGCTTGACAAACCCTCCGACCCTTACCTAGTATCCGCTCATGCCCAAAAACGTTGAATCTTGCGCGATCGCGAGCATGAGCGAGGTGTGGGACTGCTACCGCCTGGAGCTTGGTGCCGTCGAGGATCAGATCCGCCAGAACCTGGGCTCCAAGGTGGCGCTGGTCAACACGGTCGCGGCGCACATCCTCAATAGCGGCGGCAAGCGGATCCGCCCGCTCCTGCTGATCCTGTGCGCCCGGCTGGCGGGCTACGCCGGCCGGGACGACCTGCTCCTGGCCAGCCTGATCGAGTACATCCACACCGCCACGCTCCTGCACGATGATGTCGTGGACCACGCCGAGTTTCGCCGCGGGCGGCGCACCGCCGGCGGGCTGTGGGGCAACCAGGTGGCGATCCTTGTCGGCGATTACCTCTATTCCAAGGCGATCTGCCACATCGTGGGGTTCCGCAATCAGGACGTAAACGAGTGCCTCTCGGAGGCCTGCCGGAAGATGGCGGAAGGCGAGCTGATGCAGTTATCCTACAAGGACGACGCGTCGATCTCCGAGCGGGAGTATCTCAAGGTCGTGGCGTACAAGACCGGCTCCCTGATCGCGGCGGCGTGCCGGATCGGGGCTGTCGTGGCCGATGCCGACCCGGCGTTCCGGGACGCGCTGTTCCAGTTCGGTCAGGCGATCGGCGTGGCGTTCCAAGTGGCGGACGACACACTTGACTATGCCGCTCCGCGGGAGTCGCTCGGGAAATCCCAGGGCAACGACCTGGGCGAGGGCAATGTCACCTTGCCGCTGTTGCATCTTCGGCGGCACTGCACCGAGGCCGAACGGATGCGGCTCGCGGAAGTCATGGAGAAGAAGCCCAACGGAAACGGCGGGCTGGCGTGGGTTGTGTCTTTGATGGAACGCTATGGCTCGATCGACTACGCGATGGCCACCGCGCGCGGGTTCGTGCGGACGGCCAAGGTGCACCTGGACCTGTTCGAGGATTCCGTGCACAAGCGGGCGCTGCAAGTGGTCGCCGACTACATGGTGTCGCGCGATCATTAGTTGATGGGTGCGGCTTCTCCCTCTCCGGTTCATCCCTACGTGCAGCTTGCCATCGAGGCTATCGACGCCTATGTCCGGGGTTTCCGCGTCATCACCCCGCCGGACGGCCTGTTCGCACGGCATCCGGCCCTAGAGGGCCGGGCGGGCGTGTTTGTCTCGCTCAAGAAGCGAGGCGAGTTGCGCGGCTGCATCGGCACGATCGAGCCGGCGCACGAGAACCTCGCCGTGGAGATCATTGAAAACGCCATCAGCGCTGCGACCAAGGACCCGCGCTTCCGGCCGGTCGAGGAAAAGGAGTTGCCGGAGCTGGTGGTCTCGGTGGACATCCTGAGCACGCCGGAGCGCGCGGCGGGTCCTGAAGGTTTGGACGTGCAGCGGTACGGGCTGATCGTCAAGGCGGGGACCCGGCGCGGGCTGCTGCTGCCCGATATCGAGGGGATCGCCTCGGTGGACGAGCAGATGGCGGTCGCGCGGAAGAAAGGCGGCATCGGCGGACAGGAGCCGGTCGAGCTGTATCGCTTTGAAGTCGATCGGTATTTCTAGGGTAGGGGCACAGCATGCTGTGCCCCTACGATTTTAAATCGGAGAACGAGTGGCGGAAATCCTCCCGTTTCGCGGCGTCCTGTATGACCCGGCCAAGGTGGGCGACGTTACGGCCGTGGTCGCGCCTCCCTACGATGTGATCGGACCGGACGAGCAAGCGGCGCTCTACGAACGGCATCCCTGCAACATCGTCCGGCTGGAACTCGGCCGGGAGCATCCGGGCGACGGCCCGCAGGACAACCGCTACACCCGCGCTAAGCGGTGCCTGGATGCGTGGCTGCGCGACGGGGTCCTCCGGCGGGACGGGCGTCCGGCGATCTACCTTTACGCGGCTGAGTACCGACTGCGCTCCGGAGCTGTGCGGACGATGCGCGGCTTTCTCTCGCTGGTCAAGCTGGAGGAGTTCGGCACCGGCCGTATCTTTCCCCACGAGAACACCCGCGCCGCGGCGAAGGACGACCGCTATCACCTCCTGGAGACGTGTCGCAGCAACTTCAGCCCGATCTTCTCGCTCTACTCCGATCCGGCGGGAGACATCATCCGAACCCTGGAAGGGGCGGACGGAGGCCCCCCGCGAATCGCCGTCACGGACAGCGATGGGGGCCACCATCGGCTGTGGACTGTGACCGACCCGGCGGCGATTGAGCGGGTCGTGGCGGCGATGAAGCCCCTCCCACTCTTCATCGCGGACGGACACCATCGCTACGAGTCGGCACTCCACTACCGGAACGCGCAGCGGAAAGCCCATAGCGAGTCGAGCACGCTGCCGTCGGACTGGGTCCTCATGTACTTCTCGAACCTGGATGATTCCGGCTTGACGATTCTCGCGACACACCGCGTCCTGCCGGCGCCGCTGCCGTGCACGCCAGCCGAGATGCGACAGCGCCTGGCCCAGACCTTCACGCTGGCGGCGTACCCCTTTACCAAAGAAACGGAGCCTGGGGCCCGCGCGAAGTTCCTCAACGCGCTGCAGGCGGCACAGGCGACGGATGCGCACGTGATGGGGCTGCTCGTCCGTGGAGAGCGCCGCTATGAGCTGCTCACGCTCAATCCGGCCGGCCTGGCCCGTCTGGGTCCGTCTGCCCGCGAACGGTTGGACGTCTCCATTCTCCAGCAATTGGTCTTTCGCGGAGCGCTGCGGTTGACGTCGCAGGACGAGGAACGCCTGATCTATATAAAGGATGAAGAGGACGCCATGGCCGCGGTGGCGCGGGGCGACGGCGAGCTGGCGTTTCTGCTGAATCCTCCTAAGGTCACCGAGGTCAAGGACGTCGCGCGGGTCGGCGACCGCATGCCACACAAGTCCACCTATTTCTACCCCAAGCCCCTCACCGGCCTGGTCATTAACACGACAGACTAGGCGGATTCATGAAGCTCTTTATCAGGGCCGGCCTGCTATCCTCAGACCTCCCGGATCTGAATTGACATTAATAAAGAATGCTGACATAGTGTGCCTCCATTACGTGACTCGGAGGTGGGTTATGCTCGGGCTGAGTATGAGGCTGAGTCTGATTGTTGGAGGGATGCTCGCTTTGCTGGTTGGACTGACGACGGCAGCGTTTGCGGGCGGGTTCTCGTTTACCGAACATGGCGCGGCGGCGAGCGGAAAGGCCAACGCCTTTGCCGGGGAGGCCAACGACCCGTCCGCCATCTTCTACAACCCGGCCGGGATCACTCAACTGCCGGGCACGCAGTTCATGATCGGTACCTCGATCGTGAAACTGGATTCCACCTTCCGCAGTTCGACGACGGGCGAGAACACGAATCTTGAAGACCAGTTCCCGATCCTTCCCCATTTCTTCATCACCCACCGGTTCAAGCAATGGGATGAGCGGCTCAGCATCGGGCTGGGGGTCTACACGCCGTTCGGCATCGTTGTGGATTGGCCGGACAACTGGCAGGGGCGCTTCGATACCACCAACGCACGCCTCCGGGTCACCATCTATAATCCCACCGTGGCATACCAGGTGACACCCGGGCTCTCGGTTGCTGCGGGAATCCGGATCGCGGACGCCGGGGCCGAGTTCGAACAGAAGATTCCTGTTGGGGGCGAATCCAAGGTGCGCGTGCACGACCTCGATGCGCATCCCATTGGGTGGAACGTCGGACTCCTCTATCACCTGAAGGAGATTTCCACATCGGTGGGCCTCCAATTCAGGAGCGAGCTTCAAGCCAAGTTCAACGGCACGGCTGATTTCAGCGGCCCTGCTGCATTCGCCTTCGGACCGAACACTCCATTCCACAGCAGTATTAAGTTCCCGCCTCAGCTCATCCTTGGGGTCTCAACGAAAGCGATTCCGCGCTGGACGATCAACGCGGACATCGAATGGGAAGGCTGGAGAACGGTCGGGTCAATCCCGAAAAGTTTCGACGGGGCCGCATCCGCCCTAAATTCCCAGGGCCTCCGGCTCTGGAAGAACTCCTATGTCTTCCGCCTCGGAGGGGAATACGCAGCGACTGACCGGCTGGCCCTGCGGGGCGGGTTTTTCTATGATCAAACGCCGATTCCGGACAACACGTTCGATCCGACGATTCCGAACGCCGATCTGTATGCGCTGACGATCGGCGCGGGGTACAAGTGGCAAGCCACCAGCGTGGATATCGCCTATCTGTTGGGGTTCTATGAAAAACGGGCGATCAACGGCTCGACCATCGTTCCTGACAATCTAGCCGGTCCCACGACGTTCGGCTCCTACTCGACGACCGCGCAGGTGCTGGTGCTCAGCGTGACCCACCGGTTCTGACGAGTTCCGGTCCGATCAGCAGCCCTACACGAGGGCGGTCCGGCACGCCATGGCCCTCTCCACGGCCGCGATCAGCGCGTCTTTCTCCGCCGGCTTCTCCATGTAGTCCACGACGCCCTGCCTGAGCAGGTTTGTCGCGAGCTGGATGTCCGGATACCCGGTTAGAACGAGCACCGGCACCGACGGGTACTGTTGGCGGAAAAAGGCGATCGCTTCCAAGCCGTTGATCTTGGGCATGCGGATGTCGCAGATGATGACGTCCACCATCAGCGGGTTGTCGTCCGCGCCGATCGCTTCGATGCCCTTTTCCCCGTCCTCGGCCCCGACGACGTCGTAGCCTGCCTTGCTCAAGGTCAGGCGGAGCGCCTTCCTGATAGACTCCTCGTCGTCCACGATCAGGATTCGCCCTTTACCCGGCGTGTCTTTGGTATGCATTCCCCACGGCATGGTCCCCTCCTTAAAATTTGAATGGTGACTGCGGAAGACTGCGTGCGTCCTTACGCCGCCTTCCGCACGTCGTGTGTCTCATGCCAGCCGCCCTCGACCACGTTGTAATCCGTCGAACTCCTGGAGGCCGTGTCGGTCGTCGTGGCCTCATGAATCGCCAGCACCATCATCCCGAACAGCGTTACGAACGTCATGAAGATTCCCCACGCCATTGTCCTCACCCCCTTTCGATCGTCTTTGAGTTCATTCCATTCAGCTTGTTGTCTCACGCTAAGCAATGAGCAACCGTTGTGCCATTCCAGCTTGGTGGTGCTGCCTAGCAGAATTGTCACGCGATCTTGAGCAGTTGGGTCAGTCAGGCGAGAGTTCCGCAGGCTGTTTTGATCAGGGCCCAACGATCCGCGAATTACCGGAAATGGTGCGTATTAGTATCCATTGCGATAAAGCCCTATCGGGACGTTGAGACAGACACATATGAAATGCTTGACATCATTTGACGGTCTTGCGACACTGCTTCCCCCTCGCTTTTGGTCATTCGCTATGAAGTTGCGCGAAAGAATCTGAACAGATACAGGATGAATCGAAACAGATACAGAACCTGGACCTGGGCGGTTAAGCCGGAGGGTTCTTGAGAGAACTTGGTTGGAGCAACAAGACAGGCGTCGGGTCATGACGCCTTAGCGGGCAAGATCAAGGGCTTGCAAGTTGAAGGCGCAACCCAATCGTCTCCTGCGCATCAAAGAGGAGACGAAGGTTGGCGCCTTCAATTTTTTTACGGCACCCCCTTTGCTCCACTTGCTCGCAGGAAGCCACGTCGTGAACAGGAGAACTAAACGAATTCTCGTCGTGGACGACGATCCGGACATCCGCCAGGTTCTGTTGGATCGCATGAGCTCGTTCGGGTACACGGTGGAGACGGCCATTGATGGACGGGCGGCGCTGGATGCGCTGCGGCGGGGCGGGTTCGACGGCATGCTGCTCGACATGCGGATGCCCAAGATCGACGGGCTTGAAGTGCTGCGGAGGACCCGTAAGATCCATCCCGACCTGCCGGTGGTGGTGGTCACGGCCCTATCGGTGCAGCAACAGGCCGACCAGGCTGTCGCCGAGGGCGCGCGGGCTTACCTGCTCAAGCCGTTTGATGCGCCACAGCTCAAGCAGGTGGTCGAGCAGTGGTTCGGGCCGGCCGCGTGAGCGAGGACGAAGGACGGGTGAGGCGATGGGGACCTTGATCCTGGTGGTGGAAGACGACCCCGATATCGCGACCGTGTTGCGCGACCGGCTACAGGCTATGGGGCACGACGTCAGGACGGTGGGGGATGGCAAGGCCGCCCTCGACGCCTTGCAGCAAGTCGCCCCGGGCTTGCTATTCCTCGACGTCCATCTGCCGGATCCGAAGCTGAATGGCATTGAGGTCCTCAAGCGGGTGCGGAAGGAGTGGCCGGATCTACCGGCGATCGTCATGACCGCGTTTGGCTCGATCCCCCTGGCGGTCGAGGCGATGAAGGAGGGCGCCACCGACTTCATCACGAAGCCGTTCGACAACGAATATCTCAACCTCGTGATCGGCAAAACGCTGGAGCGGAGCACGCTCAAACGCGAGGTGACGGCCCTCCGGTCCGAACTGGAGAGCAGGCTCGACACGCTCGTGGCCGCCAGTCCCAAGATGAATGCGGTCATTGAGAGCGCCAAGAAAGTGGCGCAGACCGACTCCACGGTCCTGCTCCTCGGCGAGAGTGGAACAGGCAAGGACCTCCTTGCCCGGTCGATCCACAACTGGGGCGCCCGTCACGGCCGACTGTTCATGCCCGTGAACTGTGTGGCCCTGTCGGAGGAGCTCCTGGAGTCGGAATTGTTCGGCCACGAGAAGGGGGCCTTCACCGGGGCATCCACCCAGAAACGCGGCAAGCTCGAGGTCGCCGACGGCGGGACAGTCTTCCTGGACGAGATCGGCGATATGAAGCCGGGGCTCCAGGCCAAGCTCCTGCGTTTTCTCCAGAACCGGGAGTTCGATCGCGTGGGCGGCACGCGGGCGATCAAGGTGGACGTCCGGGTAATTGCGGCGACCAATCGGGACCTCCTGCAGGCCGTCAAAGCCGGGACCTTCCGGGAGGACCTCTTCTTCAGGCTCAACGTGGTCACGCTTACGGTGCCACCGTTGCGGGAACGGAGGGAGGAAATCCCCCAGCTCGCCGAGTTCTTCCTCAAGAAATCTTGCCGTGAAGCGAAGAAGCCCGTGATGCGGATCTCGCCTCAGGCGATGAAGATGCTGACCGGCTATTCCTGGCCGGGGAACGTGCGGGAGCTCCAGAACGCCATCGAACGGGCTGTGGTATTGAAAACCGGCCAGATGCTCGCGCCAGAGGACTTCTCCCTGCAGCCGATGGATATCACGCCTGAGCAGTCAGCACTGATGAATCGTCCTTTTCATGAAGCAGTCGAGCACCACAAGCGGGAAGTCATCCGACGCGCCTTGGCTCTCGCCAGCGGGAACCAGACGAAGGCGGCCGAACTGCTCGGCCTCCAACGGACTTACCTCGCGCGCCTGATCAAGCAGATGGATATCAAGTAATTGAGATCGGCAGGGAGCCTAATAAAAAAAAGCCACCTGATTTGGCCAGTGCGGCTGAGTCCCAAACTGCAGTACCAGAACTGGAGATTTTGAAAGATTAAGATGTCAATATCGCTGAACTCCATGAGGTGCCTATTACACAAGCATCTGGACAGCACGGGGCATGCGGACCGGCATTCTATCGGCGGTAGAGCCTAAGGGTGGCTATAACAATCGGATGATGCGTATCGCGGAGGCGACGGAGCGCAGAATGCAGGAAGCTCTCAGGAGCCGTCGTCAGGAAGACCTGGGCCGGGCGATCGTGGCGGCGAGTCAGCTGAATAATGCGGACGAACTCTATTGAACGGATAATGCGCCCATGACCTTCAGGAATGGCCAGAGCGGCGGTCGCCCGGCGCGCCGCTTCATCAGCCTAAGGACAAAACTCATCGGGTTCGTTAGCCTGATCATCGTGGTGGTTTGCTGGGCCCTGGGTGTGTATTTCATCCAGCAACGAGCCGAAGTGATGGACAGCTCCTTGAATGCCCTCATCTTGAAGACTGCCCTCATAACCGTTGTCATTATTCTTTGCGGAATCGCCGTGACGATCGTTCTCGCCGATCGCATCATCACGCCGCTGAAAAGCCTGGCCGGAGTGGCGAGCCGAATCGCGGAAGGGGACCTCACGGTTTCGGTCACGCCGACAACACACGATGAAGTAGGACAGTTGACCGAAGTCTTCACCCACATGACCGAGTCGTTGAAAGAACGAGACCTGGCCATTTCATCTCATATCCAGACCATCACGAAGCAGGTCAGGGAATTGGCCGCTTTGAACAAGATCAGCATGGCGATCGCCACGACCTTGGAGCTTGACAAACTCCTCGCGACGGTGCTGCGGCTGCTGATCGAGAATGTGGGATTCACAGAGGCGCGCCTGGTCCTGTACGACAGCGTCCGGCGTGTCGCCTACGGCTCGCGCCTGGCCGGCGTCCCCGAGGAGGTGGATCGCGCATGGCGCGACGTGGAAGTCCTGGTCCAGGACGATGGCAGCCTCCTGGCGGAATTGCTGATCCATGGCCGGCCGGTCCTTATCGAGGACATCGACACCACCACTGTCCGACTGGCGCCCTTCAACCTCAAACCGATCCGAGAGGCGGGTGTCATCTCCATTGTGTGCGCCCCGCTCAAGCGCAAAGAGCGCATCCTGGGCTATATCGGCGCGGCCAGGGGTGCCCAGCGGTGCACGCAGGAGGACCTGAATCTGTTGGTCACCATAGCCACCGCCGTCGCGGTGGCGTTCGACAACGCCAGGGCCTATCAGCAGCTCGAACACCTCGCGCAATCGCTGGAGCAGCGGGTCCAGCACCGGACGCAGCTTCTCCTGGAAGCCAACCGGAGGCTCCAGGAGCTGGACAAGCTCAAGTCGGATTTCGTCTCGACCGTGTCGCACGAGCTTCGAACGCCGATGACCTCGATCAAGGGCTACGTGGATAACATTCTCGATGGACTGACTGGGGCCCTCACCGAGCGGCAGTCCTATTACCTGAACCGGGTCAAATCCAATGTCGAGCGACTGACCCGGATGATCAACGAGCTGTTGGACCTCTCTCGGATCGAAGCCGGCAAGGTCGACCTGAGCCTCGGAAACGTGCGCATGCTCGAGTTCGTCAGTGAGGTTGTGGAAGGGTTCCAGGGCATGGCGCAGCAGAAGGGGGTCACTTTGCGGACGCACCAGCCCGATGAGCTGCCAGTGATCCGATGCGATCATGACAAGCTGCATCAGGTGCTGACGAACCTGATCCAGAACGCGATTAAATTCACACCGACAGGTGGCGAGGTCCGGGTCGAATCGCAGGTGCGGGACGGCGGATTCCTGACGATCGGGGTGATTGATACGGGGTGCGGGATCCCGCCCCACGAACTCGACAAGGTGTTCGAGAAGTTCTACCGAGGAGAATCTGGCTCCCCGGATGATCCGAGATGGGGCCTGGGACTGGCCATCGCCAAGAGCCTGGTCAAGCTCCACGGAGGCCAGATCTGGGCGGAAAGCACTCCCGGCCAGGGTAGCCGGTTTTACTTCACCGTGCCGATCGCACCGCCGACCCGCTAGGTTGACTCGAAGACTGTATCGGATCAGATAAAGGAAGTATCTGCCTCGATACGCGCTTCCGGATAGCCGCTTCGTATTTTTTTCCGTGCCTGTCAGAAGCGCTGATCCGATCTCATTGTAATTCCAAAAGCTTGGCCGACCCCACACCCCTTCCTTGCCAGGTGGCACAGCCGTTGCGATAGATCATCTCTGGAGTGTTCCCTCGACGGAAGGGGAACAAAAGGAGCCATGGGATGAAAGCGCCACTACCAGAGAATGAAACGGCGAGGCTAGACGCCCTGCGCCGCTATGCCATTCTCGATACCGCTCCCGAAGAGCCCTTCGACGATCTCACCAGGCTGGCCGCACAAATCTGCGGAACCCCCATCGCGGTCATCAGCCTTATCGATGAAGACCGGCAGTGGTTCAAATCCAAGGTGGGGCTGAGGGCCACGGAAACGTCCCGCGACATCGCATTCTGCGCGCACGCGCTCATGCAGACCAACCTGTTCGTGGTGCGGGACGCGTTGGCCGACGACCGGTTCGCGACGAACCCGCTGGTGACTTCAGACCCCAAGATCCGGTTCTACGCCGCCGCGCCCTTAGTAACCCCCGAGTGGTATGTGCTTGGGACGCTCTGCGTCATTGACCATGTGCCCCGCGACCTGAGCCTCGAGCAGGAGGAAGCCTTGAGGGCCTTGAGCCGCCAAGTGGTCTCGCAATTGGAACTACGGCGTCACGTCACCATGATGTCGCGCACGATCGTCGAGCGCGAGAGGGCACAAGAGGCGCTGCGGGACAACGAAGAGCGGTTCCGGTCCGTGGTGGAGTCGGCGGCCGACGCCATCGTCTTGGCGGATCACCGGGGCCGTATCATTTCGTGGAACGGGGCCGCGCGCCGGCTATTTGGCTATTCAGTGGAAGAGATCGAGGGCAAGCCGCTCACGCTCCTCATGCCGGACCGCTATCGGGAGGCGCACCAGCAGGAAATCGAGCGGCTACGCTCAAACGGACACTCCCGCCTGATCGGGAAGACAATCGAGCTGTACGGGTTGAAGAAAGACGGGAGCGAATTCCCGCTGGAGTTATCCCTGGCCACGTGGAAGTCGAAGGACGCGGGCTTCTACAGCGGCATCATCCGCAACATCACGGAGCGCAAGCAAGCTCAGGAGCGGCTCATACAGACCGAGAAGCTTGCCAGCCTCGGCACCCTGGTCTCTGGCATGGCGCATGAGGTCAACAATCCCGCCCAAGGCATCCTGGCCATGGCCGAACTCATCCAGGGCGAAGACGACCAGGCCAAGGTCAGAGAGTATGCCAGGGACATCGTCAGCTACTCGAAGCACATCGCCACGGTCGTGCGTGACTTCGCCTGTTACGCCCGGCCGAACGGGCAGGAAGAAATGGTTGCGATCGACCTGTGCGAGCGGCTTGGTGAGGCGGTCAAGATGGTCCGGCGGTGCCCTCATTTTGGGCAGGTGGAGGTCATCACGCAGTTTCAGGACGTGCCGCGGTTCCGGGCCCGCCGGGTCGAGATCGACCAGGTGCTCGTCAACTTGCTCAGCAACGCCGTGCAGGCGATGGAGGGCAAGGGCCGCCTCAGCTTGGCCACCCGCGTCCAAGGCGAGGACGTGATCGCCGCGATCTCGGACACCGGCTGCGGAATCCCCAAGGCGGTGCTGCACAAGATCTACGACCCGTTCTTCACGACGAAGGGGCCGGGAAACGGAACGGGGCTGGGCCTGAGCATCGTGTACCAGATCGTGACGAAGTACGGGGGTACGATCAACGTGGAGAGCGAGGAAGGGAAAGGGACCACCTTCACTGTCCGATTTCCTGTTCAACACCACACAGAGGAGGTTCGCGATGGGATCGCAGACGTCTGCTATAGAGGGCGGGAGGCAGGGGCGTGTTCTGGTCGTGGATGATGTAGCGGCCGTACGGAAGTCCATCAGCATGACCCTGGCTCATGCCGGCTATGAGGTGGTGGAGGCGGAGAGTGGCGAGCAGGCGATCAAATTGGCGCAGGACGTGGAGCATCCTTTCGTGATCGATGTCGTACTGTGCGACATCCGGATGCCTCCCGGGGACGGAGTCGAGACGACGGCCTTTTTCAGGAAGGAGTACCCGATGATCCCGGTGGTGGCGCTGACGGCCTATCCGGATGTCGAGCTGGCCGTAGCATTGATGCGGCGAGGCGTTGTCGATTTCCTGGTCAAGCCGGTGCTGCAGGAGGAACTTCGGATGGTGGTCAAGAGGGCGGTCGAGCAACGCGTGAACTGTAAGAGCCCTGTTTGCGAGGAGAGGTGAGAGCATCAACACGAGCTTTTTCAAAGGAGGGCGCCATGGGACTGGGAAGGGTGCTGGTCGTCGATGACGAGGCGGTTGTCCGGAAGTCAGTCAGTTTGCTCCTGACCAAGGCCGGCTTTGACGTGGTCGAGGCGGAAGACGGGGAGAAGGGGATCGCCGCCATCAAGGCTGATGGGAATGCCCTGCTGGTGGACGCCATCATTTGTGATCTGTATATGCCCAAGGTTAACGGCATGGAGGCCATTGCGTACTTTCGCTCGCAGTTTCCGTCGGTCCA
>WNEY01001886.1_pt1 | contig 15065 bp, 8 predicted proteins | sample 5400531 | NCBI WGS metagenome assembly WNEY01 (sample SAMN13153338, study PRJNA577476) | soil metagenome | isolation source: 200 cm saprolite under Douglas fir tree site 1 | place: USA:California | collected 2015-04-18
CGGATCGGTCCACGTCAGGTGCCGGTTCACGGCGTCGCCGTTCGGGAACAGCCGCTGTGCGACGCTCTGGCTGACGATCGACACGAGCTCGCTGCCGCCGCGGTCATCGTCGGTGAAGTCACGGCCGGCGACCATCGGGACGCCGAGCACGGCGAAAAAGCGAGGCGCGACCATGCGCAGCCGCGCGAGCGGATTCTCTTCCCCGTCCGCGGGCTTGTAGCCCTCGACGGTGAACTGGAAGCCAGGACCCAAGCTGCCGGCATCGCGCCAGGGCACGAAGCTTCCCACCGCCACGCCCTCGACGCCGGGCAGCCCGCTGATGCGCCGCGTCGCTTCCTGATAGAAGTTGATCGCCTTCGCGTCGCCGAGGCCCGTTACTGACGCCGGGATGTTGAATGCCAGCACCTGCCGCATGTTGTAGCCCGTGTTCGCCGTCTGCAGGGCGACCAGTGTGGCGAGGAGCGTGCCCGCGCCGGCGAGCAGCACGAACGAGAACGCAATTTGCGTCGTCGCGAACACCCGCAGGCGGCGGTTGGTGCCCGGCGTGATCCGGACGCCGCCGGTTGCCAGGCCGAGGCCGGCAGGCGCATGCGGCGACGGAAGGCGCGGGACGTAGGCCAGCAGGACCGCCGCGGCCATCGCCAGACCGGCGCCGACCCAGAGCACGCTCGCATCGACGCTGACCTCGAGTGCGCGGACCGAGAAGCGGGCCGCATAGCCGGAGACCAGCGCGACGAATGGCCGCGCCAGGACCACCCCGAGCACGGCGCCCGCGCCGCAGAGCACCAGGCTCTCGGCCAGCAGCGTGCGCCGGAGCGCTCCGGACCCGGCGCCAAGCGCGGCGCGCACGGCCAGCTCGCCTTCGCGGCGCACTGAACGCGCAAGGATCAGATTGGCGACGTTCGAGCACGCGATGACGAACACGACCGCCGCCGCCGCGAGCAGCAGGAGCAGGATCGTCCGCGCGGGCGACGCGATCTGATCGCGGAGCGTCCTGACCCTCAGCTGGACATTGCCCTTGGTCGAGTACGAATCGGGGTGCTCGCGCATGAGCGCGGCGTGCACCGACGTCAGCTCGGCGCGCGCCCCTTCGACCGACGCTCCCGGCGCGAGGCGGCCGAAGAGCTCGGTCATGCGGTGCGTGCGGTTGGTGACCATCGTGGCGCCGAGGTGATGCGGGCTGGTCACCACGTTCGCGATGATCTCGGTGGCTGCGGGATAGGGCACCGACGGCTCGAGGACGCCGACCACCGTTGCAGTGCGGGGACCGAGGCGGATGGTCTTCCCGATCACGGTTGGATCGCTGTTGAGCGACGTGGTCCAGAATCGGTGCGTGAGGACCGCGGCGCCCGCCGCATTGGGGCCGTCGTCCTGCGCGTTGATCAGACGGCCGAGCACAGGGCGAAGGCCCATCACGTCGAAGAACGAGCCGCCGACGACGCCCGCTTTCACCATGCGGGGCTCGCCGCCGAGACCCGTCATCGCGAAGTCGACGGTGGAGAAGTCACCGAAGGCGCTGATGGTGGTCACACGTGACTTGAGATCGTCGATTTCGGGCACCGAGAACGTCGTGTTCTCGGCGCCGATGCCGGGCGCGCTCTGGCGGATGTAGATCAGGCGATCCTCGTCGCGATTGACCAGGGGCCGCAGGAGTACGTTCCTGACGACGCTGAAGATCGCCGCGTTGGCGCCGATGCCGAGCGCGAGCGTCACCACGACAGTGGCGGCCAGGCCCTTGGCGCGCAGGAGCGCGCGCAAGGCGAATCGGATGTCCCGTCCCAGGGCCTCGGCCGCGTCGAACCAGCGAGGCAGCCAGACGCCCCGCATCGAGTCGCGCGTGAGCGTGACGTTGCCGAATTCCCTCAGAGCGGCCAGGCGAGCCGACGATGGATCCTCGCCGCGCTCGATGCGCTCTTTGATGCTGATGGCCAGATGGCCGCGGATCTCTTCGTCGAGGTCATCTTTGTCGGGGCACATCTGCGCTACTCCTTGCTCGCCGGCGCCGGGTTCATGATGCGCCCGATCGCGTTCACGAGCTGCGACCACCGATCGCGCTCACGCGACAACTGCGCTTTTCCCGCCGCCGTCAGCTCGTAGTACTTCGCCCGTTGGTTGGCCTCGCTCACGCCCCACTCGGCCTTGAGCCATCCCCGCTTCACGAGCCGGTGCAGCGCGGGGTAGAGGGAGCCGGTTTCGACCTTGAGCAGGTCGTCGGATTGCGCGCGGATGGCCTGGCCGATGCCGTGGCCGTGCCGGGACCCCCACTGCAGGGTCCGGAGGATCAGCATGTCGAGGGTCCCCTGGAGGAGCTCCAGGCGCTGTTCGTCGGGGTGTTTGGCCATAGTCGTAGACCGTCTACGGCCTTAGACGTAGGATGCCTACGGCTTGTTCCGGTCCCGGGACTCTCGCCAGACATGGCCGCCCGTTTCAACGCTCACGCCGTCACCGACCGGTGACCGGAGCGCTCCCGCGCCGTGGCCCTCGACAGGAGAGGGGCGTTTTGACGAGACTGGTGCTTCGAACCGTTTTTCGCTCAATTGCCCGGCCGCGTATACGGTTCAGCTTTTTGGTGGCTGGATACGTGTGACGCCCCGCCCGGCCATTCGTTCGTATCGCTCGGTGTTGCCACCATGCTGAAACTGTTTCGACTCATCACGCCCTATCGAGGATATGTCGCGGTGGTCCTGGTCCTGGCCCTCGCGCAGTCAATCGGCTTTCTGCTCCTGCCGCGATTGATGTCGGACATCGTGGACAAGGGCATCGTGAAAGGCGACGAGCGCGCGATCCTTGAAACCGGCGGCCTCATGCTGCTGATGTCCATCGTCGCCACGCTCTGCGCCATCGCCGGGAGTTTTTACTCGTCGAAGGTGGCGACTGGATTCGGGCGGATTCTGCGCGGCGCGATCTTCGCGCGCGTGGAACACTTCTCGATCCATCAGTTCGACCGCTTCGGCTCGGCGTCGCTGGTGACGCGGACCACGAACGACACGACGCAGGTGCAGCAGATGCTCGTCATGATGCTGACGATGGTGATTACCGCGCCGATGATGGCGATTGGCGGGGTGATCCTTGCGCTTTCGCAGGACACCCAGCTCGCGTGGGTCCTCATCGCCGTCATGCCGGTGATGGCGCTCGTCTTCGGGCTCATCATGCGCGGCGCGATTCCGCTGTCGCAGGCGATGCAGGCGAAAATCGACCGGCTGAACCTTGTCCTCGGCGAAGGGTTGAGCGGCGTCCGTGTGATCCGCGCGTTCGATCGAGGCGCGCATCAGCGCGAGCGGTTCGATCAGGCGAATCTCGATCTGACGAACACCGCCATTGGGGTCAACCGCCTGATCGCCTTCCTCCTGCCTGCGCTCATCGTGATGCTGAACCTCACGAGCATCGCGATCATCTGGTTCGGTAGCCATCGCATCGACGCGGGCGCGATGCAGGCGGGCGCGATGATCGCGTCGCTGCAGTACGCCATGCAGATCCTCTTCGCTGTGTTCATGGTCACCGCGATGTTCGTGATGCTGCCGCGCGCGTCGGCGTCAGCCAAACGCATCAACGAGGTGCTGGACATGGCGCCGGAGATCGTCGATCCGGCAACGCCCGTCCAACCGCAGCTCGCAACCGCACGCGGCCATGTCGAATTCCAGAACGTGACCTTTCAATATCCGGGCGCCGAGGAGCCGGCGCTCACCGGTGTGTCGTTGACGGCGCATCCGGGCGAGGTCACCGCGATCATCGGCGGCACCGGGTCCGGGAAGTCGACGCTCGCCGGACTGATTCCGCGGTTCTACGACGTCAATTCTGGACGCGTGCTGGTGGACGGGGTCGACGTTCGTGACATGACGCAGTCCGATCTGCGCGCGCGGATCGGCTTCGTCCCGCAGAAGGCGGTGCTCTTCACGGGAACGGTGGCCGCGAACATTCGCTCCGGCCGCGAGGAGGCGTCTGACGAGGAAGTCCGCCTCGCGGCCACGGTCGCGCAGGCCATCGAGTTCGTCGAGGCCATGCCGGAGAAGTTCGCGTCGCCGATCTCGCAGGGCGGCATCAATCTCTCGGGCGGACAGAAGCAGCGGCTCTCGATTGCGCGCGCGATTGTACGGAGGCCGGACGTTTACGTCTTCGACGACAGCTTCTCGGCGCTGGATTTCGTGACCGACGCGAAGCTGCGCGCCGCGCTCAAGAGCGAAACCGCGACCGCCACCGTCTTCATCGTCGCCCAGCGCATCAGCACCGTCCTCAATGCCGACCGCATCGTCGTCCTCGACAACGGGCGAGTGGTCGGCATCGGCACGCACGCCGGGCTCCTCGAGCAGAGCGAGGTCTACCGCGATATTGTGGCGTCACAAGTCTCCCTCGAGGAGGTCGCATGAGCGGTCCCTCACGGCCGGGACCGCCGCAGGCGCCATCGGCGGCTTCACCGCAAGCGCCGCAGCGGACCGCGCCACCTGCGGATATGTTCGGCGGCCGTCGGCCGATCGGCGGACTCGGCGTGCCGGCGCAAAAGGCGAAGAACTTCAAGGGGACGCTGGTCCGGCTGCTGGTCTACCTGCAGCCGCATCGGGCTGGCCTCGCTGTCGTGATTCTGACCGGCGCGATCGGCACCGTGTTCCAGGTGCTGGGTCCGAAGATTCTCGGCATGGCGACGACGAAGGTTTTCGAAGGGTTCGTCGCGAAGGCCACCGGCGTGCCTGGCGCCGCCGTTGATTTCGACTACGTTGGACGCATCCTGCTCGGCCTGATTGGCCTGTACATCGTCGCCAACAGCTTTCAGTACCTGATGCAGTACCTCATGGCGAATGTCGCGCAGAAAACGGTCTACGCGATGCGCCGGGAGGTGGAGGCGAAGTTCGACCGGCTGCCGTTGAAGTTCTTCGATTCGCGGACGCGCGGGGAAGTGATGAGCCGCGCGGTGAACGATCTGGACAGCATCAGCGGGACGCTGCAGCAGAACCTCACGCAGCTCCTGACGTCCGTGCTCACGCTCGTCGGCGTCATCGTCATGATGCTCACGATCAGCTGGATCCTGACGCTCGCGACCGTTCTCACGCTGCCGCTCAGCATCGTCGTGGTCGCGCGGATTGCGAAGCGGTCGCAAAAGTTCTTCATGAAGCAGCAGATGGCGCTCGGGGCAATGAACGGTCATGTGGCGGAAATGTACGGCGGCCACACGATCGTCACCGCGTTCGGCAACGAAAAGAAGTCGGTGGCGACATTCGACAGCCTGAACGAGAACTACTACGACGGCGCGTGGCGCGCGCAGTTCGTGAGCGGCATCATCTATCCGACGATGATGTTCGTCGGGAACCTCGGGTTCGTCTTTGTCGCGGTCATTGGCGGCCTGCTCGTCACGCGCCGATCCATTGCGATCGGAGACGTGCAGGCGTTCATTCAGTACGGCCGTCAGTTCTCGATGCCGATCGGCCAGTTGAGCGGTATCGCGAACATGATTCAACTGACGATCGTGTCGGCCGAGCGCGTCTTCGAATTGCTGGACGAGCCGGAGGAAACGCCGGATCCAGAGGACGCGACCGTGATTTCCGCCCCGCGCGGCGCCGTGCAGTTCGACGCCGTGAGCTTCAGGTACAAGGAGGCCGTGCCGCTCATCGACGGCATGTCGCTGGACATCGCGCCGGGGCGGATGATCGCGATCGTCGGTCCGACGGGTGCAGGCAAGACGACGCTCGTGAACCTGTTGATGCGTTTTTACGACGTCGACAGCGGAGCCATTCGCGTGGACGGCGTGGACATCCGTCAGCTGAAGCGCGGCGCGCTGCGCCGCATGTTCGGCATGGTGCTCCAGGACACGTGGCTGTTCTCCGGCACGATTCGCGAGAACATCGCGTACGGGCGCGAGAACGCGAGCGACGAAGCTATCGTGAACGCTGCGAGGGCCGCGCAGGCGGACCACTTCATCCGGACGCTGCCCGACAGCTACAACACGCCGATCAACGAGGAGGCGAGCAACCTGTCGCAGGGGCAGAAGCAGCTGCTGACGATTGCGCGCGCGTTCCTCGCCGATCCGGCGATCTTGATTCTCGACGAGGCCACGAGCAGCGTGGACACGCGCACCGAAGTCCTCATGCAGCGCGCCATGGGCCAACTGATGCGCGGAAGGACCACCTTCGTCATCGCGCACCGGCTGTCGACGATTCGCAACGCGGACGTGATTCTGATGATGGAACACGGCCGGATCGTCGAGAAGGGCACGCACCACGAGCTGCTCGCTGCGAAGGGCCGCTACGCAGAGCTGTATCACAGCCAGTTCGCAGGACGGGCGGCTCAGTCCGTCTCCCTTGTGTCGTAGGCTGCCTCGATAACGCGTCAGTCGCGGAAGCCCTTCGCGCCACGGGGCCGTGCAAACGCCATCCCGGTTCAGTACCTTCGCTTCTGTTGCCGAACGATGTCGAACTTCGCAGTATCCGCGATGGCCATGACGGCCATCACTCCCGCCTGCACCGGATCGGACACAACCAGATCCGCGACATCCGGGACGCTCCCCGCCATATTCAGGGAGATGACGTACAGGCCCATCTGCCGCACCTCTTCCACGGCCCTCGTAATCTCGCCACCCATCAGCGCCCCGGCCAGCACCAGCAGCCGGACCCTTGGCAGCCGCGGCACGGCGCGGACGGCCGCGGCGAGCTCCTGCTCGCCGACCAGCGGGATGGTGTCGACCGAGATGCGCTCTCCCCGAATATTGTGGCGATCGGCTTCCGCAATCGCTCCCATCGCCACCTGACCGACCTGGGCGCCGCCGCCCATCACGATGATGCGCTTGCCATAGATCTTCGAGAATGGCGCAGTCTGCTCGACGCGCACGACTCCGGCGATTGCACCGAGTCCGGTCACGAACGGCTCGGCCGGTCCATCGAGCGTGAATTCGACGTTCAAGTGTGCACCGGCGTCGACCATGTGCATCTCGACGTAGCGGATCTTCGCCGCCCGCTCGGCGAAGGCCTTCATGAGGTCGTGGAGCATGCTCGAGTCGGTGGATAGTGTGGCGACAATCGCGTATGTGTGCACAACAAGCAATCTATCATCCTCGCGGGTCGCTGCCGGGCCGGCAGACCCATGCGCTTCGGCATGCCGGGCGCCCGCGTATTGAACGCACGCCGCCTTCAGACGGAGATCCGCCAACGGGCGGCGACCGCGGATGCGGACGATGAGAAATGGCTGCCGGAAGGACGCTCAGCGGAGCCGACAGGGGACCACAGTTTTCCATCCTGTTGGTTCTTCAGGCGTTTAGCTCGGGTGGGAACCTGCGGCTACCAGGTGCTGCGCCAGAATGTTCACGCGCGTGGTCACATTCGCTTGCAGAGATTGTGCGGCGTCAGGAACGGGCGTAATCTTCGTGGCGTTGACAACTGTGCGCAGGACAGGAGGTTGCAATATGGCTGTGCGATACGGTCCCGCCGTCGGCGTCGTGGCTGTCGCATGCGGACTGGCGGCGTGCGCCGCGACGCTGGCGGCGCAGGCGCAAGCCCCCGCATCCAGCGCAAGCTCAGCTCCTCGAGCACGGGCGCTCGAGCGAATGCCTGACGGCCACCCGGACCTTCAAGGTGTCTGGGCGAACAACACCGTGACGCCGCTCCAGCGACCGAAGCAGTGGGAAGGCAAGCAGCGGCTCACCGATGCGGAGGTCGCCGATCTCCAGAAGTTCGCGGCGCAAATCGTCGAAAACGACGGCGACGCGCAGTTCGGCGACGGGTTCATTCTCGCCGTCCTGAACCGCATCGCGAATCCGAAATCGTACGATGCGGGCACCGGCAACTACAACCAGTTCTGGCTCGTCGACCGAGATTGGCACGATCGACGGACCGCGCTCATCTCCGATCCGCCGGATGGCAAGATTCCGCCGCTGACGCCCGAGGCGCAGAAGCGGCGCGCGGCGGAGATCGAGCACCGCAAAGTGCATGCGTTCGAGGATCCGGAGGCATTCTCGCTCGGCGAGCGGTGCGTGAATTTCGGCATTCCCCGGGCGCAGGCGGGCTACAACAGTTACCTCCAGATCATTCAGTCGCCCGGCTACGTCACCATCCTGAACGAGATGGTGCACGACGCGCGCATCGTTCCGCTCGACGGCCGGCCGCACCTCGACGGCCGTCTCCGCGTCTGGAACGGCGATTCGCGCGGGCACTGGGAGGGCGACACGCTGGTCATCGACACGACGAACTTTTCGCCGAAGAGCGATTTCATGGGCTCGCACGAGAACCTTCGGCTCACCGAGAAGCTCACGCGCGTCGGTCCTGAGATTCTCGATTATGAGTTCACGGTCAACGATCCCACCACGTGGACCGCGCCGTGGACCGCGATGATTCCGCTGAAGCTGAAGCACGAGTTGATCTACGAATACGCGTGCCACGAGGGAAACGACGCGATTCCCGATATGCTCCGCGGGCACCGCTTCGAGGAGCGCGAGGCCGCGAGCAAGAGCCGCTCAAAATAGCGTCCGGCGACGCGCGAGGCGCGCCGCGGGGCGTGCGACGCCTGTTTAAACTTCTGACTTCCGAGTTCCGACCCGAAGGAGAGACTATGCAGAGATTGCAGTTGCTGCAGCGGAATGCGCTGATCGCGGTGGCCGGCGTGTTAGCGACCGCGACCTTTGTCGCCGTGCGCGCGCAACCTCCTGCGCCTCAGCAAGGTGAATCGGCTCGGGGCCCCGCCGCCCTGCCCGGCATCCGCTGGAGCGAGGAGCAGTTGAAGCAAGCCGTCGCGCCACTGCGAGCCGGTCGCAAGCTGACGCCCAAGAGCTGGCCCAACGGCGCCAAAGTAGCCGTGTGCGTCAGCTTTGACGTCGACAACGAATCTCCCGCGCTCGCACGCGGCAACACCAACCCCGATCTGTCGGCGATGTCCGACACGGAGTTCGGATCCACGGAAGGCCTTCCGCGAATCCTGCGCATCCTGGATGAGCGCGGCATTCCGGCCAGCTTCTACATCCCGGCCGTCAGCAATATCCTGGCGCCGGAGATGGTCACGCAGATCATGAAGTCAGGACATCACGAAATTGCCCTGCACGGGTGGATTCACGAGCCGGTCGTGACCTTGAACAATGCGGCCGAGGAAGAGCGTCTCCTCAAACAGGCGATCGACTACTTTGCGAAGGTGACAGGCAAGAAGCCGGTCGGCAGCCGGACCGGTGGGTGGGCCATCAGCCCGTACACGATCGGCATCGAGCAGAAGCTCGGGCTGCTGTACGACAGCAGCATGATGGCCATGGACGAGCCGTACGAGATCGTGGCCAACGGCAAGAACACCGGACTCATCGAATTGCCGGTCACCTGGGTTCAGGACGACGCGCCCTATTTCGGTCGCCAGGGCGCGCTGCCGTCTCCGGAGCTGATTTTCGGCGTGTACAAAGACGAGTTCGATATGGCTTACCAGGAAGGGACGATGGTCATGCTGACGATGCATCCGCACGTCAGCGGACGCCGCTCGAGAGCCGTGCACCTCGCCAAGCTGCTGGACTACATGAAGTCCAAGCCGGGCGTCTGGTTCGCGACCGGCGAGCAAATCGCGATGTACGTGAAGCAGCAGGCCGCCAGGACGCACTGATCCTAGAACACGAACCGTGCGCCCCACTGCGTCTGACGGGCGTCGAGCGCGCTGGTCCGGATCCCGAACGACGAGGAGACCAGCGCGGAGTTGCCGGCATAGAGCGTCGTGTGGTTCGTCAGGTTGTAGGCCTCGAGAAAGATCTCGAAGCGGCGGCGGTCCGCCAGCTGAATGACCTTCGTCAGACGCAGGTCCAGGTCGATGACAGGGTCGATCGTGAGCAGGCTCGCGTCGATCGCGCTCAGACCGCGCGCCGTGCGGAACGCGTTGATGATCGCGACCTGAGACTCGACGTTGCCGCGGCCGATGAACTGGGGAAGACCGGCTGGCCGGTCGCCCGACGTGTTCAGGTCGCCGTCCAGATCGACGCCGGCCGATACGGGCCGCGGCCCGCCGCTGATGGCGCGGAAGACGCCGCTCAGCTGGAACTTGAACGGCAGCGACGTGGACGCCGCGATACTCAGATTGTGCGGCGTATCGGTCGCGTTGAGACCGTAGTTGTCCGGCGTTCGATCGGTGCCGCTGTAGGTGCTGTAGAACGTCACGCCGTCGAGCGTGCTCTTCGAGTAGGTGTAGGAGATCTGCAGGCTGTCCGTACCCTTCACGCGTGTGCGCAGCTGGACCTCGACGGCGTCGTACCAGGCCCTCCCGTTGTTGACCATCACGCCGACCTGGCTGAACTGCGGCCGCGGCCGCGGGTTTGCCGCCGTGACCGCGCCGGTCGCCGGCAGGTTCTTGTCGGTCGTCCCGAGCTGATCGCCGGCAAATCCGTGCACGACGTCGACGTCGACCGACGTGACGTTGTTCAGCTGCAGGCCGAACCCGCCGGTGGTGTTGAGCGCGTAGGGCAGGTTGTAGTTGTTGTCGATCAGGTAGAGCGACCGGACGCCGCCCTGCGCGACGTAGTCGGCGAGGCTCTTGCCGTTCAGCACGCCGTTGATGTCGGGGAACCGGCTGAGCGCGGCGGGGTCCGTGATGCGCACGGCCGAGCCGAGCGCCTTGTCCATGGCCGTCTCGTCGAACCATGGCCGATTGCGGGTCACGTAGTGGCCGAAGCCGCCGCGGACGACCAGCCTGCCGTTGCCTTTCGTGTCCCACGTCAGCCCCAGACGCGGCTGGATGTTGTTCGTGTCGTTGCCGCGATCGCTGCTGACGAAGTAGTCGAGCCCCCGGTACAGCGGGTTCGCCAGCAACAGGTCATAGAAGTCGTTGTTGCGTTGATTCGTGTCGATGTCGTAGCGCAGGCCGAGATTCAAGCGGACCCGGTCGTGAATCCTCCAGTCGTCCTGGATGAAGCCGGCGATCTGCTTCGACTTGTAGTTGTAGAAGCCGGGCGTCTGCATCGTGAAGCTCTGCGGCCAGGTCCTGGAGTCGTTGACGTTGAAGGGCAGGTCCGTGGTGAAGTTGAAGCTGCCGTGCTCCGTGAAGTGCGCCTCGAAATTGCTCGACGCGAGGGTCAGCTCGCCGCCCATCTTCACGTCGTGCTTCGCCGCGTTGATGTAGAACGTTTCGAAGAAGCTGTGGTTCGTGCGCGGAAAGTACTGCGGCGCGACGCCGTTCTGCCCGAAGCTGTAGGACGGCCGGCCGATCGCGAGGTCGAAGTTCGCCGGCAGCGTGTACAGGTTGTGGTGGAGCAGCGCGTACCGGAACGTATTGACCTTGTTCTGCGAGACGATCCAGTTGTCTTCGGCCACCACGCTGTGAGATCGGCTGTAGTCCACGATGGTGCCGCTCGCGTTGGCCGGGCCACCGCTCGGCGTGAGCTGGTTGTCGTACGCGTAGCGCACCATGAGCGAGTTCTTGCTGGTGAAGCGGTGATCGAGCTTCGTGTCGAAGATCTTTTCGGTGACGGTGAACGGATAGTTGCCGTTCTGCGCCGCGGCGAACGGGTTGCTGGCGGGCAGCGCCACCGTGTTCGCCCTGTCGATGTTGAGGTACTCGACGGCCGAAAAAATGTGCGTCTTGTTCAGCGCAATCGGACCGCTGAAGGTGCCGCCGACCCGGTACTGCTTGAACGGCGGCACGGAGGTCGCCAGGGCGTTCTTCGCGTTCAAATTCTTGTCGCGGCCGAAGTAGTACCCGGTGCCCCCGTACTGGTTCGTGCCCGACTTCGAGACGACGTTGACCACGGCGTTCAGCGCGGCTCCGAACTGCGCGTCGAACTGATTGCGGAACACCTTGAATTCCTGCACGGCGTCCTGCGTCATGTTGATCACCGGCGAGCCCCACGTCGCGTCGTCCACCGTCGTCCCGTCGATGATGGTGGTGAACCCGTTCCGCTGGTCGGCGACGCCGCCGAACTTCGTCACGGCAAAGCGCGTCGACACGGCGAGGTTGCTCATCGGGGCGGCGCTCGGGAGAATCTGCGCGACGACGAGGAAGTTGCGATCGAGTACGGGCAGGCTGGCGAGCTGTTCGCCGTTGACGACGGACAAGGGCGTCGCAGTCGTCACCTCGACGAGCGGGTTCTCTCCCGTGACGGTGACGCTTTCATTCAGCGCCGCGACGCCGAGAACGAAGTCGACCGTGGACTCGACGCCGACGTTGAGCGTCACCGCTTTCTTGGTCATGGCGAACCCGCTCAGCTCGGCCGAGACCAGGTACTGCCCCGGCGGCAGGTTGACGGCCAGGTAGTTTCCCGACGGTCCCGTGACGAGCGTCTGCGACGCGCCGTTGCCGCTGTTGAGCACGGTGACCGTCGTGCCCGGCAGCGCGCCGCCGCTCTGATCTTTCACGACGCCTCCAACGCTCGCGCCGCCCTGCGCCCAGGCACTGGCGCTGCAGGCAACGGCCAGAGCGAGAGCTGCGATCGGTATCCGCACGGAACGCGTCCTCGGGAACACCAAGGTGATCAGCGTTGACATCCTGGCCTCCTCAGTCTGGTGGCATCGTCCGGTCCGATGCGCGGGCGGATTCGCGGGCGACCTCGCGAATGCTGCCCGGCGCGAATGAATTGCCGACACCAACGCCGTCAGCATGCCAGATCCTGACGTGCTTTCGACCACAAAATCAACCTGTCGACCCGTCTCTCTATCCTCCTCCAGCATCGTCAAAGACGTCGGATCTCGGTGACGTTGAAGTGAGCGATCCGTCGGCTGTGGTGGAGAAGGACGTGAAGACGAACACGATTCGGCCGGTGAAGTAACGAAGCTTCGCCAGACAGCTTCTAAAGCCGACCCGACGAAAACTTGCTTCATTTACACCAACATTGGCTTTAGAAGATGTCTAGTATATTGACGTCCCGTCTCTCGCGGGATCTCCCGCATGTCTCACAGCGCGCAGTCCTGGAAACACCGGTTCGCCCTGGCCGCTGATACCGCGTGCCTCTTGCTGCTCGGCCTGGCGCCGCTCATCCAGTACGCCGGCCGCGTGCGATTGCATATCGGTCCCGTGCGGGTGACTGCGAGCTCCGGGACGCGCGCCCTCCTCCTTGCGGTCATCGTCCTGATGGTTCGCCATGTGGTCGTCCTCCGTCCTTCAGCCGCCGATCGAGCGGTGCGCGGGCTGCGACGACTGCGGAAGCTGTCGACAAGTGGTGGCCGTCGTCTTGCCGCTCTCGCCGACACCGCCGTGGCCGCTCTCTGCGTGCTTGCGTTCAGCATCGATGTTGCCGGCGGTGTCGAGTGGAGCGTCGGCCCGTTCCATCTTGCGGCGGCGTCGGGCGCCTGGGTGGCGTTCGCCGCGCTCGCGGTGTTGTCGGTCCGCGGGGTTATCTCCCGCTTGGGGTCGACTCGACCCGGGCCGCTGAGTCTGAAACCGGTCCGAGCTTCGTCTTTGGTGTTCGACTGGCCGTCGAAACGGGAGTGGCTCTGGGCCACGCTCGCGATAGGTGTCGCGACCGCTGTGATCCTGCGCCAGCAGGTGCTCGCCTTCACGAGCGTCCCGGATCTCGGCGATCCGCTCTTCTCCATGTGGAGGTTGAGCTGGATCGCCCATCAAGTGCCGCGCGGCCCATCGCATCTCTTTGATGCAAACATCTACTACCCGGCGACCGGCACGCTGGCGTATTCCGACGCGATGCTGGTGCCAGGCCTCATTGCCGCGCCCGCGCTGTGGCTCGGCGCGCCAGTGCTGGTCGTCTACACCACGCTGTTCCTCACGACGTTTGTGGCGGCCGGACTCGCCATGTTTGCGCTCGCACGCGCAATGACGCAGCACGCGGGCGCAGCCGTGGTCGCGGCGCTCGTGTTCGCCTTCGACCCATTTCGTTTTTCACATTACAGCCACCTGGAGCTGCAGTTCACGTGCTGGATGCCGCTGGCCCTGCTGGCGCTGTTCCGCACGCTCTCGGCCGCGCGCCCGGGCGACGGCGCGGCGACTGGTATCTTTGTGTCGCTGCAGGCTCTCTGCTCGCTCTACTACGGCGCCTACTTGTCGGTCTCGCTGGTCGTGGTGGCCGCAGGCTGGATCTGGTCCATCGGGTGGCCCACCCGCCGCGCTTGTGCTTCGCTTGGCCTTGGCGTTCTGATCGCCGGCGTGGTCGGCGTGCTGGTTGCGATCCCGTACCGGGCCAGTCGGTCGACGGTTGGCGAACGGAGCCGGGATGAGATCCGCGCCTACAGTGCAACACCCAGACACTATCTGACGTCGAGCCGCCGCAGCGTGGAATATGGCACGGCGCTCTACGAGCGTCAGAACAGCGAACTCGAACTCTTCCCTGGAACGTTGCCCGCCGTCATCGGCGCGGGCGCTCTTGTCCCGCCCTTTGGGCCCATGGTGCTGCCGACCGCGATGGCGCTGGTCGCGAGCGTTGATGCGTCGCTCGGACTGAATGGGACCCTCTACACCTGGCTCAACGAGCTGCCGCTCTTTCGGGGGTTTCGAGTGCCGGCACGATTTCGAGCCGTGGCAGGTATGTATCTGGCGCTGCTGGCGGGTATGGGAGTCGGCCGCCTCACGCAGTTCATTGGATCGGTCTGGCCGAGACGCGTGACGGTCTGGGCGATTGCAATCGCCGTGCTCGTCGATCTGCGCCCGTCGCTCGAGCTTCAACCCCTTTGGACCCACGCGCCCGACATCTATACGAGAGCGCCCGATCGCGCCGTGCTCGCGGACCTGCCGATGCCCGGCAATGGCGGCCCGGTATACGTCTATCTCTCCACGTTTCACTGGCATCCGATCGTCAATGGAGCGAGTGGCTTCGAGCCCCCGTGGTACGCGTCTCTCGTCTCGACCAGTCGGGAGTTTCCCGCAGACGACACCCTCGACGCATTCAGCAAGCTGGGAACGAAGTACTTCGTGCTTCACGAAGGCTACTACCGGAACACCTTTCCCCGCGTGGTGGCCGCCGCCGAGGCCCAGCCGCGCCTTCAGTTCGTCGCTACCTCAACCTGGGAAGAAGGGGAATGCCGTCTGTATCGGCTGGTGAGGTGATCACCTGGTACAAACCGGGTACATAGGTAACAGAACAAACCGGGAACATGGGTGACACCGACTACGCTGGGGATCGATTGTGAGGTTGATCGATGCCCTGGTTGGAGACGGCACCTATGGAACAACGAGAATGCTTCATTCGA
>WNEY01001888.1_pt1 | contig 15064 bp, 10 predicted proteins | sample 5400531 | NCBI WGS metagenome assembly WNEY01 (sample SAMN13153338, study PRJNA577476) | soil metagenome | isolation source: 200 cm saprolite under Douglas fir tree site 1 | place: USA:California | collected 2015-04-18
CGTTAATCCTCATCCGCAATTCGAGGGCGCTGATCCCGGACGCATTTGTGCAATTTGAAGAAGCGGCCGAGGCGCATGCCATGCATGTCGAGCGGTATCTTTCTTATTACTTCTCGCCGAACACACACCTGACAGGCGAGGCGCTCGGCCTCTTCTACGCAGGTGTTGTCTTTCCTGAATCGAAACGTGCAGAACGCTGGCGGTCTCTCGCGACCCGCATTCTCGTACAGGAGATCGACCGTCAAGTGCTCTCCGACGGCGTCTATTTCGAACGTTCGACTTGCTATCAGCGCTACACCGCCGACATCTATCTCCACTTTCTCATCCTCGCCGGCCGCGTCGGAATCGAAGTGCCGGCGAGCGTCGGTAAGCGGCTGAAGTCGATGCTCGACGTCCTCGTTGCTCTGCGTCAGCCTGACGGTTCAATGCCGAACATCGGCGATGGTGACGGCGGCATGGTTCTGCCGTTGAGCACAGCGTCGCCTGACGACTATCGCGCCACGTTCTCCACCGCAGCTGCTGTGTTTAGGGACCCGGTGTATGCGTGGGCAGCCGGCCGCGTTGCTTGCGACACGATTTGGCTCCTTGGCACGCAAGCAATTGAGACATTTGACGCGCTGGAGAAGAAGCCGCCGGAGCCCACTCCGTGCTCGGTCTTCCCCGTCGGTGGTTTTGTTGCGATGCGGAGCGGCTGGGATGAGAAGTCTCACGCATTGATCTTTGACGCCGGCCCGCTCGGCTGTCATTACAGCGCCGGTCACGGGCATGCGGATCTGCTCAGCATTCAGTGTTCCGCGTTCGGCGAGCCGTACCTCGTTGACGCTGGAACGTGTTGTTACACCGCCGATCCTGAGGTGCGCGATTTTTTCCGCGGTACCGCTGCGCATAGCACAGTGATGATCGATGGAAAGTCGCAGGCGGAGCCCGCCGGACCCTTTTCGTGGCGCAATCGCTGCGCAGCGCAGTTGCTGCGATGGCAAATCGACCGCTCGTTTTCTCATGCCGATGCAATCCAGGATGCCTACCGGGGTCTGGTGGATCCGGTGTTGCATCGGCGAAGAGTGGCTTTCATCAAGTCGCGATATTGGCTGGTCATTGACGAGTTGTGTGCGTCGCAGCGTCACCGCGTCGATCTCCGGTTTCAATTCGCGCCAATGCGGGTTGAAGTCGATCGCCATGGCTGGGCGCGAGCGACGCGAAACGGCCGGCAAGGCCTTCTCGTTCGCGCATTCACGTCGGCTCCTTTTGAAGCGGATGTACGGGAGGGACGTCGCCAGCCGATGGAGGGGTGGTTCTCCTCTGATTATGGATGCCTGGAACCGGCGCCAGCCCTCGTTTATACGGCGACGACAAAGCTGCCGGTGCGCATCCTGACCCTGCTCTGGCCGGCGGAAAACATCGACGACGTTCCAGACGTCGACGTCATTCTCGACTCGCACGATCGTCCTTGCGGTGTGACGCTTCGCGGTCGTGAAAGCGTCGCCTTCGACGACGACGAAATTTTCATCCACGAGTAGTCCTGAATCTCCATGTGCGGCATTGCCGGCATCATTAACTTCAACCCCGATCATGCGGTCGATGTAGAACGACTGCGCCGCATGCGCGACGTTCTGCGCCACCGCGGACCTGATGGAGAGGGGCTGTGGACGGAAGGGGCGGTCGGCCTTGCGCACCGCCGCCTGTCGATTGTCGACATCGCAGGGGGCGCTCAGCCGATGACGACCAGCGACGAGAATGCCTGGATCGTGTTCAACGGGGAGATCTATAACCACCCCGAGCTGAAGCCGGAGCTCGAAGCCCGGGGACACCGGTACCGCACCCGGTCCGACACGGAGACGATCCTCCATATATATAAGGATGCGGGTGAGGCCTGTGTCGAGCGCCTGCGGGGAATGTTTGCGTTCGCTCTGTGGGACCGCCAGCGCCAACAGTTGCTCCTGGCACGTGACCGACTCGGGATCAAGCCGCTGTACTACGCGATCACGGAGCATCAGCTCCTCTTCGCGTCGGAGATCAAGGCGATCCTCGCTTCGGGTTATGTCCAACCGACACTGAACGAACGTGTTGTCCCCGAGTATCTCGCGACGGCGTTCGTCGCCGGACCGGAAACCTTCTTCGGCGGCATCCGCAAGCTCCTTCCGGGTTACACACTGACCTGGTCACGCCCAGCACGCGTTCGCGAGCGGCGCTACTGGCAGCTACCCGAGGATGCGATTCAAACACGTCAGAGCTTGAAAGCGCAGTCGGAGGAACTACGAACCCGCCTCGCCGATGCCGTGCGCAGTCATCTGATGAGTGACGTCCCGATCGGGCTGTTTCTGTCCGGAGGGATCGATTCGACCGGTCTGGCAGGGCTGATGGCTTCGATGGTGAAGGAGCCGATCAAGACGTTCTCTGTCGGCTTCCCGGAGCGCGAGGGGAATGAGCTGCACTACGCAAGGCTCGCTGCTCGGTCCATCCGGTCTGATCACCATGAGGTGGTCATCACCGGCGAAGATTTCTTTCGCGAGTTGCCGCGCCTGATCTGGCACGAGGATGAACCGATTGCGTTTCCCTCGAGCGTTCCGCTGTACTTCGTCTCCGCACTGGCGCGCGAACATGTGAAGGTCGTTCTGACCGGCGAAGGTTCGGACGAGCTGTTCTGCGGATATAACCGCTATCGCGTCACTGCATGGAACCAAAGACTCGGCTCCGCGTATCACCGCGTGGTACCCGGATTTGCACGGGAAGCCGTGTCGCGGGCCATCGCAGCACTTCCCTGGCCCGCGCGACGCTACCTCGGCCGCACGTTTCTTACGCTTTCACCCGATCCACGCTCGCTCTTCTTCGAGAATTTCGCTTTCTTCGCCGAGCGCGCGCGACAGAGGATTCTCATCGACGCGACGCTACGTGCACGCGATCCGTTCGATGAGCTGCTCCGCTGCTACAACGAGAGCTCGGGCGGCATCCTCGATCGGATGACGCACACCGACCTGCAGACCTATCTGGTCGAACTCCTGATGAAGCAGGATCAGATGAGCATGGCCGCGTCGGTCGAAAGTCGCGTTCCGTTCCTCGATCACAAATTTGTCGAATACGTCGTGTCATTGCCAGCAGAGAGCAAGCTTCGCGGTTGGCAGACGAAGCTCGTGCTGCGTGAAGCTCTTCGCGATCTGATTCCCGCCCAGATCCGCACGCGGCGAAAAATGGGCTTCCCGGTTCCCGTGGGTTCGTGGCTGAAAAACCCATTCGGCTCGATCGTGAACGAGTTTGTCACGGGCCCACGGGCCACCGGCAGAACGCTCTTCAATCCGGAGGTTGTCCGCACCATGGCCGAGGAGCATCGCTCGGGTCGAGCGCCGCATGGAACGCGTTTGTGGCTGCTGATCAACCTCGAGATCTGGCAGCGCATCTTTCTCGATGGCGAAGACATCGAATCGATCATGGCCCCTCATCCGCCGCTTCGCGGCACCTTCTCCCCGCTTCGCGGGGCGAAGGAACTCGCCGAGAACCCCTCGCCCCGCGTCAGCGGGGAGAGGGTGGCCCGAAGGGCCGGGTGAGGGGCGCGCGGATCACCATGAAAATCCTGTGGGTCAAGATCGGCGGGCTGTGGCCGCTCAACATCGGCGGAAGGCTGCGGAGCTATCACCTTCTCTCCGAGCTTTCTCAGCGCCATCAGGTGACGGTGCTGACGACCCATGGTTCCGGAGAGGATCCCGATGAGCTGGCCAGGCAATTGCCGCATTGCGAACACGTCGTATCGTTCCCGTACTCGGCACCGAAAGCAGGCAGCGTGCGATTTGCCGGAGCGCTCGCACGATCGTGGCTGTCGCCGCTTCCCGTGGATCTGTTCAAGTGTCGCGTTCCCGCGCTTCGTGCTGAAGTGGATCGGCTACTTAACAGCGGTGCCGTCGATCTCTGCATCGCTGACTTCCTTTTCGCCGCGCCGAACGTGCGCTTCGGCTCGACGCCGATCGTCCTCTTTGAGCACAACGTCGAATTCATGATTTGGAAGCGCCTTGCAGATATCGAGAAGCGGCTGTGGCGCCGTGCGCTCCTGCAGATCGAGTGGCGGAAGGTCCAGCGGCTCGAGCGGCAGGCGTGCTGCCAATCGCGACTCGTTCTCGCCGTTTCACCGCTTGACCGTGCCGCTCTGGCCGAAACGGCTCCCGCTGCTCGCATCCAGTCGATCCCGACCGGTGTCGATACTGCGTACTACAGCGCCAACGGCACGCCGGAAGAACCGAGGCATCTCGTCTTTACAGGTGCAATGGACTGGTACCCGAACGAAGACGCCATCCTGTACTTCGTCACCGAAATCCTGCCGGCGATCCAACGCGAGATGCCCGAGGTTATGTTCACTGTTGTCGGGAGAAACCCCTCCGCGCGATTGAGGTCTGTCGCAGAGCCGGCTGGCGTGAGGATCACCGGCACTGTTGACGATGTGCGGCCGTTCATCGACGCGGCGGCTGTGTACGTGGTTCCTTTGCGAGTCGGAGGCGGAACACGGCTGAAAATCTTCGAGGCACTGGCGATGCAGAAGGCAGTGGTCTCCACGACAGTCGGTGCAGAAGGCCTTCCGCTCGTTGACGGAGAGCATTTCGTTCGCGCCGATCATCCCGGCGAATTTGCTCGCGCGGTCGTATCGCTTCTTCAGGACTCCAGTCGGCGGAAGGCGCTCGGATCGGCAGGTGGGGATCTCGTGCGCTCAAAGTATTCGTGGACGAGCGTCGCTCGCGAGTTCGAGATGAAACTCGAGGAGGCCCTGGCTCAATCATGAGTCGCGAGCAACGTCCGCGGGTTGTCCTGGTGTGCCACGAGGGTGACCGGATTGACAACGAAATCATCGCCGCGTGGCTGTGCAGTTCTTTCACGCTGGTGGGCATTGTGGTGCTTCGCGAGACGCCCCTGGCAGTCGTGCGAAGGACGCGCCGTGAGATTCGCCGCGTTGGTCTCCTGCGATTCATCGACGTCGCAGCGTTCCGGCTGTACTACAGCTTATGGCTGGCAAAGAGAGACGCAGCGTGGATCGACGCGGAAGTCGCGCGCTGGCGCGCGAAATATCCAAGTGCAATGACTCTCGATATCCCGCGGCTGGTTGCAGCGAGTGCGAACACCCACGAGGTCCGTGACTTTCTGGAGCAGCTCACTCCTGATCTCATGCTCGCGCGCTGCAAGTCCATTCTGAAACCCGAGATCTTTACCATTCCGCCCGGGGGAACATGGGTCCTGCATCCGGGAATCTGCCCTGAGTACCGCAACGCGCACGGGTGCTTCTGGGCACTCGCGAAGCGCGACCTCGGGCGCGTTGGGATGACGCTCTTGCAGGTCGATCGCGGCGTCGACACCGGGCCCGTGTATCTGCAAGCATCGTATGCCTTCGACGAGCTCGTCGAGTCGCATGTTGTCATCCAGTATCGCGCTGTGCTCGAGAACCTGCCGGCAATTGAAGCAACCTTATTGTCGGCGTGGAATGGAACAGCACGGCCACTGGCCACGGAAGGGCGCTGGTCCGCCACGTGGGGCCAGCCGTGGCTGTCGGAGTATTTCCGTTGGAGACGCGCCGCCAGAGAGGCCACGGTATGAACAGCCTCCTATCCGTTCTGCTACATGACGTCTATGTCGCTGATCCCGCGGAGAGCGGATTTCCGGGAGCAGCGGCGGATCGCTACAAATTGAGTGTGAAGCAGTTTGAGACGCAGCTTGCCGGTCTGGCAACCGTCCGAAAGGATTGGCCGATCCTCGTCACCGAGCAGAAATCGGACGATGTCGGATTCGCGATCACCGTGGACGACGGCGGAACTTCGTACTACACGCTCATCGCTGATCGACTCGAAGCTCTAGGCTGGCGTGGTCACTGCCTGGTCACCACAGGCGCAATCGGTTGTCGCGGCTTCCTCCGGGCGCGAGAAATTCGCGAGCTTCGGGCGCGCGGTCACGTGATCGGGAGTCATTCCGTCACCCACCCGCTGCGATTCAGCGCGCTGAGTCGTACCGATATGCTCCGCGAATGGCGCGAGAGCCGCGAAATGCTCGCGGATATTCTTGGTGAGGACATAACGACCGCGTCAGTTCCCGGAGGATCGTTCTCATCAGCAGTCGCGGGGACAGCCCGTGAAGCAGGAATCCGTCACCTATTCACGTCCGAGCCACAGACACGCGTCTCTGTCATCGAGGGGTGCACAGTTCTGGGCCGTTACACAATCCACGCGGCCTCTAAACCGGATTTTGCAGGGCGCCTGGGTTGTCTCCAAACAGCCGCGCGCTTTCAGGAATGGGTGGTCTGGAACGCCAAACAGCGCGCGAAATCTGTTTTCGCATTCGCCGCACCGCAGCGCCACTCACATTCGATGGTGAAGTTGCTTTCATCCACAAGCCGTTAGTCCAGCGACTCGGCTCATGACTCCACTTCTTTTCGCAGTACCCGCTCTGCTCGCCGCCGTGCTGAGCTTCTGCCTCGTTCCGCCGGTCCGCGCGATCGCATTCCGTATGGGGGCGATCGATCTGCCCGGCCCGCGCAAGATTCACAAGCAGCCGATGGCCAGGCTCGGCGGCCTGGCGGTGGTCACGGCGGCATTCCTCGTCTTTGCAGGAATCTCGTTTTTGAAGCCGGCGCCGATGCACATGGTGTCGCCCGAGCTTCTCGCGGGCATTGCCGGCGGATTGATTCCCGTGTTTCTGGTCTCGTTCATTGACGATCTCCACTCCGTGCGCGCTCTCACCAAGCTGCTCTTCCACTTCCTCGGCGCTGCCATTGTCGTGTCGCTTGGAAACGCATTCCCCGCGACGATCGTTTTGTTCGGAAGAGACATTCGTCTGGGATGGCTGGCGATCCCGATCTCGCTGATCTGGATCGCATGCGTCACCAATGCCTTCAACATCATCGATGGCTTGGACGGTTTGTCAGCGGGCCTTGCTCTGATCTCCTCTGTCAGTCTCGCGGCGCTTTCGCTGGTGACGGGGCACTACGCGACGGCCTCTGCTTCGCTGATTCTTGCCGGATCTCTCGTTGGATTCCTGCCGTACAACATCTACCCGGCGAAAATTTTCCTCGGCGACACCGGCGCGACGGCCATTGGATTTGTGCTTGCCTGCCTGACGCTGGTCGGCGGGTCGATTCAATCCGCAGGCCTAGCGGTGGCGCTGCCTCTGCTGGTCGTCGGCGTGCCACTGGCGGACACGGCGATTTCGATCATGCGCCGCGTGGTGGCGAAGTTCGAAGGGACCTCGCTCGGCGTCTTCGAGGCCGATAGCCGCCACATCCATCATCGACTGCTCGCGCTCGGTCTCAATCAGTGGTGTGCGGCGCTCATTCTTTACACCGCCGGCGCAATCCTGGCCACGACCGCGCTCCTATCGCTGTTCATCGAGCAGAGAAAAGCCGCCTTGCTGCTGATGGGAATTCTCGTCGCAGCGTTCGTCGGCATCTTCAAATTGGGCTACGACGAGTTCGCAGTCTGGCGCCGCGGATCTCTTCTGAAGATCTACGACGCCCCGGTGCTGCGCATCGGACTTTTCATCGCGTTCATCGACATCGGGCTTGTCATTGTCGCTCTATACGCGACCACCGTTCTGAAGTACGACGATTGGGGCCTCCGCAATCAGAGATTGCTCACCACGCACCTTCTGGCGCTGCTGCCCGCATTAACGGTTGCGGTATTCGCCACCATGCGCGTCTATCGATGTTCGTGGAGAAACGCGAATGTGCAGGACATGCTTGCGCTCTGCGCGGCGACGCTGACGGCCGGGTTTGTTGAATACATCATCTCGGCAATCGTCCTCGACAGCTCCGTGACGCCGACGTTCTTCGTGCTCTACACGATGTGTCTCTTTGTGCTCGTCGGGACCTGCCGTGGTTCGTATCGCGTGCTTTGCCACTGGAATCGCCGCGTGAAGAGGGAAGGGGAGCCGGTGGTCATCTATGGCGCCGGCAACAGCGGCACGCTCGCGCTGCGCGAGATTCAAAACAATGATGGTGTGTCGATGATCCCCATCGGATTCATCGACGACGATCCCACGAAGACAGGCCGCTGGGTGAACGGTTATCCCGTGTTGGGATCGGTCACGGCCCTGGAGCACATCGTGACCAGCCGCGGGATCCGCGGCATTGTCGTCGCTTCCGAGAAGATCGAAATGGCGAGACTCCAGGAGGCGCAGAGCCTCTGCAAAGACGCGGGATTGTGGATTCGCCGTTTCCGCGTCAGCTTCCAGGAAGACTTCGCCCAGCAATCATGAACTCTCTCACCGCTTCGCTGTTCTGGGGCTCTATTGCTCTCATCATTTACGTGTTCATTGGTTATCCGCTGGTACTGGCGTTATGGGGTTCTCTCCGGCCGCGGCCGTGGCGTCGAGAACCGGTGGAGCCGACGATCAGTATTGTCATCGCCGCCCACAACGAAGTCGCCCATGTGACGCGGAAGATCGCCAACCTGTTATTGCTGGATTATCCGCGCGATCGCGTGGAGATCCTCGTTGGCTCCGATGGATCGACCGATGGCACCGTGCAGCAACTGCATACCATTTCCGATGCGCGACTCCGCGTCTTTGTTTTTCCGCAGCGGAGAGGCAAGCCTGCCGTGCTCAACACGCTGGTACCCAAAGCGCACGGCGAGATCGTCGTGTTTGCAGATGTCCGGCAGACGTTCGATTCGCAAGTGTTACGGGCGCTGACCCAATCGTTCGCGGACCGCGGAGTCGGCGCCGTTACGGGAGAGCTGGTTCTGGCGCGGAGCGAAGGCCCTGGCGCCTATTGGGAGTATGAGAAGTTCGTACGCTCTTACGAATGCATCGTCGATTCGACGATTGTCGTCACCGGAGCCATCTACGCGATTCGCAAGAAATTGTTCCAGCCGATTCCGCCGGACACGATCGTTGACGACCTCCTGATTCCGATGCGAATCGCGCGTCAGGGCTATCGCGTCGTTTGCGAGAGGAACGCGCGCGCATACGAGAGTGCGGCCGCAACGGGACAAGAGTTCAAACGCAAGGTGCGCACGCTTTCCGGCGCTTTTCAGTTGTTTGCCCGAGAGCGCTGGCTCTTCAATCCGCTGCGGAATCGCCTCTGGTGGCAGACGATGTCTCACAAGGCGCTTCGACTCCTCGTCGCTCCGCTTCAACTGCTTGTGTTTGCCGCCAACGTCATGCTGGCGCGTACGTCACCTTTGTATCAGCTCCTTCTCCTTGCGCAGATGTTGTTCTATGCGGGGGCGATCGCAGGATTCATTCTTCCAAAGCATTGGAAGAAACCTGTGGCAGTGACTTTCCCTTACATCTTCTGCTTGCTGAGCTGGGCCACGGTGCGCGCGTTTCTGCGGTGGGTTACAAACCGCGCATCGGTGACCTGGGAAAAGGCGGCCAGCTCCGTCTGAAATGTCCGCGAAAATGCTGCACGCCTACGCCTTCTTCGTTGTCAGTCTGACGCTTTGGCCGTCGTGCCGCGGTGGAACTGCCGTAGTGACCGCGCTGCCGGATCCTGCAGAAGAAGATCGGCCACTCGGCAGCCCGCCGGAGCTGCCACGCATCTCGGTCGAGCTGCCCGCTGCATCGCCGGGCGCGCCGACACGCGTGCTTGTGGCGGGCGATGACCTTCAGCGTGCGTTGGATGATGCAAAGCCTGGAGACGTCCTCGCCCTGCAGCCCGGCGCGATCTTCAAGGGTTCATTCACGCTGCCGGCAAAAGCTGGAAACGAATGGATCACGATCGAGACGAATTGCCCTGACAGAGTCTTCCCGCCACCGGGGACGCGAGTGCGTCCCTCCGATGCGCCGCTGATGCCGGTCATCGAGTCCGACAATGACTTCGCCATCACGACGGAACCTGGCGCGCATCACTATCGATTCATCGGGATCGAGGTCCGTCCGAAGGCGAGCGTCTTTGTCTACAATCTGATCCAACTCGGCATTGAGGCGAAGTCTGTCGATGCGCTGCCTCACCACCTTGTCTTCGAACGCTGCTACGTGCGTGGCGACCCGAACGTTGGTGGCCGCCGCGCCATCGCGCTGAACTCGCGTCATACGGCAGTGATCGATTCGTATTTGTCCGATTTCAAGGAGAGCGGAAGCGACTCGCAGGCGCTCGCCTCGTGGAACGGTACGGGACCATTCGCGATCGTGAACAACTATCTGGAGGCCGCCGGCGAAAACGTGATGTTCGGTGGCGGAGATCCGACCGTCAACAATCTCGTCCCCTCGGATATCGAGATTCGAGGCAACCAGTTCAGCAAACAGGTTTCGTGGAGAGGCATGTCGTGGTCGGTGAAGAATCTCTTCGAGCTGAAGAACGCCCGCCGCGTGCTCATCGACAACAACGTATTCGAGAACAACTGGCTGAACGCGCAGAACGGCTATGCCATTCTCTTCACGCCGCGCAATCAGGATGGCCGCTCGCCGTGGTCCATGGTGCGCGACGTGACCTTTACGCACAACATCGTCCGTCATTCCGCGTCCGCCGTGAACATCCTCGGCACGGACGACATTCATCCGAGTCAGCAGACGAAGCGCATTCTGATTCGGGACAACGTCTTCGATGACATCGATGGAGAGAAGTGGGGCGGCGCAGGCCGGCTCTTCCAGATCTTGAGTGGGGCCGTCGACATCGTCATTGAGCACAATACCGGTTTCCCGACCGCCGAAGTCATCATGGCCGAAGGGGATCCGAATCCTGGTTTTATTTATCGCAACAATCTGACGCCTCACAATCAGTACGGAGTCGCGGGCGACAATACGACTGGTCATCCGTTGGAGACGCTGGCGCGCTACTTTCCCAGTGCGTCCTTCGTTGACAACGTACTGATTGGCGGCCGCGCTGCAGACTATCCGCCTAACAACTTCTTTCCTTCCACGGCCGCGGAAGTGAAGTTTGTCGATCTCGCCGGCGGCGATTACCGGCTCGCCGGCGACAGTCCGTACAAGCGTGCAGGAACCGACGGCAAGGACATTGGCGCCAATCTGGATGCTGTGTCCGGCCGACGGCGTGCGGTGCGAGCAGGCGGACTCTAGAACGGGATCAAGTAAGAACAGAAACGGAGGATTTGCGATGCGCGTGAGCATCTTTGGGCTCGGCTACGTTGGATGTGTGACTGCAGCCTGTCTTGCCAGGGACGGGCACGAAGTGTTCGGTGTCGATGTGAATCCGGACAAGGTGGCGATGATCAACGCCGGGAAGTCGCCGGTGATCGAGCCAGGACTCGCCGAGTTGATTGCCGAGCTGGTCGAGAGTCGGCGTCTCCGAGCCACTGTTTCGGTCGATTGGGCTGTGAAGCACTCCGACCTCGGCATGATCTGCGTCGGCACTCCCAGCGGCCCCAACGGGCAGATCGACACGTCGGCGATCGAATGTGTTGCCACCGACATCGGACGTGCGCTCGAGCGCCGCACGCAGCTCTTCACGATTGTCGTCCGCAGCAGTGTGCTTCCTGGAACGACAGAAGAGGTCATCATCCCGGAGCTTCGGAAGTGGCTCGGCGATGAATTTGAAGAGACGGTCTTGACCGCCGTGAATCCCGAGTTCATGCGCGAAGGAAGCTCGCTGACGGATTTCAAGAGCCCGCCGATGACGCTCGTCGGTTGCACAGATGCCAAAACGGCGGTCCTCCTCCGCATGCTGTACCGGCACATCGATGCGCCATTCGTCGAGACGTCGATCAAAGTCGCGGAGATGACCAAGTACGTCTCGAATGCGTTCCATGCCCTGAAGATCTGTTTTGCCAACGAGATCGGTGACCTTTGCGAATCGCTGGGCGTCGATCCGCACGAAGTCACGCGGACGTTCCTCATGGATCGCAAGCTCAATATCTCGGCAGCCTACCTGCGGCCCGGATTCGCTTTTGGTGGCTCGTGTCTTCCCAAAGACTTGAGGGCGTTACTGCATGCGGCACACACATCCTATGTGGAGTTGCCGCTGCTTTCGGCGATCACGACGGCGAACGAACATCAGATTCGTCGCGGAATCGACGCCGTTCTGAGGGTCCGCAAGAAGCGAGTTGGCGTCGTCGGTCTGGCTTTCAAGTCCGGCACTGACGACCTGAGGGAAAGCCCGATGGTGACGCTCGTGGAAACGCTGATCGGCAAAGGGTGTTCGATCAAGATCTTTGATCCGAACGTTCGTCTTGCCTCCCTCATCGGTGCGAACCGGCGCTACATCGAGAAAGAAATTCCTCACATTGCTTCTCTGATGTGTGAGGACATCGAGACACTGGTCGATGATTCGGAGGTTATCGTGATCGGGAGTTCCGGTGAAGACGCTGAGCGTGCGATTGCGCGGTGCCGGCCCGACCAGACTGTTGTCGATCTGACGCGTGGACTGGTGCGGCGTGCTGCCTCGTCAACACGTTCAGAGGACGGGCAACCTGTATGGCGCGAAGTGCAGCAGGCGACGTTGTGATGACGGAACAACAACTCATAGCGTCAGGAGCTCCTGACGCCGTCGCGTACCCGAAGCTTGCCTTTTCCAGCAGCTCTCGAGAAACGCGACGCGTTTTGGCCATCCTCTATCAGTTTCCACCCCTGCGAGCGGTGGGAGCGCGCTCGTGCGCACAGATTTGCCGGTACTTGCCTGCGTACGGTTGGGACGTCACTGTTCTGACGGTCCAAAAGAGGTACATCTCAGACGTGGAGCGCGAGATCAGTAATCCATTTGAAGGGGCGGTCATCCGTACGGGTCTCATCCCACACCCTTTAGACCTTTATCAGCGCTTCAGAACTAACAACTCAGTGTCGAAGGGCGAGCTGAGGCCCCCAATCGTGAGCAGCGATGCTCCGCAGCGGGGCGGGCTGCGCCGGCTCGTTCCCTTGCTCCACATCCCCGATCCATACACCGGCTGGATCCCGCCAGCGGTCATCAGCGGACTCGCTGCGATACGCCGAAAGAAGATCGAATGCCTTTTTTCATCCGGACCATGGTGGACCAATCACCTCGTTGCTTTAATCCTCGCGCGGCTGACCGGGTTGCCTTGGGTTGCTCATTTCCGCGACTCCTGGGCCCAGGGGCACTGGGTCAAGCCAACGACTCCTCTGTCGATTCGAATCGAGAAAGCGCTGGAGCGCTCGGTCGTCAGAAGGGCTCGCGCCGTGGTTTGCGTTACGGCGATGCAGAGTGCGATGTTGCGTGACGCAAATCCTGACGTGCCCCGGAGCAAGTTCATGACGATCCCCAACGGCTATGACGACGCCGAGTGGATCGACGGACCGGTTGCTACGATACCGAGCGATCAGAAATTCGTCATTACGTATGCCGGCAATCTCTATCACGGCAGGAGCCCGTACCCGTTATTCCGCGCGTTGCACTCTTTGATCGAGAGCAAACAGATCGCTCGCGAGCAGATCCGCGTTGAATTGCTCGGCGTCTGCGACGTCGCCGACGGGTCGAAAGTCAGCGATGTTGCCGCCGCGCATGGGCTGTCGGACTGCGTAAGCATTCCCGGCGTTCTGGAGAAGTCCGAAGCAATCCGACGGATGCAGAGATCAAATCTTCTCCTCCTGCTTGTCCATGAGCAGAACTACTCCATTCCAGCGAAGACGTCTGAGTACCTCAGCGCCGGTCGTCCGATCCTCGCGCTGACCACACGTGGTGCCGTGGTCGATCTGCTGCGTCAGACCGGTGGCGCCTGGATCGTGAATCCGGCCGACACTGACGGCATCAAGCAGGCGGTCACCGAAGCATTTTCGGCGTGGAAGCGTGGAGTTGATGCACGGCTGCCTGACCTCGACGTGGTGAAGAGCTACGATCGGCGTCTCCTGACGCGACGATTTGCGGAGGTGCTTGACAGTGTTATCGCCGCTAAGGGATGAGGTGAAATGGCAATCAGATGCGTTCGAGCACCGCTTTGACGATTCGGGGCGAGGTCTGGCCGTCCCACAGGTCGGGGACGCGATGCGGAGCGTCGGGCTGGAGGTCGAGAGCTCGGTTCGCCTCCCGAATGATGGTCGCCGGATCCGAGCCGACCAGCGTGTTCGTACCATCCGTGATCGTGATCGGCCGTTCCGTATTCTCTCGCAATGTGAGGCATGGAATGCCGAGCACCGTGGTCTCCTCCTGCAGGCCGCCCGAATCGGTCAGCACGAGTCGAGCTTCAGCGGTCAAAGAGAGAAATTCAAGGTAACCCAGCGGCGGCATGGCGATCAGTCCAGGTGTGTCTTCGAGCCGCCGGCCAAGGCCCATGGCCGCAGCCTGCGTTTGCGTCCGCGGATGTACAGGGAAGACGACCGGCAGTCGGTGTGCGATCTCCGCGACCGCATCGAGGATGCGAGCGAGCACACAAGGATCGTCAACATTCGAAGGCCGATGCAGCGTCATCACGGCATATTGTTGCGGGGCGAGACCCAATCGCGCTGGGACACCGAGCCGCCGAGCAGCCGGCAGATGCTGTTGGAGCGCGTCGATCATGACATTTCCGACGCGGACAATCGTTTCCGGCGCGCATCCCTCCGCCAGAAGGTTTCGGTCCGCATCCTCCGACGGCGTGAGCAGGAGATCGACGATCGTGTCGGTGACGACGCGATTCACCTCTTCGGGCATCGTCCAGTCGCCCGAGCGCAGGCCCGCCTCGACATGCGCCGCGTAAAGCCCCATCTTGGCAGCGACGATTGCAGCGGCGAGCGTGCTGTTGACGTCACCGACGACCAGGATTGCGCGCGGCCGCCGCGCAGCGAAAAAACGCTCCAGGCCCACCATCGCAGCCGCGGTTTGTTCCGCGTGCGTGCCGGAACCGACGCCGAGATCGACGATCGGTTTTGGCATCCCTAGGTCTTCGAAGAAGACTTTGGCCATCGCGTCGTCATAGTGCTGGCCTGTGTGACAGATCTCATGTTGGACACCAGCGGCCCCGAACGCGCGGTGGATCGGCGCGGCCTTCACGAAATTCGGCCGGGCTCCCACGACAGTGATGATCACCGATCGAATTTACCACTTTCGAATGCGCCTGGAAGGTAACTGATGTGCGGAATTAACGGCATTCTCTATCACGACCGCGGGCGGATCGCGGACCGCGAACTCATCGAAGCAATGAATCGGGCTCTCGTGCATCGCGGTCCCGACGATGGCGACTGCTATCTGCATCGCAATGTAGCCCTCGGTCACCGCCGCCTG
>WNEY01001889.1_pt1 | contig 15064 bp, 15 predicted proteins | sample 5400531 | NCBI WGS metagenome assembly WNEY01 (sample SAMN13153338, study PRJNA577476) | soil metagenome | isolation source: 200 cm saprolite under Douglas fir tree site 1 | place: USA:California | collected 2015-04-18
GCAGGCGTCGGGCTCTCAGTTGCTGACGCCCCGGCAGATGCGGCTGAAGCTCTGGGTGAGCAACCTCGTTCCAAGGGAGGACGGGAGTTACTCGCGCCGGGAGGGCGGGGGCCGAAGCGACCTGATGCGCAGCCAGGACGGCGGCGTCACCTGGCAGCGGGTCGCCGGGCTGGACGGCCTCGGGGTGATGACCATGCGCTTCCAGTCCACGAACGAGGGACTGCTGGTGGCGACCGGGGAACGGAATCGAGTCGACGTGCTGTACCGGACGGCGGACGGCGGCATCACCTGGGAGCGAGTGCCGCTGGCACTGCCGCCGGGGCTGCCCGCCAGCGCCGAGACGCTGCTCGACCCGGTCACGCGCCCGGATGGCGGCGTGCTGCTGATGCTGTCGGCCAAGTCCCACTCGGACGCCGAGCGGCGGCCACGCTGGGAGGGCAGCTACGCCTACCAGCGTGCCGGGCGGAATGGCTCGGAAGGGCGGGGCTGGGACGGCCCATACCGGCTGCCGCTGCCGGCGGCGCGGCTCAGCCCGCCGCACCTTGCCATGCCGGGACCGGACGGGCGGGTCTGGGTGGCGGCCGGCCGCGACATCTACGTCGCCGACGACCTGGCCGGCCCATGGCAGCACCGTCTGGTGCCCTTGCCTGACGGCCAGGTCATCACCCGGCTCGACCCGGTCGCGGACGGCGTGCTCTGGCTTACCACGCGCCCGTTCCCTACGGTGGGAAGGGTCTCTGGCGGGCAGCTGTACCGCAGCCCCGACGACGGCGCAAACTGGACCCGCGTCGCGGTCAGGGCCGACTGTTCCAGTTGACATGACCCGCCGTCCCTGGGTTCCCGAGCATCGAGGCGCGATGTTAGGCGATCTTGCGGTGGTAGGTGGCCATGGCGAGGGCGTACGCGACGAGGAGGATGCCGAGGCACCAGGCGAGGGCGGTCCAGAAGCTGGTGCTGACTGGCTGCTGTGCGAGCAGGTCGCGGATCGTATTGACGATGGATGTAACGGGCTGGTTCTCGGCGAAGGCGCGCACAGGTGCCGGCATGGTGCCGGTGGGCACGAGTGCCGAGCTGATGAACGGCAGGAAGATGATGGGTAGGAGAAGGCGCTCGCGCCGTCCACGGACTTGGCGGAGAGACCGGGGATGACGGCGATCCACGTCAATGCCAGGGTGAACAGTATCAGGATGCCGACGACCGCGAGCCACGCCAGCGCTCCCGCGCCGGCTGCGCCGGCTCGGCCATCCGGCCACCCTGGGCACCGTCCATCACTCCGATGCCGGGTCGCAGGGCCGATTCAACTGGTCGTCGCAACGCCTCGACACTGAGGAGTTGCGATGCGAGAGCAAGAGCGGCATCGGCTGGCGGCTGCGGGCCGGGAGCGGATGCGGTCCCCCTGGCCGGCCGCCTGCGGGGCGGCGGGAGGAGCGGCAGCGGTTCTGGGCGGCGATCGCGCGCGGGCTGCCGAGTGAGGACGCCGCGGCGGAAGCCGGCGTGTCGCCGGCGGTTGGCACCCGGTGGTTCCGGGAATCTGGGGGCATGGCGCCGATCAGCCAGGCCCCGGTGTCGGGGCGCTACCTGTCCTTTGCCGAGCGGGAGGAGATCGCGATGTTGCGGGCCGGCGGGTGCGGCGTGAGGGAGATCGGCCGGCGGTCCGGCCGGCCGGCTTTCACGATCTCGGGGGAGCTGCGCCGCAATGCCGGGACCCGCGGCGGGTACCTGGAGTACCGGGCCACTACGGCCCAGTGGCACGCCGATCGGCGCGGCCGCCGCCCGAAGGCCGCCCGGCTGGCGGTGAATGAGCCGCGGCGGCGCTACGTCCAGGAGCGCCTCGCTGGCGCGGTGCGGCGGCCCGATGACGGAGCCTGCGCGGAAGGCCCGGACGTCCGCTGGGCCGACTGGCGTCACGGGCGGCGCCAGGACCGGCGCTGGGCGACGGCGCGGAGCCCCGAGCAGATCGCGAATCGGCTCCGGGCCGACTTCCCCGATGATGATTCCATGCGGGGCGATCTACCAGGCCCTGTAACGTCCAGGGCCGCGGGGCCCTCCGCCGCGAGCTCACCGCGTGCCTGCGCACCGGCCGGGCGCTGCGCGTCCCCCGAGCGCGCACGTGCGGTCGCGGGAAGGGTTTTGTCCTGTGGGTGCCGAAAACCTGTGTCACGTGGGCGGATCCCCTACGGAACGCCGTCAGTTCAGTCAGGCGGCCGGCGTCGGCCGGGCCGGTCCTAGCCTGGCCGGGGGTGGGATGATCTTCGGCTTGTGGGCTTGAAGCTGATCTTCCTGGTCGTGTCCGGTGTCATGTCGCTGCTCAGGCTGTCGCGCCGGGAGGCGTGGTGGAAGGACGCCGAGATCTTGATGCTGCGCCATCAGCTGGCTGTCGTGCACGTGAGTGACCGAGGGTGCATGCGCGGGTGACGTGGCCGGACAGGGCGTGGCTGGCAATGCTGGCCGGGACGCTGCCCATCGAGCGCCTCGCGGCGATGCGGCTGATCGTCACTCCGGGAACTCTTTTGCGATGGCATCGCGACATCGTGCGCCGCCGGCGGGCGCGCCGGTCGCGTCAGGGTCGCTCCGGACGGCCGCAGGTGCGCCGTAATAGCCGGTCGGTGGTGCTGCGACTGGCCCGGGAGAATGAGTCAGGGGGATATCGCCGTATTCACGGCGAGCTTGCCGGCCTGGGCATCACGGTAGCGCCGTCGACGGTCTGGAAGATCCTCAGGAGCGCCGGGATCGACCCGGCACCGCGCCGGGACGGACCGGGCTGGGCGGAGTTCCTGCGGTCCCAGGCGCAGGGGATCCTGGCGCTGGACTTCTCCACCACGGACCTGCTCAACGGCGCCAAGGTCTATGTCCTGGCCGTCATAGAGCACGGCAACCGCCGCGTCCAGTCCTGGGTAGTTCAGCAGGCCCGGAACCTGCTCATGGACCTTCAGGACACGGGATTCCGGGTCAAATTCGTTCTGCACGACCGGGACGCCAGCTTCACCGCCGCATTCGACGCCGTATTCCAGGCCGCGGGCGCCAGGGTAATCCGCTCCGCGATCCAGGCACCGCGGATGAATCCGGTCATGGAGCGCTGGATCGGCAGCTGCCGGCGAGAACTGCTGGACCGGACCCTGGTCTGGAACCAGCGGCGCCTGATGACCATCCTGCGCGAGTACGAGGACTTCTATAACACCCACCGGCCGCACCGAACCCTCGGGCAAGCGTCGCCACTGCGCCCGCTGCCTGACGGCATCGCCAACCTGGACCATTTCCGGGTCCGGCGGCGTGAACGCGCTGGTGGCGTGATCCATGAATATCGCCTGGTGGCATAGGTTATCGGCACCCACACCTGCAGGGACCGGCGTCCCCGCGGTCGCGGCGTGCGCCGGGACCCGGATCAAAGCGGCCGGGAAACAGTCGCTCAAGGACCGGAAGATCAAGCTGCTGACGGTCAGCGGCGACAAGGATGCCGCCGACAAGGCGCTGCTGGCCGAGGCCGGGAAGCTGGCCCGCGGCGGCTGCACCGGTTCGTTGTCGCCTCCCATGACAGCCGGTTCGCCCAGCTCGCCGATCTCGGCCAGCTGGAGATCATCGCCTGGGCGAACCCAAAGATCGCCAAGAAATACACCTCCCGGGCGGCCACCGTCCATCACGTGTCCCGCCCAGCCCCCCCAACCGCCGCCCAGCAGCTCCAATAACGCTGCGTAACCCAAGGAAGGTCTGCCGACCGCGCCCGTACCCGCCGATATGCTCGGCAACCTTCTCCTCAAGTTGGCCATCCGACGCCACGCCGAACAGGGCGATCTGTGTCCGAGTATGCACTGCCGCGACGTCCGGATCTGGCTGATATGCCTGTGATCGTGAGGCACCAGGATCGAGGCGCACTGCGCCTCGATCACAGGCATGATCAGGCATTATGCCGCCGGAGGCGTGGTGATCTGATCTTCTAATCACCGGCATAATGCCGATGTGAGAACGTGCAATGCGGCAGTTACCGGTACTGGCTCACAACCGACCACCATGCCATTCCACCGGTCGTGCTTCGTCAGTTGTCCAGGGGACGGCTGGGCAGGACCCCGAATCGCCGCTGGTAGACCGCGGAGAACTGGCTGGGGCTGGCTCAGCCCCAGCGGCGGGTCAGCGGTCGGTGAAGGCGAGCAGGTCTCCCAGGTGGCCTACGCCCGGCTCGCACAGGCCGACCGGCCCGTTCTTGTCCAGAGTGCACCGGTAGCCGGCCTCTCTGCTGAGCGCATCATTGAGGGCTTCCTGGCTGGCGGGTGACAGCACCCAGCCGAGCGGCGCGGAGATCTGCGGCACCACGCCGGGGGCGACCAGGAAGAGCTGGTCACCGACGATCTGGTGCGCCTGCATCATCGCTGCGGTGCAGGCGGCGTCGGCCTGGGGCACGCTAGCCACTGGCCGTTGCCCATCATGCTGCCGATCCGCTGCAGCAGTGTGACGCAGCCGAGGATCATGTATCAAGCACGACAAAACGGGCGATCAAGATCAGAAACGAAGCAGCGCAATGAACGCCCAGGAGAAGGTTCATGGAGGGGCCAGACCAGTGGGATGCGCCGCATTCATTCATCACCTGAACCGCCCAGGCGGTGCCTACCGCCAGTCCCTCTTCCCATAGATCGCTGGCCCAGCCGTCAAAGGTCACCGCGCGCCGTGCCCGGCCGTTATTTAAACGTCAAGCAGGCTGTATCCCCCGGCGACATGGCGGTCGCCGGCGGCCCCCGCTGCCCCGGCTCCTCATCCGCCTGGCCAGCGGGGCCGGCGCCACGGAGGCTGTATCGCTATGTGCCCACCGCGGCATTCCGTCTCATCCCCGCTGGCCAGCGCTGATGCGTGAGGCCGCTGCGCGCCGGAAGGGGCGTGTCCCTTACCGCTTGCAGAAGGCGATCTGGTCGATAAGCGGGTCAGGGTCGCTGTCGCCGTCGGTCAGCAGCACGTCGACCTTGAGGGTAACGAGGTACGCGCACGGTTCTAGATCGCCGGCGGCGAACCCGTCAGGTGCCGCCGTGCCGAAGAAGTCTGCCGGGCTGGATGCCGCGTCAGGCGTGAGCGCGAAGGAGTAGGGGCCTGCGGGGCCATCCATCCGCAGGGTCGTCGCGCCGAGGTTCGGGTGCGCTGCGGTGTAGAGCACGGTAAGCGAATTGGTGATCAGCCCGCAGCCGTTGGGACCCAGGAGCTCCTGGATGTCCACGAGGCAGACCGCGAGGTCGCCAGGCGGGTCCGTCAGGTTCCTCCAGGCCGGCTGATGCGTGACGTTGTCGTAAAGGGTGTTGTCGATGGCGATGTGGTGGCAGGTGCCGGCGTCGATCTCCGAAGCCGCGTCACCGACGTTACGGACGCGCATGCGGACCCCGAAGTGGACGTCTTCGGCGAGGGGCTGCGAAGCAGATGCGCCGGCCACTACCCCGGTCTGGTCCAGGTGCGGCGTCCCGGTGAGTACCTCGGTGCTGAGCTTGAGCAGGTCCCCGGTTGGCACGTACAGCGGGCTTGCCAAGGGCACCTGGATCCAGCCTCCGGCGTCCGGCGTTCCGAACACGGGCACGAAAACCGGCAAATACAGCGGCGGGGGGAAAGTGAGGTTGTAGCCGATGATCGTGGGCACGCCGGCCCCCCCGGCGGACTCGGCGAGCACGGGCTGCCAGGTCGCTGCGGAAGGCGAGGGATTGCCGGCTGAGTCCGTCGTGATCGTCTCGAATCTGTATTCCATCTGCGGGGCGCCGGTCTGCAGGCTGTAGCCGCCGTTGAGGCGCACGGTGCTGAAGAAGGCGCGGCTGTCGCTGGTCAGCCCGGTGCCGCCGATCTGGCTGTCGATCCTGGGGACGGTCCCGCCGGGAGGGTAGACCTCGGCGTACTCGTATTGGCCGACCCTGATGAAGTACGCCGCTGACCTCGGCGGGCAGACACAGAAGCAGAAGCGGCGGCAGATCAGCCGGCAGAGCCACTGGCAGAGCTGGATGCAGAACCGGCCGAGCTGCAGCTCTTCGACCACAGCCCCGAAGGTCTCCGGATCGCCCGTCGCGACCGCGTCGCCTAGGCGCTGCAGGCCGGCCGGGTCTGCGGCGAGACGGGCCGTCGCCTGGGCGAAGGCGAACGCCTCGCCGAGCGGGTCCTCGATCGGCTCGACAGGGAAGCGGCGGCACAGCAGCAGGCAGACCCGCACGCAGCGCCAGCTGCACAGCCACTCGCAGACGAAGTGGCAGCGCTGGAACAGGCCGAGCCGCTCGACCACACCGCGCACCACGTCGCAGTCCCCGGTCAGGACGGCCTCGGTGACCTCGGCCATCGCCTGTTCGTCCGCCGCCAGCGCAGTGATCGCGGCACCGGCCTGTGCGAGCTCCTCGACGTAACTCGCGATGTGCGTCGGCGTCGGTGAGCACACCACACGGCACAGCAGCCGGCACCGCACCGAACACGCCCAGTGGCACAGGAGGTGGCAAAAACGCTCGACCTTGAGCTCGGCCACCAACCCGCGGAATCCCTCGGCGTCGCGGTCGGCTACCGTATTGGCCAGCCGCTCCACCAGCTCCTCGTCCTGAGCGATCCTGGTGACGACCGCCGCGAATTCGCGCAGGTCCGGCAGCTCCACGTCGGTCGGCGGTCCGCACAGCTCCAGGCAAACGAGCACGCAGTACTTGCTGCAGATCCAGTCGCAGACCAGTTCGCACCGGTCCAGCAGCTTGAACTCGCTCAGCAGCCGCTGGCAGGACTCCCGGTCGGCGGCGAGAAACGCGTCGAAAGTCGCACGGAAACGGTCCTCGTCGCCCGCCAGGGCGCTTACTGCCTGCGCTGCCTGCACGAGATCGGCGGTAAGACCTTCATCGGCCATGATCCCCATCTCCCTTTCTTGATTCGCGGGACCTGATAGGCGGGCTACCGGACCTGCTGCTCGCTGCCCGGACGGCGTCGCCGGTTCAAGATGGCCCCTGGACTGACGGAGGCGGGTCTAGAACAGCCAGATACATGGATCTGACCCATATTCGTGATGGCATCGGCCTGGCGCGCGGGGATCTGGTCGGCGGGACAGGCTCCGCGACGGCGGCCCGCAGCGCCGCGGCAACCGGCGGGATGCCATAGCGGGGGTGCCGGTTGTCCCGTCCGGTTCAAGGTGACGGCGGCGAGCCCGCTGGCGGGCCCTTCGCCAAGTGGAGTTGGACAGGCAGCGCGATCACTCCGCGTGACTGCTGTTCAAGGTTGGGCGCGCACGTAGCCGATCTGCGTAGCAGGCATGTTGCGGCGGAGGCCATCGCGGTAAGCGCAGATCTGGAACATTTGCGCGAAGATACGGCGCTGTGCGACCCAAAGTGTCAGCCGCAGATATTCGATCTGCTCAGGTTCCATAACCGGCGATCGACACGACTGCTCAACGCTCCGTGATCGGGCGGTCCGTCGTCAGACAGTCCCCAAATTAGTGGCTCGGACTTCAACAAGTCGACTTGACAGGGAACTGGACTCCGGGCTGGTGCCGGGCACGGCCATGACGGAGGCGACCGCCCCGCGGATCGTTGCGCGCTCGGCGAGCACCGCCTCGGCGATCAGCCCGAGATGCCTGGGCGCGCCCGCCGGGTACGGCTCATTGCAGGGGTTGCCGACGTTCTGCGACTCGGCGGTGTCGAAGGCGCGGCCGGCGTGCTGCATGAACGCGGAGCGGGGCGCCCCGTCCTCGTGCGCGAAATCGGCCAGCGGCACGGTGGCGACGCCGGCTGCCATCTTGGTGATGACCAGGTTGCCTTTGATCCGGTCGCGGGCGATCTGGTAGGCCGGGGACTCAAGGGCAGTCATGGCCGGTTCGGCTCCTTCCTGGGAAACGATTTGGGAAGTCGCCGGGGCGTGGCCCGTGCCGGGCCGGGGTGGGTGCCGTGCTCATGGACGCGGACCTCGGCTAGGCCGCCGCGAACCGGGCCCCAGACGGCAGGCCGCCCCGCTTGCCAGCGCGGCTTCGCCGATGGTCACGGCGTCGCCAGCGGAAAGTTCCCCGGAAGGTTCAGCCGTGTTGCGGAGCCGTCGCTCAGCCACTGGCCTTTTGCAGTCTTGTGGTGTTCTTGTCATGGCCCGTAGCTCCCGGTTTGCCTTGCGGCGGTATGTGACCACCGATGGACGCTCGGCTCCGCCCCGGGTGTCAAGCCAGGTGCATCAGGTTCAGCTCGGGGTAAGACCCGGCACCTCTTCAGCGATTCGGTGCCGGAGATGGTGGCGGCTGCCGGCGGATGCCGGTTGTGCTAGGTGTGGCCTGGCGATGTGCGGTAATGGGCGAGCGGTCTTGGCCCAGTGGGCTGGCCCGTCCGGTGTGTCTTGCGGCGCAGTTCATCGTTTTCGATGGTCAGCACGTTGAGTGAGGGCGCGGGCGAGCGCGTCGGCTGCCTGCTTGTATTCGTCGCGTTCGGCGCGCAGGTTGTCGAGCTTGCGGCGTAGTTCTGTGTTCTGCTCGCGGAGCGCGGTTTCGCTGGCTGGGATGGAGTCCTGGGCCTTGACCTGGGCGTAGAAGCGGTCCTTCAGGTCGGTGTGCTTGTGGGTGAGGGTGTGGCGCTTGACGCCGGCTTCGGCGGCGAGGGACACGATGGTGAGCTGGCCGTCCGAGCGCAGCGGGGTGCCGGCCAGGAGCCGGTCCATGGCGGCTTCGATCTCGGCGCGTTCATCCGCGGGCATCGTCTGATCTCGTGGTGGCGCGGGCGCGGGCGTGCCGTTCAGCGATCTGCTCCAGTGCAGCGGCGTGCTGGGTGAGCCGCTGGCGGATGGGCCCGATGTGATCTTGAACGCCGTCATGCGGATCTCGCGGGTGCCTGCGCCTGTGCCGGCAGTTCCCGGGCCTCGCTCTGGCCTGGCGCCGGCGGGCTCCTGCGTGATCAGCCGCACCGCCGGATCACTGGGTAGTGCGGCGGCCCCGCGTTTGCAGTATTACGTCTGGTTCGGTGTCACCAGGGGGCCGGCTGGCTCGTGGGTGGCAGCCCAGCTGGCCAGGAGCCGGAGGGCATCGTCAGTGGGTGAGCCTGCTTCGGCGCTGAAGACGACCAGGGCCAGGCCCGGGTCGGCGGTCAGCTCCATCACCTCATAGGACAGGTGCAGGTCGCCAGCGACGGGGTGCCGGATGTGCTTGAGCCCCGTGCGGTGCAGCCGGACGTCGTGGGTGCCCCAGCGGACGCGGAACTCCTCGCTGCGGGTGGACAGCTCTCCCACCAGGTCGGTCAGGCCCTTGTCGTAAGGGTCGCGGCCAGCTTCGGTGCGCAGCATGGCCACAGTGTCGTCGGCGGCGCCTTCCCAGTTACCCCAGAACGTGCGGGCCTGCGGGTCCAGGAAGTTGAACCGGGCCAGGTTCACCGGCCGGCCGCGGCCGGTGAACACCGGGGCATACAGTGCCCGCGCGAGCGGGTTGGCGGCGAGCACGTCCAGGCGCCCGTTCTCCACGAAGGCCGGCACCTCGGTCATCCCATCCAGAACGCGGGCGACGCTGGGCCGCACCTGCCGCTCCGGGGGCCGGCGGCGGGCGCGGCGTGCGGGGCCGGCGGTGCGGGCAAGATCAAGCAGGTGCTCCCGCTCGGCCTCGCTGAGCTGCAGGGCCCGGCCCAGAGCATCGAGCACGCTCTCGGACACGCCGGAGAGGTCTCCGCGCTCGAGCTGCGCGTAGTACTCCACGCTGACCCCGGCCAGGTCGGCGACCTCGCTGCGGCGCAGGCCGGGCACCCGCCGGTTGCGGCCGTAGGTCACCAGCCCGGCCTGTGCGGGGGTGATCTTGGCCCGGCGGGAGCTGAGGAAGGCCCTGATCTCGTCGCGGTTGTCCACATCTTCAGGCTAGGCGCAGTTCCCAGGACCAGGGGTGGGCCGTCAGTACACCCTCCAGCAGCAACTTCCCCGCCTCGCAGGCACGGCGTTACCTGGAACCCGGCAACAACGAAAAAGGAGCTACCTGATGAAACACGTGTCTTTGGGCGGGCTGGATGTCTCCCGGATCGGCCTGGGCGCCATGACCATGGCCGGAACCTACACCAGCGGCGGAGTCCTCGATGACGGCGAGTCCATCCGTGCCATCCACCGCGCACTGGACCTGGGCGTCACCCACATCGACACCGCCGAGATCTACGGCCCGTTCCACAGCGAGGAACTGGTCGGCCAGGCGATCAAGAACCGCCGCGACCAGGTCGTGATCGCCACGAAGTTCGGCCTCGTCTCCCACTTCGGCGGCGGGCCCGGCGTCACCGACAGCAGCCCAGCCAACGTCCGCGCCGCGGCCGAGGGTTCTCTCAAACGGCTCGGCACGGACTACATCGATCTGTATTACCAGCACCGGGTCGACCCGGACGCGCCCATCGAGGACACCGCTGGCGCCCTGGCCGGCCTGGTCGCCGAGGGCAAGGTCCTCCATATCGGCCTGTCCGAGGCCAGTCCGGACACGATCCGCCGCGCCCACGCCGTCCACCCCCTCACCGCGCTGCAGACCGAGTACTCGCTGTGGACCCGCGACCCCGAGGCCGAACTGCTGCCACTGCTGCGCCAGCTCGGCATCGGCTTCGTCCCCCACTCCCCGCTCGGCCACGGCTTCCTCACCGGCCAGATCCACACCCCCGGCGACATCCCCGACGACGACTGGCGCAAGACCAACCCCCGCTTCACCGGCGAGAACTTCCAGCACAACCTGGCCATCGTCGACGAGGTCGCGGCCGTCGCCACCGAGGCCGGTGCCACACCGGCACAGATCGCGCTGGCCTGGCTCCTCGCCCAGGGCAACGACATCGCCCCGATCCCCGGCACCCGGCGGGTCGCCCGCGTCGAGGAGAACACCGCCGCCGACAGCGTCAAACTGAGCGACAGCCAGCTCGAACGGCTCAGCAACCTGACACCAGCCTCCGGCGAACGCCACGACGAAGCGAACATGGCCTCCATCGACCGCTGACCACACCCTCGGGGCCAACCGTCTCTTAAAGGTGAATTCCGGCGGCTCCAGCAGCCACCTCGACAGGGCACTACCTGGGACAACACAAACGCTGACGCCTGGCAGCACGACCAGCCGCAACACGCTCACCTTCCGGGGAACGACCACGACCGCAGCCTGCGCCCGTAGTAGGCGCAGGCTAGCTCTGCCCCGGCAGCGTCCCTGGGGTCGTCGTTAAAAATGGCGAACGCCGCCTCGGCGATCTCCTCCGCCGGCCGCTCGGGGTCCGTCTGGAAGGCGAAGACGCGCACCACGGGGTCACCGGGCTGGTAGCCGTCCAGCATGGCGGCATGCCGCCCCTGCCCATCGAAGGCGACGTTGTGCCAGATGGTGACCGTGATCTCGGCCGGCTCTGGCTGCGCCGTCGCCCCCTGTGCGTGCCGAGAAATCCTATCCACGGCTCTGACCAGCAGAGTTGCCCATCCGGCGCTCCGGCCGTGATGTGGAAGACCGCAGAGATCTTGATCCTGCGCCACCAGCTCGCCGTCCTGCAGCGGCGGCCGCCGCGCCGCCTGAAACTGAACTGGGCGGACCGGGCCCTCTTCGCGGCGGCCCTGCTCAGGGTGATACCTAAAGCACGCCGCCACAGACTGCGGCTGCTAGTCACCCCGGACACGACCCTGCGCTGGCACCGCGACATCATCCGCCGCCGCCGGGCCGCAGGCGGATGCGGCTAACCTGGTCACAATTCCTGCGCTCCCAGGCCGAGGCCATCCTGGCCTGCGACTTCTTCACCGTCGACCTGCCCCGGCGGCACCCAGGCCTACGTCCTGGCTGTAATCGGGCACGCGACCCGGCGCATCCGAATCATCGGCATCACCCTGCATCCCACCGGGGAATGGACCACCCAGCAGGCCCGCAACCTGGTAATGGATCTCGGCGAGCAGGCGGACCGGGTCAACTTGACCGCCGCGTTCGACGCCGTGCTCGCGGACGCCGGGATCCGGACCGTGCTCTGCAGCATCCAGACGCCCCGGATGAAGGCGATCATCGAACGCTGGACCGGGGGATGCCGGGGACGCATAACTGGGCGTTCTGCTCGCGGCCGTCACTGTCCCGGACCGGGCATGAACGCGCGGGCCAGTTCTGTGCGCCCGGTGACCTGGAACGCGCTGCCATCGGGTGAGCAACGGCCCCACAGCGCGAGCAGGAGGTCCTGGGCGGGCGCGGCCACGGCGGCGGCATCGCTGGTCGCGCCGCCGACAGGTCCGACGTCGACACGGCCGGGCTTGGCGGCTGGAGTCACCCGCCAGCTCGCCCCGGTGTCCGTGGTCTGCAGCAGCAGCGGTGCATCCAGGTGCTGGCCGCCGCGAGTGCGCCGGAACACGGTCAGCACCTCGTCGATGCCGTCAGTGGCGAGCGTTGCCTCGATCGGGCTCGCGCACCCGGCCGCTGCCTCGGCATCCCAGCGATGCACGGTGGTCTCGTGCGCCTGCCGGCGGGCCCAGAACCCGACGGTCTTGGGACTGCCCGGGCTGAAATTCGGGCAGGGCCCGGCGAAGTCCGCCGCGGACAGCACCGCGACCAGCTTGGCCAGGCCCTCGTCAAACCACTCGGCCAGCGCCTCGCCGGTCGCGCGCCCGCGCCGGTGGCCAGTATCCATGACCCGCTCGGCGACGATGCCTGCCGCCCACCGGTGCACGCCGCCGAGGTGGGCCACCACATCGGACAGCGTCCACCGGCGCATGTGCGGCACCCGGCTGCGCGGCGGCCCGGCGCGGGCTACCCCTGCCACCCGCGCGCCCTGCTCGGCCAACGCGTCCACGAAGAACATCGGCTCGATGGGGAAAGGCGAGATCTGGTAGCCACTCCCTGATGGCATCGTCGCTCCTCCAGCCGGACTGCTCAGCCGGCCCTGTCATCCGGCGGGCGGGCCCGTGGCCCGGCCCAATGGTCACCCACCATTATTACGACAGGGACGACAAGGGGCCCGCGCATGCGGACTCGATATGTTGCTTGGTGGCGACCTCGATGATTACTTACTCCGCGACCGGTAGCGGACACTACGGATGTGCCCAGCATGACGGTCGGCATGCTGGGCAGGAAAGCTCCCCAATGCGGGCATTCGGCTTGGCTAGATCCGCTGTCTCGTAAGGCCGACCAGCGGAAATGGCCGTTTCTTCACTTGTGGCTGGAAGACAAGACCCGGATCGCGGTGATGCCTGCGTCGTAGGCGAAGGAGCCGTTGTTGCCGTTAGTGAAGCAGATCTCCTCCAGGGTGTCCCCGGCGGTCACCGGCACCGCGACGCTTTCCGCCGCGGTGAACGAGCCCTCCTGTGCCGCGCCGCTGCGCAGCACATCTTCGAACCCGCGCTCACGGGCCAAGGCAATCTGGCAGCCTGACTCAGCGCTATGGCCCTCACATCGAGAGCCCGGATGTCACCGCGCGACTGCCCGTCGTGATGCCAGGCAGGCCAGCGGCCTGCAGGGAGCGCCCTGCGGGCCGCCTGGGTGCTTGCCGGGCACGGCGCGCCGTAGAACACGAGCCCCACCGTCCGCAGGCAGCCGCCGAGGCAGCGTGTCAATCCGGGTGACGCCGGACGACATCGAGGATCATAACTAGGGCGTCGCTAGCCCGCCGGTCGCAATGCCCTCCTTCCAGATCACCCTTCCGTGTCCCGTTCTGGGGGAGATAGCGAGGAAGCTGCCACCGAAAGTCGCCCCGTAGAGGGCGCCCTGTCCGGTGACGAGTCCGAAGACATTGTTGAAGCCCATCTTTCCGATGATCCTGGCGGCACCCGTGCGCAGGTTCACTCTGGCGAGAAGCGCCCTGGTCGAGCCCGACCTGAAGACGGCCGCATAGAGGTGGCCGTTTGCGAAGGTGAGGTCTCCCAACGAGCCGAGGCCGTGGCCGAATACGCCGACGCGGGTGACATGACCGGTCCGGGCGCTGATCTTGAAGAAGTGCCCGAACTGGTCGGCGCCGTAGAGGATGTTCGTCTTCGGCTGGGTTGCGAGGGCGTTGGCGGCGGTGAGGCCCAGCGACCCGACCCTGTGACTGGCTCCGGTCTTAGGGTTGAGCCGGTAGAGGGTGGTGAAGCTGATTGCGTAGAGGGTCTTGCCTCGGAACGTGATGTCGGTGAGCTCTACTCTGGCGCGACCTTCGAGGATTACCGCATGCGACCTCGGCTGGAGGCGGTAGAGCGCGCTGTGATGGGAGAACGTAATGGCGTAAACGGTCTGCGGCGGTCTCGCCAGGACATCGGTTGAGCCAGCCGCTGATGAACTAAGCGTGAGAGCGCCCGCGACTGCCAGTACGACACCGCTGGCAATCGGACGGGTAAATCTTCTTCCGTTGCGGTTCTCGCCCATATTCCTGAGCCTCCAGACCCGAGCGGCCATAGAAATGTCGCCGTGGAGCACTCCCGCTTTGGTACGCGAAGTCGAAAACGGCAACAACAAGGATATTAGCGGAGTCGCAGTCGGAGTAAGCCGTTCCAGGTAACACGGTGCCCGGTTACGCGGGCGGGCCGAACCCTTCGCCGGGATTGCGGCCCGCCGACGGCGGGCCGCCGGTGGCGCGCTAGCCAGGAGGACCGCCGGCCGGGGGAACCCCGCCGGGCGGAGGCTGGTAACCGCCGGTAGGCCCGCTCGGCGGGGCGTATCCGGTGGCCGGGGTTTCGAGGAGCCGGTAGTAGATCAGCGTGACGATGAGCGCGAGGAACGAGGCGACCACGGTTCCCGACACCACCGTGCTCAGGCCGCGGCCAAGGACGCGCGGTACGGGAGAGAAGATGAGCCCGAGCACGATGTCAACGACGAACAAGATGATGAACACCACCTCGAGCGTGCCGAAGACATTCCAGCCCCGGCCGCGGCACCCGCAGGCCGTGCTGGTACTGCGCCCGGCCCACGAAGACCGAATGGGTTGCCGGGTTCGTCGCCCGCGCCCACAGCGCCGGTCGGGCCGCCGGATGCGGCCCGACCGGCGCAGATTGCTGGCTGCTGGAGATCAGCGGGAGGCCCGCGCAGCTTGGCAAGAAGCGCTATCCATCAGCCAGACCCTGGAAGATTACGATAGCGCCGAGCTCACCACCCGCCTCGGCATTCCACCACCCGTAACCGCCTGATTCAAGCTCCGCGGCCGAGGCGAACCGTCGCGCGCGACCAGCCCCGCAGCCAACAGCCGCCCCCGGAACC
>WNEY01002376.1_pt1 | contig 15057 bp, 15 predicted proteins | sample 5400531 | NCBI WGS metagenome assembly WNEY01 (sample SAMN13153338, study PRJNA577476) | soil metagenome | isolation source: 200 cm saprolite under Douglas fir tree site 1 | place: USA:California | collected 2015-04-18
AGCGGTTGTGGGCGGCGCGGCCTTCGCCGCGCCGCCGGCGACTACTTCCGTGCTCGTCGATCGCGCCGACCGGCGCGTCGATGACGGCACGCAGCCGCTCGCCTGCTTCCTTGCGAAGCGCCTCGCTCGCACGCAGCTCATCGGCGGAGCGCCTGCGTAGCGAGCTGAAGTCCCGGTTGAGACGCGCCCAGCGCCGGCCCATCGCGACGGCGACGAGCAGGAGGATCGATCCGAGCAGGCCGAACAGCGCGAGATGGTCACGCAGGGTCGAGACACGAGGCGTCCGGGCGAGCGCAACGACGTACCAGTCGTTCACGTTGCCGGAGTTGCGCGCGACGCGGCGGTACGACGCACGCATTCCGTTCAGCTCGACGACGCCCGACGGAAGGCCGTGTCGCATCAGCGTGTCGAAGCGCTCGTCTCGGGGCCGCCCCAGCGGAACGGCCTTCCGCTGCGGGAAGCGGCTGTCCACGATGACCTGTCCGGTCGTGGCATCGACGAAGAGGAGCTCGTGCGCATTCCGAGCCGCCTCTTTGCGAAAGCTCTCGACGGTGACCTCGAAGTGCACGATCGCCCGCTTCGATCCGTCCCCGGTCGGGACGAGCGTCGAGTTGGAGACGACCCACTCGCCTGTGTCGGGCGAGACGTACGGCCGCGCCTCGTAGACCTGGCCCGGGGTGAGCGCAAAGGTCGGGGCGAAGAATGCATTCCGGGACTCGTCCGGCGAGAGCTCGCTCGGCCGGGCCCATCTGCCCCGGGTGACCCTCGCGTTCTCGGCCCCACTCCGGTCGATGAAGTTGGCCTCGCCGATGCTCGTCGGGTAGAGACGCTCGAGGTATGCGAGCGCCTCGCCTGCCTGCTGCAGAACGGGTCCGTCGGCGCGGATTCTCTCGACGCGCGTTCCCGGCAGGGAGTAGAAGTCGCCGAAAGAGGGGTTCTGCGCCGTGACGAGGATGACCGAGCGCGCGCGTTCGAAGTATTCGTGGAGGGCCGAGACCTGCGCGGTGACTTCGCCCGTAAGCGCGCGGTCGATGGCGGCGCGCTGATGCTCCCGCTCCTTCGCCTGCAGCACCGACGCGCCGAGGCCGAGCGGCACGAGCCCGACGCCGAGCACGAGCAGCACGACTACCCACGCGGAGCGTGGCACGCGGCGGCGCATTCGGTGGCGCGAGGTCGGCTTGTGGGAGGACATCAACCGCAAGGGACGAAGAGCAGCGGCCGCTTTCGGGCCGTTTGTCCGTATCGTCAGCGGAACGCCCCGGCGTGATACCCGAAAGGGCGATCCGCCATCATCCGTCCATGCTCGCCCAGGTCGCCGCAGCCGCCCTGATCTGCCTCGACCCCGGACACGGAACGATCCCCAGCGTCGGCGCCCAGCGGGAGCCGATCGGGCCCGGGTCGCACCTGCTGAAGATCAAGGACGGCGGCGGCGCGCCCGGCGAGGCGCCCGTCGCGCTCGCGATCGCGTTCAAGACTCGTGCCCTCCTCCGCGCGCGCGGCTATCGCGTCGCGACGACGGCTCGAGCAACCCGAGCGCACACGGGTTCCAGACGTTCCATCCCTCGTTCCGCCGCGGCTGGACGGACGACATCTATGCGCCGAGCCTGCGTGCGGCGCGCGACGTGCAGCGCGCCGCCGTATACGCGACGGGCGCGAAGGATCTCGGCCTCGTCCCGCGCGCCGACCTGACCGGCTTCAACTGGGCGGACGTGCCCGCGATCCTCGTCGAGACCGGCTTCATGACGAACCCGCGCGAGGGGCAGCTGCTGAAGACGCCGGGCTACGAGGAGAAGGTCGCGCGCGGGCTCGTTGCAGGCGTGTCGGAATTCGTTCGACCCTGAAGCGACGGCTTAGCCGCACTGCAGGATCAGCCAGGACGCATCGAATCGGCGCGTCCGCAGTTCGGCTTCGCGAATCCACCAGTAGAGCCGGCCTACGCCTCCCCACATCATTCCGATGGTCTCATCGGAGTCGAGTTGAAGCAGTAATCGCCAGTCTTCGGCGCCCCGCGCCAACTCGCGCGCCCGAGGATCATCGAAGCCGGTTTCATCCCCTACATAGAGGCCGTGCGTAACGAGCTGACACTCGAGCTGCATGTCTGCCTGAATCTGGTCCGGCCAGCCAAGTACCCGGTGAATTTGTTCGCCGGGAGTGATTCGCTCGACGAGATCGACATAGGCATCCATTTCAGATTGCGACAGACCGAGGTTGTCGATTTGAGGCGACTCCCACGGCGGGATTGTGAGAGCCGCGCTTGCGACGACGCGTTGTTCGCCCAATCGCACATCTTGCGGACGCGTTTGCGGTTCGCCTCAATGGAGCCCATCGGCCGAGAACAGCACGCAGCTCGAACCTGCGTCGTCCGGATCGAATCCCCACGGCTGTTCGACGGCGTCATAGAAGAACGCGAGCGACCCTGCGGTGGTAGCAGGTCGTCCCCGATGACGGCGGTCACCTGGCTGAGATCGACTTGAGCGATGAAGGCAAAGGGCGGCCGCCTCGCTCGGGCCATTGCGTGCTCTCGGGAAGTGTGGGCGCGCCGCCGATCCAAGACGCCCCGGCGCCGGGTATCAGCTGAACTGATTCGCGTGCAAGATCCGCAATGGCATCAGCGAGACGACCCAAACCGCAGTCAGCGGCAAGGCCGCGCAGATCATCGCGCGTCACTCAGCCTTCGTTCGGCCCTGAGCCGCTGAGCTCGTCGAGCCGCGCGCGGGCAGCGTCGTGCACCGAGCGTCGCCGCGCATCCGGATCGGCCTCGTCGACAGGCGTCTCGCCCTCTTCGAAAGCAGCGCGCTCCTCGACGACCGCCTTCGACTCGGCGAGCTTCGCGCGCAGCTCCTCGGCGCGGTCGGGCTCCGGCGCAGGCCCCGGCTTGCGCCGCAACCACCGCCACACTGCGAATGCTCCCACCGCACCTCCCAGCCACGCGAACCGCCTGTCCACGTGCCGATGCTACTCTGCCCCGGACTCCTGCCCCGCAGTGCAACCCAGGTGGGGCCGTCCAGACCGAAGGAGGAAATGGTTGCTGAACGACTACGAAATCCTCGTCATGCTCGATCCTGACCTCCCCGAGGAGGGTCAGACCGAGATCGTCACCCGGGCACGCCAGCTGGTGGAGAAAGGCGGCGGCGCGTGGATCAGCGAGGAGTCGTGGGGCCGGCGCAAGCTCGCCTACGAGATCCAGAAGAAGACGGACGGCGTGTACCGCCTGCTCGAGTTCGACGCCGAACCCGAGACCCTCGACGAGCTCTCGCGCATCCTCAAGATCACCGACGGCGTGATGCGCCACCTCGCCGTGCGGCGTGTCCATTCCGTTCACGGCTCGGGGCGTCCCGGGGCCGAGTTCACCCCGGAGAGCGCAAGCAGCGCCGACCGGGAGCACGAGTACGCTGCAGCGAACACGCGTTCGCACGATGGGCCCCGTACGGAAGAGGAGGAATAAGCATGGCCAACATCAACCGCGTTGTCCTCGTCGGCAACCTGACGCGCGACCCCGAGCTCCGGCACACCCCGAGCGGAATGGCCGTCTGCAGCCTCCGGCTCGCCGTCAACACGCGGCGCAAGGATGCCGCCACCGGCGAGTGGACGGAGAAGCCGAACTACTTCGACATCACGGTCTGGGGCAACCAGGGGGAGAACTGCGCGCAGTACCTCTCGAAGGGGCGCCCCGTCGCGATCGACGGCCGGCTCGAGTGGCGTGAGTGGGAAGCGCAGGACGGCTCCAAGCGCCAGGCCGTCGAGGTGATCGCCGACAGCGTGCAGTTCCTCGGCAGCCGCGACCAGGCCGGCGGCGGCGAGAACACGTACGTTCCCGCCGGCGCGACCGCCCAGGCGGACGCAGACTTCGGCGCAGCCGCGGCCGACGACGACATCCCGTTCTAGGAAGGACCGAATGGCTCAGAAGACCGACAGGCAGTCGAGCGGCAGGAAGCGTCCGCCGACCGGACCGATCCGGCGGAAATCCTGCTTCTTCTGCAAGGACAAAATCGACGAGATCGACTACAAGAACATCAACCAGCTCCGGCGCTACATCTCGGAGAAGGGCAAGATCCGCAACCGCCGCATCACGGGCGCGTGCCGGCGCCATCAGCGTCAGGTTGCGGTCGCGATCAAGCGCGCGCGCGAGATGGCGCTCCTCCCCTACGTGACGGGGTAAATGACCCACTCGGCAACACTTGGCGGCGCCCCCCAGGATCATTGATGGAAGTCATCCTGCTCTCCGACGTCGAAAAGGTCGGCCTGCGGGGCGAGGTTGTGAACGTCGCACGCGGCTACGCGCGCAACTTCCTCCTGCCGCGGCGGCTCGCGGAGCCGGCGACGCCTGCGAAGGTCGCCGAGCTGCAGAAACGCGAGGCGCAGCGTGCGCGCCACGAGGCGCGCACGGTCGAGCAGGCTCAGCAGATGGCGCAGGAGCTGGCGAAGGCGGAGCTGCGCTTCGAAGTGAAGGCCGGTCCGACTGGGTCGCTCTTCGGCTCGGTGACGCCGACCGACATCGCCGACGAGCTTTGGCGCACGAAGAAGATCCGCATCGATCGGCGCAAGATCGACGTCGACACGATCAAGCGGATCGGCCGCTACGAGGTATCGATCGACCTGTTCCAGGACGTCCGCGTCGAGGTGAATACGCTGGTCGTTCCGGAGGGCGGCGAGCTGCCGAGCGACGAGGAGCTCGCAGCGCTCGAGGCTCAGGAGCGCGCCGAGCAGCAAGCCCCGGAACCTGTCAGCGAGGGCGATCTCGAGGCGGTGCTTGCCGAGGAAGAAGCGGCCGCCGAGCCCGAGCCGGAGCCGGAGCCCGAACCGGAAACGGCGCCCGAAACCGAAACCGCGTAAGCGCAGCGCGCGCGGGTACGCCCCGCGCATGCCGTGGCCTGACATCTCACTCGGCGACGCGCGCAGGCTCGCGGGCGCGCTCGTCGACTCCTTCGGCGAGAACCGCCTCCTGACCCGCAAGCCGACCTAAATCCCCAGCAGCGTCCACAGCTTGGGGAGCGGCCGCCGAACTTCTCGCACGCAGCGTCTGATTCGTACAGGGCTGCGGTGGACGATTGGTGGACAACGTCCGCCACTCTGTGGATACTCTACGAACGCATGTTCTGCTTTCGCTGCATATTGGCGATTTTGGGCGTCGCCGAACCTGGAGTTTTCCACGCGTTGAGCGGCCGCCGCGGGCGGAGTTAGATCAGGCTTCGTGGTCGCCCAGCTCCAATCGCCGACCGCCCCGGTCCCGCCTCAGAACCTCGAGGCCGAGGAGTCCGTCCTTGGGGCGATGATGCTCTCCCCCGGTGCGATCGGGGCGGTCAGCGAGATCCTGGGCGCAGGCGACTTCTACCGCGAGAGCCACGCGAAGATCTATCGCGCGGCCGTGGCCCTCTACACCAAGGGCGAGCCCGTCGATGCGATCACGCTCGTCGACGAGCTCGAGGAACGAGGCGAGCTGCAGGACGCGGGAGGTCGTGGGCGGATCCACGAGCTGGCGGCGCTCGTGCCGGCGACGGCGAACGCCGCGCACTACGCGCGGATCGTCCACGAGATGGCGACGCTGCGTGGTCTCATTAGTGTCGGAAACCACATCGCGCGGCTCGGCTGGGAACGGCCGGGCGAGACGACCGACCTGCTGGACCAGGCCGAGCAGACGCTGTTCGACCTCTCGCAGGGACGCGTCCAGGGCGACTTCAGCCACATCGAGGAGCTGCTCAAGGAGAGCTTCGAGCGGATCACGGCGCTCTACGAGGCCGGCGCCGAAGTGACGGGCGTGCCGACCGGATTCCGCGACCTCGACAAGATCACCTCCGGCTTCCAATCCGGGAACCTGATCATCGTCGCCGCGCGCCCCTCGATGGGAAAGTCTGCGCTCGCGCTCTGCACCGCCGCGAACCTCGCCGTGCGGCACGAGGTGCCTGTCGCGCTGTTCACGCTCGAGATGTCCAAGGCCGAGGTGACGCAGCGACTGATGTGCAGCGAGGGCAAGGTCGAGTCGCAGCGGCTGCGCAACGGCAAGCTCGCACAGGACGACTGGTCGCGGCTGACGGCCGCCTGCGACAAGCTGATGAAGGCGCCGATCTACGTCGACGACACGGGCTCGACGACGATGATGGACATCCGCTCGAAGGCGCGGCGGCTCAAGTCGCAACACCCGAACCTCGGTCTGATCGTCGTCGACTACCTCCAGCTGATGACGTCGGGCAAGGACATGGAGAACCGCGTCCAGGAGGTGTCCCAGATCTCGCGCCAGCTGAAGGTGCTCGCGCGCGACCTCGACGTGCCGATCCTCGCAGTGTCGCAGCTGTCACGTGCGGTCGAGCAGCGGCACGACAAGCGTCCGATCCTTTCGGACCTGCGCGAATCGGGCTGCCTCGCGGGAGACACTCGCGTCTATCTCCCCGACGAAGGCGTCTACCGGCCGATCCGCGACCTCGAGGGTCGATCCGGGTTCCGGGTGCTCGCCGTGGACACGGATACGTGGAAGCTCGAGCCGCGGCCCGTGACGCGCGGATTTTCGACGGGCCGCAAGCCGGTCTGGAGGCTGCGGACGAGGCTCGGCCGCGAAATCCGGGCTACGGCCAATCACAAGTTCCTCGCGTTCGACGGCTGGCGCAGGCTCGACGATCTCGCCTCTGGAATGCGAATCGCCGTGCCGCGAACGCTCGCCGGTCCGGAGCGGCAGACGATGAGCGATGACGAGCTCGCGCTACTCGGTCACCTGATCGGCGACGGCTGCACGCTGCCGAGTCACGCGATTCAGTACACGACGCGCGATCCAGAGCTTGCCGGAACGGTCGCCACGCTCGCCGAGGATGTCTTCGGCAATGCGGTCGCGCCGCGAATTTCTTCGGAACGAAGCTGGTATCAGGTGTACCTCCCGTCGGCGCGGCCGCTGACGCACGGCGTGCGAAATCCCGTTGCGGCGTGGCTCGAAGACCTCGGCGCATTCGGACTTCGCTCGTGGGAGAAGCGCGTTCCCGAGCGCGTGTTCGCGCAAAGCCCATGGGGGATCGCGACCTTCCTGCGGCATTTGTGGGCAACCGACGGATGTATCTGGGCAGGATCGGAGCGGAATTACCCTGCGATTCGGTTCGACTCATCGAGCGAGCGCCTGAGCCGCGACGTCGTCTCGCTGCTGCTCCGGCTCGGAATGACTGCCCGCGTCGCGCAGGTTCCAATGCCCGGCAAGGGACGGGATATCTGGCGCGTCGACCTCCAGGGCCAAAACGACATGAATGCATTCCTTCGTTGCGTCGGCGGAATCGGCTTGCGGCGTTCGGTCGCCGCAACCGCGATCGAAGACCGGCTCGCATCCATGCGCGCGAACACGAACCGCGACGGTCTTCCTCGCGATGCCTGGGACATGCTCGTCCGGCCAGCAATGGCAACAGCCGGCGTCACGACACGCGCCTTGCATGCCGGTCTCGCCAGTTCTTATTGCGGGTCCACGCTCTATCGATCGGGCCTAAGCCGGGAGCGAGCGCTCCGCGTGGCGGAGGTCGTCGACTCGGACGAGCTCCGGCGGCTCGCAACGAGCGATGTGTACTGGGACCGGGTCGTCTCGGTCGAGCCTGACGGCGAGGACGAGGTCTACGACCTCACGGTCCGGGGACTCCACAACTTCGTCGCGGCAGACATGGCCGTTCACAACAGCATCGAGCAAGACTCGGACCTCGTCCTCTTCATTTACCGCGACGAGTACTACAACCCGGACGAGACCGACCAGCAGGGGCTCGCCGAGGTGCACGTGGCGAAGCACCGCAACGGCCCGACCGACTCGCTGAAGCTCTCCTTCCTCAAGCGCTACGCGAAGTTCGCGGACTTGGCGGCGGTTTAGTCATGAAGCAGACGATCTACCTCCGGGCCGAGACCACGCGCTTCTCGGAACTCTGCGACGAGTGCCTCTCCGCAGAAGAAGGCTCGCTCGCCGCGCGCCACCGCGCGGCGAAGGTGGAGGGGTCGCTGCGCGCGGACGTCGATGTCGGGTTTCGCTCCTGCCGCCGGGGACATCGCATCCTGGTGCGCCGGGTGCGTCTCCCCGACACGCCGCCCGGCTACGCCGCGTAGGCGGGCGGGGCCCCGCGGACTGACCGCTCGGTCAGGCACACTTCCCTGCCGTGCCCTCGACTGTGATCGTCGGGGCGCAGTGGGGTGACGAAGGCAAGGGGAAGATCGTCGACCTGCTCGCCCAGGAGTCCGACCTCGTGTGCCGCTACCAAGGCGGCCCGAACGCGGGGCACACGATCATCTTCGACGGGGAGACGCACAAGATCCGCCAGATCCCGACCGGGATCCTCTCGGGGAGGACCGCAATCCTCGGTGCCGGCTGCGTCGTCGATCCGGAAGTGCTGGTCTCGGAGCTCGACGCCTACGGCGACCGCGGCACGTTCTACCTCTCCGGAAACGCGCACCTGATCATGCCGTGGCACGTCGCGATCGACCAGGCGTCGGAGCGGCGACTCGGCAAGCTCCAGATCGGAACGACCCGCCGCGGCATCGGTCCCGCGTATGCGGACAAGGCGTCGCGCATCGGTATCCGGGTCCAGGACCTGCTCGACCCGAAGATCCTGCGGCAGAAGATCGAGGTCGCGCTCGCGGAGAAGAATCTCTGGCTCGAGCGGGTGTACGAGGTCGACACGTTCGACCTCGAGGACGTCACGTCGCGGTACGAGTCGTATGCGCAGCGGCTGCGTCCGTACATCGCCGACACCTCGCTCCTCGTCGACGAAGCGCTGCGCGAAGGAAAGTCGGTCTTGTTCGAAGGCGCGCAGGCGACGCTGCTCGACCTCGACCACGGCACGTATCCGTTCGTCACCTCGTCGAACCCGGTCGCCTCGGGAGCGGCGACGGGAATCGGCATCGGCCCGAACCGGCTCGACGAGATCGTGGGCGTCGCCAAGGCATACGTGACGCGCGTCGGCGAGGGGCCGTTCCCGAGCGAGATCCCGTCACCGCTGCAAGAACGGCTGCGCGAGCTCGGCGGCGAGTTCGGGACGGTGACGGGTCGCGAGCGCCGCTGCGGTTGGCTCGATCTCGTCGCCCTGCGTTACGCGGTGCGACTCAACGGCTTCACGTCGCTCGCGCTGACGAAGCTCGATGTGCTTTCCGCGTTCGAGGAGATCCCGGTCTGCGTGCGCTACCTGCTCCCGGACGGAAAGGAAACGCCGCACTTCCCTGCGCACCAGTCCGACTTCCACCACTGCAAGCCCATGTTCGAGACGCTCGAGGGCTGGCGCGAGCCGCTGGGGGACGACTTGCCCAATGGGGCCCGCCGTTACGTTGAGTTCGTCGAGCGCGAGCTCGACGTCCCGGTGACGCTCGTCGGCACGGGCGCCGAGCGCGAGCGTGTGCTCGCGCGCAGCTAGATGGTTGATGCCACACCTGCGCACGCCTGGCTGGTGGCTCAGACGCGGCGCCGGCTCGGCCGACTCCCGCTTGCCCAGGCCACCAGCCTGGGCTGCGCGGGATGCGGCCGCCCGGCTTGGCCTGAGCCATCCCCAGGCGCACCCGGGCATGGCATCAACCATCTAGTGCGGCCGCTCGCCACTCCCCCGTCGTGATGCAGGGCACTCTCGCTACGGCGCTTCGCGTGTGCTCGTCAGAGATTCCTAGAGGAGCCGGAACCCGTTGATCGCGTCCGCGAGGTCACCTGGGTCGTCGTCATCGCCGGCGTCGTAGCGCAGGCGCGTCTCGTGCGCGGCGAGGTATCGTCGGCGGGCGACTCCTCGGCGACGTCTGCGAGTTGCTGCCAACGCATCTCCCACTCGTGGCGATCGAGACCGATATCGCTCATGCCCGCATCCTGCGCGACGGCGGGCCGCTTCAAACCCGCCTCCGGCAGCACTAGACTCGCCGCGTGAAGGTGCTCCTCGTTGGGTCGGGCGGGCGCGAGCATGCGCTTGCCTGGAAGCTCGCGCAAAGCGCGGAGCTCACCGAGCTCCACTGCGCCCCCGGCAATCCGGGGATCGCGCGCCACGGCGCGTGCCATCCAGTCCGCGCGGAGGACGGCGAGGGGTTGCTCGCGCTCGCGCACGCGATCGGCGTCGACCTCGTCGTCATCGGGCCCGAGTCGCCGCTCGTCGCCGGCGTCACGGACTTGCTGCGCCGCAACGGCATCCACGTCTTCGGGCCGAGCCGCGCCGCCGCGCAGATCGAGGGCTCGAAAGCGTTCGCGAAGGAGGTGATGCGCGCGGCAGGAGTGCCGACTGCCGAGACGATGTCGGTCGCGAGGCCGCCGTGCGTGGTCAAGGCGGACGGGCTCGCCGCGGGCAAGGGCGTCTTCGTCTGCCGCACGCAGGAGCAGCTGGACGAGGCGCTGCACGCGTTGAGCGCGCTCGCGCAGCCGATCGTGATCGAGGAGCTGCTCGAAGGGCCGGAGGTCTCGGTCTTCGCCCTCTGTGACGGCGTGAACGCGATCGCGCTGCCGTCGGCAAAGGACTTCAAGCGCGCCTTCGACGGCGACGAGGGACCGAACACGGGAGGCATGGGCTCGTACTCTCCGGTTCCCGACGTCCACGCAGAGGAGCTGGTGGACGTCGTGCACCGGCCGGTCCTCGCCGAGCTCGCGCAGCGGCGCGAGCCGTTCATCGGCGTCCTCTTCGCCGGCCTGATGCTGACGGAGGCCGGACCGAAGGTGCTCGAGTTCAACGCGCGCTTCGGCGATCCCGAGACGCAGTCGATCCTGCCGCGACTCGACGGCGACGTGCTCGGCGCATTCGCCGGCGCAGCGGCCGGAGACATCCGCGACGTCGAGGTGCAGGCGACGGAGGACGCGGCGGTCACCGTCGTGATTGCGGCCGGCGATTACCCGGCGCGAAGCGACATCGGCTCGCCGATCACGGGCATCGAGGAGGCAGAGGAATCGGGCGCGCTCGTCTTCCACGCGGGAACCGCCTTGCGCGACGATCAGCTCGTGACGAACGGCGGGCGCGTCCTCGACGTCACTGCTGTCGCAGCGACGATCGCGGAGGCCCGCGAGCGCGTGTACGAGGCGGTGGTGCGGATCTCGTTCAGGGGCGCGCGCTACCGCACGGACATCGCGCGAGAGGCGGCCGTTGTCTAGGTGGTCACGGCCGCACGCACGGTTGTCCGCCTGTCCGGCTGCAAACCGGCGCATGCCCGCGTCCTCAGTCGGCAGAATACCGTCTGGGTATTCGGCCTCCCTGCGTCCTTGGCCTGCTTGGTTTTCGCGCGGCCAGACGGGAACGTACCCGCGGCCGTGACCACAGCGGTGGTGGGAATCCTTGTCGGCTCCGAATCGGACCGCGAGCGAATGCAGCCCGCCCTGGAGGAGCTCGACAAGCGAGGGATCGCGTACGAGTTCAGCGTCCGCTCTGCACACCGCCGGCCCGACGAGGTCGCGGATTACTGCCGCAGCGCGCGCGACCGGGGGCTCAAGGTGCTGATCTGCGGTGCAGGTTTGTCAGCCGCGCTCCCGGGCGTCGCGGCCGCGCACAGCGAGCTGCCCGTGATCGGCGTGCCGCTGCGCTCGTCGCTGTCGGTCCTCGACGGGCTCGACGCGCTGCTCGCGATCACGCAGATGCCGCCCGGCGTGCCCGTCGCAGCGGTCGGCGTGGACAACGCGAAGAACGCGGCCGTGCTCGCCGCGCGGATCCTCGGCGTGTGAGATCCTTGTCGGTGCCCGGCCACCGTGGCTGACGCGGAGCTGAGCGAGTTGGTCGCCCGGCTCGTTGCGGTCGACTCGGTCAATCCCACGTTGATCGCAGGCGCGGCCGGCGAGCGCGAGCTCGCACAGGTGGTCGCGGAGTGGTGCCGCGGACGCGGGCTGGAGGTTGAGCTCGTCGGGACAGAGAAGCGCCCGAGCGTGATCGCGACCGCGCGGGGATCCAGCGGCGGCCGCTCGCTCTTGCTGAACGCGCACCTCGACACAGTCGGCGTCGCCGGGATGGACGCGCCCCACGACCCGCGCGCCGAAGGCGGCCGGATGTACGGGCGCGGCTCGTACGACATGAAGGGCGGGCTGGGCGCGATCCTCGACGCGGCCGCGCGTGCACGGGAACTCGGCCTGCGCGGCGACGTCATCGTCGCGGCCGTCGCCGACGAAGAGGTGGCGTCGATCGGCACAGAGGCCGTGCTCGAGCGCGTTCGGGCGGACGCGGCGATCGTGGTCGAGCCGACCGAGCTGAAGCTCGCCGTCGCGCACAAGGGCTTCGTCGGTTTCGAGATCGAGACCGCAGGCGTCGCCGCGCACGGATCGCGGCCGCATCTCGGCGTCGACGCGATCGCGAAGATGGGGCCGATCCTCGTGGCGCTGAAGGAGCTGGACCAGCGCGTGCAGGCAGGCGCACGACACCCGCTGCTCGGACCCGGCTCCCTGCACGCTTCGCTGATCGAGGGCGGGCAGGAGTTCTCGAGCTATCCGGCGCGCTGCCTGCTCACGGGCGAGCGGCGCACGATCCCCGGCGAGTCCGTCTCAGCCGTCGAGCGCGAGCTGCGCGAGGTCGTCGGCGAGGCCGACCTGCGCATGATCGTCAACCGCGAACCGTTCGAGATCGCGTCCGACCATCCGTTCGTCGAGCTCGTCGCCCGTTGCTCCGGCGAGACCGACGTCGGCGGCGTCTCCTACTGGGCCGACTCGGGACTGATCGCAGCCGCCGGCATCCCGACCGTCCTCTATGGGCCGGTCGGCGAAGGCGCCCATGCCGCCGTCGAGTGGGTCGACCTCGACTCGGTCGCACGCGTGCGCGACGTCGTGCTCGAGACCGCCGTCGAGTGGTGCGGCTAACCTAGGCTTTGTGATTGCCCGCTACTCCCGACCGGCCATGGCTCATGTCTGGTCGGACGAGGGCAAGCTCGCGCACTGGCTCGACGTCGAGCTGGCCGCGCTCGACGGCTGGGCGGAAGTCGGAGTCGTCCCGGCGGACGCGGCGCGCGAGATCCGCGAGCGGGCTGTTCCGCCCGCGCCCGAGCGCGTGGCCGAGCTCGAGGCCCATCTGCATCACGACACGGCGGCGTTCGTCGACGCGGTGGCAGCGCAGCTCGGATCGGTCGGGCGCTGGTTCCACTACGGCCTGACGTCGTCGGACGTCGTCGACACCGCGCTCGCCTTGCAAGTGCACGAAGCGGGGCGGCTCATCGTCGACGACCTCGATCGCGCGCTCGACAGTGTTGTTCGGCGCGCGATCCAACACCGCACCACGATTTGCATTGGAAGAACACACGGAGTCCACGCCGAGCCGACGACGTTCGGGCTGAAGCTCGCCGTCTGGGCGTTCGAGCTCGACCGGGCCCGGCAGCGAATCGCGCGCGCGCTCGAAGGGATGCGCGTCGGGAAGCTCTCAGGCGCAGTCGGCCAGTACGCGACGATCGACCCGGAGGTCGAGCGCATCGCGTGCGAGCGGCTCGGCCTCGAGCCCGCTCCCGTGTCGACACAGATCCTGCAGCGCGACCGTCATGCCGAGCTGCTCGCCGCGCTGGCCGTTGCCGCATCGTCGCTCGACAAGTTCGCGCTCGAGATTCGCCACCTTGCGCGCACCGAGGTGCGCGAGGTCGAGGAACCTTTCGGCAAGGGACAGAAGGGATCCTCGGCGATGCCGCACAAACGGAATCCCGTCGTATCCGAGCGCATTTGCGGACTCGCACGGGTCGTTCGCGCAACCGCGGTCGTCGGGCTCGAGAACGTCGCGCTGTGGCACGAGCGCGACATCTCGCATTCGTCCGCAGAGCGCGTCGTCATTCCGGACGCATTTCTCGCGCTCGACTACATGCTCGATCGGTTCGTGTGGCTCGTCGACGGGATGATCGTGCGCGCCGAGCGGATGCGCCGCAATCTCGACTCGAGTCAAGGCCTCTACTTCTCGCAGCGCCTGCTCCTCGCGCTCGTCGAGTCCGGACTCGAGCGCGACGAGGCGTACCGGCTCGTGCAGCGCAACGCGATGCGCGCCTGGGAAGAAGAGCAGGACTTCCGCGAGCTCGTGCGCGCCGATCCCGAAATCCGCGTCGAGCTCGACAAGGTCTTCGACGAGTCGGCGTACACCCAGCACGTCGATGTTGTGTTCGACCGTCTCCAACAACTCGTAAAGGAGCCCGTGAATGTCTGAAACGCACGTTGCCTCGGGGAAGGTGCGCGAGATCTATGCGCTCGACGACGAACGCCTGCTGCTCGTAGCCAGCGATCGAATCTCGACGTTCGACGTCGTCCTGCCGACCGAAATCCCCGACAAGGGCCGCGTGCTCACGGGTCTTTCCGGCTTCTGGTTCGCGCGCACGATGCAGATCGTCCCCAACCACCTACTCGCGTTGCGCGAGGACGGCCGCTCGACCGAATGCAAGCGGCTCGAGATGCTGCCGATCGAGTGCGTCGTGCGCGGCTACATCACCGGCTCGGGGTGGAAGGACTACCTGGCGAGCGGCGCGGTCTCCGGGCACCGGCTGCGCGAGGGCCTCCGCGAGTCGGACAGGCTGCCCGAGCCGATCTTCACGCCGTCGACGAAGGCGCAGACCGGACACGACGAGAACATCGCGCGCGACGCCGCGGCGGAACTCGTCGGGCGCACATGCTTCGCCGAGGTCGAGCGGGTCGCGATCGCGCTCTACGAGTTCGCGTCGGAGCATGCCGAGACGCGTGGGATCATCCTCGCCGACACGAAGTTCGAGTTCGGCCTCGACAAGGACGGCGTGCTCGTGCTCGCCGACGAGGCGTTCACGCCCGACTCGTCGCGCTTCTGGCCGGCCGACGAGCACGAGCCGGGACACGGGCAACCGTCGTTCGACAAGCAGTTCGTGCGCGACTACTGCGAGACGCTCGGCTGGGACAAAACGTATCCCGGACCCGAGCTCCCCGACGACGTCGTGGTCGGCACACGTGCGCGTTACGTCGAAGCGTTCGAGCGGCTGACGGGCATCTCGTTCGAGGACTACATCGACAATCCAGGCGCGGTGCTGCGGTGAAGGCGACGGTCCTCGTCCGCCCAAAGGAAGGGATCCTCGATCCGCAGGGGCAGGCGGTCGAGCAGTCGCTGCGCAAACTGGGGTTCGACGTCGCGCAGGCGCGCGTCGGGCGCGTCGTCGACGTCGAGGTCGACGCGGCGAACGCCGACGAGGCGCGCGCAA
>WNEY01001895.1_pt1 | contig 15050 bp, 13 predicted proteins | sample 5400531 | NCBI WGS metagenome assembly WNEY01 (sample SAMN13153338, study PRJNA577476) | soil metagenome | isolation source: 200 cm saprolite under Douglas fir tree site 1 | place: USA:California | collected 2015-04-18
AGCCGGCCGCTTCGCCGCGGCTTGCGGCCGTCTCCATGGATATTGGCTGCGTCCGGCTGACGGAGCGCCACCTGCACGGTGATCCGCCAAGCGCGGCGCAGGTCGAGGCCGCAACGGCGGACATCGACGCCGCACTGTCCGAGGTTGCCGCGGCGGTGCCGGTCGGCCGCGCCCGCACGCTTGTCGGCCTGGCCGGCTCGGTCACGACGGTCACCGGGATCGCGCTCAGGCTGCCCGCATACGATGCGGCCCGGATCCATCACGCCCGGATCACGGCCGCGAGCGTGCACCAGGTGACGCTCGGCCTGCTGAGCCAGACTCGCCAGCAGCGAGCGGCGATCGGCGTGATGCATCCTGGCCGGGTGGATGTGATCGGAGCCGGGGCCCTGGTGCTTGACCGGATCATGCAACGTTTCGGCTTCGCCGACGTGATGGCCAGCGAGCATGACATTCTCGACGGCATCGCCTGGTCCCTCGTGCCGGGCAACCGCTAGCCAGGCAGGTCAGGATGCGAGGATGCCGCTGATGAGCCCGGCAGGGCCAGGGCCAGGGCCAGGACCAGGACCAGGACCAGGACCAGGACCAGGACCGGATAGCCCGGCCGCCCCTGGCACTGGCTGGCCGGACGATCCCGCCACCGCCGCGACCCCGGTGGCCCGTGATCCGGCCGACGTGCGAGCCCTGGCCGCGAGTTCCGGGACGCTGCCGGAGCTCGTCGCCCGGCAGTCGGTGTGCCGGGCCTGCCCGCGGCTGGTGGACTGGCGCGAGCAGGTGGCACTCGCCAAGCGCCGGTCCTTCCAGTCGGAGCCCTACTGGGGACGCCCGGTCCCCGGCTGGGGCGCAGCGCATCCCCGCGTGCTGATCGTGGGCCTGGCCCCCGCGGCGCACGGCGGGAATCGCACCGGCCGGATCTTCACCGGCGATCGCAGCGGTGACGTCCTGTTCGCATCCCTGTGGCGATCCGGGCTGGCTGCCCAGCCGGCCAGCACGGCGGCCGGCGACGGCCAGCGGCTGGACTCCGCGCGGATGGCGGCGGCGGTGCGCTGCGCGCCGCCCGACAACAAGCCGTCAGTTGCCGAACGGGATGCCTGCGCGCCGTGGCTAGCGGCGGAGATCGCGCAGGTATCCGGGGACCTGAGGGTGATCGTCTGCCTCGGTCACTTCGCCTGGCAGGCGCTCTGGCCGCAGCTGCAGGCCGCGGGAGCCGCGCTGCCCAGGCCACGGCCCGCGTTCGGCCACGGCGTCGAGGTCCGGCTGCAGTTGCCCGGTGCCAGCGTCGGGGGCGACAGTCCGCGCCGCCCGCTGCTGGTGCTCGGCTGCTACCACCCGAGCCAGCAGAACACATTCACCGGACGGGTCAACGATGCCATGCTGGACGCCGTGTTCCTGCGCGCCCGCGAGCAGGCCGGGCTGTAACGGACGAGGCATCAGTTACGATGCGAATACAGAGAGTTATATAAATCCCACAATGGTTACTCGCAGTATCTGCCGCGCTTGTCGCTTCAATTAGATAGGTGACATTTAGTGCTTTTCTGTCCGACCTTAATACGCTAACCTAGAGTGAGCTGAACGCCACGGGGTACTATCGCAAAGCCCCCGTAGCCCAATGGAAGAGGCCGGCCCCCTAAAAGGGTCCCCAGCGTCGGTTCGAGTCCGACCGGGGGTACTCCTGAGCAGGTGTGACGCTGCTCGCCAGAGATGTTCCGTGGCTGAATGATCAGTCAGCGGATGGGCATCTGCACGTGCATCATCCGCGTATTTTTTGGCGTCAAGTCATGATGCCCCGGATCGATTCCGGTTATGGCTTACGCTAAGACTGGCCGATTTCCGTTTAGATGTGCGTCTTTTAGCGCAGTCGCGCCGGCCGGGCTAGCGTCAGGCCGCCGGGCCGCGCCGAGATCATCCGCTCTTGTCCGGTCCGGCCCGGCTGAGCGTGATCCTGACGACCAGCCGGCGCTCGCGGCGCATGGCCGCGCGGTAGTCCTCCCAGTCGGGATGCTCACCGGAGACCAGCCGGTAGTAGTGCTCCAGGAGGTCCAGTGCCTCCGGCAGATGGACGAGCTCAGCCGTCCCCTCGGCCTGGATCCACTCGCCGAAGAAGTTGTCGTTGAACACGCACACCGAGGCGCGCGGGTCGCGGGCGAGGTTCTTCGCCTTGATCGCGGTCTCTCTGGTGCTGATCAGGACGCGGTCGGCGTCGTCCGCCGCGACGACCACCGGCGACAGCTGGGGCTGACCGTCAGCGCGAGCGGTGGCGAGGACTGCACGGTGGTGGGCGCGCATGAACTCGGCGGCGCGCTTGAGGTCCATGTCGTTAGATCAGGCGCTGTTCAGCCTGGTCCGGCGCTGGACCTCATACTCGTGCACGATCGCGCTGGCGTAGCCGTGGGTGAGGCCGTGCTCGTCGGCGAGCCAGTGCGCGCGCTCCGCGCAGCGCAGGAACGCAGGGCCGGACTCCAGTTTTCTGAACCACTCTCGGAGATCATGCCCAGTGACCGACGGGATGCGGGCGATCAGGTTCTTGTGCATCTCCGGAGAGCGGGTCAGTGACAAGTGGCACCTCCAGGGGTGAAGTCCTCTTGGAGACGAGACTGCACCACGTCCGGGTCCGTGACAAGACCTCCTCGTAACCATTTCGAAATGTGCCGTTGGGGTGCGCGGCCCGATCCGCGCCAGAAGGTAGCTATCGCCCCGCCGGCCAGCGCCCCGGCCCGCCAAGCAGTTGCGAAGCTGGCAGAAAGGGTCAGGACAGCCGCTCGAAGATCATCGCCATGCCCTGGCCGCCGCCCACGCACATCGTCTCCAGGCCGAAGGTCTTGTCGTGGAACGCCAGGCTGTTCAGGATGGTGGAGGTAATGCGAGCCCCCGTCATGCCGAACGGATGGCCAACGGCAATGGCGCCGCCGTTGACGTTGAGCTTGTCCACGTCGATTCCCAGCGCCCGGTACGACGGGATGACCTGGGCGGCGAACGCCTCGTTGAGCTCTACCAGGTCGATGTCATCAATGGTCATGCCGGCCCGGCTGAGCGCCTGCCGGGAGGCCTCGACCGGCCCCAGTCCCATGATCTCGGGCGACAGGGCCGTCACGCCGGTGGCGACGATCCGGGCCAGCGGGGTGAGCCCGAGTTCGTCCGCCTTGCGGTCGCTCATCACGATCACCGCGGCCGCGCCATCGTTGAGCGGGCAGCAGTTCCCCGCGGTGACCGTGCCATCGGGCCGGAACACCGGCTGCAGCGTCGACACCTTCTCCAGCGTGGTCCCGGCCCTGGGCCCGTCGTCAGCGGACACCACCGTGCCGTCCGGCATCGTCGCCGGCGTGATGTCTTTCTGCCAGAAGCCGTCGGCTATCGCCTTTTCGGCCAGGTTCTGCGAGCGCACGCCGAATTCGTCCTGCTCGCCGCGGCTGATGCCGCGCATTTTCGCGACGTTCTCCGCCGTCTGGCCCATGGCCAGGTAGATGTCGGGTATCTCGCCGTCGTGCCGCGGGTCCTGCCAGACGGCACCGCCGCCCCTGGCTGCCTGCCCGGTCCGCTCCTCCGCCGGAGCGAAGACCGGGTTCTTGGTGTTCGGCCAGCTGTCGCTGCTGCCGTTGGCGAAACGGCTCACGCACTCCACGCCCGCGGAGATGAACACATCGCCCTCGCCCGCCTTGATCGCGTGAAATGCCATCCGGGTGGTCTGCAGCGAGGATGAGCAGTACCGGGTTATGGTCGTGCCGGGCAGCGTGTCGTAGCCGAGCATGACCGCGACGACCCTGGCCATGTTGTAGCCCTGCTCGCCGCCGGGCAGGCCGCAGCCGAGCATCAGGTCGTCGATGTCGGCGGGGTCAAGCTGCGGGACCTTGGCCAGAGCGGCGGTGATCATCTGGACCGCGAGGTCATCTGGGCGGATGGTGGTGAGCGTTCCCTTGAATGCCCTGCCGATCGGCGAGCGGGCGGTGGCGACGATGACTGCCTCAGGCATGATGGGCTCCCTGGAGAAACCGGCGATTATACCGCACAGTAGCCTACGTAACGCTGTGCGCCAGCACAGGCTTCCCGGCCGCCAGACTGCCATTCCCCGAAGGGATGGCGCCCGGCGTTCTGATACTTAGAGCATCAGAACGACTACGATTGGTAGTCAATTGCCGCCCGGCTGCGCTGCCTGGTGGGATACGGTCAGGGGACGACAGAGCAAGGTGGTTGGCCATGCAGGTGCACGACTCCCTGATCGATCTGGTAGGGAACACCCCGCTGGTGCGGCTGCGCAGGGTGACCCGCCAGGCAGGCGGGGGGAGCCCGGCGGCAGCTGTCCTGGCCAAGGTCGAGTACTTCAATCCCGGCGGTTCGGTGAAGGACCGGATCGCGCTGCGGATGGTGACGGCGGCCGAGGCATCGGGCCAGCTGAAGCCCGGCGGCACGATCGTGGAGCCGACGTCAGGCAACACCGGAGTCGGCCTGGTGATCGCCGCCGCGGAGAAGGGGTACAAGTGCCTCTTCGTCTGCCCGGACAAGGTCGCGCAGGACAAGATCAGCGTGCTGCGGGCCTACGGCGCCGAGGTCGTCGTCTGCCCGACGACCGTCACGCCGGACCATCCTGACTCTTATTACTCCGTCTCTGACCGGCTGGCTCGCGAGATCCCCGGCGGCTGGAAGCCCGATCAGTACGCGAATCCGGAGAACCCGGCCTCGCACTATCACTCCACCGGGCCCGAGATCTGGGAGCAGACCGAGGGGAAGGTCACCCATTTCGTGGCCGGCATCGGCACCGGCGGCACGATCTCGGGTACCGGCAGGTACCTGAAGGACGTGTCAGGCGGCCGGGTCAAGGTGATCGGCGCGGACCCCGAGGGCTCGGTGTACTCCGGCGGCACCGGCCGCCCTTACCTGGTCGAGGGCGTCGGCGAGGACATCTGGCCCGATACCTACGACAAGGGCATCTGCGACCAGATCATCGCGGTCAGCGACGCGGACTCATTCCTGATGACACGGCGGCTGGCCAGGGAGGAAGCGCTGCTGACCGGCGGCTCCTGCGGGATGGCCGTGGTCGCCGCGCTGCAGGTCGCCCGCGCGGCCGGGCCGGACGACGTGATCGTCGTGCTGCTGCCCGACGGCGGCCGGGGCTATCTGTCGAAGATCTTCAACGATGACTGGATGGCCGACTACGGATTCCTGGCCGCCGAGACCGCCGAGCCGAGGGTCGCCGATGTGCTGGAGCACAAGCAGGGCGGGATGCCGCTGTTCGTGCACGCGCATCCGCAGGAGACGGTCCGTGCGGCCATCGAGAGCCTGCGCGAGTACGACGTCTCCCAGCTGCCGGTCCTGAACGAGGAACCGCCCGTCATGGCGGCTGAGGTCATCGGCTCTATTGTGGAGCGCGACCTGCTCGATGCGCTGGTCTCCGGCCGGGCCACGCCGCAGGACCCGGTGGGCGGCCACATGTCCGCGCCGCTGCCCATGGTGGGATCGGGCGAGCCGATCAGCGCGGCGGTCGTGGCGCTGGAGAAGGCAGGCGCGGCGGTGGTGCTCGTGGACGGCAAGCCGACGGGAATGATCACGCGGCAGGATGTGCTGACCTTTCTGGCCGGCGCGGGGTGAGGATGCCGCGGCCGGCGACTTCCATTGGACTAGTAACCGCCTGACCGCTCCGGCGGGCAGCGCGCGGCAGATAGGCAGACCGCATGTACACGCAGAACTCTGCTGGATTCGAAACGCTGGCCATCCACGCCGGTCAGGAACCTGATCCGCTGACCGGGGCGGTGGTCCCGCCGATCTACCAGGTCTCCACCTACAAGCAGGACGGCGTCGGCGGCCTGCGCGGCGGTGCGGGCGACCAGGGACCGGCGCGCTGGATCGAGGGCTACGAGTACTCGCGGACGGCCAATCCGACCAGGGGAGCGCTCGAGGAGTGCCTGGCTGCCCTGGACGGCGGTGCCCGCGCGCTGTCGTTCGCGTCCGGGATGGCGGCCGAGGACTGCCTGCTGCGAGCTGCGTGCCAGCCCGGCGATCACGTGCTGATCCCGCACGACGCATACGGCGGCACGTTCCGGCTGTTCGACAAGGTCCTGAAGGGCTGGGGGGTGAGCTACCGCCCGGTGCCGGTCTCGGATGCCGCAGCGGTGCGCGCCGCCCTGGCCGACCGGCCCGCGAAGGTGGTCTGGGTGGAGACGCCGACCAACCCGCTGCTGTCCATCGCCGACATCACCGCCCTGGCCCAGATCGCGCACGCGGCGGGCGCGCTGCTGGTCGTGGACAGCACATTCGCGTCGCCGTACCTGCAGCAGCCGCTGGCGCTGGGCGCGGATGTGGTGGTGCACTCGACCACCAAGTACATCGGCGGGCACTCCGATGTGGTGGGCGGCGCGCTGGTGCTGGCCGACGCCGGCCTCGCCGAGCAGCTGGCGTTCCTGCAGAACGCGACCGGCTCGGCGGGCGGCCCGTTCGATGCCTGGCTGACCTTGCGCGGCATCAGGACTCTCGGCGTCCGGATGGACCGGCACTGCCAGAACGCCCAGCGGGTGGCGGACATGCTCGCCAGCCACCCCGCCGTGACGGAGGTGCTCTACCCCGGCCTGGAGGCTCATCCCGGTCACGAGGTGGCGGCCAAGCAGATGCGCGCGTTCGGCGGGATCGTGTCGTTCCGCGCCCGCGGCGGCGAGGCGGAGGCGGTGGCGATCTGCGGCCGGACCGAGCTGTTCACGCTGGGCGAGTCGCTCGGCGGCGTGGAGTCGCTGATCGAGCATCCCGGCCGGATGACGCACGCGTCCGCGGCAGGCTCGGCGCTGGAGGTGCCGGCCGACCTGATCCGCCTCTCGGTCGGCATCGAGACCTGCGAAGACCTGCTGGAAGACCTCCGCTCAGCCCTCGCCTGACCCGGCTGGCGGGGTCAGCTAGCCGTTCCAGATCATGAGGACGAGGATGACCAGCCAGATCAGGCTGACCACGCCGCCCATGGTGGCGATCCGGCCGCGCTCCACCGTGGCGATGTGCGTGGCGGCGGGCTCCGGTTCCTGGCTGCCCGGCTGGGCGTCGTGAGAATGGTCTTCTGCCCATTCGGGGTCCGTAGTCTCCGGGGCGCCCGGAGTCTCGGCCGGCAGGCCGGTCGCTGGCGCGCTGTCCGCGGCCGCGGCAACATCGAGTGCCGCGATGGCCCGGTGCTGATCGCGGATAATGAGCACGAGCAGCACGATCGCCACCACGAAGAGCGTCATCGACGCGGTCAGCCACGGCTTGCTGAAGTCCTTCTTCTGCTGGGCCACGACCAGTCCGAAGATCAGTACGCCCAGCGACATCAGCGTGAAGACCCTGGTCAGCCGGTAGAGATACCTGACCACGATCAGGTTGCGAGTCCGCACGTAGCGCGGGGTCGACATGATCGCCACCGTGACCGGCCCGATCGTGAAGATCGCGAACCCGATGTGCAGCCAGAGCACCAGCCGGTCAGTGAAAGACATGTGCCGATCCTATTCCTGTCCGTCCCGCCCTCTAGATCTTGTTACGTCTTTCGACCTGGCCCGATGACGTGCCGGCGCCTCGCCGGGCGGCTCTCGCACCGCCCGGCGAGGCGTGCGCTTACTTCTTCTTGCTGCTCAGCCAGGCTCCGGCCAGCGCGATCACGCCGACTACCAGGCAGACGGCGCCCCGAATGTAATGGCCGCCCTTGTGGACGTGGCTGCCGGCCACCATAAAGCTCGGCAGTGAGCTCCCGGCCACCATGTAGAGCACGCCGACGATGATGGCCACAATCCCGATGGCCGCCAGAATGGCTATCAACGGCCGCTTGCGGGCGACATTACCGCCGGGCACGCTTGCAGAACTCACTTGCTCCTCCTAGCAGAGATCACCTTCGGCTGCCGAGTCGACCTTTCCTCAGCAGCGGCTACGTGCGGCACGGTACTACGGCGGCCGCCGCCCGGATGACCGCATAAAAGTAACGAACGTAAAATTTAGCTAGCGCATGGACCGCGCCGCCGTGAGATGGCAGCTCAGCGACTGGCCGCCGTCTTCCTGGTCCGGCCGGCCAGCCAGCCGGCGATGACGAAGATCAGCCCGACGATGATCGAGACGCTGGCCCGGACCAGGTGATGGCCGGAGTGGACGTGGCCGACCATCATGTTCGGCAGCGACTTCGCCGCGAACACGTACAGCAGGCCGAGGATGATGCCGAGAATCCCGATGATCACCAGTATCCAGCTTAATGTCCGCTTGCCGGTCGATGCGCCGCCGGGCGTCCTGACTGCGTTCACTTGCCCTCCTGGAAAACTAGCCGCCGCTACCCGGCGGCCGCATCCGGCCGGCCGCGGGCGACGACCGCATGCCGCAGGTACACCGAGACTGCCATACCGGCCGCCGCCGCATGAGCAGACGAGTCAAAGCTTTGCCCGGTCAAGGTAAAAACTCAGCTCCTGCTTTCTCTGCGGGCCCGCAGGAAGTCCCTGACCACGTACTCGCCCAGGCTCTCGGCCATGGCCCGCAGCACGCGCCCGCCGTTCCGCCTGGCTACTTCCTCGACGAACGCCGTCAGCCGCTTGTCCTCGGCCAGCATGAAGATGTTCAGGGTCGCCCGGCGCCTGGTCATCTTGTCCACCTCGGCCAGGGTGAGCTCGAGGGTCTCCGGCGAGGGCGGCCAGTCGAACTCCGATTGCCCGTCCCTGCGCAGGTGCGCGGTCGGCTCGCCGTCGGTGACGATGAGGACGACGGGATTGTGCTCCGGCCGCCGGTCGAGGTAGCGCCCGGCCAGCACCAGCGCGTGGTGCAGGTTCGTGCCCTGCACCATGTCCCAGCCGAGCCCGGCCAGGTCCGTCTCGCGCAGCTCGCGCGCGTAGTTGGAGAATCCGATCACCTGGATCGAGTCCTGCGGGTACCTGCTGCGCACCAGCGCGTGCAGCGCGAGTGCCGTCTGCTTGGCCGCGCCCCAGGTGCCGCGCAGGGCCATCGAGTAGGACAGGTCCACCAGCAGGCAGACAGCCGCCGACGCGCGCCGCTCGGTCTCGCCGACCTCGAAGTCGCTGACCGACAGAGTGACCCGCGGCAGCCGCGCTCCGAGCGTCTCCGGCCGGGGCGGCGCCACGGCCGGGATGCCGCCGCGCAGCAGCGCGTTGCGTACCGTCGCCGCCGTGTCGATGGCCTGCTCGTCGCCGAAGCGCCACGGCCGCGTGCTGCCGGTGTACTCGCCGGCCTGGCCGGCGTCGCGCTGGTCGTGGTCCCCGTGGCTGCCCTCGGACAGGTGCGCGAAGACGCGGCGCAGCGCCGTCTCGCCGAGCCTGCGCACCGCCTTCGGCGTCAGCTCCAGCTTGCCATCGGTGCGCTGCAAGTAACCCTGCCGCTCCAGCTCGCGCTCGATCTGGCGCAGCGCCTCCATGTCGTCGACCGCCTGGCGCCCGAGCGCGCGGCGGACCGCGTCCTCGTCAATGTCGTCCAGCCGCGCGCCGGGATAGTCCTGGCGCAGGCCGTCCTCCAGCTCGGCCAGGTCGGCCAGCTCGGCCAGCGCGCTCGTCGCTTCGCTCAGCCCCAGCGGATCCTGGCCGGTCATCTGGTCGCCGTGCCCGAGCTCGGAATCCATATCGGGACGGCGGGCCCGCAGGGCGTCCGCCAGCCGGGCCATCTCGGCGGCCAGTCCGGCGTCCTCCAGCGCCTGCGACATCAGCCCGGACAGCTCGTCGCGCTGCGAGTCGGTGAGCGAGTCAAGCAGCCGCTGGGCCGCGGACATCCTGCGGACCAGCGAGTCCACCAGCTCCTCGAGATCGCGCGGAGAGTCGGGAAACAGATCGCCGTACTGCGCCATGAAGTCGCCGAAGTCACGCTGGGAGTGCGTGCCCCTGGCATCGGCGTCGAGCATCGCGTTGAGCGCGGCCATCATGTCCTTCACCCGCTGCATCGCGCCAGGATCCGGTTCCTGCAGCGTCTGCTTCATGCCGCGGAACTGGGAGTCCAGCACCTCCCGCCGCAGCAGGTCCTTGAGCTGCTCGAAGGTCTCCCTCGCCGCCGCTGACCGCCACTGGTAGTCGGCCAGCTGCCGGATGGCCTGGGCGGTGTCGGACGGGAGGGCATCGAGTTCGTCCTCCCGCATCCTGGCCTCGTCGGCCGGGTCGGGGAACAGCTCAGCCCGCTCCTGGCCGATCGCGGTGTCCAGCAGGGCTCTGGCCTGCTCCAGGATGCCGTCGAGGCGGCCCCGGTCACGAATTTCCCGCCGCCGCTCGCGAACCAGGCGCAGCAGGTCATCCAGGCCGCGGTGATCGGACAGGCCCCGCCTGAGCAGGTCGCGCAGCGCGCTGGCCGGATCGGCACCCTCCAGCACCGAGTCACCGAGCGCGTCCACCGCGCCGCGGACGTCATACGGCGGCTCCAGCGGGTCGGGACCGTCGCGGTACTGGCCATACCGGTAGCCTCGCGCCACTGGCCCGCCTCCTCATCTCTCCCGTGCTCATCTCTGAAGTGCCGCCGCCCGCCGCTGGCCTGGCCCGGCACCGTCGTGCCCTACGTGCGGTAGATCGCGCCGCCGTCAATGACATCCTTCGACAGCCGCCGCATCAGGTACAGCCCCTCAAGAGCGAACTCAAGCGCGGCCGCCGCCTGGCCGAACGACTCGCTGCCGTCCATGTGCAGCCGGTCCATGATCCTGGCCAGGCCGGGGACCTCGCCGATCCTGCGCAGCAGGTCCGAGGCCGGGACCAGGTCGCCGGACTCGACGTTGCCGCCTTCCTCGAACCTGGCGAGCAGGCCGGTCATGTCGGCGTTGCCCAGCAGGGCACGGAAGGTCTCCGCGGTGGCCCGCCGGAGCAGGTGGTCGAGCACCTCCTGCTCCCTGCCCTCCTCGCTGACCTCGAACTCGACCTTGCCGCGCAGCGTGCTCACGACGGCCGGCAGGTCGCAGATCCGCGCGGCCGGCTGCTCCTCGCCGCTGATCGCCGCGCGCCGTACCGCCGAGGCCGCCACTGCCTCCGCCGCGGCGATGGCGAAGCGCGCCGACACCCCGGAGCGCGCGTCGACCGCCGGCGAGGCCCGGACCAGCCGGGTGAAGCGGGCCAGCACCTGCATCAGGTGCTCCGGCAGCACCGCGCCGGGTTCCTGCCCGTCCCAGGCCAGCTGAGCCTCCTGCCGGATCAGCGCCAGCTCGGACTCCAGCGAGGTGGGGTAGTGCGTCCGGATCTCCGCGCCGAACCTGTCCTTGAGCGGGGTGATGATCCGGCCGCGGTTGGTGTAGTCCTCCGGGTTGGCGCTCGCGACCAGCACGAGGTCCAGCGGCAGCCGCAGGGCGTAGCCGCGGACGCCGATGTCGCGCTCCTCCAGGACGTTGAGCAGGGCCACCTGGATCCGCTCGGCCAGATCGGGAAGCTCGTTCAGGCAGAAGACGCCGCGATTGGTCCGCGGCACCAGGCCGTAGTGAATGGTCTCCGGGTCGCCGAGCGTCCGGCCTTCGGCGACTTTCACCGGGTCGATATCTCCGATCAGGTCACCCACGCTGGTGTCGGGCGTCGCGAGCTTCTCGCCGTAGCGGTCGCTGCGGTGCCGCCAGCTGACCGGCAGGTCGTCTCCCTGTTCAGCGGCGAGCCTGCGGCACCGCGCGCATACTGGAGCAAAAGGGTGGTCGTTGATCTCGCAGCCCGCTACCGCGGGCGTCCACTCGTCGAGCAGGGTGGTGAGGGTGCGGATCAGGCGGGTCTTGCCCTGGCCGCGCTCGCCCAGCAGGATCACGTCGTGGCCTGCGATGAGGGCGCGCTCAAGGTGCGGTAGTACTGTCTGGCCGAAGCCGATGATGCCAGGAAAGGTGTTCTCACCTGCGCGCATCCGGGCAATCAGGTTCTGCCGGAGCTCTTCCTTGACGCTCCGCAGCTCATGCCCGCTTGCGCGCAGCTCGCCCAGCGTCGTGACTGCTGGGGCGGCCGGCTGGGCGGTGGGTGACGGGGACTGGCTCTGTGATTTCGCTGGTCGACTTGATTGCACCGTTCGACACTATGTCGGCAACGGCCAGATCTGCACATTGGGAGGCTGAGCATGAGGGACTCGCGCCCGGTGCTGGCCGTCGACATCGGCGGCACGAAATTCGCCGCGGGGGTAGCCGAGCCTGGTGGCCGGCTGATCACCTGGTCGCAGACGCCCACGCCGCGTGACCTCGACTCCGAGCAGCTGTGGCGCACCCTGGACACGCTGATGACACGGGTGCTGGCCAGCGCCGGGATTGCCGCTCCGGCCGACCTGGCCGGCGTGGGCTGCGGCTGCGGCGGCCCGATGGAATGGCCGGCCGGGCTCGTCTCGCCGCTCAACATCCCGGCCTGGCGCGCGTTCCCGCTGCGCGGCAGGCTCGCCGAGCGATTCGGCGGCATCCCCGTCCGCGTGCATAACGACGCCATCTGCATGGTGGCGGCCGAGCACTGGCGGGGCGCGGGCCGGGGCCGGAGCAACGTGCTCGGCATCGTCGTCTCCACGGGCGTCGGCGGCGGCCTGCTGCTGGACGGCAGGCTGATCGCCGGAGCTTCTGGCAACGCCGGGCACATCGGCCATGTTGTGGTCGATCCGGAGGACGGCCCGCTCTGCGTGTGCGGCGGCCGGGGCTGCCTGGAGGCCATAGCCCGAGGTCCAGCGCTGGTCACCTGGGCCCAGGGCGAGGGCTGGCGGCCGGGCCAGGGCGACGCGACGGCCAAGGACCTGGCCGACGACGGCGCGCAGGGGCACCCGGTCGGCCGCGCGGCGATGCGCCGGGCCGGCCGGGCACTCGGCATCGCCATCGCATCAGCCACGCACCTGTGCGATCTGGAGGTCGTATCCGTCGGCGGCGGGCTCTCGCAGGCCGGCGCGATGCTGTTCGACCCGCTGGAGGAGGCGCTGCGCGCGCACGCCAGGCTCTATTTCGCCCGGCAGGTCCGCGTGGTGGCCGCCGCGCTCGGCCAGAGCGCGGGCCTGGTCGGCGCGGCGGCACTGATTTTCAAGCCCAAACGCTACTGGTCCGGCGACTGAGGATCCGGACGCCGGCCCCGGCGGCTGGCCGGCCAGCGGCAGCGGGCCGGGGGCCGGTCAGTGCCACACTTCAGGCATGACGAAGTTCCCCGAGATCTGCTTCGACGACGTGGTCGCGGCCCGCGAGGTGCTGCGCGGGGTAGTCCGCCAGACTCCCATGCTCCGCTCGCGGGCGCTGTCCGACCTGCTGGGCGGCCCGGTCTGGCTCAAGTGCGAGAACCTGCAGCGCACCGGCTCATTCAAGATCCGCGGGGGATACCTGCGGATTGCCCGGCTGACCCCACTCGAGCGCGCCCGCGGCGTGATCGCCGCCAGCGCCGGCAATCACGCTCAGGGGGTAGCGCTGGCGGCATCCATCCTGGGCGCCAGGGCCACCGTCGTCATGCCGGCCGGCGCGCCGCTGCCCAAGATCGCGGCCACCCGGTCCTACGGAGCGGAGATCATCTTGCACGGCTCGGCCGTGGAGGAGTCACTCGCCAGGGCCTGTGAGATCGCCGCGGCGGACGGGTCGATCTTCATCCATCCGTTCGAGCATCGCGACGTGATCGCCGGACAGGGCACGCTCGGCCTGGAGATCGTCGAGCAGTGCCCGGACGTGCGCACGATCGCCGTGCCGGTCGGCGGCGGCGGGCTGGCCGCCGGCGTGGCCATCGCCGTCAGCGGTGCCCGCCCCGCGGCCCGGGTGGTCGGGGCGCAGGCCGAGACCCTGGCGGCGTTCGCCGCGTCGCTGGCGGCTGGCTACCGGGTGGAGGCTCGGGCCGCGCAGACGATGGCCGACGGGATAGCCGTGGCCAAGCCGGGGGAACTTGCGTTTAGCGTGCTTTCTGAACTGGCTGACCGGATAGTCACGGTCTCTGAGGAGAACCTGTCCCGCGCGCTGCTGCTCTGTCTTGAGCGCGCCAAGCAGCTGGTGGAGCCGGCCGGGGCCGCCGCGGTGGCGGCGCTGCTCGAGCACCCGGCCGTGTTCGAGCCGCCGGTGGTCGTCATCCTGTCCGGCGGCAATATTGACCCGCTGCTGCTCGCCAAGGTGCTGCGGCACGGCCTGTCCGCGGCTGGCCGGTATCTGGCCTTCCGCTGCCGGCTGCCCGACCGGCCCGGCGCGCTGGCGACGCTGCTCGCCGAGCTCGCCGCGATGGGCGCCAACGTGCTGGATGTGGGGCATGAGCGGGTGACCGCGGGCCTGCATGTCGATGAGGCGGAGGTCATGCTGCAGGTGGAGACCAGGGGCCCTGATCATTGCGACAGCGTCGTCAGCCAGCTGCGCAAGGCCGGCTACACCCTGGTCTTCAGCTGACCCGCGCCGTCAGAGGTTGCCGCGGCGGGCCTGCTCCCGCTCGATCGCCTCGAACAGCGCCTTGAAGTTGCCCTTCCCGAACCCCTGCGATCCGTGCCGCTCGATCAGCTCGAAGAACACGGTCGGCCGGTCCTGCACGGGCTTGGTGAAGATCTGCAGCAGGTAGCCATCCTCGTCCCGGTCGGCCAGGATCCGCAGATCACGCAGCTCGTCGAGGGGAACGCGGGTCTCTCCCACCCACTGGCCCAGCTCCTCGTAGTAGCTGTCCGGCGTGGGGAGGAAGCCGACGCCGGCGGCCCGCATGCCGCGGACGGCAGCCACGATGTCGTCGGTGGCCAGGGCGATGTGCTGGACGCCGGGGCCGCGGTAGTACTCCAGGTACTCGTCGATCTGCGACTTCCGCTGACCGGCCGCGGGCTCGTTGATCGGGAACTTGACCTTCCGGCTGCCGTCGGCGACCACCTTGCTCATCAGCGCCGAGTACTGCGTCGCGATGTCGTCGCCGACGAACTCCTTCATGTTCGTGAATCCCATCACCTGCTGGTAGAAGCTGACCCACGCATCCATCATGCCGAGCTCGACATTGCCGACGCAGTGATCGATGTCGGTGAAGAACGGCCTAGCCCGCGGTGGCACCAGCGGGTCCATGGCCACGTAGCCCGGCAGGTAGGGCCCGCTGTAATTGGATCTTTCGACCAGCGTGTGCCTGGTGTCGCCGTAGGTACGGATCGACGCCAGGACGACCTTTCCCTGGGCGTCCTCGAAGACCTCGGGCTCGTCGATTCCCCTGGCGCCGTGAGTGATCGCGTACTGGAATGCCGCC
>WNEY01001896.1_pt1 | contig 15050 bp, 16 predicted proteins | sample 5400531 | NCBI WGS metagenome assembly WNEY01 (sample SAMN13153338, study PRJNA577476) | soil metagenome | isolation source: 200 cm saprolite under Douglas fir tree site 1 | place: USA:California | collected 2015-04-18
CGCGTGCTGCGGCTCGTGCGACGAGTCGCTCGGGAGCATCCAGGCGAGACCATCGCCGTCGTGAGTCACGCGGACCCGCTCAACGCGGCGTGGATCCTGCTGGACGGGCGAGCGCAAAACGAGCGCGAGATGCACCGCAGCAGCATCGGCAAGGCGGGCATGCTGGAGCTCGAGATGGAAGGCGAAACGCCGAAGAGCTGGAAGTACGTCCCACCGCCGCACGTCGAGAAGCCGGCCAGCGCCGCCGCGTAGGTGGCGCGACCTTTTCCGAAGGGTTTCCTGTGGGGGACCTCGAGCGCAGCGCACCAGGTCGAGGGCGACAACCGGAACTCCGACTGGTGGGACTGGGAGCAGCAACCCGGGCGGATCGCGAACGGCGACACGTCCGCGGTCGCGTGCGATCACTACCACCGCTATCGCGAAGACTTCGCGCTGCTGCGTGAGCTGAACCAGAACGCCCACAGGCTCTCGATCGAGTGGGCGCGCATCGAGCCGTCAGAGGGCATGTTCGATTCGAAGCAGATCCGTCACTACCGCGACGTGCTTGGCGAGCTGCGCGAGCAAGGCATCACACCGATGGTCACGTTGCACCATTTCACGAACCCTCGGTGGTTCTCTCGTAAGGGAGGTTGGACCGCCCGCGGCGCGGCGCACGCGTTCATGCCCTTCGTGCATCGCGTCGTGGACGAGCTCGGGGATCTCGTCGCGATCTGGTGCACGATCAATGAGCCCGGGATTTACGGCGCCAACGGCTGGATCACGGGCGAGTTTCCGCCCGGCCGTCATGGTGACCTGGTGGGCCAGTACCTGGTCACGCAGAACATGCATCGCGCCCACGAGCTCGCGTACTCCGCGATCAAGCGGCGCTGGCCCGACTCGCCGGTCGGTCTCTCGCACCACAAGTTCCTGTTCATGCCCGCTTCGCGCAAGCGCCGCGACCGCCTCGCCACCAAGGCGGTGCAGTCGGTGATCGATCGGTGGCCAGTCGGATTCGCGCAGCTTCGTCGCGTGGTCGAAGCGACGAGCGACTACATCGGAATCGCCCACTACTGGGGCCAGATGGTCGCGTTCGACCCGCGTAGTCCCGGGACCCAGTTAGTGCGCCGCTTCAACCCGCCCGGCGCGAACGTCACCGAGATGGGTTGGGTTTCGGAGCCCGAATGGATGCGCCAGGTGCTGTCCGAGGTGCGACGGTATGGCAAGCCTGTCTACATCACCGAAAACGGCATCGCCACCGCGGACGACACCCAGCGCGAGCGATACCTGACCGACGTCCTGGCCAACGTCCACGCCTCGATCGAGGACGGGGTCGACGTCCGCGGCTACTTCCACTGGACGAACATGGACAACTTCGAGTGGGCGCGCGGCTACACGGCGCATTTCGGGCTCATCGGGGTCGACCGCAAGACCCTCGAACGGACGATCAGGCCCAGCGGGCGGCTTTACGCGCGCATCGCGACCGCAAACGCCCTCGACTAGACTCCATGCACGTGAACCGCAAAACAGCGGTGATCGGGTCGGTTGCGATCATCCTCAGCTCGGTGCTCCTGCTGTCCCTGGCGTGGGGCCTGCAGCACGCAGCGCTGGCCAACCCGCCGGTGCTCGGGAAAGTCGCCCCGAAGCTGGCGATCCAGACCGCAGCCGGAGACCAGGTGCGCGTGTGGGAGCTGCAGGGCAAACCTGTCGTGCTGAACTTCTGGGCTTCATGGTGCGTGCCATGTATCGAAGAGGGCCAGGTGCTGGCTGACGCCGCAGGCGCCAATCCGCGGGTCGCGTTCGTCGGAGCCGACAACCAGGACACGGCATCCGGTTTCGAGGCTTTCGAAAAACGTCATCCGCACGTGTACCCGGCGGGTCCCATCGTGACCGGCTCTTATCAGTCGTATGGCGTCGCTGGATTGCCCACCACGTTCTTCATCGACCAAAACGGCGTTGTGGTCGCGTCTTTCACCGGGCCGCTTGACTCGCGCACGCTGACCCACTACCTCGGGCTGATCGCGCAATGACGCTCGTGCTGAGGTGGGGCCTGCCCGCCGCCGTCGTCGCCGCGTGCGTCGGCTACCTCATTTACTCGGCCTCGGGCGGCGCGACCGAGTACTACATGACCGTTTCCGAGCTGCGAGCCCAAGCGCCCGCGGGCGACGTGCGGGTGGCGGGCGTGGTGCAGGACGACGTGCGCAGGAGCGACGGCCTCCACGTGGCGTTCACCGAGAAAGATGGCACCGCTTCCATGCCGGTGGAATACACCGGCACGCTGCCCGACATCTTCAAGCCGGGCATCACGGTCGTGGTCGAGGGCAAGCTGGGTGGCGACGGTGTCTTCCACGCGCGGACGCTGCTCGCGAAATGCCCGTCCCGGTTCTCGACCCAGCCGTACGTCAAATGATCCTCGGTTATCTCGGTGCCGGCGCCCTCCTGGCGGCCCTCGTGATGGGCGGCTTCTCCGCGCTGCTCTCGTTCTGGTCGGGCATTCGACAGAGCGCGACCTTCATCCAGGTCGGGCGCCGCGCTTTTTACGCCGCGGCCGCGATGACATTCCTCAGCGCCGTGGTGCTCGAGGTTGCGTTGCTCACGCATGACTTCTCGCTCGCCTATGTCGTCGAGCACACCGACCTCTCGACTCCGACCGCGCTCGTGGCGGCGGCGTTTTACGGCGGCCAGGAGGGATCGCTTCTCTACTGGACGGTGATCCTCGGCGTCCTGGGCAGCGCCTCGCTGCTCGCGAGCGCGTCGCTGGGGGGGCGCGTGGCTGCATACGCGGCGGGCATCCTGGCCTCCATCCTCACCTTCTTTTTGTTCGTGCTCGCGGTCGTGGCCAGCCCGTTCGACGTGCTTTCGGTCACGCCGCCGGACGGCCTGGGCCTGAACCCGATCCTGCGCGACGGCGGCATGCTGATCCACCCGCCGCTCGTGCTCGCGGGGTTCGCGTCCTTCGCGATCCCCTTCAGCTTTGCGTGCGCCGCGCTGCTCGCGCGTCGAGTCGACGCCGCCTGGATCACGCACACGCGCCGCTTCGCGCTTCTTGCCTGGAGCCTGCAGACGACGGGCCTGCTGCTCGGCATGTGGTGGGCGTATCACGTGCTCGGCTGGGGTGGCTACTGGGGATGGGACCCGGTCGAGAACGTGGCCCTCATGCCGTGGCTCGCCACGACCGCCTACCTGCACTCCTCGCAGGTCCAGGAGAGAAGAGGCCGCTTGCGTTTGTGGAACTTCGGGCTCGTGATCACCGCGTTCCTGCTCGTCGTGTTCGGCACCTTCATCGTGCGCAGCGGTGTCGTCCCGTCGGTGCACACGTTCGCGATCAGCGCCATCGGACCGTGGTTTTTTGGCTTCCTCGTCGTCTGTCTCCTGTTCTCGGCTCTGCTCCTGACGTTGCGCTCCAACCTCGGCGTGGAGGCGAAGCCCGCGCCCGCGGTGTCGCGTGAGGGTGCGTTCGTTCTGCAGAACCTGCTGCTGCTCGGCGTCGTCGCGGTCGTGATGTGGGGCACCGTACTCCCGCTTGTCTCGGGCATGTTCGGCGTCCAGCGCGTCGCGGGCGCTTCGTTCTACGAGCGCGCCGCCGGACCGCTGCTGGCGGCGATCCTGGCTCTGCTCGCCGTGGGCCCGCTGCTCCCCTGGCGGCATGCCGGACGCGCGACGCTGCGCGCTCTGCGCTGGCCGGCCGCGGCCGCCATCGTCGCGTTGATGGTCCTATTGATCGCGGGAGTGCGTTCGGCGCCCGCCCTGGTCGCCTTTCCGCTGGCCGCGGGCGCGGGCGCGACCGCCCTCACCGAGTACGCGAGGGCGGCGCTGAGGAAACCGCGGTCCATCCTCCGCAAGCGCCGCCGCTACGGCGCCTACCTCGCGCACCTCGGCCTGGTCGTGGCCGTGACCGGCGTGGCGGCCTCGCACTTCGGCCAGCAGGAAAGGGACGTGACGCTCCAACCGGGCGAGGCCGTCACGGTGGCGGGCTACAGCCTCACGTACGCGGGTTCCGAGCAGCGGCAGTTCACCGACCACACCGAGTTCGTGGCCGGGATGCGGTTCGGCGACCAGACGCTGGAGCCGTCACGGGCCACCTACGCCGGCCTCGGCGGGCAGGCGCTGACCCACGTCGCCATCTCGACGACGCCGACGGCAGACCTCTACGTCGTGCTCGCGGGCACGAACCCAGACGGCTCGGCGACGTTTCGGGTGTTCGTGAACCCGCTCGTGATCTTCATCTGGGCGGGCGGCGCGGTGATCATCCTGGGCGTCCTGCTCGGCAACGTAGGGGAGAGGAGCGTGGCGACGGAGTTGGCAAGGCGGCGGATCCCGGTTACTCTCCCCGCGTAGCGATGGCGATAATCGTCGCGACGCTGCTCCTGTTCCTGGCCGGTCCCTTCGTGCTCTGGCCGCTCATCAAGACTCCCCCGGACCAACCGTGAGCATCATCGTCGCCAACGGCCTGACCCACCACTTCGGCAACGAGCCTGCGCTGGAGGGGGTCGACCTGGTCCTCGATATGGGCGAGCACATGGCGGTGCTCGGTGACAACGGCGCCGGCAAGACCACGCTCCTCCGCATCCTCGCGACCGCGCTGCGGCCGACCGCCGGCCGGCTGCAGATCGCCGGGCTGGACGCCTTCCGCGAGCGCCGCCGCCTTCGCCACTACCTCGGCTACGTCGCGCATGCGCCCGGTCTGTACCCGGCGCTGTCCGCGGCCGAGAATCTCCAGTTCTTCTGCGACCTGCAGGACGTCGCCCGGTCCCGCGTCGAGGAGGTGCTGGATGCGGTCGGGCTGAAAATGGTCGCTCACCGGCGCTCCGACCAGCTTTCGCGAGGCATGCAGCAGCGCCTGGCGATCGGACGGGCCATCCTCCACGAGCCGCGGCTCCTGATCCTCGACGAGCCGGACGCCAGCCTCGGACCCGACGCCGCCGACCTGTTGATGGCGATGATGCGCGACAAGACGGTCGTCCTCGCGACCCACGACCACGCGCTCGCGAACAGGCTGTGCCCGCGAACCCTGGTCTTGCGTCACGGCCGGTCGGTGGGCACCGCGACCCGCCTTCGTGTCGTGCAATGAATCCATTTCGCGTCGCGCTCGCGGTCGCGCGCAAGGACCTCCGCTCGGAGTGGCGCACGCGCGAGCTCGTCCCTGCGCTGGCGCAGTTCATCATCCTCGCGCTACTCATCGGGAACTTCGGTTTCCAGATCGACTCGCGCAACGCGACCACCATCGCGCCGGGGATCCTGTGGCTTGCGCTCGTGTTCGCGGGCCTGGTCGCTTTTGGCCGCACCTTTGCCGCCGAGCGCGAGCAGGCTTCGCTCGAGGCGATGCTGATGACGCCCGCGTCGCCGGTGGCGATCTTCGCGGGCAAAGCACTGGCTGCGGGTGCGCTGCTCGTGATCTGCGAGGCGGTCTTGCTGCCGGCGCTTTCGATCTTGTTCGGGACGCCGTTTTCAGGTGACGTGGTCGCCGCTGTCCTGCTGGCGACGTTCGGCATGGCTGCGCTGGGAGTCCTGTTCGCCGCCATTGTGGCGCGCGTTCGCGCTCGCGAGCTGCTGCTTCCGCTGCTCACCCTTCCGCTGTGGATCCCGTTCGTGATCGCCGGCGGTGTGGCCGTGCAGTCCGCGATGGGATTGCCGGGCAACTACCAACAGGCGATCGGCCTTCTGATCGACTTCGACATACTTTTCGTGGTGCTCACTTCGCTGGCCGCCCGCTTCGTGCTCGATGAATAGGTATGAGAAGGCGGCGGCCGCTGCCGTCGCGTTGATTCTGGTGGCGGCGGGCGCGATCTTCCTCTATGCGCCTGGCGATGCGCTGCAGGGTCCCGTGCAACGAATCTTCTACGTGCACGTGAGCTCCGCGATCGCCGCCTACGGGTGTTTCGCGGTGGTGCTCGTCGGCGGCATCATCTACCTGCGCAACGAGAGCCCGGCGGCGGATCGATTTGCGCGTGCGGGGGCGCTGGTCGGGGTCGTGTTCACGACCGTCACGCTTGTGATGGGGATGCTCTGGGCGAAGCCCATCTGGGGCTCGTTCTGGACGTGGGATGCACGCCTCACCTCCACGCTCGTGCTGTGGATCATCTACGCCGGCTACCTGCTCGTGCGCCGGCTGGCTGAGCCGGGGCGTCAGGCCGCGCGAATCGCGGCGGTGGTCGGCATCTTCGGGTTCATCGACGTGCCGGTGGTGCACTTCAGCGTCACGTGGTGGCGGACACAGCACCCAGGCCCGATCGTGGTCAACAACGCGCTTCCGGCCGAGATGCTCGCGACCTTTTTGTTCACGCTCGCGTGCACGCTCGTCCTGGCCGCGGTGCTGATTGCCATCCGCTACCGGATCGAGACGCTGCTGGACGCCAGGGTGGCCATCGCCGAACCCGCCAAGCTCGTCTCGGCGCAGCAACCGGAAGCGGTGCCATGACCTACTTGGTATTGGCATACGCGTTCGCAGTCGTTCTGCTCGGCGGCTACCTGTTCTGGTCGCTGCGAACGTTGCGGGAGCTGGAACGCAAGCAGTAATCGTCGGCGCCGGGCCGGCGGGCGACGCCGTGGCCGCCGGATTGCGCGACGCGGGTTTCGGGGGCGGGATCGCGCTGGTCGGTGGCGAACCCGAGCCACCGTACGAGCGCCCGCACTTGAGCAAGGGCTACCTGATGGGCACTGTGTCGCGCGACCGACTTTCGCTGCGGCCTGGTCGCCAGTACAGCGACCTGGGGATCGACCTCGAGCTCGGGGACCGGGTGCTGGACCTAGGCCTACGCGAGAGGACGGTGTTGCTGGAAAGCGGCAAGACGATCGGCTGGGACCTGCTGTGCATCTGCACCGGATCGGACGCGCGAAAGCTCTCGGGCTTCGAGGACGCGTTGTACCTGCGCGAGCTCCCATCGGCGGATAGGCTGCGCGCGCTGCTCGGTCGTGCCGAAGCGGTCGACATCGCCGGCGCGGGCTTCATTGGATGCGAGGTCGCGGCGGTGGTGCGCCGGAAAGGATGCGAGGTCCGTGTCCACGAGGCGCTTGCGCAACCGATGTTGCGTGTGCTGGGTCCCGAGGCCGGCGCCTACATCGCTCGCTTGCATCGCGAGCAGGGCGTCGATCTTAGGCTGGAGGTCGAATCGCCCCCGGCAGCCGACCTGGTTGCGGTCGGCTCCAGTCCACGGACGCAGCTCGCTGAGCGGGCCGGTCTGGCGGTCGATCACGGAATCGTCGTCGACGAGCTGGGAAGAACTTCGGCCGAGGGCGTGTTCGCTGCAGGAGACGTCACCCGCTTCTTTCATCCGCTGTTCGAGACGCGCATTCGGGTCGAGCACTTTCAGACCGCGCAGCGGCAGGGTTTCGCTGTGGGGCGCGCCATGGCTGGGCGAGCTGAGCCCTACTCGGAGGTACCGTGGTTCTGGTCCGACCAGTACGACCTCAACCTGCAATACGTTGGCGCCGGCTTGGCGTGGAACGAAACCGTCGTGCGCGGAGCGATGGGCGAGCCCCCTTTCACCGTTTTCTACCGGGACTCAGGCCGGTTGATGGCGGCAGCCGGCTTCAACGACCACCACACCGTGGCCCGCGCCAGACGCGTGATGGAGGCGCGCGGGACGGTCAGCGCTCAGCAGCTGGCTGATCCGAACTTTGACCTTCGGCGAGCGCTTCCCTGAGTTTTGGCGCAAGGCCGTAAACGATCCGCTCGGTGAGGCCCCACACGACGCTCTCCTCGTGCGCGAGGTAGCGGAACCGCCACGGTGTGTCGGATTCGAGCCACTCGCTGTCGTCGAGCAGGCGATCGAGTGGGATGGCCAGCACTCCCTCGAGCTCTTTCTCGTCGTGGACGAAGGACTCGACCGGGTCCGGCAGGTAGGCGACGAACGGCACGACCGAGAAGTTCGTGACCGCCGCGTAGATGGGCTCGCCGGCGCCGAGCGGCACCAAACGCCCGACCGGGACGCCGATCTCCTCCGCGACCTCGCGCTGCGCCGCCGCCCAGGCTGACTCGCCAGGCTGGACGCCCCCGCCCGGCAGCGCCACCTGCCCGGGGTGGTCTCGCATGTCGGCCCGGCGGCGAACGAACGGCACCATCCACCGGCCGGCCTGGCGGTAGAGGATGAAGGCGACCGCCGCGTGCCGGGCGCCCTTTCTGAATTCGCCCCACCCGTCGACGGGCTTGAACAGCCGTTCGAGGCGGTCGAGCGGCTCCATCAAGCGACACCCTGAAGCCGGTAACCTTTGAAAAAGTAGCCATGATCGACAACACCAGCAACCGGATCGAACAGCAGGTGTCGGCGCTGAGGCGGGCGAATCGCCGCCGTTACGCCTTCCAGCGCATGCTCCAGGCGACCGACCGGCTGCTCTGGCGGCTGCAGGAGATGAACCGCGACGGCGTCAAGACGGTGCCTCGCCGCGTGCGCGCGGAGCTCCGCGGGGTCGTGGCGGCGATGCCGAATCAAATCCGCGAGGCTCTCCGCGACACAGGCCACGTGCAGGACACACTGGACAGCCTATTCGAGGTCCAGGAGCGCCTCTTCAGGTGGCGCTACCCGAACTGGCAGGACTTCGATCCGGATGGTGAGGAGTACGACCAGGTCGCGGGCTAGGCTCCGCTGACGGCCGTCAGGAAAAGGTCGGTCGCGAACGCCGTCAGAAAACCCAACAGCAGTCCCCACGCGAAGTTGGGTGGGGTGCTGATCTTGCGTCCGAGGCTGAACAGCTCGTTCAGCACGTAGAGCAGGGCCCCGGCCGCGACTGCGAGAAAGGCGATCGAGAAGTAGGTCGAGCTGGCCAGGAACCCGATCCACGTGCCGAGAAAAGTCGGCCCGCCGCCGATCAGGCCGGCCAGCCCAAGGAAACCCCAGGAAGGCTTGTTGGCGTCGGTCGTCATCGGCGCCGCGATGCCGAATCCCTCGGTGATGTTGTGAAGCGCGAAGCCCACCGCCAGGACGCCCGTGAAGGCGATCGCGCCGATGTGGGCCGACTCCCCGATCGCGAGCCCCTCGGACAGGTTGTGCAGGCCGAGACCGGTGGCGATCGCGAGGGAGAGTGAGCGCGCGCTCGGGTTTGGATGATCGTGGCGCAGGTGGCTGAAGACGGTGCGGTTGAAGTAGACAAGTCCGAGCAGCCCGACGGCGATCCCGACGGCGAAGATCACCGCCATCGCGGCAAATGGTCCTCGGTGGCCGTGCGTGATCGCGGCCTCCACGGGTCCGGCGGCGTGGGTGATGATGTCCCACAGCAGGAAGACGAGGATGCCGGTCGCGAAAGCGTTGAGAAAGCCCTGGACCGGCCTGGGCAGGCCTTGCATTCGCGCCACCGGGAGCCCCAGGAAGATGGTGGCTCCGGCGATCGCTCCCAGGCCGATGGCGGCGCCTTGGTTCATAGTTGTCCTAGGGTGTTAGTACGCATAAAAGATGCAATTAGATCAGTCTAACAAGGCCATCAGCGAGCCCTCGGAGGTGGTGTCGCGCTACCTCGAGGCGATCTACTACATGTGGTTCGAGAAGGAGCCGCTGCGGAGCGCGCGGCTGGCGGACTGGCTCGGGGTGAGCCGCCCGACGGTCGCGGTAGGTTTGCGCCGGATGGCCCGGGACGGGCTGGTGCGGATGAACGGGCGCAAGGAGATCGAGCTGACCCCGAGCGGCATGCGGTCGGCCGAGTCGATCGTCCGTCGCCACCGCATCATGGAGCGCTGGCTGACAGATGGCCTGGGCCTGGACTGGGTAACCGCCGACGCCGAGGCGGCCCGCCTCGAGCACGCAGTCTCCGATTTGGTCGAGCAGCGCCTGTACGAGGTGCTCGGTCGGCCTATGACCTGCCCCCACGGCAACCCGATCCCGGGCTATTCCGAGGCGTCGCCCCGGGAGGCGAGGCTCTCGTCGCTCGCCCCGGGCCAGGGGGCGACGATCACGCGTGTGTCCGAAGTGGCCGAGCGCGAGGCGCCGCTCCTGCTCGCGTACCTGAGCCAGCGCGACCTGACGCCCGGCCGCGAAGTGAGCATGGAAGAGACCGACGCAGTGGGCAAAACGCTCCGCGTGCGGGTGGCCGAACGGGACGTGACTTTGAGCCATGAAACGGCATCAAAAATCTGGGCCGTTCCGCGAGGCAAGTCGTAAGCCCGGGATCAGCAGAGGGTCAAGAAAAGGGCCGTTCTGTTCTACCTGCTGAAACGCTAGGCCGCCTGCGGTGAGGTGCAGAAGGCGCAGCGGCGCGCGTCTTTCGGGATCTCGCTCAAGCATTCGGTGCACTTCTTCGTCGTCGGATCGGCGGGCGGCTCTTTGCGCGAACGCTCGATGAGCGTCGTGTACGGCACGACCACGAAGAAGTAGATGACCGCGGCGATGATCACGAACGCGAGCATGGCGTTGATGAAGTCGCCGTACAGGAACTTACTCTGATTGATCGTGAAGGACAGGGCGGAGAAGTCAGGCTTGCCGCCTATCGCCGCGATCAATGGCGTGACCAGGTCCTTGACAAAGGCGCCTATCACCGCGGCGAAGGCGATGCCGATGACGACACCGATTGCCAGGTCGACCACATTGCCACGAAGCAGGAACGCCTTGAAGCCTCTCATGCTCTCCTCGCTTACGACACCGACAGGACGACTTTCCCGAACTGCTCCGCGGCGTCAAGTCGAGTAAGCGCCGCCTCCACCTCGGCCAACGAATAGACCCGGTCGACTACTGGCCGCAAACCTTCATCAATCGCCTTGAGCACGGATTCGAATTCGCTCGCGTTGCCCATGGTCGAGCCGAGCAGGTCGAGCTGGCCCCAAAAGAGGCGAGGCATGGTGATCTCCGCCTTCACGCCTGATGTCGAACCGCACGTCACGATGCGGCCCCCCATGGTTGCCGAGCGCATCGATTCGGCCAGCGTCGCGGGACCGACGTGCTCGACCACGACGTCAACCCCGCCATCGGTCGCGTCGCGCACTGCCTTGCTGAAATCGGTCGAATCGAAGGCGGCCTCGGCGCCCAGCTCGAGCGCTCGTTTTCGCTTGGCCTCGGAGCGGCTGGTCACGAACACTCGCGCGCCCAGATGCCTGGCGATGGCCGCCGCCGCGACCGCGACGCCACCGCTCGCGCCGACCACGAGCACCTTCTCGCCTGCGCGCAGCCTGGCCCGCGTCGTGAGCATCCGCCACGCGGTTAGAAAGGTGAGTGGAAACGCCGCCGACTCTTCCCAGGAAAGTCCTTTCGGCTTGCGATACACGTTGCGTGCGTCGACATGAAAGACTTCGCAGGCGGTCCCGTCCGAATGCTCGCCGACGACCCCGAAGTGGGGGCATTTCACGTTCTGCCCGGACCGGCACCACTCGCATTCCCAGTCGCACAGGACCGGGTAGATCACGACCTCGTCGCCGGGCTTCCATGCGGGGTCGCCTGATGCGGCGACGACCCCCGCCCCGTCGGCGGCGATGACCCGGGGCGGCGTCACCCGCTGCAGGCCCTGCGCCATGAAAAGGTCGAGGTGGTTGATCGATGCGGCCCGGATCGCGATCGAAACGGCTCCGGGAACCGGCTCCGTCCTGGGCCGCTCCCGAACTCGGATTCCGGCCGGTCCGAGGGGTTCCTCGTAGACAGCCGCCTGGCCCTGGCTCAGAATGGCGATTCCCTTTACCGGCGCAGGGGTCATTTGCGAAACTTAACCAAATCTCGGGCAGGTCGCAGGCGAGGAACCCTAGCGTGAACTACCTCGTTACCAAGGCTATGCGGGTTTTCGTTGTTCTCCTGACGCTCGGCTGTCTTCTTGTGTCCGCGCTCCCGGCGCAGGCGCATTCCGCCCTGCCCCCCGGGCACAAGCAGATCAAGTACAGCCGCTGGGCGTACCCGAGCCAGGTCACGTACGGGCCGATCGAGGACGGAAACGGCGAGACAGGGATCGGCCCCGCCCGTGGCGCGTTCCTCACGCTCCCGTTCATGGGCCCGCACTACATCACCTCGGTCTTTTCGCACTGCTATCCCGACTACGGCAACTACACGCGCGTGTGCCGCTACGACGGAACCGTCGCGACGGCCAGCGTGGGCGGTCCTGACCCGACGTTCGACGCGGGTTTCGCCCAGACGCCGGGAGGCCATGACTACCTGTACTACGCGGGCCACGACGGATACGACTACGGCCTCAACTACGAGCCGGTCGCGGCGGCGGGTCCCGGCCGCGTGATGCTGGCGAACTGGCTCGTCCCCGGCTGCGAAACGTGCCTGAGCGGAAAGACGGTCGAGATCGACCACGGCAATGGGCTGCTCACCTTCTACGGTCACATGTCCCGCATCGACGTGTCGAAGGGGCAGTATGTCGGGCGCGGTCAGGTCATCGGCATCTCGGGCATGACCGGCACCGCCACCGGCCCACACCTGCACTTCGGCGTCTATCACTTGAACGGCGGCGGCCCAGTGGACCCCTATGGCTGGGGAGGCTCGTACCCGGACCCATGGAGCAAGGACGCGGGCGATCTCTGGCTCGGGGGCTCGCCACGATTCGCGTCGGTTCAGCTGCCGAGCGTGACGGTGAGCGCGACCCCGCGCGAGGGAGACACCTCGGTCGTCGACGTGTGGTGGAGCAGCCCCGGAACCATGAGCTTCACCGTCTACCTGGTCACACAGGATGGAAGACGAACCATGTGGACGAGCTCGAGGGGCAACGGCTCGGCGACGTTCCAAGGCAAGCACGGCCAGAGCTACTGGTTCTGGGTCACCGCGCGATCGGACCTCGGTTGGACCGACGGCGCCGGTTCTGACGTCGTGGGAGTCCCCCGACTGAGTCACGGAGCGCTCACTAACTAGAGGCCAGACCGAAACCCTCGGCGAGAGATTCGGCGATCCAGGTGGTCCAGATCCGGGCGAAGCGACGAGCAGCGGAGCGAGCGCATCTGTTGATGCGTAAGCGAGCAGCGCAGGAGCTGAGCCCGGAGATGGGCCGCATGGGCGCCGAAGATCCGTCGAGGGCTTTCGGGCGGGCCTCTAGAATCAGTCGGTCGTGATTGCCGAGGCCCTGAAGGGCAAGACCATCCTGGTCACCGGCAGCACAGGCTTTCTCGGCAAGTCGATCGTCGAGAAGTGCCTCCGCTCGATTCCGGACGTCGCTCGCATCAACCTCGCGATTCGATCGAGCGCCCGCCGGCCTGCGTCGGAGCGCCTGGAGCGCGAGGTGCTCTCGAGCCCCGCCTTCAAACGGCTGAAGGAAGAGCTCGGCGAGGAGGCGTTTGCAAAGCTGGCGAGCGCCAAGCTTGCCGTGGTCGAGATCGACCTCGGCCGCGACGGCCTTGGACTCAGCGACGAGGACCGCGAGCAGCTGCGCCGGTGCGATGTCGTGATCCACTCGGCGGCGGCCGTGGAGTTCGACAACCCAGCCGACCTGTCGGCGCAGACGAACTTGCTGGGCGCCGCCCGCCTCGTGGAGGCGTTGAGGGCCAGTGGCGCGCGGCCGCATCTCGTCCACATCTCAACCGCATTCGTCGGAGGCATGCTGCGCGGTGTCGTTCGCGAGGAACCGCCGCTCGACCCCGGCCTCAACTGGCGCCATGAGGCCGTGGTCATGACGAGCCTGCGCGGACCCGTCGAGGAAGAGTCCAGGCGCCCTGAGATCCTGAATCGCCTGCGCCGCGAGGCGCGCTCCAAGATGGGCCCGGCCGGCACGCCGGCCGTGGCCCGGGCCACCGAGCGCCTGCGCGATCGATGGGTCAAGGACCGCCTGGTCGAGCGCGGTCGCGCCCACGCGAACGCGATGGGCTTCAGCGACATCTACTCGTTCACCAAGGCGATGGCCGAGCATGCCGTGGTCGAGCTGCACGGCGACATCCCGCTTTCGATCGTGCGCCCGTCGATCATCGAGAGCGCGCTGGATGAACCGTTTGGCGGCTGGCTCGAAGGCTTTCGCATGGCGGAACCGCTGATCCTCGCTTTCGGCCGCGGCATCCTGCGCGACTTCTCCGGCCTACCGGATTCTCTGCTCGACGTCATCCCGGCGGATTTTGTCGTCAACACGGTGCTGGCCGTGGCCGCCAACCCGCCGCCTGATGACAAGCCTCGCGTGTATCACGCCGCGTCCGGAACTCGCAATCCGCTGCGCTTCAGGCGCATCGTCGGCGAGGCTGACCGGTATTTCACCGAGCACCCTTTGCGTGACCGGTACGGCCAGGCCATCGGCACGCCGTCGTGGACATACCCGACGCGCCAGGAGCTGGAGGCGCGCGCTCGCACCGCGCTCCGTGTGGTCGACGCCGCGCAGTGGGTCGTCGAGCGGTTGCCCCTGGGCGCGAATGTCACTTCGATGTCGGACGACCTGACCGCGGAGCGCGAGCGCCTGGATCGCGGGATCAACCTGATCCAGCTCTACGGCGTGTACACCGAGGTCGACTGCATCTTCGACACGCGCAACGTGATGGCGTTGTGGGAGCAGGTTCCCGCCGCCGAGCGCAAGACATTTCCATTTGATCCCGCGCTGTACGACTGGACGCACTACTTCCAGGACGTGCACCTCCCGACGGTGGTCCGTATGTCTCGCGCCGAGACCGCGGTGGGGCGGCGCAAGCAGCCCACCGGAAGCACCACTCCAAAGTCCGAGTCCAGCTCGGTCCGATCCGCCATCGAGCGCCGGTCCGGGCGCGCGGACGTGCTGGCCGTGTTCGATGTCGACGGCACGCTGGTCGAAACCAACGTCGTCGAGTACTTCCTGTACATGCGCCTGCGGGCGCAGCCTCTGGAGGACTGGCCTGCCTTCATGGCGAGCATGCTTCGAAAGGGGCCGCGTTGGCTGTTCCTGGAGCGCCGGTCACGAGCCGAGTTTCAGCGCAGCTTTTATCGCGAGTATGAGGGGCTCGATCCCGAGGTGATGAAGCGGCTCGGGCGCGAGGCGCTCGATGCTGTGACCCTGCGCCGGATCTATCCCGAGGGCATGCGGCGCATCCGCGAGCACAAGCGGGCGGGGCACCGCATCCTCTTGCTGACGGGCGCTCTGGACGTGGTGGTCGAGCCGCTGGCCGAGTTGCTCGATGTCGAGGTCGATTGCGCGCACCTGCTGGTCAATGACGGCCGCCTCACCGGGGACCTACAGTCGCCACCTCCCGCCGGCGAGGCGCGAGGCGCGCTTCTCCAGGAGTATGC
>WNEY01006643.1_pt1 | contig 15041 bp, 15 predicted proteins | sample 5400531 | NCBI WGS metagenome assembly WNEY01 (sample SAMN13153338, study PRJNA577476) | soil metagenome | isolation source: 200 cm saprolite under Douglas fir tree site 1 | place: USA:California | collected 2015-04-18
CTGACGGCCCGACGGCCTGACGGCCTACAGCGAGCCGAGTAGTTCCTTTCCCAGAGCCTGATTCGACATCGCCGCAACGTTTACCTTGATGTTTTCCAGTGCGCCGTCAATCGCGGTGCGTGCCAGTAGCCCGGCTACCTGCGCGTCGCTCGTCGCGTTCTTGTTGCCGATTGCTCCGATCTCCGTGGCCAACTGGTGCACGCGTCGCGCACGCGTGACGACCTCGCCTGGCGTACGCGTCGCGGCGAGCAGCGCGTCATCCACGGCATCGGTGCGGGCGGGGTCGTCCTTGGGGATCTTGTACGCCCGGCTGACACCCGCGTAAGCGGCCGCGTCCTCATCCACGAGGCGCCGCAGCTCGGCGCGGAGCCTCTCGGCCTCGGCGAGTATCTCACGGGCTCGACCGTCCCCCGCGGCGTATGCCTTCCTGCCGATCGTCAGTCGCGCCACCATCGCAACGAGGGCCGCCGCAAGAGTGCCGGCGAGCGCCGCGGCACTGCCACCACCCGGTGTGGGACTTCCGCTTGCCAGCTCGTCAATCCAGCCATCGAGCGACGGCCCGCTCTGCGCCGCGCGAATCTTCGCTTCGAGGATGTGATCGGCGGCATCCGGCAGTTGCAACGACGCCCCTGCTGCACTGATGATCGCGCGCTGGGGGATGAGGCCCACGATTTCGCTCTTCTTCACCTCCACGCCGCGCTTGGCCGCCAGGGCCTTGATTGCCCCGAAGACCGTCGCGGGAGCGGTGATGTCGAGGTCGAGCAGGTTCATCGAGACCTGCGCGAGTCCGTCTACCTCGAAGCCGCTTGCCTGCACGGCGGGGAGCCCGCCGCTCGACGTGCGGATCTGCTTGGCGATCTCCTTCGCGATGGAAACGTCGGATGTATCGAGGTACACGTTGTAGGCGACCAGAAAGGGTCGAGCGCCGATCGCCGTGGCTCCGGCGGTCGGGTGCACCCGGTTGGGGCCGAAGTCGGGCTCGAGTGTGCGCTCGCGCATTCCCTCGAACTCGCCTTTGCGCACATCGGGGAGCAACACCCGCTCGGGGCGCGTCGCAGCCCGTGCGTAAAGGAACACCGGGATTTCCAGCTCCTTGCCGACCCGCTCGCCGAACGTTCGTGCGAGCGCGACGCACTCGTCCATCGTGATTCCCGCCACGGGCACGAACGGCACCACGTCGGTTGCGCCCATGCGCGGATGTTCGCCGCTGTGCCTGGTGAGATCGATCCGCTGCGTGGCGACGCGCATCGCCGCAAGGGCCGCATCGACCGCGGCGGCCGGCGGCGCGACGAACGTAAAGACCGAGCGGTTATGCGCGGCGTCGCTCTGGACATCCAGCAGCTGGACGCCCGCCACCGCGGTGATCGCCGAGCGCAGGGCAGCAATCGTCGCACTATCTCGGCCCTCCGAGAAATTCGGCACGCATTCGACGAGCGGAGCGGTCATCAGCTCTTCCTTAGGAGATCGATGAGCCAGCGGTGCATCGCGGCATTGCCCGCAACGATGGAGCCGTTACTCTCGTTACTCAGGACATCCGCGGCGCCGTTGGGCCGGGTCACGATGCCGCCCGCTTCGCGAATGAGCAACGTGCCTGCCGCGATATCCCAGGGTGCGAGCTGCAGCTCCCAGAAGCCATCGAGTCTCCCCGCCGCGACATCCGCAAGGTCGAGAGCCGCGGCACCGGCGCGGCGGATGCCGCTCGCTGCGCCGCTCACGGCCGCGAATTGTGCCAGATACACATGCAGCAGGTTCAGCGCTTTGAACGGAAAGCCGGTCCCGATGAGGGCAAGCCTGGGCTCCGTTACGGCCGAGACGCTCAGCCGTGTGTCCTCCTCGAACGCGCCGCCGCCACGGATCGCCCGGTACGTGCGCTTGCGGCACACATCGTGGATGACGCCCGCAGCCAACTTGCCATCGACCATGCAGCCGATGCTGACCGCATACTGTTGATAGCCATGTAGAAAGTTTGTCGTGCCATCCAGCGGATCCACGATCCAGACCAGCTCACCGCGCGCCACGCGCTTGGGAGACAGCTCTTCGCCGACGATCACGGACTCCGGCGCCTCGAGCATGATCACTTCGGCGATCAGCGCTTCCGCGGCCCGATCGACCTCGGTCACGAAGTCGTGTTGTGACTTCTCCGTCCACATGTGCACGGCCGGCCGCGCCGCGCCGCGCAGATAATCGGCGGCACGTAGCGCGGCGCGCTCGGCGAGCTTGACTAAGTCGTTGTATTCACGCACCTTGTGGCCCCGTGGCCCCCATGACCTCCAAACGCGTGTTCAGCGGCATCCAACCTTCCGGCGAGCTGCACATCGGCAACTATCTCGGCGCCGTGCAGAACTGGGTACGGCTGCAAACCGAGTATGACTGTCTCTTCTCGATCGTCGATCTGCACGCGATCACGCAGCCGTACGACCCCGGCGCCCTGTCCTCTCTGACTCTCGATATGGCGGTAAGTCTCTTCGCTGCCGGCTTGGACCCGGAGAAGTGCATCGTGTTCGTGCAGTCGCATGTCGCCGAACACACCGAGCTCAACTGGCTGCTCACGACGGTGGCGCCGCTCGGCGAGCTCGAGCGCCAGACACAGTTCAAGGACAAGGCGCAGCGCCAGGAGAGCGTCGCCATGGGGCTGCTGGCGTACCCCGTACTGCAAGCGGCTGACGTTCTGCTGTATAAAGCTAGCCTGGTCCCGGTAGGTGAGGATCAGGTTCAGCATCTCGAGCTGATGCGCGAAATCGCGCGCCGCTGGAATGCCCGCTTCGCGGAAAACTTCTTCCCCGAGCCGCAGCCGCTGTTGACCCGGACGAAGCGGGTGCTCGGCCTCGACGGCAAAGCCAAGATGTCCAAGAGTTTGGGGAACACGATCGGCCTGTTCGAGTCCCCGGAAGCGATCTGGGAGAAGCTGCGGCCCGCCGCGACCGATCCTGCCCGCGTGACCCGGAAGGATCCCGGCACCCCGGAGATCTGCAATGTTTTCACGATCCATCAGGGGTTCTCGCCGCCCGACACCGTGGCGGAGGTGGCGCACAAGTGCCGGACCGCGGGGTGGGGCTGTCTCGACTGCAAGCGCGTGCTGGCCGACAACATGATCGCCACCCTCGCGCCGATGCGCGAGCGCGCGGCGGCGTTGAAGCGCGAACCGGCGGGCGTGCTCGATCGGTTGCGCGATTGCGCGAATCGCGCGCGCGCGCTGGCACAACGCACGATCGCGGACGTCCGCGCCAGGATGGGGTTGCTCCATGGGTGAAATGTTCCATCGCGTCATCGAGATCTTTCGCCTCGATCTGATGTTGCAGCTCGGTCTCGCCACGCTGCTCGGTGGCGCCATCGGCCTGGAGCGCGAGCTCGGCGGCAAGCCGGCGGGACTCAGAACCAACATTTTGATCTGCATCGGCTCCGTGCTCTACACGCACCTCTCGCTCGCCATGATGAGGGGCATTGGCGGAGCAATCCCGCCGGGCACGGACACGACCCGCGTGGCGGCGCAAATCGTCACCGGCGTCGGCTTCATCGGGGCCGGCACGATTCTCCACGCGCGCGGGGCCGTCGTGGGCTTGACGAGCGCCGCCACGATCTGGGTCGTCGCCGCCATCGGCGTTGGCCTCGGCAGCGGCTACTACCTCGAGGGCGTAGGCACCACACTCGTGGTGCTCGCGGTGCTCGCCGGCTTGGGTCGCGTCGAGAAGCTGGTCGAGCGGCACTCGATGCGCTCGAGTATCTCCATTCACGCGCGTCCCGGCCCCACCGTTCTCGAGGATCTCGAAATCGCCGTGCGCCGCACGGGGCTCGAAATTCTCACCGTGTCGAACCGGCAGGAGAATGTCGATCTCGTCATCGATTTCGAGCTGCGCGGGTCGAAACGGCTGTACGATCAAGCGATCGTCACACTCCTGCACCACGACCACGTTCGCACCGTCTCAACGGGAGAATGAGCCGGCGTCTCGTCATCGATCTGGCCTCGCCACGCGCCGCCTGGAGGATTCCGAGAACAAGCGTGGTCGAGATCAAGAACGCAGTGGGCGCGGGCTGGGACGTCATGGAAGTCAAAGCGCCCGCGGTGTCCGACGGCGATGGCGGATCGGGGTCACCGGAAGCGATTGCCGCGGCGCGCGGGGCCGAGATCTATCTAGGCTTCGGGGTCCCATCAGGTATCGCGGCGGCCGCGAAGGACACGTTGCGCTGGGCGCACAGCGCCACCGCCGGAATAGGCTCGACCCTCGCGCACATGTCGGCGAGCGGCGTGGTACTCACGAACTCCGCCGGCGTTCATGCGGAGCCGATGGCCGACTGGGTGATCGCGGCGATCGCCTATTTCACGCGCGGCCTCGACCGCATGCTGTCGGCGCAACGGCAGGGCCGTTGGGCCAAAGAAGACTTTACCGATGGCGCCATCCCGATGCGCGAGTTTCGGGAGCTGCGTGTCGGCATCTTTGGGCTGGGAGGGATCGGCACCGCGGTGGCGCGCCGGGCACTGGCGCTGGGCATGTCGGTGGCTGGGGTACGCCGGCGCCCCGAGCATGGCGGCCCGAAGGGCGCGCAGTGGGTCGGGGGCTTGAGCGACTTGCCTCGCCTGGCGTCCGGCAGCGACGTGCTGGTCATTGCCGCCCCACACACGACCGAGACCGTGGGGGCAGTCGACCGCCGGGTGCTCGAACGGCTGCCGCATCAGGCGCTGGTCGTGAACGTGTCGCGCGGATCGCTGCTCGATGAGACGGCGTTGCTCGAGCTCCTGGAGCTCCGGCGGCTACGCGGGGCGGCGCTCGACGTCTTCGGAACCGAGCCGCTGCCCCCCGGACACGCCTTCTGGACCCATCCGCGCGTGCTGGTGTCGCCGCACGTGAGCGCGGTGTCCGGTCGCTTCTGGGAGCGGGAGACGGCTTTGATCGTGGCGAACATCCGGAGCTATCTTGCAGGGGCGCCCCTCACGAACGTCGTCGACCTGGAAGCCGGGTACTGAATGGAAAAGATCATCAAGGCCGCGGTGGATCGCGGGGCGTCTGATTTGCATATCAAGGCGGGCGACGTGTTCCGCGCCCGCATCGACGGGAAACTGGTGCCGCTCACGAAGCAGCGGCTGACCCCCGATCAGACCAAGGCGATCGCGCAGCGCCTCATAGCCAACGACGAAGACCGCGGGCGCATCGATAAGCTCCGCGACTACGATTGCTCGTGGGGCATGCCCGGCATCGGCCGCTTCCGCGTCAACATCCTGCGGCAGCGCTCCTCGTTCATGATCGTGATGCGCGTCATTCCGTTCGACGTGCCGACGTTCGAAGCGCTGAAGTTGCCGGCAGTGCTCGGCGAAGTGGCGAATGCCGAGCGTGGGATGATCCTGGTGACCGGGGTGACGGGCTCGGGGAAGAGCTCGACGATGGCGGCGATCATCAACCACATCAACCAGAACCAGCATCGTCACATCCTCACGCTCGAGAACCCGATCGAATTCCTGCACCGCGACATCAACTGCTCGGTGACACAGCGGGAGATCGGCGTGGACACCGACGACTTCCGCACCGGGCTGCGGGCGGCGCTGCGCCAGGATCCCGATGTGATCCTGATCGGCGAGATGCGCGATTCCGAGACGATCGATACCGCGATGAAGGCGGCCGAGACGGGGCATCTGCTCGTGTCCACGCTGCACACGCCCGACGCGGTCACGACGGTGAGCCGCGTGGTCTCGATGTTTCCGCCGGAAGAACAGGAAATCGCACGGCTGCGGCTGTCCGAAGCACTGCATGCAGTGGTGTCCCAGCGGCTGCTGCCGCGGGCTGACGGAAACGGTCGCGCGGCGGCGCTGGAGGTCATGATTTGTACCGACATCGCTCGGGACATGATCAAAGACCAGGAACGGACCTCCGAGCTGCCTGACTACATCGGGGACTCGCGCGAGAAGTACGGCATGCAGACGTTCGATCAGCATCTCATGGACCTGGTGGCCAACGACATCGTGACGCCCGAGACCGCGCTCGCCGCTTCGTCCAATTCCTCCGAATTCCAGCGCCAGGTGAAGAATCTGCGCCGGCGCTCGCGCGTCGTTCCGCCGACTCAAGGCTCTCCGGCGGTTCCCGCCACCGACGATCTGTCGAGCATGCTGCCGCAGTGATCGAACGGAAACAGGCACCCGCCGGAATCTTTCCACCGGTCACGACGCCGTTCGATCCTGTGACGGGCGACGTCGCCCCGGTTCAGTTTCGGCAAAACATCGAGCGGCTGCTCGCCCAGGGTGTGGACGGCGTTGTCGTGTCCGGGTCCACGGGGGAGGCGCCGCTGCTCGATCGGGACGAGCAGCGTCGGCTGGTGGAGCTCGCGCGCCAAGAGGTGCGTGACGGCAAGTGGCTCATCGCGGGCACGGGCGCCGAATCGACGCGGCAAACGATCGCGTTGTCCAGGGCCGCCGCAGCCGCCGGCGCCGATGCGGTGCTCGTACGTCCGCCGTCCTACTTTTCGGCCGCTGCGACGCTGGAGACGTTGGCGATTCACTTCCGCGCCGTGGCGGACGCGAGTCCCGTGCCCGTCCTCATCTACAACATCCCCAAGTACACGCATCTGGCGCTCGCCCCGACGCTGCTCCAACAACTGGCGAGTCACGAGCGCATCATCGGCGTCAAGGATTCGTCGGGTGATCCGAAGAGTGTCGCCGCTTACCGCGAAGCGGTACCACAGTGGACAGTGTTGGTGGGCGGGGCCTCGCTGCTCCTTACGGCGCTCGAGCTCCGGTGCCAGGGCGGTATCGTCGGTGTCGCGTGCTTCGCGCCGGGCCTGTGCGTGCAGCTCGTCCGGGAATTCGAGCGAGGGGATCGTGCCGCCGCCGGCGCGTTGCAGGAGCGGATCACGCCGCTCGACAAGGAAATCGTCGGCAAACTCGGGCCGGCGGGTGTGAAGGCCGCGATGGACGCCGTGGGGTTGTACGGTGGGCCGGTGCGGGCGCCGCTCGCGCCGATCTTGCCCGCCGACCGCGAGCGCGTGGCCGCGCTCGTCCGCAGTGACTGACTATGGCTTGCTGTTTCGGGAGCTGGCGGTTCCGCGACTCGTGGGGACAGCCAATCATCAAAAGGTTCGCGCGGTGCTGAAGCGGGAGCTCGCGGCCCGCGGCTTTGGTGTCGAAGAGCACGCGTTCGTCGGTCGTCCCGCTCGAGCGCTCGTCGGTACGCCGCGCGACGTTCACGGGATCAATCTCATCGCCCGAGGGCCGTCCGGCCGTCCGACCGTCCGACCGTCCGTCTGGCTCGTCGCCCATTACGATTCCAAAAGCCAGCCAATCTCCATGGCGTTGCGCCTGGTCGGATTCCTCGGGCTGGTGGTGAGTCTGTTGGGCCTGCCGCTGATTCCCATCCCGGCGATAGCGCTGCTGCTGATCGCGGTCGCGATCGTGTCTCAAAACAGAGTGAATGACTACTCTCCGGGGGCGGTGGATAACGCGAGCGCCCTGGTCGCGATCTTCATGACCATCGATCAGTTGCCCGCCGCAACCGCGGTCGGCATGATTTTCTCCGACGCCGAGGAGTTCGGGCTGGTGGGCGCGCGGGCGCTGGCGGCAGATCGTGCGGCGCTGTTCGCCGATGCTGCGGTGATCAATCTCGATGGCCTAGACGATGTCGGTCAGCCCATCGCACTGGTGCACCGGCCGGGGCCAATGGGAATCGCCATCGCGACCGCGTTGAAGGCGCGGCGGTGGCGCTGGTTGCCGGTCGTTGTCGACGGCATCGCGCTGGCGCGCGTGAGCCGCGAGTGCGTCACGATTCTCAAGGGGAACTGGCGCACGATGCGCAGCGTGCATCGGCCTGGTGACAACGCGGACCGCGTGCGGCTGGATGGTGCGGCGATCGTCGCCGCGGGGCTGGCGCGTGTGCTACGGCTGGCGTAGCTTCCCTCAGAGGATACTCCAAAGCCCCCGCCCGGGGGCTTTTTTGTTGCCAGGAGGACACGTTCGTGTTCGGACCGAAGACCCAGTGTGTCGTTGTGGTCGGCGCCCAATGGGGCGATGAAGGCAAGGGCAAAATCGTCGATGTCCTGGCCGAGCGCGCCGATCTCGTGGTGCGCTATCAGGGCGGCGCGAATGCCGGACACACGGTGGACACGGGAGAAGGCAAGTCGTTCGTGCTGCACCAGATCCCATCGGGAATTCTCCAGGGCGCCGTGTGCGTCGTCGGCAACGGGGTGGTGCTCGATCCCGAGCAGATGTTTGCCGAACTGGATGCGTTGGAGGGCAGGGGCGTCCGCACCGAGCACAAGCTGCACGTTTCCGACCGCGCGCATTTAACGCTGCCGTATCACAAGCTGCTCGACCGCGCCCGCGAGAAACGCGAGCAGATCGGGACGACAGGACGGGGAATCGGGCCGACCTACGAGGACAAGTACGGGCGGCGGGGCATTCGCGTCGGAGACTTACGCAATTTGGCGCACGCGCAGGACCTCGTGCGCACGCGAGTCGAGGCCGCCAATCAGATGCTGCACCTGCTGGGGGCGGGGAGTGGAGAGAAGGCCAGCGCTGAAGAGCACGCCCATCTGCTCGAACGTCTCGCCCCGCGCTTGCTGCCGTTGGCGGTGGACGCCGGCCGAGTGGTCTGGGAAGCCTTATCACGTGGCGAGTCGGTGCTGCTCGAGGGTGCGCAGGGGGCGCTGCTCGACGTCGATCACGGAACCTACCCGTACGTGACGTCGTCCAACACGACGGCCGGCGGCGCCGCGGTCGGGGTCGGCATTGGACCGACGGCGATCGACGCGGTCCTCGGCGTCGTGAAGGCGTACACGACGCGCGTCGGCAATGGGCCGCTGCCGACTGAAGCGGAGCCGGCCGTGGCGGAGCGCATTCGTGAGTTGGGGGGCGAATTCGGCGCGACGACGGGAAGGCCGAGGCGGTGCGGATGGTTTGATGCGGTCGTGGTCAGGTATGCTGTCCGGGTCAACGGATTAACAGGATTGGCTGTGACGAAGCTGGACGTTTTGGACACGTTCGCGGAGATCCCGGTCGGTGTCGGCTATCGTCTCGACGGACAGGTAATCGATAGCATGCCGGCGGACGTGGAGACGATTGGGCGAGTCGAGCCGATCTACGAAACGGTGCCCGGATGTCGATCGGCTCCAGGATCTCGCGGGAGCGCCGGTTCGGTATGTGAGCGTCGGCACACGACGGGATCAGATTATAGAGGTCTGATGACGGAGCACGCCGGCGCCTTCTAAGTTCGAATTGCTGTGCTGCATTCTGCCGTCTTTCGTGCAGAAAACAGTACAGTATTTTTACTAGGTCACCTGACTATCAGTTGCTGTGACAACTGTTACAACTGGGCACCGTTTTTGCTTAACTGCTGCTCAGTTCTCTGCAAAGGGCAAACCGCCGGCGACGGCGGGGCGCAAAGCCAAGGGTCTCGCGCGTCGAGATAGCCCGGCTGCCAGAGGTTCCGGAGCGCCCGCCCGATTTGCGAGAAGGAGTTCGCTTCGCTCACATCGGGTTCTAGGGCGCACGGTGTGCGGCAGGCGATCACCCCCTGAGGAAACTCAGGGGGTTTCTCGTTTTCTACCCTCGACGTCTCGGCGTCTAGGCGTCTGTTATTGTTTGTCCAATGCCTCCCGTCATCCTCGTCGCTCCCGCCGCCTTCAAAGGCACGCTCGGCCCACGCCAGGTCGCCGAAGCGCTGGCGGCCGGTGTACGCCGCGCCGTACCAGGCGCCGCGGTGCTCGAGTGCCCGGTCGCTGACGGCGGCAACGGGCTGCTCGACGTGGTCCTGCCGGCCGGCGCGCTGCGCGAGCGGCTGCAAGTCACCGGCCCGATCGGCGATTCGGTCTCCGCGGAAATGGGCTGGATCGACGGGGAGACCGCGATCATCGAGAGCGCGTCCGCCTGCGGGCTGGCGCTCGTCGAGCCGGAGGACCGCGATCCGATGCGCACCACCACGCGCGGCGTGGGCGAGCTGATCTGGACCGCCGCCGACCGCGGGGCCAGGACGATCGTCGTCGGCCTCGGCGGCACCGCGACGGTGGACGGCGGTACGGGCGCCGCGCGCGGGTTCGGATGGACGTTCGAGAACGCGGCGGGCGAGCAGCTTCCGGATGGTGGTGGCTCGTTGACCGATCTCGCCTCCTTCGAGTCAGGGTGGGGACTCGCGGCTCGCGTCGTCGCGCTGGCGGACGTCACCACGCCACTGCTTGGCGCGAACGGTGCCGCGCCGGTCTTCGGACCTCAAAAAGGGGCTCGCCCCGAGGAGATTCCGCAGCTCGCGGCCGGCCTCTCGCGCCTGGCGGAGCTGTGGGCGCAGGCCGGCAGGCCGGAGCTCGGGATGATGCCGATGGGCGGGGCCGCCGGCGGGCTGGGCGCCGGGCTGGCGTTTTTCGCGAAAGCAGAATTGACCGGCGGAGCGGAGTGGGTGCTGGAGCGCGCCGGCTTCGACGCAGCCTTGGCGAAAGCGGACCTCGTCATCACGGCCGAAGGGATCTTCGACAAGACCTCGCTGGTCGGGAAAGCGCCCGGCGAAGTCGTGCGGCGGGCCCAAGCCGCCAAGAAGAAGGTCGCCGTCGTCGCCGGCAGGGTCGAAGGGCTGATCGGCGTGCATACCGTGGGGGGTGATGGCGACGGGGGGGGGCGGATGCTGGACGGTCCGGCGCTCTCTCGGATGGCCGAGCAGGTCGCGCGTGAGGCTTTGGGTTTGTAACTTCCGGCTCCCTTATGCCCCCCGTAACTGGAGACAAAATCATGGAGAAGCTCGTGTCGCTGGCCAAGCGGCGCGGCTTCGTGTTTCAGTCTTCCGAGATCTACGGCGGCCTCGGCTCCGTGTGGGACTACGGGCCGCTCGGCGTCGAGCTCAAGAAAAACATCAAGGAGCGCTGGTGGCGGTCGATGGTCCACGAACGCCACGACATCGAAGGCCTCGACGCCGCTATCCTGATGCATCCCAAAGTCTGGGAGGCATCGGGGCACGTCTCCGGATTCACCGATCCGCTCGTCGACTGCAAGCAGTGCAAGCACCGATTCCGGGCCGACGATCCCAGGATCAAGGGCACGCCTGGCCAGCCCGACGCCCAGTGCCCGGTATGCGGCAGCAAGGGCACCCTCACCGCACCGCGCCAGTTCAATCTCATGTTCAAGACATTCATGGGGCCGGTCGAGGAGCAGGCCGCCGTGATCTACCTGCGGCCCGAGACCGCCCAGGGGATCTACGTCAACTATCTCAACGTGCTGCAGTCCTCGCGGCAGAAGATTCCCTTTGGGATCGCGCAGGTCGGGAAGGCGTTCCGCAACGAGATCACGCCCGGCAACTTCATTTTCCGGACGCGCGAATTCGAGCAGATGGAGATGCAGTTCTTTGTGAAGCCCGGCAGCGAGTCCGAGTGGTTCGAATTCTGGCGCGGGGAGCGGATGAAATGGGTCGAAGGACTCGGCATCCGTTCCGAGAAACTGCGCTGGCATCAGCACGACAAGAACGAGCTCGCGCATTATGCCAAGGACGCGTACGACATCCAGTATGAATTCCCGTTCGGCTGGCAGGAGTTCGAGGGAATTCACAACCGCACCGACTTCGATCTGTCGAACCACCAGAAGCATGCCGGGAAGAAGCTCGATTACCTCGATCCGAAGACCAACGAGCGCTTCATTCCGTACGTGGTCGAGACCTCGGCAGGCGCGGACCGCACGACGCTGGTGGTGCTGTGTGACGCATATACAGAAGAAGAGGTGCGGGGCGAAGAGGGATCGGAGGGCGGCGGCGACCAGCGCGTGGTGCTGAAGCTCAAGCCGTCGCTGGCTCCGCTCAAAGCGGCGGTGTTCCCGCTGGTGAACAAGGACGGCATGCCGGAGCTGGCGCATCGCATTCACGACGACCTGCGGCGCCACTTCAACGTCTTCTTCGACGATGGTGGATCGATCGGCCGCCGCTACCGCCGTCAGGATGAAGCCGGCACGCCCTTCGGTATTACCATCGACGGCCAATCGACGCAGGATCAGACGGTGACCGTGCGCGATCGCGATACACTCAAGCAGGACCGTGTTGCGACACCGAAGCTCGTCGAGTACCTGACGCAGAAGCTGGCGGGTTGACCTTCGAGGATTTCCGGGCTCTGGTCCGCCGTCTGCAACACGACATCCCTACGCAGTTCGAGAGCGGCGTCGCCGACATCGAGGTCAGTCCCAAAACGGTTCCTCATCCCGTGCACCCCGACGTCTATACGCTGGGCGAGTGTCTCCCGCTCACCTGGACCGGCGACGGAACCGACCTGCAGTCTCGCATCGTGCTGTTCTACGGATCGTTCCAGGCGCTCGCTCGCGAACGCTCCGATTTCGATTGGCGTGCCGAAGCGTGGGACACGCTCACCCACGAGCTGCGCCATCATCTCGAGCTCCGAGCCCATGTGGACGCACTCGAGGTGTACGACTGGGCCGCGGAGCAGAACTTTGCGCGGCATGAGGGAAAAACATTCGATCCGGCCTTTTATCGGTCAGGGGAGCGGATCACGGCAGGGGTCTTCAAGGTCGAGGACGATGTATTTCTGGAAGCGACCGGCGATTTCACCTGGCACGGCAAGCGGTATCGCGCGCCGGTCGGCGGCGTCGCGCCGCCCGCGTTTTTGACGCTGCGCGGTCTCGCCGACGCACCGCACGGCGATGCCGTGCTGGTTCTCCGCAAACGCGCGTCGCTGCGCGATCTGTGGCGGCGGCCAACGATCAGGCAAACGACTGTCGCGGTCCAGCCGATCGATGCCTAAACGCGTGCTCGTGGAATGTCGCGATCTCTTCTTTCGCGGGAAGCTTCAGGAAGTTGTCCGCACGGCCGGAGCGGAACGGACGCGTGAGGAGCCATTCGATCTGGCCGTCATCGAGTTGGGCCAGTCGACTGCCGCGGCCCGCATTCGCGAGCTGGTGCAGCGTGGCATCCCGGTGCTCGCCTTCGGCTCGCACGTCGATGCCGCGGCGTTGCGCGCGGCGCGGGACCTGGGTGCGCGCGCAGTGCCGAATTCTGAAATCGAAGACGCGCTGCGCGCGCTATTGTAGGAACTCACCCCGGTCCGAACGGTATTCCGAGCGTGCCACGAGATCGTAAACGCGTCGACGTGCTGATCCTCGGTGCCGGAGCCGCCGGCCTGGCGGCGGCCCGCGACCTCTCGCACGCCGGTCTCCGCATCACCGTCATCGAGGCGCGACCGCGCGTCGGCGGCCGGATTCTCACGCTGCACGATCCGCGTTCACCCGTGCCGCTCGAGCTCGGCGCCGAATTCATTCACGGCGCGTCGGCCGAAACGTTTCCGCTCGCGCAGGCAGCGGGGCTCGCGGTGATGGAGCTGCCCGACAGGCACGAGCTCGCCACCGCCGGCCGCTTCAAGCCGATGGGAGATTTCTGGGAGCTCGTCGATCGCATGAACCGCGATCTGGCACGTCGCCTCGCCGGTCGCGGCGGCAAGGATTTCCCGGTGAGCGAGTATCTGGAATCGGCGCGTGTACCGGCGGCACGGCGCGGGATGCTGCGCGACTTCGTGCAAGGGTTTTACGCCGCGCACCCCGACCGCTTGAGCGCGCAGTCGCTCGCGGTCGAGGTGGATGGCGGTGACGAACAAGACGAGATCGAGGGCAAACAGTTCCGGATCGCGAACGGCGGCGACGCCCTGATGAAATGGTTGCGGGACGGATTGGATCCCGAGCGCACCGAGGTGCGTCTCAGCACCGTCGCGGAAGCGGTGGAGTGGAAACGCGGTACGGTCAACGTCGTGTGCCGCGGCGGTGACCGCGCTCCGTTGCCTACCCTGAGGGCCCGTACCGCACTGATCACGCTGCCGCTGGCCGTCCTCAAAGCCGGCGTCGTGCGATTCGATCCGGCGCTCCCCGCCAAGCAGCGCGCGCTGGCGGGTCTCGAAATGGGGCAGGTGTTCAAGATCGTGTTGCGATTTCGGGAGGCGTTCTGGGAGAAACCGGAATTTCTGAAGGAGCGACGCGCGCAGGCCGGCTCGAACGGCAGCGGGTTGACCTTCCTGCACGCGCATGGCGCCGAAGTGCCGACGTGGTGGACGTCGCTTCCCGTGCGCTCGCCCGTACTCGTCGGATACGTAGGCGCAGTGGCCGCCGAGCAGCTGCTCGCGGAGGAGCCGCCATCGCGGCTCGAGCGCAGTCTGGTCGCGCTCTCCGAGGTTCTGGCGGTGCCCCGGCGTGAGCTGGAGGAGCAACTCGATGCGTCGGCCAGTCACGACTGGCGCGCCGATCCGCGAAGCGACGAACGGCGCGGAAATCGGAACCGTGGCCGGGGCGCTGGCGAGCGGGCGGCGCGCCGCGCGTGAAGTGTTGCGCGTGCTACAATAGCCGTGGACCGCGACCGCGCGCTGTTGCGCCATTTCCTTGCCGCCATCGCCTACCGGACGCAGAAAGCACTGCGCGGCGCGCCGGACCACTATCCGACCTTCAGCGCCGGCAACCGCGTCCGCACCCCGGTGGAATTGCTGCGCCACATGTCGGCGCTGATGGGCTACGTGCGGACCCTCTTTCAGGGCGGATCATATCCGGTGAAGCCCGACCCCCTTCCCACATTCAACGACGAAGTTGCGCGCTTCCACGATCTGGTCGGGGCGGTCGGCGAGCTGCTCTCGAGCGGCGCGCCATGCTCGATCTCTACTGAACAGCTGTTGCAGGGGCCTTTCGCCGACACCATGACGCATGTCGGCCAGCTGGCCATGCTGCGGCGTCTCGCGGATTCGCCCGTGGCTCCCGAGAACTTCATCTATGCCGATATCCGGGCCGACCGATTACACGCCGATCAGCCGCCGCCGGCCCGTCCCGACAAGCATTGGCCGGAGAAGCCGGAATGACCTTCCAACAGGTGCGACGCCTGTTACTCTCGTTCCCCGGCGTCGAGGAAGGGCCTCGCCGTAGCGAGGTCCCGCAGAGTGCCGCTATCTTTTTTCCGATGCGCCTCTTCGTCGCTATCGCCGTCTTGACCGCTCTTGCAGCGTCGCCCCCGTCGCCCCCGTCGCCCCCGCCTGGATACCGCATTCTGGTGGCCAGCGAATCGGGCGACATCGTCACGCAGCTGACCTGGGACGGTACGGCACTGACCGTGGCCAAAGTC
>WNEY01009237.1_pt1 | contig 15041 bp, 12 predicted proteins | sample 5400531 | NCBI WGS metagenome assembly WNEY01 (sample SAMN13153338, study PRJNA577476) | soil metagenome | isolation source: 200 cm saprolite under Douglas fir tree site 1 | place: USA:California | collected 2015-04-18
CGCGCCATGCGATCTCTCCGCTCTCCAGCCTCACGGCGGCCAGACCGAGGCTTTGGCTGCCTCGCGTCACGGGGAAATAGGCCAGATGGTTGTCCGCGGCCGAGCCCCACATGATGGCCCCGCCGCCGTTGTCGATGCCGAGGCCGACCTGCCGGCTCCAGACAATCGCCCCCTGCCGGTCCGGATCAAGCGCCCATGCGTGCCCGTCCTTCTGTCCGATCACGATCAGCGTCCGGCCGTCGGCGAGCGTGCGCAGAATCGGCGCGTTCCCGAAATCCATGTCCGGCCCCAGATCGTCCGGGCACGTCTCCGATTTGGTGTCCTTCGGCACGAGCGGCCGGTACTTGCCCGGACAGTCGCGCACGTAGGCGTCGTTCGACATCACCTGTTTGGCCCACAGGCGTCTGCCGGTGTCGAGGTCGAACGCGATGACCGCGTCGGAGCCGGGCGCCGCGGGCTCGGTGTACGCGTTGCCCGTCGCGACATACACCGCACGCCGCTTCAGATCGACAGTCGGAGAAGACCACACCCCTGCTCCTGCGGGTCCCCACAATTGAGTGCCTTTCGACGTCCGCTTCATCGGCGTCGGCCGTTCAGCAATCGTGTAGGACGTCCAGCGCCTCCGTCCGGTAACCGCGTCGTACGACGCGACACCGCCGCGGAACGTGCAGCAGGGATAGCCCGGATTCCCTGCGCCCGACTCCTCGAGCGACGACAGCGGTACATACAGCCGGCCGTCGACCAGCTTTGGCGCGCCGGTCACGCGTGCGACCGGGTGTGAATCGACCCGGTCCTTCCAGACCTGGACACCGGTTTCGGCATCGACGGCGTAGACGTTGCCCTTCACGTCGCCGAAGTACGCAAGGAATCGATTCGTGCGGGTCCCCGGGCCGATGCTCGGAGCCGTCCGAACGCCGGCGCTCGCGCGGAACGACCAGTGGATGCAGCCGCTCCGTGCGTCGAGCGAATAGACGAAGCCCGTGTCGGCGCCGACGAAGACGCGACCGCCAGTGACCGTCGGTTGTCCGTACGCGGAATTGCCGTTGGGAAAGCCGAACGCCCATTTCAGAATCAGCTTCGACGCGTCCGCTGCGGTCAGCCCGGGCGATGTCTGGAAGCGGGAGTTGCCGCTGTCAAATCCCCAGCCGTTCCACTCGGACTCCCTCGACGGCTCGAACGCCGGACGGCTCGCGCAGCGGTTCTTCATGTGCGCTGCGTCCCCGGTCGCTGCGGCGCCAAGCGGGCGCCCCCCCACGTACACAGCGACTACGCGCTTCTCGAATTCCGACATCTGCTGCGCAAAGGGCGCCATCGACCCGGTCGTGATCGACGTCAACACTTCCTCCGGCGTATGGCGGTTCAAGGCATGGCGGTCCGTCGCGCCGTTCTTCCCGGTGTCATGACAGCTCGCGCAGTAGCTGGTGAACGCGTAGATCCCGGCGTTGGTGTTCTGCGGGTGCGCCATGTCCTGCGCCGCCGCCTGCGTTTGGAGCAGGGGCGCGACCGTGACCAGCCAGACGCCGAGCGGTCTCGAGGCGTTCACGGGCGCATTATCGCCCACTCCTGACATCGGCAACCCACGTCCAACCGCAGAGAATGTTGAGATCGCGGAGCAAGGCTTTCTCTGCGTGCTTTGCGATCTCTGCGGTTTGCATTTAGATTAGGCCGCATGTCTTCCATTCGCCGCTGCAGAATCCTCGTCTCAGCCAGCGCCGTCGCGTGCGTCGTGGTGTGCCTGAGCGGGGCCGCGCCGCGCGCTCAGGCGCCCAGGCGGCTCGCTTTGGTCGGCGGCATGCTGATCACCGGCTACGAGGTGCCGCCGATTCACCACGCCGCCGTGGTGATTGAGGGGCCCAGGATCGTGGCGGCGGGACCGGCGTCCGAGGTGAAGGTGCCCGCCGATGCGACCCTCATCGACACCAGCGGCCGCGTGATGCTGCCTGGGCTCATCGAGACGCACGGCCATCTCGTCGTGCTCGGCCATGGCAGCTACGAGACCTGGTTCCCCTGGATCGCGAGCCACGGCGGCGACGCGATGCTGACGCGCGTGATGGAGATCTCCGCCAAACAGCTCCTGATGGCGGGCGTGACGACGACGATCGATCTCGGCGCGCCGCTCGCGCAGAGTCTCAGCATCCGCGATCGGATCAACCGGGGCGAGATCGTCGGGTCGCGCATGCTGGTGAGCGGGCCCTGGATCGCGCGCCTGGGTGCCGCTGGCGCCGGCGGCGCGATGCAGGTCGGCTTCGGCGGCCTCAATATCTCGACGTCCGCGGAGGCGGCGCGCGAAACCGAGCGGCTTGCCGCAGCGGGCGTCGATCATATCAAGGCGCATTCGGGCCTCACGCTCGACGACTACAAGGCCATCGTCGATGCGGCGCACGCGCGCCGCATCAAGGTGTATGCGCACGTGTATGCCGAACAGGACGTGCGGCACGCGCTCGAGGCGGGTGTCGACGTGCTGCAGCACGTCGGGTCCGCCGGGACCGCGCCGCCCTACAGCAAGGAGTTGATCACCGACATCGTCAACGCGGGGCGCCCGGTGGTCGTGACGGCCGCGCATCGCGCCTGGGTGTATCCGGACACGGCAGAATTTCCCGAGCGGCTGCAGGATCCGGAGCTGAAGAAAGCATTCGGCGCCGACATCTACGCCGAGGTGCAGAGGTCGCTCGCCAGCTGGTGGACGCTCGGGTACTTTCAGCGGACCGACCGCGAGGTGCTGTACCGCGAGCGCGGCGTGAAGCAGTTCATCGAATCGGGCGCGGTCATGGGGATGGGCACCGACTCGGGCACGCCGATGAACTTCCACAGCGAAGCGCTGTGGCGCGAGATCAAGGTGCACGTCGACATGGGGATGACGCCGATGCGCGCGATTGCGGCGGCGACGCGCGTCAACGCGCAAATCATCGGCAAGGGCCGCGAGCTCGGGTCCATCGAGCCCGGCAAGATCGCGGACCTCATCGTCGTGAACGGGAATCCGCTTTTCGACATCACCGCGCTCTCCCACGTCGACGTGGTCGTGAAGGACGGCCTCGTCTACAAGGGCGCGGTGGCGGCAGCCGTGCGGCCGCCGACGGCGAGCCGCGGGAAATGAGAAGCGCGCCGCGCGGTCCGGCTCAAGCCGGACACCACGTACGGTCGTACGTAGTGTCCGCCTTCAGGCGGACCAGCGGATCGGACCAGCGGATCTACGGCAGACCGAACACAAACAGCGAGTATCCCGCCGCGATGGCGACGTATTGCCTGCCGTCGACGGCAAACGCGATCGGATTCGCTTTCACGGCCGCGCCGAGCTGCAGGTCCCAGAGCGGCGTTCCTGTGTCCGCATCGAGCGCGAAAAAGTTGCCTTCCTCGGTTCCACCGAAGACGAGGCCGCCGCCTGTCGACAGCAGGCCGGTCCACGGCGGCGACAGCAGCTTGAATTCCCACTTCAGCTTCCCGGTCGTCGCCTCCAGCGCCCGAACGGCGCCCCACGCGTCGTCGCCGTTGATCGCGCGTCCTCCGCCGGCTACGAACGCTTCGCCCGGTTTGTATTTGATCTCGCCCTTGTAAAAGTGCGTGCCCATTTCGCGAGCCGCCTGGTAGAAGAGCTTCGTCTGCGGGCTGTAGGATGGGCTGGGCCAGTTCGACGCGCCTTGAATGTTCGGAAACACGAGCACCCCATCGGTGCTCGGGTCGAGGCCTGGCCGGACGCGCGGGCGTCCCTTCGCATCGAGGCCATCGGCCCACGTCTGCTTCGCGTACGGCGTGGCGGTCAGGAACTCGCCCGTCTCGCGGTCGAGCACGTAGTAGAAAGCGTTGCGGTTTGCCATCGCGACGAGCTTGCGCGCGCGTCCGTTGATCGTGGCGTCGAACAGCACCGGAATTTCATTGGAGTCCCAATCGTGGGTGTCGTGCGGCGTGAACTGGAAATGCCACTTGATCTTCCCGTCGGTGGCATTCAGCGCAATGAGAGAGCACGTATAGAGGTTGTCGCCCGGCCGCGCATCGCCGTTCCAGTCCGGCCCGGGGTTCCCGGTGCCCCAGTAGACGAGGTTCAGCGCCGGATCGTAGGAGCCGGTCAGCCACGCCGATCCGCCGCCCGTTTGCCAACTGTCCCCGCCCCACGTTTCCGCACCGGGCTCGCCCGCCGCCGGAATGGTGTGCGTGCGCCACACGCGCCGGCCGCTCTTGGGATCGTAGGCGTCGAGGAAACCACGGATGCCCGCCTCGGCGCCGGAGACGCCGATAATGATCCGGCCATCGAGCGCCAGCGGCGCCGCGGTCATGTAGTAGCCCCGCTTGTTGTCGTCGACGACGACGTCCCACCGGACGGCGCCCGACTTCGCGTCCAGCGCGACGAGGTGGCCATGAACCGTCCCGACAAACACCATTTCGTCCAGCACCGCGACGCCGCGATTCACGGGTGGCGATCCGATGATGATCACATCGGTAGGGATGGCCGGCGTCCACGTCCACAGCGGACGGCCCGTCCGGACGTCCAGCGCGGTCACCGTGCTCGGCGGCTCCGTGATGTACATCACGCCGTCGACGACGATCGGCGATGTTTCGACGATGCCCGTGCGGCGCACCTGATAGATCCAGAACGGCTTCAGTCGTCCGACATTCTGGCGATTGATCTCGTTCAACGCCGAGAAGCGGTGCGACTGGTAGTTCCCTGAATAGGTCAGCCAGTCGGAGGGCGCGCCTTCCGAGCCGGCAATGCGCGGATAGGGAACCTGAGCGAAGGATGTGGCGGTCGAGAGCGCGATGAACAGAAAGAGGGCCCGTCTCACTGTGCACCTCTCAAGCTGGAAAGATAGGCGACGAGATCTTCGGTTTCGGCGTCGGTGAGCCGTCCCCTGAAGCTCGGCATCAGGCTCTTGCCGAACTGTTTCTCCACGTCTTTGACGTTGCTCTTGCGGAAGGAGTGGAATCGGTTGCCGGTGTCGCGCACTTGAATCGTGAACGGATCTTCGTTGATGCGCACGCCGACCACTTCGCGTCCATCGGTCGTGGTCACCCGCACGGGCAGGTACTCCGTGAAGCCCCGTCCGGGAATCGGCGCCGTGCCGCGCGGCAGCATTTCGGCCGGACCGAGGAACGACTGCCGCAGGTAGCTCGGACCGCGGGCTGCGCCAATCTCGGTGAGATCGGGACCGAAGCTCCCGCCCTGCCCTTTGATGATGTGGCACGATGCGCAGCCGAGCCTCGCGTAGATCGCCCCGCCTCGGTCCGAGTTCCCCGATGTGGCGACTAAAGTCGTGCGCCCGAGCGACCGGACGTAGGCGACGAGCTGATCCAATTCGCCGTCCGTCATGCGCCGGACTCTCGGCATGCCGCGATCGGGGATGCCATCCCGAATGACGGCGCGAAGCGCGTCATCGTCGGCCGCCCGCGTGAGCGTGGGGCGGTTCAAATTCGGCCCCTCTTCGCCCGTACCATCCAGGCCGTGACAGCGGGCGCACATGCCCTGGAACAGTTTCTTGCCCTGTTCGATGTCCGCGGCGCTTTGGGAGGTTTGGGCCGCCGGCCGCATGTCGGTGGCGATGAGGAGGCTCACGAAGGTGAAGGGGACGAGCGCCAGTCGGATCGGGCTCATGCGTGTTCCTCAGGATGCCGAAGACAGCGCATGATAACCCGGCCACCGGAGAGATTCCGCTCGATTGGAGGTCAACTGCCTGGCCACATCGGCTCAACGTTCAGCCACCAAAAACGTCAGTTCCGCATCCGACCGCCAGCCGCGATGCCCTGGTGCTGGCGGCGTCTGTAGCAGTCGACGACAACATCGCGCCGATCGTCGGGATGACCGGACGCTGGCACTCGTGTTGCTGCCTCTCTGCGTCCAAGCGAACGTGCAGCGACGTACCGAAGTAGACCGGCGACGTATGCCCCGGGGCGGCCGACGCGATTACGATCGGCCCGGCCGGCATCCGCGTGTTCTCGTGGCAGACAGCTACGACGGCGCCAGGCAGTCGTGCGCGCGATACCTCGAGCGGTTTCATTTCGATGTCGCCGAAGCGGCCGACGGCGAGGCGGCGCTGGCGCGTATCCTTGCGGCGCCGCCGCGGCTCATTCTTTCGGAATGGGACCTTCCGATGATGCCCGCTGCACGATTGAAGCGGTGGCTCGCCCAGGGCAGGGTCGGCGATATTCCCGTCATCGTGCTCACGACCACGGTCGAGGCCGGCGAGGAGGTGCCTCGCGTCGCCGGCATCCTGCGAAAACCCTTCTCGCTGGTCGACATGCTGCAGGAAGTCCGGCGGGCGCTCCGCGCACCCTGACCGACCGATTCGATCACACGGCGAACATCTCGGAAATTATCGCCGCCCACCACCCGAACGGCGTCCGCAGGCCGGAGCGCGTCAAGGCCGGAAAGTTCGTCATCGACGCCATCAGCCTGGCGCCGATCGAGAAGACCATCGAGAACGGGAAAAAGATCAAGGCGTTCCGGACCGCGAGACCGTCGCGGCCATCAGGAAAGCCATGGCTGAGGCGAAGCCGGGCCCACGGTAGACCGTGAGGTTCTGCAACGCGGCCGCGCGGGAGACAAACGCTGACGACTTCCGCCGCGCTGACGCCGTATACTGGCCGCTGGTTATCGCATCGAATCAGCTGTTTAGGGGTATTTCGCGAATGACGAGATTCACGCTGCCGGGCGCCGCCGCCGCGATCATCGCGTGTGGTCTCGGGCTCGCCGCTCAAACGAATCCGCCCAAGCCAGCGGCGAGTCGCGCCGCGCCTGCGCCGAAACCGCCGATGGCGGTCGCACACAAAGACGCCACTCCGGTCCCCGAGCCGCAAGCCGATCTGGTCAAGCAGTACTGCGCGGGATGCCACAGCGACAAAGGCAAGGCGGGCGGGCTCTCGCTCGCGGCCTTCGACGCCGCGCACGTCGATCAGATTTCCGACGTCGGCGAAAAAATGATCCGCAAGCTGCGACTGGGCATGATGCCGCCGCCCGGCGCGCGCCGGCCCGATCCCGCGGTCCTCACGCAGTTCACCACCGCGCTCGAAGCGAAAATCGACGCGGCAGCGATGCTGCGGCCGAATCCCGGCCGCCGGCCGTTCCAACGGCTGAACCGCGCCGAGTACGAGCGGTCGGTCCGCGAAGTGCTCGACCTGCACGTCGATGTGAACGCGTTCCTGCCGCCCGACACGCTCAGCGCGGGCTACGACAACATCGCCGACGTGCAGACGTTCTCGGCGACGTTGATGGAAGGCTACCTGCGCGCGGCCGCCCGCATCTCGACGCTCGCGGTGGGCGATCGCAACGCGAGCCCGTCGGAGGCCACCTACAAGGTGCCGCGCACGCAGTCGCAGATGAAACATCTCGACGGGACGCCGTGGGGCACGCGCGGCGGCATTGCCGTCACGCACACGTTCCCGGCCGACGGCGAGTACTCGTTCCGGATCATGCTGCACGGCACGCCGACCGGCCAGCTGTTTGGCAGCGTCGCGAGCCGCAACGAGCAGCTCGAGGTGTCGATCAACGGCGAGCGGGTCGCGCTCGTCGACATCGACTACAAGATCAGCGAAACCGACAGGAACGGGCTGAACCTGACGACGCCGCGCATTCATGTGAAGGCGGGCCCGCAGCACCTCGTGGCCGCGTTCATCCAGAAGTTCGATGGCGTGGTCGACGACCTCGTGGCGCCGATCGACTACACGCTGGCGGACACCGAATACGGCGACAGCGCGGGCATCACCATCCTGCCGCACGTGCGCGATTTCAGCGTGACCGGGCCGTACAAGGTGACGGGCGTCTCCGACACACCGAGCCGGCGCAAGATCTTCGTCTGCCGTCCCACCGGCGCGGCCGACGAGATTCCGTGCGCGCGCAGGATCATCTCGAGCCTGGCCGGCGACGCGTATCGCCGCCCGCCGAGCAACGAGGACATCGAGTCGCTGCTGCAGTTCTACGGCGACGGCGAAACCGGGGCAGAGCTACCGGATCAGCGATCTGGATCTGGCCTCGCGGCTCTCCTTCTTCCTGTGGGACACGGTGCCGGACGCCGAGCTCGTCAAGGCGGCAACCGGCAGCGTGCTGCACACGCCGGCCGTGCTCGAGAAGCAGGTGCGCCGGATGCTGGCGGATCCCCGCGCCGAAGCGCTGTCGACGCGATTCGCGTCGCAGTGGCTCCGGCTGCAGGACGTCGAGAAGATCCATCCCGACGCGCTGCTGTTTCCGTCATTCGACCACGAGCTCGCGGAGTCCTATGTGCGCGAGACCGAGCTGTTCTTCGACAGCCTCGTGCGCGAGGACCGCAACATCCTCGACCTGCTGACCGCCGACTACACGTTCGTGAACGAGCGCACCGCCAAGGTCTACCGGATGCCAAACATCGTCGGCGAGAAGTTCCAGCGCGTGACGGTACCCGACGAGCGGCGCGGGATTCTCGGGCAGGGCAGCGTGCTGATGCAGACGGCGGTCGCCGATCGCACGTCGCCGGTGCAGCGCGGCAAGTGGATCATGGAAGTGCTGCTCGGGTCGCCGCCGCCGGCGCCGCCGCCGAACGTGCCGCCGCTCGAGGACGTCAAGTCGGCGACCGAGGCCGGCAGGACGCTGTCGACGCGCGAGCGCATGGAGGAGCACCGGAAGAATCCGGCCTGCACGTCGTGCCACCGCGTGATCGATCCGCTCGGCCTCGCGCTCGAGAACTTCGACGTCGTCGGCGCCTGGCGGATCAAGGACAACGGCGTCCCGGTCGACGCGAACGGCGTGCTCTACGACGGCACGAAGCTCGGCGGCCCCGCGGATCTGCGCCAGGCGCTGCTGAACCGATCGGAGTCCGTCGTCCGGAACTTCACCGACAACCTGATGTCGTACGCGCTCGGCCGCCGCGTCGAGTACTACGACCAGCCGACCATCCGCGCCATCGCGCGGCAGGCGGCGCAGAACGGCAACCGTTTCTCGTCGTTCATCCTGGGAATCGTCAACAGTCCGGCATTTCAGATGAGCACGGCCGAAGCCGTGACGACAACCGCTCAATAGGGGGCGACATGTACATCGCGAAGAAGCACATTTCCCGCCGCGCCGTCCTGAAGGGGGTGGGCGTGACCGTGGCGCTGCCGTTCCTGGACGCGATGATCCCGGCCCGCAGCGTGTTCGCGAAGACGGCGGCCGGCGCATCGGCGTCCGGCCAGCGGCTCGTCTGCATGGAAATGGTGCATGGGTCGGCGGGCAGCACGGCGTTCGGCGTCAAGAAGAACCTGTTCGCGCCGGTGAAGGCCGGACGGGACTTCGACTGGAGCCCGACGCTGGAGCCGCTCGCGCCGTTCCGCGAGTACGTGACGGTCGTCAGCAGCACCGACGTGCACAACGCCGAGGCGTTCACGCTGCCGGAAATCGGCGGCGATCACTTCCGGTCGAGCGCGGTGTTCCTCACGCAGTCGCATCCGAAGCAGACCGAGGGCAACGACGTGCATGCCGGCACGTCGCTCGATCAGCTCTATGCGAAGCAGTTCGGCCAGGACACGCCGATTCCGTCCATGCAGCTCTCGATCGAGAACGTCGATCAGGCGGGCGGGTGTACCTACGGCTATTCCTGCATCTACACGGACACGATCAGCTGGGCATCGCCGACGCAGCCGCTGCCGATGGTGCGCGACCCGCGCGTGGTGTTCGATCAGCTGTTCGGCGTCGGCGCGACTGCCGAGGAGCGGCTGAGCAATCTGAAGGCCGATCGCAGCATCCTCGACTGGATCAGCAGCCAGGTGGCGCAGCTCCGGCGCGACCTCGGGCCGGGCGATCGCGCGCGGCTGAGCGAATACATCGAGAACGTCCGCGAGATCGAGCGCCGCATCCAGCGCGTCGAGGCGCGCAATGCGAGCGGCGAGACGCGCCAGATGCCGGAAGCGCCGATTGGCGTGCCCGACTCGTTCGAAGAGCACACGCACATCCTGATGGATCTGATCGCGCTCGCCTTCGCGTCGGACACGACGCGCGTGTTCTCCTTCAAGCTCGGACGCGACGCCTCCGGCCGCTCGTATCCGGAGAGCGGCGTGGCGACCGGTTTCCACAACGCCTCGCACCACGGCGAGCGTGAAGACCGGATCATGGAGTTCGCGAAGATCAACCGGTATCACGTCAGCATGCTGCCGTATCTGATGGAGAAGCTGAAGAACACGCGGGACGGAGAGACCACGCTGCTGGACAACAGCCTCATCATCTACGGCTCGCCGATGGGCGATTCGAACATCCACAACCACAAGCGCGTGCCGCTGGTGCTCGCCGGCCACGCGGGCGGCAAGCTGCGAGGTGGCGTCCACATCAAGGCGCCCGACGGCACGCCGATGGCGAACGCGATGCTGACGACGCTGCACATGCTCGGGCGCGACGATCTCCAGAGCTTCGGCGACAGCTCGGGCGAGCTCGATTTGAACAATGCGCAGGTGACGCTGACTGATGCTCCGAAGGGGTAGGCGCTGAGCTGGGGCTGGGGCTGTTGGCAGGGCGACCCTACAGGGTCGCTGTGGATAGCAAGATGTAGGGCGACCCTTTAGAACACGTTGCGAAATCAGGAATCAGGGAATTCAGAATTTGGAATTCTGGCACGAATTCAAAATTCCAAATTCTCAATTCCAAATTTCGCAATCCACTCTTAGGGTTGCCGTGGATGTGGAGCGGATATGCGACGAACACTGATCACCATCTGCTGTCTGGGCGCGCTCGCGGCGCTGCCATTGTCGGTACTGATCGACGCGGCGCACGCCGCCACGGCGGTCGTCGAAGCGGCGATGAACGGTAATCGCGACGCCGTGCGCAGTCTGCTCAAGGATGGCGCCGACGTGAATACCGCGCAGGCCGACGGCATGACGGCGCTGCACTGGGCGGCCCAGAAGGGCGACGTCGAGCTCGCGAAGGTGTTGCTCTATGCAAGCGCGAACGTCCGCGCCACCACGCGGATCGGCGCCTATACGCCGCTGCTCATCGCCAGCAGGAACGGCGACGCGGCGATGATCGATACGCTGCTGCAGGCCGGCTCCGACCCCAACGGCGCTACCACCAACGGCACGACAGCGCTCATGCTGGCGTCCGCGGCCGGAAAGCTCGACGCGGTCACGGTGCTCATCGGCGGGGGCGCGAACGTTCATGCCAGAGAGAACGTGAAGGGCGAGACGGCGCTCACCTTCGCCGCGGCGTACGGCCGCGCGGACGTCGTGCGCGCCCTGACCGCCGCCAAGGCCGATCCGATGGTCACGACCAAGGTCGTCGATCTCGAGTCGTTCGCCAGGGAAGAGCAGGAACGCTTTGCCGCCGAGCGCGCCGCCCAGGGACGCGGCGGACGCGGCGGCGAGCCCGGGGCGCAAGCGGCCGGTCGCGGGGCGCAGGGGCCGCAGATCGCAGGCGTCAACCGCCAGTACAACTACACCGAGCTGGTCGGCTATTGGGGCGGCATGTCGCCGCTGCATCTGGCGGCCCGGCAGGGGCATGTCGAGGTCGCGAAAGCGCTGCTCGACGCGGGCGCGGACGTGAATCAGCCAGTTGCCGGCGACAAGACCTCGCCGATGCTCGTCGCCATCATCAACGGCCACTTCGACCTGGCAAAGTACCTGCTCGACAAGGGGGCGAACCCGAATCAGCCGCAGGATGCGAACGGTGCGACGCCGCTGTACGCCGCCCTCAATTGCCAGTGGGCCGCGAAGGCGCTCTATCCCCAGCCGCGGGCGTACGAGCAGCAGCAGCTGTCCTATCTCGATCTCATGACGGCGCTGCTCGAGAAGGGCGCCGATCCGAATGCCAGGCTCACCCGCAAGGTCTGGTACTCGCAGTACGACTTCGATCAGTCGGGCGTGGATGAAGCCGGCGCGACGCCGTTCTGGCGCGCCGCGTACGCCGCGGATGTCGATGGCATGCGGCTGCTCCTGAAGTACGGCGCCGATCCGAACATCACGACGATGCGGACGCCGGGCCGCGTGCGGACCGGCGACATCACGCGCGAAGTGCGGGATGTGTCGCCGCTGCCGCCGGTCCCCGCCGGCGGGCCGGCTGTGTCGGCGCTCCTCGCGGCCTCCGGCGTCGGCTACGGCGAAGGGTTCGCCGCGAACCACCATCGCTTCGCGCCGGGCGGCATGCTCGCGGCCGTCAAGTTCCTCGTCGAGGAGCTGCACGCCGACGTGAACGCCAAGGATCATGACGGCAACACGGCGATTCACAACGCGGCCGCCCGCGGCGACAACGAGATGATTCTCTACCTCGTGTCGAAGGGCGCCGACGTCATGCAGGTGAACCGCGAAGGCAAGACCACTGTGGACATGGCGAACGGTCCGGTGCAGCGCATCAGCCCGTTCCCCGACACGATCAAGCTGCTCGAGGGCATGGGCGCGAAAAACAATCACAAATGTGTTTCTTGTTAGTTGAGGATTTAAGAATCTGAGGATGTGAGGATCTATCTCAGGATTGTCACGTCCTCACCTCGGGTTCCCAGACCCTCAGATCCTTAGATCCTTATGCTGAGGCGCTTGAGGATGTCGACGACGTAGACCTTGTCCGTCGCGATGATTCGCAGGATGAGGAGCTCGAGCAGGCCTTTGCGGATGGCGCTGAACGTTTCGGTGACGCTCATGTGTTCGCTAGGAAGCTACCTTGTATCAACAAGGTAGCAGCAACCCAGGCGAAGGGTGTCAATTGCATTGCAGTTTGGAGGATGCCAATACATTGCAGTGCCCGGACACCAGTGCCGGCCACCGGTGCCGGAGCTCCACTCGTGCTAAGGTCTGCCGCATGCAACGCCGGTCTGCCGTCACCGTCGCGCTCATCTCGAGTCTGTTGATTGCTGCAGCTGCCTCCGCCGCGCCGTGCACGACGACGAAAGCCGACTGCACCGAGTGGATCACGTTCAGCGGCGGCCCCTCGCGCTCGCTCATCTATCGCACCTACCCGCTCGACCAGAAGAACGAGGCGATCACGCGCGCGCTGATCATGGTGCACGGCGCCGGGCGCGACGCCGACAACTACTTCCGCACCGCGCTGGCCGCGGCCTTTCTCGCGGGCGCGCTCGACGACACGCTCGTGATCTCGCCGCGCTTCGCGTCGAGCGGCAACGGCTGTCAGGACAAGCTCGCCGCGAACGAGGTCAGCTGGCCGTGCAACGGCGACAGCTGGCGGTCGGGCGGTGCGGCAGACAAAGAAGGGAAGCTCACGTCGTACGATTTCGCCGACGCGATTCTCCGGAAGGTTGCGAACAAATCATTGTTCCCGAACCTGAAGGCGATCGTGGTCTCGGGACATTCGGCGGGCGGCCAGTTCGCCAACCGGTACGAGATGGCCAACCAGTCGCACGACACGCTCGGCGTCCCGATCACCTATGTGGTCGCAAACCCCTCGAGCTACGCATACCTGGATGCCACGCGTCCCTCCGCCGGCGCCAACGGCGCCACGGAGTTCCGCCCTTTCGGCGACGGCCGCAACTGCACGACCTACGACAAATGGCCGTACGGCATTCAGAACCGCACCGGCTACACGTCCCGCCTGAGCGACGATCAATTGAAAAAGCAGCTCGCCGCGCGGCCGACGACGTATCTGGTCGGGGAGCTCGACACGTTGCCGCTCGCCGGATTCGACTCCTCGTGCCCCGCGATGGCGCAGGGGGCCAACCGCAACCTCCGCGGCCAGGCCTGGGGAAAGTACGTCAACGAGAAGCTCGGCGCCCACCATTCGACGATGGTCGTGCCGTTGTGCGGGCACAACGCGCGATGCATGTTCACCGCCGATTCCGTGCTTACACTGCTTTTTCCGAAATAGTAGATTGCGCACTCCTGCATGTGTGCGCGCCGTTTGACGCACATCCGGGACGTCGTGCAGCGGCGGGCACCCGCGGCCGATACGTAGGCTGTCGTGATCCAGCCGACTCCCACGAGGAGCCTGTTCGGCGCCGCAGGTCCGCGTTCGCGCTCGCGATCGTGGGCGGCGGTGACGATGAGCGCCGTATTCCACGCCTGCGCTTTCGCAGCCGCGCTGGTCGCCGCGCACGCCGCGGCGTCGGGGCCGCTGCCGCGCGCCTCGCGCCCGCTGACCTTCATCAGCGTGCTCGCGGTTCCGGATCCTGCGCTCGTGCTTCCGCTGGAGCCGCTCCACCTCCCACCGCTCGAGATGGCGCCGGCGCGGGTCGAGGAAACCATTGCTCCCACACTCGAGCCGCTGCCCGCTCCGGAGCCGCTGGTGGCGACGATTCCCGTCGTGCGGCCAAAGCCCGATGTGGGCGCATTGCCGTCGACCGTCGCCGTACACACGTTCGAACCGCCGCCCGTTGTGGATCGCGCCGGGTTCGACGCGCCAGCCGCGCGCGCGCCGGCCAAGACGCCGGCAACGACCAGCGTCGGCGCCTTCGACCAGGCGGCCGCGGCGACGCGCCCGCAGCCAGGCTCGGACCGCCCGAACCTCGTCACTGACGCGGGCTTCGGCGCCGGGATGGCGCCAGCCGGACCGCGCGCGGCCAGCCGGCCGGTCGCCGACGCCGGCTTCGGCAGCAGCGCGCCGGCCGCAGGCCGGCCTCAGGCGGCGCAGGTTGTGCGCACCACCGATTTCGACGCGCAGCCGGCGCAGCCGGGCCCGCGAGCCGCCGCCAAAGAGCCGCGCGTGGACGTGCCGCTCGAAATCCTCTCGAAGCCGACGCCGGAATACACCGAGGAAGCGCGCACGCTCCGGATCGAAGGGGACGTCGTGCTCGAGGTCAGTTTTTCCGCGACCGGCGATGTCCATGTTCTGCGCATCGTGCGCGGTCTCGGCCATGGGCTCGACGAATCGGCCACGCGCGCCGCGCAGGGGATGCGCTTCAAGCCGGCGCAAAGCAGCGGCCGGCCGATCGACTTTCGCACCACTGTTCACATCATCTTCCGTCTGGCGTAGCGCTGCGATTTCGTCATCCGGCCCCTTCCTCCCGCGATCGCGGCCTGCGCAAGGACACCCGAACACGTCCGGCGTCTCGCGTCTATAGCGCGCCTTCGCTTCCTTCGCTGACGAAGCCGTGGCGACGATCGCGCCGAACTGTTCGAGCGTCGTGCGTACGAACTCGAGCGCCTTCAGATCATCGTCGACGACGAGTACCGAGACGCCGCGC
>WNEY01001899.1_pt1 | contig 15039 bp, 10 predicted proteins | sample 5400531 | NCBI WGS metagenome assembly WNEY01 (sample SAMN13153338, study PRJNA577476) | soil metagenome | isolation source: 200 cm saprolite under Douglas fir tree site 1 | place: USA:California | collected 2015-04-18
CTTCCACCCGCCCGCGCGCTATGCACGCACGACGGTGATCACGATCGTCGAGGAAGAGCGTTTCCGAACGCGCGGCAAGGTGACGCTCGAACCTGGCTGGCGCGGCGTGTACGGCCTCCAAGCGGATGCGGACAAGCAGTCAGAGGACGAGGAGGCTGAAGGCGGGGAGATCCCGGCGCTGCGGCAGGGGCAGGCGGTCCGCTGCGTATCGGCCGAGTTCGAGGACAGGATGACGAAGCCGCCGCCGCGCTACACCGAGGCGACGCTGCTCTCAGCGATGGAGACCGCGGGCAAGCTCGTCGACGACGATGAGCTGCGCGAGGCGATGAAGGACTCCGGGCTCGGCACGCCAGCGACGCGTGCGGAGACGATCGAGACGCTCATCCGCCGCGAGTACATCGAGCGCGTCGGCAAGGACCTCCAGGCGACCCCGAAGGGGATCCAGGTGATCACGATGCTGGAGGAGCACAAGCTCACTTCGCCGGAGCTCACCGGCGACTGGGAGCACAAGCTCTCGGAGATCGAGCACGGCCAGGGCGACCGGACGAAGTTCATGGACGGGATCGCCCAGTTCGCGAAGGAGACCGTCGACCAGATCGCCGCGCTCGACAAGGAGAAGCTCCGCCCCGAGCGGGCCGAGCTCGGCCCGTGCCCCCGCTGCGGCGCCGAGACGGGCGAGATCATCCGCGAGAATTCGAAGGCCTACGGCTGTACGAGCTGGAAGAGCCGGGAGGAGCCGGGCTGCGGCTTCGTGGTTTGGAAACGGGTTGCCAGCCGCACGCTAACTCCGGAAATTGCGCGCCAGCTGATCGAGGAACGTCGGACCCGGGAGGTATTGTCCGGCTTCCGCTCCCGCGGAGGCAAACCTTTTCGGGCGCGGCTCGTCTTGAACGACGAGGACAAGATCGAGTTTGAGTTCCCGGTGCGCGCGCAAACCAAAGAGCCAGCCGCGGCGGAATAACAAAGAGCACGGTCTCGTTCCAGTCGTCGGGGGAGTCTCGGCACGGTTCTCCCTGGAAAACGGAGGGAATTAGGCCTACAGTGCGAAGGTTGGCCCAGGATCACAAAGTACGGCTCGAAAGGATCACTTGACCCAGAATCAGCTTCACGAACTGCTTGACAGCGATCAGGCCCGCCAGCTCGTCGAAGGGGCTGAGGAGCGCGGTTACCTCGAGCCCGCCGAGCTCGAGGCGTTCGCCCTCGAGCACGAGCTGAACGAGGACGAGGTGGAGGAGCTGACCCGCGAGCTCGAGCGCATCGGGCTCGAGGTGAGCACGGCTGCCGCGGAGGCGGAGAAGGAGGCCGAGAAGGCCGCCGAGGCCGCTGCCGCCGCCGAGGCGCACGTCGTCTCCGGCGCTGCCGACAGCCTCCAGCTCTTCCTCGCCGACGTCGGTCGCCACAAGCTGCTGACCGCCGCCGAGGAGGTCACGCTCGCGAAGGCGATCGAGCGCGGCGACCCCGTGGCGAAGCGGCGCATGATCGAGTCCAACCTCCGTCTGGTCGTGTCCATTGCGAAGGGCTACCGCGGGCTCGGCGTCCCGTTCCTTGATCTCATCCAGGAGGGCACGCTCGGCCTCAACCGTGCGGTCGAGAAGTTCGACTGGCGGCGCGGCTACAAGTTCTCGACGTACGCGACCTGGTGGATCCGCCAGTCGGTGCAGCGCGCCGTGGCGAACCACGCCCGGACGATCCGCGTGCCGGTGCACGTCGTCGAGCGGCAGCAGAAGCTGTCGCGCGCGGCGCGCCGGCTCGAGGTGGAGCTCGGCCGCGAGGCGACGAAGGACGAGCTGGCGGAGGCCACGGGCTTGCCGATCCAGCACGTCGACGAGGCGCTCGGCGCCGCGCAGGCGTCCGTCTCGCTGAACCAGACGGTCGGCGCCGACGACGAAGGCGAGCTCGGCGACCTCTTCGCCGATCGCGAGGCGGCGGATCCGTTCGACGAGGCCGAAGAGTCGCTTCGCCGACAGGGCGTCCGCCGCGCGCTCGACGCGCTGCCGGAACGCGAGCGGCGCATCCTCGAGCTGCGCTTCGGCTTCGAGGGCGAGCCGTGGACGCTCGAGGCGATCGGCCACGAGCTCGATCTCACGCGCGAGCGCGTCCGCCAGCTGGAAGGCCAGGCCCTGGCCCGGCTCTCCGCGCTGCGCGATCTGATCTCGCTCGCGGCCTAGCGCGTTTCCCTGGGGGGACCTCCCGGTTCCCCCAGACCCCTTCCGCTGGCCCGCTTCGCGGTTGCCGCCGAGCTCAGCTCGCGCCGACCGCTTCGGCGTGCTCCGCGCGTCGGGCGTCCGCCTGCCGCAGCGCGTCCTGGTCGTAGAGATGGCATTCGACCTGGACGGTGCCGACGTCGAGCGGGCGCGGCTCGATCGGGTCGTGCCACTCCACGTTCACGTGGTCATCCGCGGCGGTCATGCGCCGAACGCCCTTCCAGAAGGGTTCGTCGGGGTCGTCGGCCTGGACGCGCTCCAAGATCGACAGGAGTTCCTCGGCACGCGCGCCTTTTCGCACGCCGAGGCGCGCGCTCGTCGCGGGCGTGTCGAGCACGTCGAGGTCGTCGATCAGGGTTCGCTCTGACTCGTACTCCTCTTCGCCCATGTGCGTCCACCGCTCCTCGAGCAAGTCCTTGAGGTCGCGGGTCTCCCAGCCGCAGACCTCGAACGCGTTGGGACAACGGGGGTGGAAGGAGCATCCGCGCGGTGGGCGAGCGGCATCCGGAACCTCGCCTCTCGGTAAGTCGCGCGGAACGGTACGGCGAGGATCGGGTTCCGGAATCGCGCGAAGGAGGGCTTTCGTGTACGGGTGCTTCGGGTCCTCGTAGATCGCTGCGGATGGGCCAAGCTCGACGATCCGGCCCAGATACATGATCGCGATTCGGTCGCAGAAGAACTTCGCGGTCGCCAGATCGTGCGTGATGTACAGATACGTGAGGTCAAAGTCGTGCTTCAGGTCGACCATGAGCTGGAGGATCTTCGCCCTGACGCTCATATCGAGCATCGAAACGGGCTCGTCAGCAACCAGCAGAACCGGATTGAGGATGATCGCCCGCGCAATTACTGCGCGCTGCTTCTGACCGCCGGAGAGGTCGGACGGATACTTGTTCATAAACTGCTCCGGTGGTGCCAGCCCTACGTGCTCGAGCGCCGCTCCCACGCGGAGGCGAATCGACTCTCGGTCGTTGTCGATGCCGTGGATTCTCAGGGGATGCCCGACCGCCTGCTCGATCGTCATGGCCGGATTGAGCGACGCGTGCGGGTCCTGAAAGACGATCTGCATCCTGCGCCGATGGGCGCGCAGCTCGCGTTCGTGGAGGCGCATGATGTCACGGCCCTCGAACATCACGCTGCCCTCGGTCGCCTGCACGAGGCCGAGCAGCGTTCGACCGAGTGTCGTCTTGCCGCTCCCTGACTCGCCGACAAGCCCGAGAACCTCTCCCTTGCGAAGGTCGATCGATACGTCATCGACAGCCTTCACGTGGCCTGCCTCCCGGCCGATCAAGCGATCGAGGAAGCTGCCTCTGATGGAGTAGTACGTCTTCAGGTTCCTGACGGAAACGAGCACCGAATCGTCCGTCGTCCGAGCGCCGTCTTTGCTGACGTTCACTACGCCTCCTCGGCGACGGCGATTCGTTCGCGCTCTAGCTTCTCGGTACCGCCCTCGAAGATCTCGGCCTCGGGGCCGTGCAGCCAGCAAGACACCCGCCGCGCCTCGTCCGGCTTCACCTGAATCGGATTCTTCGCCGGGCAGATGCGCATCGCGTTTGGACAGCGCGGATGGAACCGGCACCCGGACGGTGGGTCGATGAGGTTCGGCGGCGAACCGGGAATCGAGTGGAGCTCGGTGGTATCGAGCGAGATGGTGGAGCGAAGGAGCTCACGGGTGTACGGGTGAGCGGGATCGATGAACACCTGGTCTGCGGGTCCCTCCTCGACGATCTGACCTGCGTACATCACTGCGACGCGGTCGCAGGACTCGGCGATGATCCCGAGGTTGTGCGTGATCAGGAGCAGGGCGGTGTCGAAGTCCCGCTTCAGATCGGCGAGGATCGCCAGGATCTGCGCCTCGACGATCACGTCGAGCGACGTCGTCGGCTCATCGGCGAGCAGCAGCTTGGGACGCAGGACGAGTGCCAGCGCGATCATGATCCGCTGACGCATTCCGCCGGAGAACTCGTGCGGATACTGGCGCAGCCGTGTCGGCGGGATGCCCATGCGGCCAAGCGTCTCGATCGAGCGCTTCCGGATCTCTCGACCGCCGAGCCCCGGCTCGTGCTGCTTGAGCGTCTCCCTGAAGTGGTCCTCGATGCGGAGCAATGGGTTCAGCCTTGTCATGGGCTCCTGGAAGATCAGGCCGATATCGGGCCCTCGTAGCCGACGGAGCTCCTTCGGCGACATGTCGATCAGGTTGCGGCCGCCGTACAGGACCTTGCCGTCCGCACGCGCACCCTCGGGGAGCAAGCCGAGGATCCCGCGGCCAAGCGTCGACTTCCCGCAGCCGGATTCGCCGACGAGCCCGACGACTTGGCTCGCGTCGATGTCGAGCGAGACGCGGTCGACTGCCCGCACGGGACGGCCACGTGTCCCGTAGTAGACGCGGAGATCGCGGACGGAGAGAACCGGCGCATGCGTCAAAGCTCCGTGACCTCGGCGGTCGAGGGGCTCATCTCCACGTGCACGATCGCCCGTCGGCGCAGCACAGGATTGATCGTCTCGTTCAGTCCCTCGCCGAGCAGCGTCAGCCCCGTCACGAGAAGCACGATCGCAAGACCGGGAAACAGCCCGGTCCACCAGATTCCCGAGCTTGCGTCGGAGACGGCTCGCTGGATGTCGTATCCCCACTCCGCCGCGTCGGTCGGCTGGATTCCGTAGCCGAGGAACCCGAGCGCGGCGAGGGTGAGGATTGCGTCGGCCGCGTTCAGCGTCGCGATGACGGGAACGTTCTGGACGACGTTGAAGAAGACGTAACGGCGGATGATCGTGAACGGCCGTGCGCCCAACGCGCGGGCTGCCTCGACGTACGGCTCTTCCCTGACGCTGATCACGTGGTTCCGTACCACGCGGAAGTACTGCGGCACGTAGACGACGGTGATCGCGATCGCCGCTGTGAACACTCCTTTTCCGACGGTCCCGGAAAGGAGAAACGCGATCACGATTGCGAGTAGCAGATACGGGAATGCGAACAGTGCATCCATCAACAAGACGAGTAGACGGTCGAGTGGCCCCGAGAAGTACCCCGAGATCAATCCGAGCGGGACGCCGATCGCGATCGAGAACACGAGCGCGAGTACTACGACCTTGAGTTCGGTCTGCGTCCCCCAGATAACGCGTGCCAGCACATCGGTCGACTGGACCGTCGTTCCCATGAGGTGCTTCGCGGACGGGCCGGCGAGCTGCGGGAACCGGTGACCGCCGGAGCTGTATTGGTCGAAGGCATAAGGAGAGACGACCGGAGCGAACAGGGCGAGAAGGATGAAGAACAGCGTGATGGCCGCTCCCGTCCAGAGCATGCCTCGCGCGAAACCGCGGGCTTCGCCGATCGGCGCAAGCGCACGGCGCAAGGGCGCGAACCAGCCGCCAACCGTCATCAGTATCGGATCCTCGGGTCGATGAAGGCGTTCACGAAGTCGATCACGAGGCTCACCGCGACGACGACGAGCGCGAAGACCACGATGATTCCCTCGACCGCCGGATAGTCACGGTTCTCGAGGTAGAGGATGAGTTCGTGCCCGATGCCTGGCCAGTTGAACGTCGTCTCGGTGAGCACGGCGCCCGAGAGGAGCAGCGCCATTTGCAGTCCGACGACTGTGATGACGGGCACGAGCGCATTCCTGAAGGCATGCCGGAACACGACTCCGCGTTCGCTGATTCCGCGCGCGCGCGCGGCTTCGATGTAATCGTCCTTGAGCGTACGGATTACGTTCACCCGGATCAGCCGGATGAAGATGCCGGCCGTGACCAGCCCCAGGGTCGTCGCAGGCAGGATCAGGTGCTTGAGAATGTCGCCGAGCGCGCCCCAATTGCCGCTGATGATCGCGTCGAGGACGAAGATGTTCGTATGTGTCTGGAGGGTCGCCTGGGTGAGCGGACTCGCCTGATCGGACGTCGGGAGGACGTTCAGGAACGAACCGAAGAAAAGCTGCGCAAGCAGGCCGAGGAAGAACACCGGCATCGCATAGACGACTATCCCGAAGAGCCTGCCAGTGACATCGACGAACGTGTCCCGCAGCCGCCCCGCGACGAGGCCGACGACCACGCCCACGAACACCGCCACGATCAACGCCGACGCGGTGAGCTCCAAGGTCGCAGCGCCGTTCGTCGTGATGATCTCCCGCACGTGCCGGCGGTCGGTGATCGTCGTACCGAAGTCGCCCCGGAGGATGTTCCACAGGTAGTTGCCGTATTGCACATAGAGCGGCTTGTCGAAGCCGAGGCTGTGCTTGATCTGGTTGATGACGCTGCGCGGTGCATGTCCGCCGAGAGCCGCGGAGATCGGATCGCCGGGCGCGACTCGCATCAGGAGGAAGACGAGCGTGAGGAGGACGAGGACCATCGGCAGGACCAGCGCGAGCCGAGTCAGTAAGTAGCGCTTGAGTGATGTTCCCTGCCCGACCATCGGCGGCTAGGCAGAAACGTTAAGCGTCCCGGCGCCTGTGCCGCGGCATCCACTGACACCGCAGCGCAGGCGCAGCCGGAAGAGCAAGAGGGGCGTCGCGCGGACGCCCCTCTCTGTCACGACTTCGAGATTAGCCAGAAACGCATCCAGAATTCCGCATCCAGCGTCTTGTTGATCCCGTGCACGTTGTTGCGGGACACGGCGATCATCAGGCCTTGCCAGTACGGAATGATGGGGGCATCCCTGGCGGCGAGCAGCTGCGCTTGGTGGAGAAGCGGCACGCGCTTCGCACCGCTTGCGGCCGCCTGCTGACGCAGCAGTGCCTCCATCTTCGGGTTGTTGTAACCATCCGCGGTGAACGTGTCCGACCGGTAGAAGGGCACCAGGTAGTCCTCAGGATCCACGTAATCCGGGAACCAGCCGAGCTGGAACGCGTTGTAGTCGCGGCCAAGTGCGTTGCTGTACTGGGCCCACTCTGCGGACTTCAGGGTTACCTTGAAGAGACCGGATGAGTTCAGGGCGCGAGCGATCTCCGCGTACTCGTCCGCCGACGCGTCGCCGTAGTGGGAGGGCGTGTACCAGAGGTCGAGCGCCACGGGCGTCGAAACGCCGGCCGCCTGGAGGACGCTCTTCGCCTTGGCCGTGTTCGGCGAGCGGCCGTAGACGGAAGCGAACGCGTCGGTGTGTCCGAGCAGTCCGGCCGGGACCATCGAGTAGAGAGGCTTGACGTTTCCGTGGTAGACCTGGCTCGCGATCGTCTGCCGCGGGATCAGGTACGCGATCGCCTTTCGGACCGCAGGATTGTTCGTTGGCGGCCGCGTTACGTTCAGCACGAGGTAGCGGATCACGACGCCGGGCCCCCTGTGGACGGTGATTCCACTCGTGCTTCCGAGCGAGGCCAGCTCGGTCGGCGTGAAGTCGCGGAAGGCCATGTCGATCTGCGACTGCTCGAGCGCGAGCTTCATCGTCGACGACTTTGAGTAGTAGCGGATGATCAGCTGGCTGTTCTTCGCCTTCGGGCCCCAGTAGCCCTTGAACGCCTTGTAGACGGCCTGCTGCCCAGGCGTGTACTTGACGAGCTGGTACGGACCGGTCCCGACCTGCGGACTGGTGTTGGGCTGGAGCCTGTCCGCGGGGTAGACCTTGCGGTCCACGATGAAGCAGCAATTCGATCCGGCGAGGACCAACGGCCACGAGGACTGCGGCTTCTTGAGGCGGAATGTGACGCTGTACGCGCCCTTCGTCGTCACGCTCGCGAGGTTGTCGAGCAGCGTGTAGATCCCGGAAGAGTCCTTGATTCTCTTCACTCGATTGAAGGACCACTTGACGTCGGCCGAGGTCATCCGATCGCCGTTGTGGAACTTGACGCCCTTTCGCAGCGCGCAGGTATAGACGGTCGCGCCCCTGAAAGAGCAATGCGTCGCGAGCGAAAAGACGATCTTCGGCCCAGGAGCGGCTGTGAGCAGCCCCTCAAAGATCGGGAGGGTGGCCGTGAACGATCCGTAGTCGTACTCCCCTGCCGGATCGAGATTGGTCACCGAGTCGGTGGTGCCGTCGACGAGCGTGCCGCTCGCCGCCGCGTAACTTCCTCCCATGCGCGCGGAGTGCCCGGCACTTGCGCCGAGCCCCGCCACGGCCAAGAGGACGACTGTTGCGAGGCCGGCGATGCGCCAGCCCACTTTCCGATTCATGAACTCCTCCTAGAGTTGTTCCAAAGGGCCAGAGAACCTGCCGCTGGCGAAGGTCGACAAAGTCGGCCTACGAGAGACCGTCGCGTAGCGACATCGCCGTCTCCACCCAAGCTCTCCTCCTGAGTCGGTGGCCAGGTAACCCTATTAAACGCCGACGGATGAAGTTTGTTGGGACGCGTTCCACATCACGCCGCGCGAGCGCGAGCCTGTCCTCGAGGCTGGGCCCCGAACTGCGCCCGCAGAGCCGCCGCCGACTTGAGAATCGCGACCCCGTCAAGTGGCGCAACGCGGAGCTCGGGCGGCGGCCGGCGCAGGAAGGTTCCGAGCAGCAACAGCTCATCCAGCGCCTCCGCTTCCAAGTGACACTGTGTTACTTGGTGGGCTTGGCGGATCGCTGCGAGGCCGGCGGCGATCTCCACGCGTGCGCCGTCGCCCGAGGGAAGTGTGCGCGCCGCCGCGATTCGCCCGCCGGCGAGGAAGTACGCACGCACGAAACCAGGCTCTGCCGCCGGCACGAGGATGCACGCGCGTGTGCGACGAAGCCGCTCGATCCGGCGAAACGTGCGGACGAGCCATTCGAGCGCCTCGATCCGGTCGCGCAGGCGCGCGGCGTCCTCGTAGCGGCGAGATTCGGAGAGGTCGCGAAGCTTCGCGCGCAGTCGCGGAAGCGCGAGCGCGGGGTCTGACAGTTCCTCCTCGCATCCGCCGTCGAGCGCGCGGCATGCGAGCCGCGCCCGTGTCCGGCCGCGGAAAGGGCCCAGCGCTGTCGGCGTCTGCGTGCACACGAGCGAGGAGCCGCGCCGCCGGAGATAGACGTAGCGGTCGGGCCGTGCGACGCGCGCGTTCGCGGGCGGACGGAGCTCGCGGATCAACCGGAGCTCTGCCAGCGCAGCCTCGAGCTCGGAGCCCGTCACGCGCCACTCGATCCGTTGGACGGCGGCAAGCGCGCCCTCGACGGCCGGACGTTGCCGGTCGGTCCGGAAGTACGAGCGCAGACGTGCGCGCAGGTCGCGTGCGCGTCCGACGTAGAGCACTTGATCGTGGCGGTCTCGGAAGAGGTAGACACCGGGGGACGTCGGCGCGCCGAACGCGAGCGAGCGCTTCGCGTAGACCCTCCGGACTCGCGGCGCGGCCAACTCGGCGAGGTCGGCGACCGTTTGCGCCCCACGCTCCTGGGCGAGCCCGAGCAGCCGCAGGAGAATCTCGGCGGTCGCCTGCGCGTCCGGCAGCGCTCGATGGCAAGGCGTTGCCGCCGTGCCGAAGAACTGAGCGAGCGAGGCGAGCCCTGCGCGCGGCGTCCGGCCGGCGAGCAGGCGGCGTGCCAAGCCGACCGTGTCAACCACCGGCGCGGCGAGGCGCGCGCCCGTCAGCCGCTCCGTCTCGCGGTCGAGGAAGCCGAGATCGAAGCGCGCGTTGTGCGCGACGAGCACGGCGTCCCCGGCGAACGCGAGGAAGCGACGGATCGCAACGGCGGTCGGGGGCGCGCGCCGCAGCTGCGCGTCGCGAAGCCCGGTGAGCGCGCTCACGAACGCGCCGATCGGAATCCCGGGATCGACCAGGGTCTGGAACTCCTCCACGAGCTCGAGCTCGCGAATGCGCACGGCGCCGATCTCGCAGATGCGCGCCACGCCGGGTCGCAACCCGGTCGTCTCGAGATCCACGACGACGTACGTCGCGCGCTCGAGCGGTAGGTCGGCGCCGAGCGGTTGCGCAAGCGCGACGCGGTCGCCGTGCCACGCGATGCGCGCGTCCTCGGCGACAACGTCTTCGAGCAACGACCGCGCGAGGCCGAGCGGTGCCGACCGCAAAGCGAACAGCCGTCGCGCCGCTTCTTCGGCGGCGACCGGCCCCCGGCGTTCCTCGACCAGCTCGACGAGTCGATCGGCCGCATCCAGCCTTAGCTGCATGGGCTCGAGGATAGGCGAACATACGTTCGATGACAAGCCCCGGGCGCCCGCTGCTGGGGCCGAACGAGGCGATGGTACTAACTCGCATCCACGGGGAAACGTCAGTAAGAATGCAGCGCGCGTCTGGGCGCCAGTGATTCCTGCCGCGCCAGCCAACCAGCCCGGGAGGTAATGAAATTGACACGTAGGCAAGGGGCACATGGGGTGCTCGGGGTCGTCGCGTTCGCCCTCGTCGCCACCATCCTCGTCGCCGGATGCGGCGGCAAGAAGAAGAGCGCGGCTCCCTCCACGAAGACGAGCGGCAAGACGTATTCGCTGCTCAAGGTGACGTGGGGTGACACGGACTACTTTGATCCTGGCTTGTCCTACCGCCTCGAGTCGTGGCAGGTGTTCCAGAACGTCTACAACGGACTCCTGACCACGAAGCACGCAGGCGGCGCGGCAGGCACGCAGATCATTCCCGCGCTGGCGACGAGCCTGCCGAAGACGAACGCGAACGGCACGGACCTCACGTTCACGCTGCGGCCCAACCTGAAGTATTCGAACGGCAAGCCGGTGAAGGCGAGCGACTTCGCAGCGACGATCGTCCGCGACTTCAACATGAACTCGCCGGGAATCGGCTTCTACGCGAACATCGTCGGCGCGGCGGGCTGCGAGAAGACCCCGACGAACTGCAAGAGCATCTCGGGGATCATCAGCAACGATTCCGCGGGGACGGTCGAGATCAAGCTCGCGAAGCCTGAGGCGGACTTCGAGTACATCCTCACGATCCCGTTCTCGGCACCGGTTCCGGCCGGGACGCCTGCGACTCCGCAGACGAATCCGCCGCCGCCGGCGAACGGGCCGTACTACATCGCGAGCTACAAGCCGCACGCGTCGTTCGTGGTGAAGCGCAACCCGTACTACAAGAACTCGATTCCGACGGTTCCCTCCGGGAACCCGGACGAGATGGACGCGAAGATCCTCAACGACCTAGACGCCTCGGCGCAGACGGTCATCTCGGGGACCTCGATGTACGACGAGAGCCTGCTGCCGAAGGATCGACTCGCGCAGATCCAGAAGAAGTACGCAAGCCAGGTGCGCTACTACACCTGCGCGTGCACCTGGTATTTCTTCCTGAACTTCAGGTATCCGCCGTTCTCGAGCCTGCAGGCGCGTCAGGCCGTGAACTACGCAATCGACCGCAACCAGCTGGTGCAGATCTTCGGCGGTCTCGGGAAGCCGACGCAGAACTTCCTCCCGCCGACGTATCCGCAGTACAAGAAGATCACGACGTACACGCACGACCTCGCCAAGGCGAAGTCGCTCGTGAAGGCATCCGGGATGGCCGGGACGGCCGTGAAGGTCTACGCGCCCACCGACGACCCCGGCAAGTCGGCCGGAGAGTACCTCCAGAGCGTCCTCAACCAGATCGGGTTCAAGGCGTCGATCCGTGAGATCGGCCCCGGGCCGTATTTCACGATTCTGGGGAACCAGGCGACGAAGGCACAGATCGGTTACACCGACTGGCTGCAGGACTATCCGTACCCGACCGACTGGTTCAACATCTTGTTGAACGGCGAGGTCATCACGCCGACGCACAACAACAACTACGGCGACGTCGACATCAAGCCGCTCAACTCGAAGATCGACCAGCTAAAGGTGACTCCGCCGTCGTCGGCCTTCTCGACTGCGACGAACGCCGCGTGGGCGAAGCTGGACTACGACTACGTCGTGACGAACTCGGCCGTCGTTCCGTACCTGAACGAGATCGAGACGGACTTCTTCAGCTCGAAGATGGATGCGAGTTGCGACGTCGACACGAACTTCAACGCAGACTGGGCGCAGTTCTGCCAGAAGTAGCGAGGTAAGGGAAACGAGCAACCGAGAGGGGCGCCCCAAGACGGGCGCCCCTCTCGCCAGCGAGTAAGACCGACGGGAGCCCCGTGGCGACCACAGAGTCCCAAACCGATCTCAGCCTCGACACCGCGGCCGAGCTCGCGGCCGAAGAGCACGGGCGCCCGATCGAAGGCCGGAGTCCATGGCTGCTCGCCTGGTGGCGGCTGCGGCGGAACTACGTCGCGCTCGGTTTTCTCGTCATGTTCGTCGTGATCTGCGTCGCGTGCGCGCTCGCACCGGTGTACTCACAGCACGTCTCCGGGATGGGAGTGAACGACACGAACATCGGCGGCGTCGTGCACGAGGGCGGGAAGACGATTCCGGTCGTCTCCAAGGGCGGCGGAATCAAGGTCGGGGCGAACGGCCAGATCCAGTCGGTCAGCGCGGCAGGAATCCCGATCGGGCCGCAGTGGTGGCACGCAGGTGGGCACTACGTGCTCGGCGCCGACGGCCTCGGCCGTGACATTGCGACGCGACTTCTCTACGGAGGCGTCAACTCGTTGAAGGTCGGACTCGGATCGGCGGTGATCTGCACGATCCTGTCCGTGCTGCTCGCTGCGCTCGCCGCGTACTACGGCGGTGCGGTCGACTGGATCATCACGCGCTTCTTCGACATCATCTGGGCGTTCCCGGTGATCCTGCTCGGCATCGCGCTCGGCACCGCGCTGTCGGTGAACGGGTTCCACCATTTCGGGCTCAACCTGTCGAGCTCGAGCCTCTGGATCCCGACAGTGATCATCGCGTACGTCTACATCCCCTACATGGGCCGGCCGATCCGCGGGCAGATCCTGTCGCTGCGCGAGAAGGAGTTCATCGAGGCCGCGGTCGCGCAGGGCGCCGGCGCAGCGCGAATCATGTTTGCCGAGCTGCTGCCGAACATCGCGTCCTCGGTTCTCGTCCTGTTCACGCTGATCGTGGCGAATGACATCCTCACCGAAGCCGCGCTCTCATTCCTCGGCGCGGGCGTGCAGCCGCCGAACCCGTCGTGGGGAACGCTGATCGCGCAGGGCCAGAACACGATCGTCACGGCGCCCTGGCTCGGCATCGCGCCCGGGATCGCGATCGTGCTCACCGTGCTGTCGCTCAACATCTTCGGTGACGGGCTCCGCGACGCGCTCGACCCGCGCGCCAAGATCAGGATCGAGCACTGATGGGCGCATTCCTCGTCAGGCGGATCGTCGGGATGATCCTCGTGCTCGCCGTCGTCAGCTTCGTCGTCTACGCCGTGTTCGTGATCATCCCGGGTGGCGACCCCGCGCAGCGCATCGCCGGCCGAACGGCGACCGCTGGGAACATCGCGGACATCCGCCACAAGCTCGGGCTCGACAAGCCCTTCTACGTGCAGTGGTACAAGATGATGGAGTCGCTGTTCACGAACAAGCTGGTGTCGTACTCGGATCAGCAGAACGTTGATACGGCGATCAAGAACGGGTTGCCGATCACGTTCTCGCTCTCCATCGGGGCCGGGATCATCTGGCTCTTCTTCGGGATCCTCGTGGGGGTGATCTCCGCCGTCACGGCGGGACGCTTATCAGACCGTGCGATCACGGTGCTCGCGTTAATCGGAGTCTCGATGCCCGTGTTCTGGCTCGGCCTCATCCTGCGCTATTTCCTCGCCGAGCGGAGCTCCGTGTTTCCGGACGGGGGATACATCCCGTTCACGAGTAACCCTGCGCAGTGGTTCTACCACCTGATCCTGCCGTGGTTCACACTCGCCGTCCTGTTCATCGGCTTCTACGGTCGGGTGCTGCGCTCGAACATCCTCGACACCATCAACGAGGACTACGTGCGCACGGCACGCGCGAAGGGACTCTCGCCCCAGCGCGTGCTGATCAAGCATGTGCTGCGGAACTCGCTGATCTCGGTCGTGACGCTGTTCGGCCTTGACTTCGCGGCCGTGATCGGCGGCGGCGCGATCCTCACGGAGACCGTCTTCGACCTGCACGGTGTCGGCTGGTACTCGGCGATCTCGATCGGCAACCTCGATCTTCCCCCGCTGATGGGCGTCACGCTCTTCGGCGCGTTCTTCATCGTCTTCTTCAGCGCCGTGGTGGATGCGCTCTACGCGTTGCTCGACCCCAGGATCCGAGCCGCCTGATGGCCGAGCAGCTGCTCCAGGTCAAGGGCCTGAAGGTCCAGTTCGCGACCCAGGACGGGATCGTCAAGGCTGTGGACGGCGTCGATTTCGAGCTCGGGTCGGGCCAGGTGCTCGGAATCGTCGGCGAGTCCGGCTCGGGCAAGAGCGTGACGGCGATGACGCTGCTCGGGCTCACGCGGGACAAGAACACCCGCTTCGAAGGCGAAGTGCTCTACAAGGGACAAAACCTGCTCGCGATGCCCGAGGCCAAGCTTCGGGCGTTCCGCGGCAGCGAGCTGGCGATGATCTTCCAGGATCCGATGACCTCGCTGAATCCGGTCTATCGCATCGGCGCGCAGATCGTCGAGGGAATCGAGACGCACGAGGACATCAGCAGGCGCGACGCGCAGCGGCGTGCGGTCGAGCTCCTGCGCCAGGTCGGGATCCCGAATCCGGACAGCCGCGTCGACGACTACCCGCATCAGTTCTCCGGCGGAATGCGCCAGCGCGCGATGATCGCGATGGCGCTGTCGAACAATCCGGACGTGCTGATCGCGGACGAGCCTACGACCGCGCTCGACGTCACGATCCAGGCCCAGATCATCGAGCTGATCGACAAGCTGAAGGACGACTTCCACTCGGCGGTGATCCTGATCACGCACGACCTCGGCGTCGTCGCGGACATCGCCGACGAGATCCTCGTCATGTACGCCGGTCGCGTCGTCGAGCGCGGCACGAAGCGCGACATCTTCTACGACCCGCAGCATCCCTACACGTGGGGGTTGCTCGGGTCGATCCCGCGGCTCGACCGGCCGAAGCAGGAGCGGCTGCACTCCATCGAAGGGATGCCTCCGTCGCTGATCAATGCGCCTGAGGGCTG
>WNEY01001900.1_pt1 | contig 15036 bp, 13 predicted proteins | sample 5400531 | NCBI WGS metagenome assembly WNEY01 (sample SAMN13153338, study PRJNA577476) | soil metagenome | isolation source: 200 cm saprolite under Douglas fir tree site 1 | place: USA:California | collected 2015-04-18
GGGTGACCTGCGGCACGTGCCGCATGTTCGATGGCCTCGCGTGGTGCCGGCACTGGAATTTCCACACGACAGCGGAATCTCCGCCCTGCAAGTTCTACAAGCAGAAATAATGAAGGCGCCGCGTAAATCGCGGCGCCTTCAACTTGCACAGGGACCCTTAAGCCGCTTCGAATTCGTCTTCGATCACCGGCTCGGTGTCGGTGATTGGTCGCTGTTCTCCGACCCGGCTCGGTGACCGGAGCACCACCACCACCATCACCAGTGCCGTCGCCACGCAAGCGGCCGCGATCGCAAAGCCCAGCTGGTAGCCGCCGGTCAACGCGCTCACCACAGACGCCCCTTGAGCCGCCAGCGACCGGCTGTGGTCGGCAGAGATCGTGCCCAGCGCAGCCAGGCCGAGCGCAGCGCCAACCTGCATGGTGACGTTGGCCACGCCCGACGCAACGCCCGCGTCGGCCATGGGGACCTCGGCCATCATGATCGTCATCAGTGGCATGAACGACATGCCGGCGCCTATCCCGAACAGCAGATACCCGCCGAAGATGCCAGGAAAGTACGCGGCGTGCGCATCCGCCGTCGCCATCAAGGCCAGTGCGAATGTGATGGTCGCGAGGCCCGGAATGAGCAATGCCCGCGGACCGAATGTGCGCATCAACCTGGCCGTGATCCCAGTCGAAAGCACGCCAAGCGCGACGGTTGACGGCAAGAACGCGAGGCCGGTGCCGAGCGCGGTGTAACCCTTGACGTGCTGCAGGTAGAGCGCGCCCAGGAAGAACGTCGTGAACATTCCCGTGGCGAGCATCGCGCGCACGGCGCTCGCGCCCGTGAGGCTCCGCACCCGGAGGATGCGCAGCGGCAGGATGGGGTTGGCGAGGCGTGCTTCGAGCCAGAAAAAGACAACCAGAAGGAAGGCGGCCGCGGAGGCAAATCCGACCGTGTGGTCAGACGTCCAGCCGAAGCTGGACGCGGTGACGATCGCGTACACGCCGAGCACCATCGCCGCGGTGACCAGGATCGAGCCGATGACGTCGACGCCCCGACCGATGCCTATGCCTTCTGTTTCGTCGATCAGCCGGACGCCGGCAACGAACGTCGCCAGGCCGATGGGAAGGTTGATGAAGAAGATCCAGTGCCAGTTGATCGATTCCGTCAGCAGCCCGCCCGCGAGCAGGCCGATGGAGCCGCCGCCGGCGATGACGAAGGTGAAGATGCTCATCGCCTGCGCCCGCTCGACCGGCTTGGGGAAGCCGGTGACGATGAGGGCCAGGATGACCCCGGCCGAGAGCGCCCCACCTGCGCCCTGCAGGAAGCGGGCCACGACGAGCTCGGTCGGGTCTTGGGCAAACCCGCTCAGAACCGATGCCGCCGTGAAGACCACCACCCCGGCGAGGAAGACCCTCTTGCGGCCGATCAGGTCGCCCGCGCGTCCGGCCAGGAGCAGCAGGCTCCCGTAGGTGATCAGGTATGCGTTCACGACCCAGGTGAGGTCGGCCTGGCTGAAGTGCAGGTCGCGCTGGATCGAGGGCAGCGCGACGTTCACGATCGTCGAGTCCAGGACGATCATCAGCTGCCCGAAACAAACCACGATGAGTGCGAGCCAGCGCCGCCGATCGGGTCGCAGTGCCGAAGAATGTACTTTCATGATGCCTCCACAGACGAACCAACTGCCGTGACGATCACTATAACAGGATCATTATGATACTTATTGCATGGATTATCTGAAGAATGGGAATGATTCTCATCTAGTGGTAGGATCAGAAGTGGTCAAGATGGAGAGCAGTTCGAAAGCAGGGCTGGTCGCGCTGATCACGCAGATTTCCAAGGCGCTGCACCGGCGCACCTCGGAGGAGCTGCTGGGCATGCGCCTCAAGCAGTTCATGCTCCTGGGCTACGTCCGGGACCATGGCAACGGCGGGGTCTCCCAGCAGGAGCTGGAAACAGCCCTGCTGATCGACGCCAACAGCGTGGTGCTGCTGCTCAACGAGCTGGAGGCAGCTGGACTATCGGTGCGGCGCCGCGACCCGCACGACCGCCGGCGTCACCTGGTGGAGCTCACCCCGGCCGGTCGCGTGGCCGTCGAACGTGCGGAGAAGGCGCGTGAATCCCTCGAGGACGCAATCCTGGCCGACTTCACCCCCGAAGAGCGGGTGGCGCTGACGAAGGTTCTACGCCGGGTGCTCGACGCCCTGGCTCAAGCTATCCCGGAGCCCGCAAAACTCTAGGGGGCCCGCGTGGCTAGGGCGATCGGGCTTTGCCCGATCGCAACTTTGTTATATCGAACTCCCAGTCGTGGCGGGGAGACAGCTTCTAGAACAATCCCATCGGTACCGGAATGGGCGCAGCGCCCTCATAAATCTCTAGTTCAGGCGCTCCACGATCATGGCCATGCCCTGGCCGCCGCCGACGCACATCGTCTCCAGCCCGTAAGTCTTGTCCTTCTCCCGCAGGCCGTTCAGAAGCGTGCAGAGAATGCGGGCGCCAGTCATGCCGAACGGGTGGCCGAGCGCGATCGCCCCGCCGTGGGGGTTGAGCTTGTCGCTGAAAGGGTCGACTCCGATCCCCCGCGCCGAGGGGATCACCTGCGCCGCGAAGGCTTCGTTGATCTCGACGATGTCGATGTCGTCGATGGTCATCTTCGCTCGCTTGAGCGCCTGCTTCGAGGCCTCGATCGGGCCCAGGCCCATGAACTCGGGCTCAAGCGCGGTCAACCCGGTCGAGACCACGCGCGCCAGCGGCTGGATGCCCAGCTCCTTGGCTCGGCGCTCGGACATGACCACCACCGCAGCGGCGCCGTCGTTGAGCGGGCAGGAATTGCCGGCCGTGACCGTGCCGTCCTCGCGGAAGGCAGGCTTGAGGGTCGCCAGCACCTCCATGGTCGTGCCCGGCCGCGGGCCGTCGTCTTTGGTGAACACCTGGCCGTTGGGCAGCGGGACCGGGATGATCTCGCGGTCGAAGAAGCCGTCGTCGCGCGCCTTCACGGCGGCGTTCTGGCTCTTGACCGCGTAGCGGTCCTGCTCCTCACGGCTGATCTTCTCGCGGCGCGCCACGTTCTCGGCCGTCTGGCCCATGGCGATGTAGATGTCGGGATACTCCTCGGCGTTCCCTGGCACGAGCCTCGGGTTGTAGGTGTCGGGGGCATCGGGATAGCCGCTGCCATAGCGCGATACGCACTCGACGCCGACGGAGAGGAAGACGTCGCCTTCGCCGGCCTCGATGGCGTGCGCCGCCATCCTGGTGGTCATCAACGACGAAGAGCAGTAGCGGTTGACTGTGACGCCGGGAACGTCGAGCCGGCTCAGGATCGAAACGACCCTGCCGATGTTGTGGCCCTGCTCGCCGCCTGGCAGCCCGCAGCCGCAGATGAGGTCTTCGATCTCTGAGCGCTCGAGCTGCGGCAGCTGGTCGAGCACCTTGGTGACCACGTAAGCCGCGAGATCGTCCGGCCTGACATCCACCAGCGAGCCCTTTCGAGCTCGTCCGATCGCAGAGCGGCCCAACGCGGCGATCACAGCTTGAGTCATGCCCGAATTATTACCCCTTCCGGCCGGCGGCTATTTCAGCGGCGACTTGCGCTCGCCCGAGACGACGAACACGACGAGGCCGGCAAGGAGGATGACGAGGACCCCGAGCACGATGGGCCCGTGCAGGTTCATCCATCCGGCGAGGACGAGCACCAGCGCGAAAGCCGGCAGCCAGAGCGCCCCGGCCAGCTCGCGCCTGCCGAGGGCCCGGTAGCGCCGCGCCTCCTGGATCAGCTCGCGCGGCAGCGGTTCGTCGTCGTCCAGAGGGGCAAAGATCGTCTCCATGCTCTTGCGCTCCAGGCTTCGCGGTCGATCGTCGCGCTGCACCAACTGACTCCTACCCAAGTCTGCCACTACGAACGGGTAAGTAGCGCCTCTCGGGTGAAAAGCCGGAGCGCGGCGTACCACGAGAGTGCCCCCGTCCCGACCAGGCTGATCGTGGTCACCGCGAGGTTCGGCCACTCGACCGCGTTGTGGACGATGGCATCGCGCAGCACGAGCACCGCGTTGAGGATCGGGATCAGGTAGTACGCCAGGTTCGGGTTGAAGTCCGGGATGAACAGGATGATCGACGCCGGGAAGATGGTGATGAAGTAGAGCGGGGTGACGTAAGCCTGGCCCTGGCGGAATGACTTCGCGAGTGTGCCCAGCGCAAGGGTGACGGAGCTGAAGCTGATTGCGATCAGCAGCGCGACCCAGATCATCACCGGTATGGCCACGGGGTTGAGGGTGATGTGATTCGACGCAGACCGTCCCGGCACGGAAACCTGGCTGAGCGCCACGAACATCGACACGATGGCGGCGACCGCCGCCACCAGGCTGATGCTGGTGACGGCCCCGATCTTCCCGAGCAGCAAGCGACTTCTCGGCGCCGGGGTCAGGAGCAGGCTCTCGAGCGTCTTTCGCTCCCTCTCGCCGGCCGTGCTGTCCAGGGCGGCCGAAAAACCGCCGGTGAGGATCATGGTGACCAGGATGTAAGGCAGGAAGAAGCTCAAGAACGCATTGGATGCAGCCTGGACAGGCGAGCTGAGCGGGTGCGCGACCAGGTGGAGCGGGGTCAGGATGCCGGGATCGATGCCGCGGCTTCGAAGCGCCGCGTCCGCCTGCGCCGCGTCGTACTGGCCGAGGATCGTCTCCAGGCGAGTGGAGGCGATCTGGGCGCCCTGCCGGCTGGGGTCGTAGTACTCGTCGATCTCGCCGCCCGGCCGGAAAGCCACGCCGACGTCCACCTGCTGCTTGGCGGCGACCGCCGGATCGGCCACCTGGACGAGCTTCAGGCTCGTCGCCTGGAACAGCACGTCGAGGCCGACCGGGATCTCACCCGTGTAGCCGATCGTGTACGTCTGAGTCGCGGTCCGTGAGGCGACCTGGGAGATCACGCTCAGCACGATGGGCGTCGCCAGCGCCGCGATCGCGATCGCGATCAAGGTGCGCCGGTCGCGGACGATCTCGATCAGCTCCTTCCTGTAGACGATCCAGGCCGCGCGCACTACTTCGCACCCACGAGCTCGAGGAACGCATCCTCCAGCTCGGGCCGGCTGCCTCGAACCTCAGCCGTCGGTCCGCTCGCGACCACCTGGCCTTCGTGAAGGATCGTGATGCGGTCGCACAGCCGCTCGGCGTCGTGCATGACGTGGGTCGAGAAGATGACGCATTTGCCACGAGCCTTCGACTCGACCATGAACTCACGCACCTCTTTCGAGGCGAGGACGTCGAGGTTGGACGTCGGCTCGTCGAACATGAGCACCTGCGGGTCGTGCACGATCGCCCGAGCGATCGCCACCTTCTGCTTCTGCCCCGAGGACAGGCTCTCGGCCCGCTGGTCGGCGAACGAGCCGATGTCCAGGCGCTCGATGACCGCGTCGACGCGGCCCTTCAGGTCCGTCTCACGCACCTCGCTCAGGCGTGCGAAATAGACGATGTTCTCGCGCGCCGACAGACGCGGATACACCCCGATGTCGGCGGTGACGACTCCGATGCGGCGGCGGACTTCTTCGGGTGCCTTTCGGGTATCGAATCCCGTTACCCGGACCTTGCCGCTGTCCGGTGACAGCAGCGTGCTGATGATCCGAAGCGTGGTCGTCTTGCCCGCACCGTTGGGGCCCAGCAATCCGAAGATCTCGCCGGCAAGGGCTGAGAACGAGATGCCTCGAAGCACCTTGTTCTTCCCGAGCGTCTTCTCGAGGCGCTCGACAGCCACCGCCGCATCGGTCACTTGGTCTTTTTGATCGCTCGGCTCTTAGGGGCGGTTGCTTTAGCAGCGGCCGGCTTGCGTTTGGCGGCCGGCTTTGGCGCCGGCGCGGGCTCGGGCTCGGGTTGCGCCGCGACAGGTTCCGGGACGGCGGCCTCGGGGGGCTCGGCGGTGGCGACTCCGATGGTGCTCGACAGCGTCCGGTGACACGTCTCGCAGGTCACGATGGTGCGCACCAGGGTGCCGAGCTGGTGTGCCTCGTGGCGCAGGTTGCGCGGGCGGCCGCAGAACGAGCAGAAGCCGAGCTCGGTCGTCACGACGACGTGCCCCGGGCGTTTGTTCATCGTCGTTACACGGTAGCTGATAAACTTCGGCGAACGGCGCGACGCGCCCGGGTTCCTTTAAGTCCGATCCAAGAGAGGTCGGGAAGGAGGATTTTTTATGGCGATCGGAAGTCGCCTGCGGCACGTGATCGAGAGCCAGCAGTTCTCGAGGCCTCTCCTCGAAGAGCTCCTTGCGAAAGCCGACGACATCAAGAGCGAGCCGCACAAGTTCTCTGGGCGGCTCAACGGACGGGTGATGGCCGCACTTTTCTACGAGCCATCGACGCGTACTCGCCTTTCCTTCGAGGCCGCGATGCTCCGGCTCGGCGGCGACACGATGGGCACGGACAACGCGCGCGAGTTTTCGTCCGCGGCCAAGGGCGAGACGCTCGAGGACACTATCCGGATCGTCAGCGGGTACGCAGACGTGATCGTCCTGCGTCACAACGAGGAAGGTGCGGCCAGGCGAGCTGCCGCGGTGAGCTCGGTCCCGGTCATCAACGCGGGCGATGGGCCCGGCCAGCATCCAACCCAGGCCCTGCTCGACCTCTACACCATCCGCGACGAGCTGGGCCACATCGACGGCATCCGCATCGCGATGGTCGGGGACCTCGCCAACGGGCGCACGGTCCGGTCGCTGACCTACCTGCTGAGCAAGTTCCGCGACATCCGCATCTGCTTCGTCGCGCCGCCGCAGGTCGCTATGAGGCAGGACATCAAGGACCACCTCGACGAGCACCATGTGCCCTGGGTCGAAACCGAGGATCTCGATGCGGTCCTGCCCCAGGTCGACGTCATCTATCAGACGCGCATCCAGAAGGAGAGGTTCAGCGACGAGGCCTCCTACCTCGCGCTCAAGGGCGTCTACCGAATCGACACCTCGACGCTCGCACGTATGAGAAAGGAGGCGATCGTGATGCACCCGCTGCCCAGGGTCGACGAGATCGCGCCCGAGGTCGATGCCGATCCTCGCGCGGCCTACTTCCGCCAGGCTCGGAACGGCCTGTACATCCGCATGGCGCTCCTGGACAAATTGCTCTCATGAGTGCGATACAGCAGGGACGGCTCAAGGCCACCGTGATGGACTCAGAGCAGATCCGGCGTTCGCTTTCGCGCATCGCGCACGAGATCCTCGAGCGCAACCGCGGCGCCGGCGACCTGGTGCTGGTCGGCGTGATGGCCAAGGGAGACCATCTCGCCCGCCGCCTCGCGGACAGCCTCATGGAGCTCGAGCGAGCACCGGTCGCGGTGGGCGCGCTCGACATCAGCAAGCACCGCGACGATCGTCACCTGCGCGTGCCGGCGCACAGCGGCCAGTCCGACGTGCCGGACATCGACGGCAAGGTGGTCGTCCTCGTCGACGACGTCATCCACCACGGCCGGACCGCGCGCGCGGCGATGGATGCGCTCATGGACTTCGGGCGGCCGCGGGCGATCCAGCTCGCGGTTCTCGTCGACCGAGGGCATCGCGAGCTGCCCATTCGTCCCGATTACATCGGCAAGAACGTCCCCACGTCAGACACCGAACGGGTCGAGGTCCTCGTCGCCGAGGAGGACGGCATCGACCAGGCGGTGATCGTTGCCATCTAGGAATCGCCACGCCGCACTTGTGCTCGAAGACGGCCGCGCCTTCGTGGGCGCGGCGCTCGGCTTCGACGGTCTTGGCGAGGGCGAGGTCGTCTTCAACACGGCCATGACCGGCTACCAGGAGGTGTTGACCGATCCCTCTTACGCCGGGCAGATGGTGTGCATGACCTACCCGCTGCAGGGCAACTACGGAATCCGCGATGCCGATGCGGAATCGGCGCGACCCTGGGCTCGCGCGCTGGTGGTGCGCTGGGCATGCCCGCAGCCGAGCCACCACTCGAGCGAAGCTTCGCTGGACGAATACCTACGGCGCTGGCGCGTGCCCGCGATAGCCGACATCGACACGCGCGCCCTCACCCGGCACATCCGCAAGCACGGCGCCCTCCGCGCGGTGCTGACGCACGAGGAGTCGGTGCCGGATGGGCAGCGGCTCGACACGCTCGCCGATGCGGCGCGTCGGGTGACCCCGCTGTCGGAGCAGGACCTGGTCGCGGAAACATCGCGGACCGCGAACGAGGAATGGCTCGACCCCCTCCCGCGGGAGCTCCGCCCTTCGCACGCCGCGGATGGGAGAGGCCTGGCGATCGCGGTCGTCGACTACGGCGTGAAGCTGAACATCCTGCGCTCACTGCGCGAGCGCGGATGTCGCGTGGTCGTGCTTCCGCACACAGCCTCCTGGTCCGATGTGACCGCCGCCGAGGTGGACGGGCTGGTGCTGTCGAACGGGCCCGGCGACCCGGCGGTCCTGGCGGGGCCGGTTGAGCTCGCGCGCCAGGCGCTCGGGCGCATTCCTCTGTTCGGGATCTGCCTCGGTCACCAGGTCATGGGCCGCGCCGCGGGCGCCACCACCTCGCGCCTGCCCTACGGCCATCACGGCGCCAACCATCCGGTCAAGGACCTGGAAACCGGCCGGGTGCACATCACGAGCCAGAACCACGAGTTCCAGGTCGACGGAGCATCGCTCCCGCCGGGCGACTTCTTCGTCTCGCAGCGCAACCTGAACGACGGCTCGGTCGAAGGCCTCGGCCACCGCACGCTGCCCGCGTTCAGCGTCCAGTACCACCCCGAGGGCTGCCCGGGGCCGCAGGACAACCAGCACCTCTACGACCGGTTCCTGGAAATGGTGCGCGAGCGCCGCCCGGCCTCCTCCCGCGACTGCGTCGCGGGGGCCCCAGCGGTTGGCGCGGTGCAACCGGAGCGGCCGAAGAAGGTGCTCATCCTCGGCTCGGGACCGATCGTGATCGGCCAGGCCGCGGAGTTCGACTACGCCGGCACGCAGGCGTGCAAGGCGCTTCGCGAGGAAGGCATCACGACCGTGCTCGTCAACTCCAACCCGGCGACGATCATGACCGACGAGGAGATCGCGGACCGCGTCTATCTCGAGCCCCTGACCGTCGAAGCCGTGGAGCGCGTGATCGCGCGCGAAAAACCGGATGCGCTGTTGCCGACGCTCGGGGGGCAGACCGGCCTCAACCTCGCGACCGAGCTCGCCAACGCCGGCGTGCTCGACCGCCACCACGTGCGCCTTCTCGGCGCCGGCATCGAGACCATCCGCAAGGCCGAGGATCGCCAGGCATTCAAGGAGATGCTCGAGAACATCGGAGAACCGGTTCCGCTGTCTCGTGTTTGCGGGTCGATCGACGAGGTGAACGCGTTCGTCGCCGATATCGGCCTGCCGGTGGTCATCAGGCCTGCTTACACCCTGGGCGGAACAGGTGGCGGTTTCGTGACCAACGAGGCGGACTTGAAGACCATCGCGCAGCGCGGACTCGCTGCTTCGCCCATTCACCAGGTGCTCATCGAGCGCTCTTTGTGGGGCTGGAAGGAGATCGAGTACGAGGTCATGCGCGATGCCGCCGACACGTGCATCACCGTCTGCAACATGGAGAACCTCGACCCGATGGGCGTCCACACCGGCGACTCGATCGTCGTCGCCCCGGCGCAAACGCTTTCCGATCGAGACCACCAGATGCTGCGCTCCTCGGCGATCCGCATCATCCGTGCGCTCGGGATCGAGGGCGGATGCAACGTGCAGTTCGCGCTGGATCCAGGCAGCTCGACGTACTACGTGATCGAGGTCAATCCGCGCGTGAGCCGATCATCGGCGCTCGCTTCGAAGGCGACCGGATACCCGATCGCGCGCGTGGCGGCCAAGGTTGCGGTCGGCAGGCGGCTCGAAGAGATTCGCAACGAGATCACAGGGCGCACGTTCGCCGCCTTCGAGCCGGCGCTCGACTACTGCGTGGTCAAGATTCCGCGCTGGCCGTACGACAAGTTCCCAGCAGGTGACCGGAGGCTCGGTACGCAGATGGCGTCCACCGGCGAGGTGATGGCGATCGAGCGCACCTTCGAGGCCGCGCTGATGAAGGCGATCCGATCGCTCGAGCAGCAGCCGCCGGCCGCCGCGGACCTCGAGCGGCCGCAGCTCATCGATGAGCCCAACGACCGCCGTCTCTTCGCTCTGCTCCATGCACTGCGGAACGGAGCCGAGCCTGCCCAGCTCGCGAGGCGCAGCGGCATCGATCGCTGGTTCATCGACCGGCTGGCCACGATCACTCGACTGGAGAAGGACGGTGACGTCCGGGAACTTCGCCGAGCGGGCTTCTCCGACACCATGATCGCCGGGCTGCGAGGCGAGACCGTCGAGAAGGCGGCGCCGACCTACAAGCTCGTCGACACGTGCGCGGCCGAGTTTGAGGCCGCGACCCCCTACTACTACTCCTGCTGGGAGGACGAGACGGAAAGCGAACCGGTGGATGCCCGATCGGCGCTGGTCGTCGGCTCGGGCCCGATTCGAATCGGCCAGGGCATCGAGTTCGACTACTGCTCGGTGCACGCCGCGTGGTCGCTGCGGGAAGCCGGCGTCCGCGCGGTGCTCGTCAACTCGAACCCCGAGACGGTGTCCACCGATTTCGACACCTCGGACCGGCTGTACTTCGAACCGCTCGACGTCGATGGTGCGGCGCAGGTGGCCGAAGCCGAGCACGTCGCCGGCGTGCTGGTCCAGTTCGGGGGCCAGACCGCCATCAACCTGGCCGAGCCGCTCGAGCAGCGCGGTGTGCGGGTGATGGGCTCCGCGGTCGAAGCCATCGACCTGGCCGAAGACAGGCGCGCGTTCGCGGCTGCGCTGGATGCGATCGGGATTCCGCAGCCCGTCGGCGGCACCACCACCACGGTCGAGGAAGCGGTCCTCATCGCGGAGCGCGCGGGCTATCCGGTGCTGGTGCGGCCATCTTATGTGCTCGGAGGCCGCGCGATGGAGATCGTGCACGACCGTCGCGAGCTGCATCGCTACATGGTGTGGGCGATCAGCGCGATGCCGCGCGGCACGGTCCTCGTCGACAAATATCTCCAGGGCGACGAGGTCGAGGTGGATGCGGTCGCGGATGGTGACACGGTGGTCATTCCCGGCGTCATGAAGCACGTCGAGCGTGCGGGCGTGCACTCGGGCGACTCATACGCGATCTATCCGGCGCCCGGTCTCGAAAAGTCAGATCTCGACGACATCGTCGATTACACCGTGCGCATCTCCCGCCACCTCCGCCTGCGCGGCCTGGTCAATGTGCAGTACGTCGTCCATCGAGGCAAGGTGCACGTGCTCGAGGTGAACCCACGGGCGTCCAGAACCGTGCCTTTCCTCTCCAAGGTCACCGGCGTGCCGATGGTCGAGATGGCGACGAGGGTGATGCTCGGTGAGAAGCTGTCGGACCTCGGCTGGAGCACAGGCCTGGTGCCGGTGCGCGACCTGGTCGCCGTCAAAGCCCCGGTGTTTTCGATGAACAAGCTGCCGGCCGTCGACTCGTATCTCGGGCCGGAGATGAAGTCGACAGGCGAGGCGATTGGAATCGACCGCACGCTCGTGGCCGCGATGCGCAAGGCCTTTGCCGCCTCCGGCGTCCATATCCGGGCCGGCGGAGCTGCGCTGTTCACGATCGCCGACGCTGACAAGCCCGAGATCTTTCCGATCGTCTCGCGTCTGGTGCAGATGGGCTGCACCCTGGTGGCCACCGAGGGCACCGCACGGGCGCTCCGCGCGGCCGGCTTCTCGCCGCGCGTCGTGGCCAAGATCGGCGAGGAGGGCCCGACGGTGCTCGATGTGATCACGAACGGCGAGGTCGACCTGGTCGTCAACACGATGTCGAACATCTACACCGACGCCGCTGAGGCCGGCGGGCCGGTGTTCAAAGACGGCTTCGAGATCCGGCGCGCCGCTGTCGAGCGGCGCATCCCATGCCTCACCTCGCTCGACACCGCGGCAGCGCTGGTCGAATCAGCGGCGACGGCACCGGACGAGATGGAGGTCCGCACCGTCGAGGAGTGGAGGGCCGGTGTTCCTGCTTGATTCGCGCCTGATCGCGCGCCGCGAGGTTGCGCGCGGCATGTTCGTGCTGACGGTGCATGCGCCGGAGATCGCACAGTCGGTTCGCGCCGGCCAGTTCGTCAACCTGGGCTGGGCGGGAGGGCCGTTGCTTCGGCGGCCGTTCTCGGTCTACAGGACGGCGGGCGACCAGATCGAGGTGATCCTCAAGGCTGTCGGCGCCGGCACCGCGCAGCTGGTGGACATGAAGGAAGGCGAATCGATCAGCTGCCTTGGACCTCTTGGACATGGTTTCGACCTGTCGCCTGGGCCGCGTTCCGTGGCGCTCGTCAGCGGGGGTCTGGGCGTCGCGCCCATGCCGCTGGCTGCTCGCGAGGCGCGCGCGGCGGGCATGCAGGTGACCTGGGTGCATGGCGCCCGCAGCGCCGACGACCTGTGCTCCGAAGCCGAGGGCGACGAGGTGATCTGGGCTACGGACGACGGGACGCGCGGGTTCGCGGGCACCGCGGTCGCGGCTGTGCCGGGGGTGGACCTGGTGCTGGCGTGCGGCCCCAATCGGATGCTGGCCGGCGTGGCATCGCGGTGGCCGGATGCCCAGGTCGCGGTCGAGACGTACATGGGCTGCGGCACGGGCGTCTGCCTGGGCTGCGCTGTGCCGCTCGCGCGCGGCGGATACGACCGCGCCTGCAAAGAGGGACCCGTCTACCGCGCGGCGGACATCGAGTGGTCGATGCTGCCCACGCATCTCGCATACGCGACAGCCTCATGACTCTCGAGATGTCAGTCGAGGTCGGTGGACTGAGGCTGCGTGGTCCGGTGCTTGCGGCCTCGGGAACGTTTGGCTACGGCACCGAGGTGCCGCTGCTCGAGCGGCGCGCGATTGGCGGGATGGTTTCCAAGGGCATCTTCCTTCGCCCCCGAGCCGGCACGCCCCCACCGCGAATCGTCGAGACGCCGTCCGGAATGCTCAATGCGATCGGCCTGCAGGGCCCCGGCGTCGATGGCCTCATCCGTGATTACACGCCGCAGTGGGCGCAGTGGGACTTTCCCGTTCTCGTGAACATCAACGGAGAGAGCGCCACCGAGTATGGCGAGCTGGCAGCGAGGCTCGACGGCGTACCCGGTGTGGCGGGGTTCGAGATCAACATCTCCTGTCCGAACGTCGAGCAAGGCGGGCTCTATTTCGGAAACGACCCGCGAGCCGCGGCCGCGGTGACCGACGCGGTGCGAAAGCGAACGGACCTTCCTGTGTGGGTGAAGCTCACTCCGATGGTGACGGACATCGGCGTCATCGCGCGCGCTTGCGAGGCAGCCGGCGCGGATGCTCTATGCGCCATCAACACGTTCGTGGGGATGTCGATCGACCTCAACGCGAGGCAGCCGAGGCTGAGCTTTCGTACCGGCGGCTTGTCAGGACCTGCCATCCGCCCTCTGGCCGTGCACCTTGCCCACCAGGCGGCCCGCGCGGTGAACATCCCGGTGATCGGGATCGGCGGCATCACGCGCGCCCAAGACGCGCTCGAGTTCCTGGTCGCCGGGTGCGCGGCAGTGCAGGTCGGGACGGCGACCTTCGTCAATCCGCGCGCCATCGCCGAGGTCCACGACGGCATCGCCGCTTACCTCGCCGAGTATGGCTTCGCATCGCTGGCCGAGCTACCACGCTATCTTCCACGCGACTAGATGTCCACCGAGGTTCCTCCGTCGCGGCCGCAGTCGGAAGCACTCCAGATCCTCGCCACCGAACACTGGTCGCTGCTCGCGACTCGTGCACTGACCTACACCGAATCGCTCGGCCGCGTGAGCATGTTCCTCGGCGTTTTGTCGGGAGCGGTCATCGCGCTCGCCCTGATTGCGCAAGCGGATCACTTCGGGTCCACCTTCATCGCCATCGCGATCTTCATGCTCGGGATCGTTTTCTTCGTCGGCGTCGCCACGGTCCGGCGCCTGTTGATGCTCAACTTCGACGACTACAGGTGGGTGGTCGGGATGAATCGCCTCCGACACGCATACCTGGAATTGCACCCAGAGCTGGCGCCGAACTTCATCACGAGCCAGTACGACGACCTTCCTGGAGCGCTGCAGACCCTCGGGCTCGAACCGGCCAGCGCACCAACCCTGGGCACGGTGTTTCACGGCGCGGTAACCCTCCCCGGCATGGTGTCCGTGATCGTGTCTTCCGTGGGCGCTGCCATGGCAGGCCTGGCCGCCGTGGGATTTGGCGCTCCGACATTTGTAGTTGTGCTGGTCGGAGCACTGGCGTTTGTAGCCTCTGTGACGCTGATGTTCCGGACCAGCCAGCGCTCGTTCCGAGGTTACGGTCCGAGCTCCGAGCCTCGATTCCCGACGCCAAAGTAGGCTCGAACCCGAGAGCAACCTCTCAGAATCGGTATCGATGCTCGAGGTTGATCGGCTCGCCAAGCGATACGGCGAGGTGCTGGCGCTCCGTGACCTTACGGTGCGAGTCGCCGAAGGCAGCTGCCTGGTCCTGCTCGGCCGCAACGGCGCCGGCAAGACAACCGCCCTGCGCTGCATGGCCGGCGTGCTTGTGCCGACGTCGGGCTCGGTGAAGGTCGACGGCACCGACGCGTCGAACGACCCTGCCGCGGTGCGCTCAAAGGTCGGCTTGATGCCGGAGGTCCCGGGTCTCTACGAGCGCATGTCGGCTCGTACTTACCTGGACTACTTCGGCGCCATCTACGACCTCGAGCCGGCCTTGCGGCGGAGCCGGATCGAAGAGCTGCTCGGAAAGTTCGACCTGCTCGATGCCGCGGATCGATGGCTGGGCACGTACTCCAAAGGCATGCGCCAGAAAGTGGCGTTGATCCGCGCCACTCTGCACCGCCCGCGGCTCGTGCTGGCCGACGAGCCGACGTCCGCGCTCGATCCGGACAGCGCGCAGCGTGCGTGGGAGTACCTGAAGGGCCTGCAGAAGCACGGTTGCGCGCTCGTCATCTGCACGCACAGCATGGAAGAGGCGGAGGTCCTCGGCGAACAGATCGGGATCATGTCCTCGGGTCGCGCGCTGGCTCTGGGCGACATGGCCGAGCTCCGGCGGCGTTCCGGTCTCAAGACGCGCCGAGAGCTTCGCGAGCTGCC
>WNEY01001901.1_pt1 | contig 15036 bp, 12 predicted proteins | sample 5400531 | NCBI WGS metagenome assembly WNEY01 (sample SAMN13153338, study PRJNA577476) | soil metagenome | isolation source: 200 cm saprolite under Douglas fir tree site 1 | place: USA:California | collected 2015-04-18
GCGCACGGCGATGTGATAAGCGAGCAACTGGAGAGGAATGATTTCCAGCAAAGGCACTAGCAACTCCGGCGCGGGTGGAAGTTCGATGATGTGATCGGAGGCTTCGCGCGCGAGATGATCACCCGCTGTGACGATAGAGATGACAATGCCGTCACGGGCTTTGACTTCCTTGATGTTCGAGACACTTTTTTCGTAGCGGGTCATGGCTTCAGGGTCGGAATCGTCGCGCGTCGCCAAGACCACAACGGGCAGATTTTCGTCGATCAGCGCGTTGGGGCCGTGCTTCATTTCGCCGGCCGGGTAACCCTCCGCATGAATGTAGGAAATTTCCTTGAGCTTCAGCGCGCCTTCGAGAGCGATGGGATAGTGGATGCCGCGACCCAGATAAAGAAAATCGGTGTAGCGAAAGAATTGGCGCGCCAGGTTCTCGTAGAATCCGGATTCATCCGCTTGTAGAACGGTTTCGATTTTGTGGGGAATGCGAGTGAATTCCTGCATCAGGGTGCGGGCGGCGTCCTCGGTCAGTTTGCCGCGAACCTGGCCGAGATAGGAAGCAAGCAGAAGCAGCGCGGTCAACTGCGAAGTGAATGCCTTTGTGGACGCAACGCCGATTTCCGGCCCAGCGTGCGTCGGAATCGTGCCATTGGCTTCGCGGGTGATCATGGAGCCGATCACATTGCAGATAGCCAGCGAGGGCGAGCCCTTGAGTTTTGCCTCTCGCTGAGCTGCCAGCGTGTCCGCGGTTTCGCCAGATTGGCTGATGCACACGGTCAGAGTTTTCGAGTCCAGGATCGGGTCGCGATAACGGAATTCGCTTCCGTAATCGACTTCGACTTGCAGGCGAGCGAGGCGCTCAATCATAAATTTTGCGGCCAGCCCGGCGTGCCAGCTCGTGCCGCAGGCGACGATGCGCACTTGCTGAAACTCGCGGAACTGTTTTTCCGTAATCGCCATCTCGTCCAGGAAGACTTTTCCAGTGTCCTGCGAGATGCGACCGAGCAGGGTATCTCGCACGGCGCGCGGCTGCTCAAAAATCTCCTTCTGCATGAAGTGCTTGTAGCCACCCTTTTCCGCCATGATGGGATCCCACGCAACGTGGTGCGCGGGGCGTTCGACAGGGCGGCCGTCGTGATCCATTACGCGCACACCTTTGGCAGTGAGAACGGCAATATCTCCATCCGCCAGGAAAAACATTTCGCGAGTGTGCTGGAGCAAGGCCGGGATGTCGCTGGCGACGAAATACTCTCCATCGCCAAGGCCAATCACGGACGGCGGACCAAGGCGCGCGGCAACAATCTTCTGAGGATCTTTTGCCGAGAGGAAAACCAGGGCGTAAATGCCGCGTAATTCCTTAAGCGAGCGACGCACGGCTTCCTCAAGAGGCGCACCGTCTTGGGAGTTTTTTTCCACCAGGTGGGCCACAATCTCGGTGTCGGTTTCGGTGGCGAACTTGTGGCCTTCCTTCTGCAGTTTTTCCTTCAGCTCCAGGTAATTCTCGATAATCCCGTTGTGCACAACGACGATCTGGCCGGTGCAATCACGATGTGGGTGGGCATTCTCTTCCGTAGGGCGGCCGTGGGTGGCCCAGCGCGTGTGTCCGATGCCGTAAGTGCCTTCAAGAGGGGACTTGGCGATGACCTCTTCAAGATTGCGAAGCTTGCCTGGGGCGCGGCGGATTTCCAGTTTGCCGGACTGTGACACCACCGCGATGCCCGCGGAATCATAGCCGCGGTACTCGAGCTTGCGCAGGCCCTCGATGATGACAGGGACAACTTTTTTGGGCCCGATGTAGCCGACTATTCCGCACATACGCGGCGTCTCCTCAGACAGTTTTTAGCGACGTAGTATGCCACCGGTTTTTGAGAACTCAGTCTACGATCTCAAAGCGGTATTCTTCGATGACCGTGTTGGTGAGCACTTCCTTGGAAATGTGCTCGAGTTGTTTCTGCGCTTCGTCGCGGCTCCAGCCATCGAGATTCAGGACGAAGAATTTGCCCTGGCGGACGTCACGCACGGCGGAGTAGCCGAGCCCCGCGAGGGCGTGCTGGATCGTTTGTCCCTGGGGATCGAGCACCGTACGTTTTGGCATAACCCAGACGTGTGCTTTCATGCCGTCAGTATAGCATCGCCCCGGACGGCTTCATGCGCGACGAATCTCGCCGGTTGGGAGGGAAGGCGTGTTCGAAGCCCATCTCGACGATGCGGGCCAATTCCTCTTCCTGTAGTCCCATGCGCGAGGCGTTTTCATATTCGTCGTGAAGCGTGGTGTGAAACATGGCCGGATCATCGGTGGAGAGAACGATGGGTATGCCGTGGCGGAAGAGTTTGGGGAGCGGATGATCTTCGATTGTTGCATCCTCACGGCGAAGCTGCCGGGCAAGAGCTCCGGTTTTTATGTTGCTTGCCGGGCAAATCTCGAGCGGAATTTTTCGCTCCGCGAGCAAATCCATAAGTTGCGGATCGTTGACGGCGGCGATTCCGTGGCCAATGCGCTCTGCACCCAGCAATTCGATGGCTTCGCGAATTTTCTCCGGACCTCCGAGTTCGCCGGCGTGCATCAACCGGTGCAGACCGAGTTGCGCGGCGCGGTCGTAGATATGACGGAATTCTCCGGTGGGAAAGGTGAGTTCGTCGCCGCCGATGCCGAAGGCGACGATAGCTTTCGAATTACATTGCTTTGCAGATTCGACAACTTCCATCGCCGCGTCCACGCCGAATTGGCGCGCGGCATCGAACACCCAGCGGAATCGGAGACCGCGGCTTTCGAATGGTTCAGTAGCGCAAAGGACAGCCTCGAAATTTGCTTCGGGCTTCTGTTTTCTAAGGAGCATGACACCGATAGAGAGGGTCACTTCCGTGTAGACAACGTGTTGCGTGAGCAAATGCTCTGCGAGGTCGCTGGCAATGAGCGCATAATCCTGAGGGTCGCGCAAGAACGAAGTGACCCATTTGAAGGCCCCGATGAATTCGGTGAAATTGCGATAGGCGTAGCGTCGGCGGACTTCTTCCTCGGTCGTGACGACGCCGTGGCGGGCGGTAAGTGCGCAGACAGTCGCCGGCTGAATGGAGCCTTCGAGATGAAGGTGCAGCTCGGCCTTTGGCAGGGAAGCAATCCGTTCAGAGAGCAAGGGCGGCGCCATCCACGAAAGATCAGTGCGGCAACTGCGGGCTGCCAGCGTTTTTCCACGCCGTGAGCCAGAAAGAACCGACGTCCGTTGCCGCATCCGAGAGCTGGCGAATCAAAATTGCCGCGGCTTGATTGTAAAAGCGGTCGTAGTACTCGTCATTGAAGGAATTCTCGCCACGGCGAGCGTTGCGGTCGGCGAGAAGAATAGTCTCGAGCCAGCTATGAGAGCTGAGACAAGCTTCGAAAGCGCGATCGGTGGGATCGTTTATGAAAATCGCGTCGTTCGGGCGCATAGGAAAAAAAGACGAAAAGCGATCGATCAGGGTCGTGCCGAAGCGCTCGTTGACACCCGGTTGCGCGCTCAGGCGTCCATCGAAATTATCCGTGGTATTGAAGGGATCGTGCGCTTCCGCCACGTAGTTTGCCAGGATGGCCGCGTCCAGTTTTGCTTCCTCCCACTTTCCGGCCTTCATCGCTTCGGTCAATTTTTCACTGTAAACGCCAATCTGCCAGGGAAGAAGGCCATTGGCATCCAGTTTCACCCTTCCGAATTTGGTTACCGCGGCCTTATAGCTTCTTGGCAAAGCCTCAAACGGGAATCGTCCATATTTGTCGAGGAGGATGAAATGATTGTGGCGCTCCGTAGGAGTCTTGGCGATGACGTCGAGAGGATCGGTAACGTGCTGAGAGAGGATCGCGCGATTGGAGTCGAAAAATGAACGAATGTCCGCCGGAAGCGTTTCGACGGCTTTGCTTACGACCAGCCGATGCGCGCTCCGTCCCCACGCGAAAGAATGCTCGGGGAACAACGAACAGAGCAAGGCGCACAATACGAAGGCGCTCCTCCGTTGCCTCACTGACTCCATGAAACCACGCCCCGTCACGCGATTCCTCTATGTCTGGTTGACCGCACGCAACGTGCTGCGCTTGCGACCATAGTTGTAGTAAATCACAAGTCCGATGGCCATCCATACAAAGAAGCGGATCCAATTCATGATGGGGAGGCCGGCCATCAGAAGGAGACAAGTAATGATTGTCAGAACCGGAGCAATGGGCCCGCCGGGCGCGCGAAAAGCTCGATGGCGATTCGGTTCACGGTAACGGAGGATCAGGACGCCTCCCGCGACGAGCCCGAAAGCGAACAGCGTGCCAATATTCGAAAGATCGGCCAGCGTTCCGATGTCCAGCAAGCCTGCGGGAATACCGACGACGAATCCGGCCATCCAGGTTGAAAAATCCGGCGTCTGAAAACGCGGATGCACGCGTCCGAAAATTCTGGGAAATAAGCCATCACGTGACATGGCAAACCACACGCGAGCCTGGCCGAGCTGGAAAACCAGTAGGGAAGAGATCATGCCCATCATTGCACCGATGAGAACGACCAGACGGACTCCGGTGAAATGAAGTTTTTTGAGCGTGTTGACGACGGGGGCGGCGTCGTCCAACAGGGTATCCCACTTGACCAGCCCGGTGAGCACCACCACAACGGCTACGTAGAGCAGCGTGCAGATGACGAGTGTGGCGATGATGCCAATCGGCAAGTCACGCTGCGGGCGTTTACATTCCTCGGCCGCAGTAGAGACGGAATCGAATCCGATATAGGTAAAGAAAACGATGGATCCGCCAGTCAGGATTCCCGGCCAGCCGTTTGGTGCGAAGGGATGATAATTCGCGGGATGTATGAGCTTGAACGCAAAAGTCACGAAGACCAGAATGGCGATGATTTTCATCAGCACCATGATGTTGTTGGTCCGCGCGGACTCCTTGATGCCACGAACCAGGATGACTGTCAGGAGCATCACGATAATGAACGCCGGCCAGTTGAAGCCGAAATGCCAACCGGGCCCGTAGAGCATGTTGCCTTCCAGGTCGGAAAGTCCGCTGGGGAGATAGGCGGGCGAAATCCAGCGGGGAATCGGATGGACTCCGAACCAATCCAACAAGTTGACCAGATGTTGAGAGAAGCCAACGCTGACGGCCATGTTGCTGACAGCGTATTCCAGGATCAAGTCCCATCCGATGATCCATGCGACGAGTTCTCCCATCGTCGCGTAAGTGTAGGTGTACGCGCTGCCGGCAATCGGAATCATGGCGGCAAGCTCGGCGTAGCACACCGATGCGAATCCGCAGGCGATGGCGACCAGGATGAAGGAGAGGGCAATCGCCGGGCCGGCGCCGGGGCGTCCAAATGAAGCCGAATGGTGAATCAGGTATTCGAGAAGTGGCGCGTTCAGAATGGAGGAGGCTTGAAACTTTTGTCCGGCGATTGCAGTGCCGATGATGGTAAAAATGCCGGAGCCGATGACCGCGCCGATACCAAGCGACGTCAGGCTCAGCCATCCCAGGGACTTTTTTAACCGGACTTCAGCATTTTCCGAATCCGAGATCAGTTGGTCGATTCCCTTGCAGCGGAAGAGATGTGATCCCACCCATGCGCTCCGATCGCATCCGGGCAAACCGGAAGCCTGAAATGATCCAGCACACTTTTGAGGAATGAACGCGCCTCAATGTACCCCGAGAAACCCCCTCGCGCAACGGGTCGGCGCAGTCAGCCGACGCAGCCGCGTTCTACAGCAGTATCCCACGTTACGCCTGCTCAAGCTGTGCGTAGCGTTCGATAAACTTTTTCGTGCCGCGGCCGGGGAAGCTCACGGAGAGGCGGCGGTCTTCGTCGTCTCCCTCCACCCCCACTATCGTTCCGACGCCGAAGCTCGGATGACGAACTTTGCGCCCAAGCATGGGGTTGGCATCGCCGCCGCGCTTTGCAGCGGGGCGCCTGAAAGAAGATTGAGTTGCCTGGCGGCGCGGAGTTGTCTGTACTTGCTTCGTTTCGCCGCGAACCCGGCGCAGGAATTCTTCCGGCGAATACGAATACTCCGGATCGGGCTCATAGCGCCGCTTCTCGCCAATTTCCGCCAGTGATCCGCGAACCGTCTCCACCAATTCACTGGGAATTTCCGCGAGAAAGCGCGAGGGCAGGGAAGCCCGCAGTTGCTGCTCATTGCCGAAGATGCGCCGGTACACGGACCGCGTCATTGTCAGCGATTGCCGCGCCCGAGTCATTCCAACGTAAACGAGTCGGCGCTCCTCTTCGATTCCTTTTTCTTCAGTTATGGAGCGGCTGTGCGGGCAGATGCCTTCTTCCATGCCAGTGAGAAAGACGTGATCGAATTCCAGGCCCTTGGTGCTATGCAAGGTGATCAAGGTGACGCCGGGCTTGCCTTCAAATTGATCCGCGTCGCTCACGAGAGCGGCGGCATCGAGGAAGTCGATGAAACTCTCACCAGCTTCCATGCTTTCGGCAACGGCGCGCGTCAGCTCTTCGAGATTCTCCATCCGCGCGACGTCCTCAGGTGTGCTGCGATCCTTGAGCATGTCCATGTAACCGGATTCCTCAAGCACGGCGTGCAGGAAATCCGCGGGTTCTTTAGCGGCAAGTGCGTCCTGCAATTTGCGGATAAGCTCCTGAAAGGCCCGCAAAGGAGTCACCGCGCGGCCTGCGGATGCACCGGAGACAAATTTCTCAATGGCCTCCCACAGCGGCGTCCCGTCAACACGCGCGGATTCGCGGAGCGCGTCAACGGTTGTCTTGCCGATGCCGCGCGGGGGAACGTTCAACACGCGAAGCAACGAAATGTCGTCTTCCGGGTGCATCGCCAGGCGGACGTAGGCGAGGGCATCCTTCACTTCGGCGCGATTATAGAAACTGAATCCGCCCACCAGTTTGTAGCGCAAGCCGCGGCGCCGAAAAACCTCTTCAAAGGCGCGCGACTGGGAATTCGTGCGGTATTCCACAGCGCAGGTCTGGTCCGAATCGTCATTGAGAATGCGCTCGAGCTCACCGGCGACGAATTCCGCTTCGGCCTGGGCATCCCGACCTTCAAAGTATTTTAGATTGCCGCCCGGACCTTTTTGTGCGCTCAGCGACTTGCCTAGCCGCTCCGGATTGTTGGCGACAACTGCGCTGGCAGCGTCGAGAATATTCTGCGTCGACCGGTAGTTGCGTTCGAGTTTGACGATTCGCGCAGCAGGGAAATCTCGAGAAAAACTCAAGAGGATCGAAACGTCGGCGCCGCGCCAGCGGTAAATGGACTGGTCTTCGTCTCCAACGACACACACATTTTGCTTCGGTCCGGTCAGCAGCCGCATCAGGTCGTACTGCACGCGATTCGTGTCTTGATATTCGTCCACATGAATGTATTGGAAGCGTGCCTGCCACTTCTCCCGCGTCCCCATGGATTCACGCAGCAAACGTGCCGAGCGGAGGAGCAGGTCATCGAAGTCCAGAGCCTTGCTCTCGTGCAAGAGCTTTTCGTAAGCCGCGAAAATATCTGCGGTGCGGCGTCCGTCTTGATCGAAGGCTTCGGCGCGCAATTGCTCCGCGCGCTGACCATGATTTTTCGCATAGCTGATCCGGCTGAGAACATTTCTTGGCGTTAAATTGTCGTCCTCGATCTGCAGCTTGGCCATCGCCAGTTTGACGGCGGCGATCTGGTCGTCATCGTCGTAAATGGCAAAATCGCGCGGCAGGCCGGCAGCGGCGGCTTCGCGCCGCAAAAGGCGCGCGCAGAGCGAATGAAAGGTGGAAAGCCAGGGTTGAGCGGGAGGGACGCCGGCGCGCAATAACAGGTCGGAGACGCGATTGCGCATTTCCTCCGCGGCTTTGTTGGTGAAGGTTACAGCGAGAATGGATTCGGCAGGCACGCCGTTGGCGATCAGGTTGGCCATTCGAAACGTAATAGCACGTGTTTTTCCCGTACCTGCCCCCGCGAGAATCAGCACGGGACCTTCCGTGGTTTCGACGGCCAGCCGCTGCTCCGGGTTCAATTCATCGAGAAGAGATAGCATTTGTCCGGGGTGGTTGAAAGTGTGCACACGTCATGGTAGCCGACAGCGCGGAAGCGCGCAAACCTGGGGAGTCTGCTTTCTGTCAAGAGCGGCTCAGCGTTCTCCGGACCTGCTCAAATCAATTTCAAAGTACATCAGGCCGCGATTCTTTTCGATTGCCACGATTTCCGGCACGTACAAATGCGCCGCGTTCAAGAGATCGAATTGACTTCGAAGATCAAAATAGAGCAGCCCCTGCACCGTGCTGTGGGGCGCGACGACGCTGGCTTGCACGCCGGCATCGCTCAAGCTTTTCTCCACTTCCACCCATTTCTTGTCATGCCCCATCTTCGGTCCCCCAAGAGGAATGGGAAGCCTTTTCGTCGTCACATTTTTCGACCCGGGATGGGTGATGACGTCGGCCGCTTGTTCGGACGTAAGGGGATAGAGCGACTGATGATCTTCTTCCGACAACGAGACGTTTAGCCGAATGCGCTCCAGATTGACTTTCAAGCTGTCGTCGGAATCATTCCGAAAAGCGACTTGCACGGCGGCAATTCCTGCTTCAAATGGCGATTTCTTCGGAAACTTTTCCTTATAAGGCGCGGGGTCGGTCCACGGACGGGCGGTAATGGTCATGCCCTCGTGGGATTCAAGCGAGGCGGTCTTGAGCGAGGACGGCTGTTGGGAGGCGCCCTTTTGGGCGACCAGCGACGGCGCAGCAAGAAAAGCAAGGATGAGCGTTAGTTTTCGCATCGGGTTATAATAGACTTTTCTCATCACGACGCCTTCGATTCCTGGGGGTTGCGCAGTGTTGCCCTGCGTTTCGCGCCGCACGCTACTCGCGGAGTGCGTACAGACCGGAGCTACGCTCAGTGTATTTCATTTATAGCCTTCTCATGGGCCTCGCGGCCCTCTTGCTGGTGCCCTATTGGCTCGTCCAAGGGCTGCGGCACGGAAAGTATCTCTCAAACCTCGGTCAACGCTTAGGATTCTCGTTTCCAGCGCTTGCCAAGCTGCCTGCGAAGCGTCCCGGCGCCATCTGGATTCATGCCGTAAGCGTGGGCGAAGCACTTTCCGGCATAGCCCTGGCGAGGCGGCTGAAGGAAGCCTATCCCGATCGGCCGCTTATTATCTCGACAACCACCCAGACGGGACAGGCGCTGGCTCGCGAACGTATGTCCTTTGCCGATGCCATCATCTATTTCCCTTTGGATTGGGCATTCTGCGTTCGTCGTGCGCTCGAGGCTGTGCGCCCAACGGTTGTTCTCGTGCTCGAGACGGAAATCTGGCCGAATTTTCTTCGGGAAGCCGGGCGGCGAAAAATTCCCGTGGTCTTCGTGAGTGGGCGGATTTCAGATCGCTCGTTCGCGCGCTATAACAGCTATTTGGGAGTTTTTGGATTTTTCCTGAGGCCCTTCTTGCGAGATGCGCTCTCCCAGGCCAGCGCCTTCCTAATGCAGAGCGAAAAAGATGCGGATCGCGTGCGTGCGCTGGGCGCGCCGGCGGATCGCGCGCAAGTCAGCGGGAATTTGAAATACGACCTGGAGCTTCCCGCGCCCACGCCCCTTTCGAATTGGCTCGCGACGGAAATCAAGCGCAGCGGCCGGTCTCCGGTTATCGTAGCCGGAAGCGTCGTTGCGACGGAAGAGCCGCACGCGCTCATTGCCTTTGGAACTTTGCAAGGCGAATATCCCAAGGCGCTACTCGTGCTTGCGCCTCGCAAGCCTGAAAGTTTTGATGACGCCGCGGAATTTATAGACGAATCGCACCGCAAGTTCATCCGGCGTTCTCAAATGCCGATTCCAGGGCCAGCCGCAGGGCAATCGCCTGGGAACTCAAATATCGTCACGATACCGGATGACGTCACCGTTCTATTAGTCGACAGCATCGGCGAGCTGGCGTCGCTTTATGGGCTAGCTGACGGCGCCTTTGTCGGGGGGTCGCTTGTTTCTTCCGGAGGCCATAACATTCTTGAACCGGCCGCCTTCGGTAAGGTTCCCGTGTTTGGGCCTTCCATGGAGAATTTTGCGGAAATGGCTTCGCGCTTCGTTTCCGCGGGCGCTGCGATTCAGGTGGAAAGTCCAGAAGACGTCGGCGTTGCCTGGATCGAATTGTTTCGAGACCCGGAACGCAGGAAGAAAATGAGCGAGACGGCGCGGCAGTTGGTGGCCGATTCGCGAGGAGCCACGGATCGAGTGGCAGCGGAGATTGCGAAGCGTCTGGACGGTGCGCGGGGATGATCGTTCCGCCGCTTTTGCGAACGCTCCTTTGGCCGTTGTCCGTGCTGTATGGTCTCATCGTCCGCGTGCGGGTTTGGCTTTATGCGCACGGCTGGCTGAGGCAAAAGCGGTTGAAGGGAACAGTCATCAGCGTCGGCAATCTTACCGTCGGCGGCACAGGCAAGACGCCGATGGTGATCTTGCTTGCTGAGAAGTTTCTCGCGAAAGGGAAACGTGTTGCGATTCTGAGTCGTGGCTACCGCGGTACAGATGGAACTAGTGACGAAATCGAATTGATGAAATTCCGCCTCCAGGGCCACGTCTGCTTTGGCGTCGGCAAGGATCGCTTCGCCGAGGGCCGCCGGCTCGAATCGCAGCAGCCGATAGACGTATTTCTTCTGGATGACGGTTTTCAGCATCTCCAGCTTGCTCGCGACCTGGATATACTTTTGATGGATGTTTCCCGGCCGCTTGCTGGAGAGTCCTTACTGCCGGCCGGCAGTCTTCGCGAACCGGTAACCGCAATGAGCCGCGCAAATTTGATTATTTTTACGCGCGCTGAAACGGGATCGGGAGCGATCGACGCGATCGGGAAGCTCACTCAGTATCCGGTGTTCGCGGCTTCGACTCGGCTCGTCGGGTTCCGCCGCTTTGGCGGCGAGGTCACTCCTGTCTCCGCCAATGAAATCGGCGCTGGCTCTTTTTTTGCATTCTGCGGTCTTGGCAATCCAGATGCCTTCTTCCGAGATCTTGGGAATTGGGGGCTCGCCATTTGCGGCCAAGCCGTCTTTGCAGATCATCACCATTACACACAGCGGGACATTTTAGCCGTCAAGCAAGCAGCGAAACGGGCAGGCGCGAACGCTATTGTCACCACCGAAAAGGACGCGCAGAACCTGGCTGGGCTTGAGTTCGGCGAAACTCCGCTTTACATCGCGGTAATCAATCTGGTTGTGACCCCCGAGGCCGATTTCCGAAACGTGCTTGAAGGAACGCTTGCCGCTGCCTCAGGAGCGGCCGCGTGAAAATTCTCATTCGCGCTACGAACTGGGTCGGCGACGCGATTTTGGCACTGCCCGCGCTTCGCGCGGTGCGCATGCGTTTTCCCGATGCGCAGATTGCGATCGTGGCGCGGCCGTATGTCGCTGATATTTATCGCGATCAGGAAATCTGCAATCAACTCATGCCATATGATCCGGAAGGCTTGCATGCGGGCTTTTTCGGACGCGAGCGGCTGGCCGCAGGACTCCGCGCGCAGAAGTTCGACGTGGCCTTGCTGCTGCAGAATGCGTTCGGCGCCGCGTGGCTGGCCTGGCGCGCGAATATTCCGGAACGCGTAGGCTACGCGCGCGATGGCCGCAGTTTTCTTCTGACCAAGGCCGTGCCTGTTCCCCGGCATGGAGAAATTCCCGCGCATGAAAAGTATTATTATCTGGAACTTCTTCGTCGTGCCGGATGGTTGGATAGTTTGCTGGACGAAACATTCATTGGCCTCCACGTTCCAGAGGAGAAGCGGCGGAGCGCCGATGAATTTCTTTGTAACTCGGGCATGCGCGAAGGCGCGTTGCGCATTGCCATTGGAGCCGGCGCATCCTACGGATCGGCGAAGTGTTGGCCGCCTTCGCGCTTTGCCGAAGTAGCAAATCGACTGCAAGCGGCAGCCGGTGCCGACGTCATTCTCTTTGGGACTGCCAGCGAGGCAAACGTTTCCGCGGCCATCTCCGCTGAAATGCGCCAGCCGCCTATCGACCTCACCGGGAAAACCGCAATTGCCGATCTGCCCGCTCTGCTCTCGCAATGCCATCTCTTCATCGGTAATGATTCCGGCGCGATGCATGTCGCCGCTGCTGTTGGACTTCCAGTCATCGCGGTGTTTGGTCCGACGGATCCGTTTGGTACATCTCCTGTTACGCAGCGCTGCAGCATTCTTCAACAGAAGCCTTACTGCAGTCCTTGTTTTCTTCGCCGTTGCCCGACCGATCACCGTTGCATGACCGCAATCACGGCCGACATGGTGGAGGCAGCAGCAAGGCCCTGGCTTTCTGCGACCCAGGTGCAGCGTGCTTGAGCCACCCTCCCTGCGCCCCGCCGTCTTCCTCGATCGCGATGGGACGATCGCCGAGGAAGTAGGCTACTTGAATCACGCCAGCCGTTTTCGTATGTTTCCCTTTGCCGCGACGGCCATTCGCCGGCTCAACGAAGCAGGCTTGCCCGTTATGGTCGTCACCAATCAGTCGGGTGTCGGCCGCGGGTACTTTCCAGAATCGCTCGTGCGCACTGTGAACGAATTGATGACCCAACAACTTGCCGAAGCAGGCGCGAAGCTCGATGCGATTTATTATTGCCCGCATACCTCCGCAAACGGTTGCAATTGCCGCAAACCAAAAACAGGCATGCTGGAGCGCGCGGCGGTGGAGCATGCGCTAGATTTGGCGCGCTCCATCGTAGTTGGCGATCGCTATGGCGACCTGGAACTTGCTCGAAATGTCTCCGCTCGGGGTATCCTCGTGCGCACTGGCTACGGTGAAGGTGAACTTGCCTGGCACGCAGCAAAGTGGCCGTTTCAACCTGATTTTATCGCCGGGGATCTCGCGCAGGCAGCAGACTGGATCTTAAGGCAACCAAAATGAAGCGTTCCCGCACGCAACAGCCAACGTCAACCTCTGTCGATCTTCTCGCTCTTCGCGAGTGCGTTGAACAGTTCAGTTCGAAAACAATCGTGCTTCTCGGCGATTTCGTGGCCGATGAATTCCAATATGGCGAGATCTCGCGCGTCTCGCGCGAGGCCCCGGTCCTGATTCTCAAACACCGCGAAACTCAGATTGTTCCCGGCGGTGGCGCCAACGCCGCCAACAACCTCGCTTCGCTCGGTGCGCGTGTCCTACCCGTCACGGCTGTAGGCGATGATGCCGCGGGAGACGCGCTGATTGCCCATTTCCGCCGCCTGCGCGTCAACGTTTCCGGTATTGTTCGAGTGAAAGGCTGGACGACTCCGACGAAAAGCCGCTTTCTTGCCGGTTGGACGCACACCGTGGGACAACAGGTGCTGCGCGTTGACTACGAACCAAAATCGCCTCTGCCTGACGCTGTTCAAAAAAAGCTCCAGCAACGGCTTTTCGCAAATCTGCGCGTCGTACACGCACTCGCGGTGTCTGACTACGGGTTTGGTGTCGCCACTCCGGAACTTGTTCAGCAGGCATCTGCAAAGCGCAAGCGTGCGCTGCCTGTCACGCTTGACGCGCGCTACCATTTGCACCGCTACGCGAAAGCGGGCATTACTTCCGCCACGCCAAACGAGGCCGAGCTCGAGGCGGAGCAGCACACGTCGATAGGCCAAGATGCCACTGAACTCATGCGCGCGGGCCACGCGACCCTTTCCGAAATGAAATTGCAATCGCTCCTGGTCACCCGCGGGCGGCACGGCGCGTCCTTGTTCGAACCGGCCGATCGCTTCGCACAAATACCCGTTCACGGCAGCGATCAAGCCGTTGACGTCACCGGCGCTGGCGACACCGTTCTTGCCGCGTATACCCTTGCGCTCGCCTGCGGAGCATCTCCTCTGGAAGCCGCGCACATTGCCAACATCGCTGGTGGCCTCGTAGTCATGAAGCGCGGAACGGCAACTGTCTCACGGCAAGAGCTTCTCGACGCCATCCGAGGCGAGGCCTCCGGGGCTGCCACATAAGTCATGCGCGAGGCTGCTTCCAAAATCGTCGCGCGAGATGTGCTGCGCGAGAAACTCGCCGAACATAAGCGTCAGGGGCAATGCATCGTCTTTGCCAACGGGTGCTTCGATACGCTGCACGTCGGACACATCCGCTACCTTGAAGGTGCGCGCCGCGAAGGCGACGTCCTTGTTGTCGGCGTGAATGCTGATTCCAGCGTGTGCAATCTGAAAGGGGCCGGCCGCCCCGTGCTCGACGAAAACGCCCGCGCGCAACTCGTTGCCGCGCTTCGCTGTGTGGATTACGTCGTGCTCTTCGCCGAACCCAACGTCGAAGCTCTTCTCGAGGAATTGCGACCGGATGTCCACGCCAAAGGCACCGATTACACTCTTGAGACCGTGCCGGAACGCGCCATCGCTTCACGGCTTGGCATTCGCGTTGCCATCGTGGGCGACCCCAAGGACCACTCCACGCGAGAACTCCTGGATTCCATTCGCAAGGCCCCGCATGCCTGAGCAGCGCTTCCTGGTCGTGCGACTCGGTTCCTTAGGAGATATCGTCCACACTTTTCCTGCTGTCGCCGGGCTGCGCGAATCGTTTCCGAAAGCCGAAATCGTTTGGCTAACTCATCCACGCTGGAAAGAACTTATTGAGTGCAGCGAACTGGCCACGGAGATTTGGGAGACGGATACACGCTCGTACAAGTCTTTGCGCGAAATCATCGGGAAAATCCGCAGACGAAACTTCACCGCCGCCATTGACTATCAAGGGTTGTGGAAGTCCGCGTCCCTTCCGTTCTTCGGCGGCGTTTCGCGCCGGATTGGGTTTTCTTCACAAACCATTCGGGAGTTAGGCGTTCCGATCCTTTACACCGATCGCGTGCCCTGTACCCAAACACACATTGCCGATCAGAATGGAGAACTCTCGCTGCGCGCCGGGGCACGAAATGGCGTGGCGCCCGTGACGCTTGCTGTACCTACGATTCAGGAGGCCTTCGTCCTGCAACTCCTGCGCGGCTTTGCTATTGAACGGTACGTCGTATTGAGCCCTGCTGGGGGCTGGCGCTCGAAATGCTGGCCGCTGGACCGCTACGGCGCGCTCTGCCGGAAAATCCGTGCCAATCTAGGCTTGCGTTGCGTTCTCAATTATGGTCCTGGCGAAGAGGATATAGTCCCCTCGATCAAAGTGGCGAGTG
>WNEY01002729.1_pt1 | contig 15027 bp, 11 predicted proteins | sample 5400531 | NCBI WGS metagenome assembly WNEY01 (sample SAMN13153338, study PRJNA577476) | soil metagenome | isolation source: 200 cm saprolite under Douglas fir tree site 1 | place: USA:California | collected 2015-04-18
TGAGCAGTCCATCGGGTTGTACTCGGTGTCGAAGGCGGCGGTGGTGATGCTGGGGAAGATGCTGGCGCTGGAGGGGGGCCCTGACGGCGTGCGCTCGAATGTGCTCTGCCCGGGAGACACCTGGCCTGGGATGCGGCACATGGCCCCGCCCGGGGAAGGAGAAGACCGGCCCGAGCGCGGCGACTGGCCGATCCCGCCGATCGGCCGGATCGGCGAGGCCCGCGACGTTGCCGCCGCGGCGGTCTTTTACGCAAGCGACGAGGCGGAGTTCATCACCGGGACGTCGCTCCTCGTCGACGGCGGCATGACCGCCGGTTATCACCAGCGCGACAAGAGCCCGCCGGCCGAACCCGGACCCTGAGCCGCAGCACTGCGCAGGTGGCTCCTGGCGGAGGTAGCTGTCCGGGACCTGCTGCGGGTAGTGGCGCGACACATTCAGGGGTGTGATGACGCGACGGCGGCCGTGTTCCGCGGCGCCGAGCCCGCCAGAGCTGAGGGAGAGGGGCTGCTCGTTCGCAGCCCCTCTACCCTGCTGGTGCTGCGGTGTTTAGCCTCGCGGGCCGACGAGGTCGCTCATTGGCTGCACGTTGGCGGTGTCGCAGGTGAAGCCGAGGCAGCCGAGCTTCCAGCCGTCCTGGACTGTCGCCAGCAGCGAGTAGTGGTTGTAGGCGACGTTGGAGGTGGCCGGCGAGTTGTTCGAGTGCGAGATCGTGAGTGTCACGACATGGCCGCCGCCCTGACCGCCCGGGCTGTCGCAGCAGCCGCTGTCGTCCCCGAAGCCCTGGAAGCCAGAGCCGGTGAAGTCGCTCTCGTCCCAGGTGATGAAGATGACCGAGTTCCCGGTCCAGGCACCCGAACTCATGATCGCGGAGACCGTGCTCTGCAGGAACGCGTCCCCGGTCGCGATCAGTGACTGCACCTGCGAGAAGTCGCACGGATCGGAGGGCGTAGCAGCACGTCCGTGCATGTCGTGGCACTGGTCAGGGCTGATCCAGACGAAATCGGGCACGGTGTTGCTGGCCAGGTCGGTGAACAACTGGCTCAGATCGACGATGTTCGCCATCCGCGCCGGGTTCGACTGCACATCCAGGTAGGACACGAACGGGTTGTGCTTGCGCTCGTACAGCTGGTTCCCGCACGCGTGGTCGAGCGGCGTCGTACACAGCGCGTACGACTGCATGTACGCCTTCCACGTCTTCCCGTGGGCTTCCAGCTGGTCGACGATGTTCGGGACGTTGATCGTGACGTCGTTGTCGGAAGTGACGCCGTTCGTCGAGCCGGAGGTGGCGGCGAGGTAGTTCGGCTGGCTCGGATGCGTGACACCGAAGTAGTTCGTCGCCAAGCCGTACTGTTGCGCCGCCTGGTTGATCCACGGAGCGTTCGGGTTCCCGATCAAGCTGGCGTAGCCGGTGTTCTCCATCATGATCACGAACACGTGCTGGAAGTTCTTCAGATCCTTGCGATTGTCCGCCCGGGCAGGACCGGCAGGGCTTGCCAGCACCGCCAGCCCAACAACCGCAGCCAGCCCGCCAATCGCCCAATAGCGGCAACGGCGGCCGATCGTTCCGCGCATAACGACTCCTTTCTCCGGATGATGAGCAGAAGCCCCGCCGAGGGACAAGCTGACCGCAGCCCTCCCCTCTTGAGGCGCGAGCGGGCCGGCCAGCCGCCCGAAAACAGCCGGTACCCGATCATACGGCGGTCCACCTGGCCATTGTCAGTCATCTCACCCTGCCCGTGGCTGCCGTGGAAGCGCTGCGCCCGGGGCCCTCGCCGGCAGCACGCAGCCACGCCGCGCCCGGCGTCGCCGGCCCGCCCCGAAGCACCGCGCCCGCTGACGGCACCTTCACGATGAGCAGGCGCTGGGTGGCCTGTTGGGCTCGAAAAGTAATCGGGGCGGTGACCTGCGTCTTCTCGTAGCATCCTGGGGATGTCAGGCGGCGATCTGGTACTCGTGCGTGAGCCCGCCGAGGACTTGTTCTCGGCGGACCCGGTACTCAGAGATTAATCTTTGCCGGTCAAAGTTGACGAGCGGCTGCGGGCGACTGGAGTAAGAGGTGAGTGGGTAGCGGCTGGCGCCACCTTCACCGGTCCCGGCGTGCAGGAACTGCTCCACTCGGCGACCGTGGCAATCTGCGGCGGCGTGACCGTCGACCGCCTGTGGCACGCGGTGCCGTCCTTCCCGACCGTCAGCGAAGTATGGCTGCACCTGCTGGCGGCATACGGTCTTTGATATTTGACGAGAGGAACGGCGATGAACGATTTGCCCATCAGCGATTCGACTTCGAGGTCAGCCGCGCATACGCCGACCAGACCATGGCGCTGGAAACCACCTATCGGGCGGCAGCCGGCACCTGCATCCTGACGGACGCCATGGCCGTCGGCCGCAACGAGCGCGTCCATGACCTCGGAGCTGGATCCCCTGGGGTATTGCTGCGCAGCCTGGCCTGCACGGACGGGGAGATGGACATCGAGGTCAGCTATGCGCCACGGCCCGAATACGGGCTGATTCACCCGATTCTCGAAGCAGTCCCCGGCGCCCTGGCCGCCCGCGGCGGTGCCGGCCGGCTGCTGCTCTCCGGGCCGGCCGGATTCCGCATCGACGGGGCCAGTGCCACCGCCCGCCTGCACGTGGCCGCCGGCCAGACGGTCAGCTTCGCGCTGCAGCACGGGCAGATGTGGGAGCCGCCGCTGGCCGCCTGGGACGCCGACGAGATCGCCGCCCGCCTGGCGGACACCCTGGAGGGATGGCGTTCCTGGTCGGCCATCCACCAGACCTACGATGGCCCGTGGCGTGACATGGTCCACCATTCCGGCCGGGTGCTCCAGGCGCTCACCTTCCAGCCGACCGGCGCCATTGTGGCCGCGCCCACCACGTCGCTGCCGGAGACCATCGGCGGCGAGCGCAACTGGGACTACCGCTACACCTGGGTCCGCGACGCCAGCCTGACCATGGAGGCACTGTGGGTGGCGGCATGCCCTGACGAGGCCAACAAGTTCTTCGCCTTCCTGGCCGATGCCGCGGCGTCCCAGCTTCAGCGGGGAGCGGATCTTCAGATCATGTTCGGGATCGGCGGCGAGCGTGATCTGTCCGAGCGTGAGCTGCCGCACCTGGCTGGCTGGCGGGAAAGCCGCCCGGTCCGGGTCGGCAACGGCGCGTGGAACCAGCGCCAGCTTGACGTGTACGGCGAGATGCTCGGCGCGGCCCAGCGCCTCGTCGAGCAGCTCGGCGTACTCGACCCGGTCACGCAGCAGTTCCTGGCCGCCGCGGCCGATACCGCCGCCAGCCGATGGAAGGAGAAGGACCAGGGCATCTGGGAGATCCGCGGCGAGGCACGCGATTTCCTTTACTCCAAGCTGATGTGCTGGGTAGCGCTGGATCGCGCGATCGTGCTAGCCCCCCGGCTCGGCGCGCAGCACCGGGTCGAGGACTGGGCAACTGCCCGCGACGAAATCCGCGCCGCCATTCTCGAGCATGGCTGGAGCGAGCAGGCCGGTGCCTACACCCAGGCCTTCGGCAGCGACGACCTGGACGCCTCCAACCTGATGCTGGCCATCACCGGCTTCCTGCCCGGTGATGACCCGCGGATGAAGGCAACCATCGACGCGACCGCTGACCGGCTGACCGACAAGCGCGGCCTGGCGTACCGGTACGTGGCCCACGACGGCCTGGCGGGCGAGGAGGGCACGTTCCTGCTCTGCACGTTCTGGCTGGCGCAGGCACAAGCGCTCGCCGGGGAGCTTGACCAGGCCACCGCGACCTTCGAGCGGGCGGTGGCAGCCATCAACGATGTGGGCCTGCTGGCAGAGGAGGTCGACGCCGGCAGCGGCGAGATGATCGGCAACTTCCCCCAGGCGTTCAGCCACATCGGCCTGATCAACGCCGCGTGGGCCATCGCCCAGGCGAGGCAGCGCGCTCGCCGCGACCCGCTGGCAGCGAGTCCGGGCCAGGCCCTCGATCACGTGAGCTGACCAGTGACTACCAGCAGATACCGCATCGTCCTGCGCGGGCGGCTGAGCGAGCATTTCGCGGCCGCGTTCGATGGGATGACCCTGGAACCCGGCCCCAACCAGACGGTGCTCGTCGGCGAGGTCCGTGACCAGGCGCACCTTTACGGGCTGCTTGACCGGCTGCGTGATCTCGGCATCGAGCTGCTTGCCGTAGAGCCGACTGGCGCCGCCGGCGCGGGCACTGGGCGGGGCACGGCGCTCGGGCCCACGACATGAAGCAGCAGCCGACAATACGGACTGACTTGCCAGGAACAACTGACCGGCCGCCGTGCCTCTCCCTGACCGGCGCCAGCCGGGCAAACGGTCAGCGGGGCTGTTGGCGACGGCGCGACGCCTTCATCAGGACGATGCGCCACTACTTCCCAGCCGCTGAGACGCGGCTTGCCGCCGTGGCGACGGGGTTGGGAGGGCTGTCCCCGTGCCCGGTCCGGCCGCGTCATGATGTCTTGCTGGTCAGCGCCGGCTTATCCACCTCTGCGGTCATTTTCTCTGCAATGGTGTAACGCCCAGACCTGTGTCGTGTACTGAATGGTTGGCTGCCGGTTGAGAGAGCGTAATAGCGGGGGAGGCGTCGCGCATGGAGGGAACTGGCTGGCACCGGGTTGACCCGGTGGATGTTCCGGGCGAGGGGACGGGTCCGCAGTGTCACGGCAGGCGGCCGGACGGTGACGCTGGCCCGGTGCGGCGGGCAGTTTGGCGCGCTGGAGAACAGGTGCCCGCACCAGGGTGGGTGGCCCGCTCGGCGAGGGCTCGATCGAGAAGGGGTGGCTGCGCTGCCCTTGGCACGGCTATGACTATGACCCGCTCACCGGCCAGCCCCCGGAGGGGTTCTCTGACGGGGTCGCATCCTTTGAAGTGGAGGAGCGGGCTGACGGTGTCTACGTGCGCGTGCCTGCGATCCGGGAACCGGGCCGTACGGTGGGCGACGTCCTGGTTGAGACACTGGTTGCGTTCGGGATCACGCACGTATTCGGGATGGTGGGCCACTCCAACCTGGGATTCGCCGATGCCATGCGGCGCGTCGGGGAACGCGGGGAGCTGACCTACATCGGGATCCGGCATGAGGGCGCGGCTGCCTTCGCGGCCAGCGCGTCCGGCAAGCTCTGCGGCCGTCCCGCGGTTTGCTTCGCGATCGCCGGTCCTGGCTCGACCAACATGCTGACCGGGTTGTATGACGCCAAGCTCGACCAGGCGCCGGTCCTGGCGATCTCCGGTCAGGTGCCATCGGCGGTGCTCGGGCGCGGGGCATTCCAGGACCTTGACTTGACCGCCGTCTTCGGTGACGTGGCCGCCTGGACCACCTCCGCGCACAGCGGCAGCGACCATGCGGAGCTGGCAGCACTGGCCGTGAAGCATGCCCTGGACGCCCGCGGCGTCGCCCATCTGGTGCTGCCCGACGAAGTGCAGACTCAGCCCAGCGACGCCGCCGCCAAGGTCCCGCAGGGCCGGCTGGCCGGCCGGCTCGCCCGGCCCGGCGAGGAGGAATTGGCCCGCGCGACTGCCTTGATCAGGGCTAGCCGCCGGCCGGTGCTCATCGCCGGCCACGGCGCCCGGAACGCCGCGGACCAGGTCCGGGCTCTGGCCGAGCGGCTCAACGCACCAGTCCTGACCACGTTCAAGGCCAAGGGCCTGATCCCGGACACCCACCCGCTCGGCGCCGGCGTGCTCGGGCGCAGCGGGACGCCGGTCGCGAGCTGGCTGATGAACGAGGCCGACCTGCTGATCGTGACCGGAGCCTCGTTCTCCAACCACACCGGGATCGCGCCCTACAAGACCATCCTGCAGATCGACGACGGCCCCGCCGCGATCGGCCGTTTCGACGCGGTCAGCGCCGGTATCCTGGGCAATGCTGCCCTCACGCTGGCCGCGCTGCTCGACAGCCTGACCGAAACCAGGACCGAGGACCAGCGCCCGGACGTGGCGGACCGCTGGGCGATCTGGCGCGCCGAGAAGGCCCGCCGGGCCGCCGACGACCGGGGCCGCGGGGTCTCCGCCGCGGCGGTTTTTGACGCACTCTCCCGGCACCTGCCCGAAGATGCCGTCGTCACTGTCGATGTCGGCAACCATGCCTACTCACTAGGCCGCTACCTGGAGTCCAAGGGCCAGCCGGTACTGATGTCCGGGTATCTCGGCTCGATCGGCTTCGGGTATCCAGCCGCGCTCGGCGCATGGGCAGCCGCGCCGGGCAGGCCCGTCGTCGCAGTCACCGGCGACGGTGGCTTCGGCCAGTACGCCGCGGAACTCACCACCGCCGTGAAATACGGCATCCCGATCAAGCACGTACTGCTCGACAACCACTCGCTCGGCGCGACCGGCCTTAAGGCTGTCCGGCGGGAGCAGCTCGACGCGTCGATGGCCCGCCTGTTCGCCACCGACGGCCCGGCCATGCTGCACATCGAGCAGGACCCCGAGCTGCTGTAGCACCCTCCGATTCCAGCTGCGGCAAGTGTCATCGCATGCGATGGCAGGCTTCCTTTCCGTGCCAGACCGATCCCGCCGCCCATCTCACTAAGGAGTCCCGGCCGATGAGTGACCCCAGCCAGCATTACGACGACCTGCGCGCGCTAGTGATCAACTGCACTTTGAAACGGTCGCCACAGCCCAGCCATACCCAGGGGCTGATCGACGTCAGCGCCCGGATCATGGCGAAGCAGGGCGTCCGGGTCGACCAGATCCGGGCCGTCGACTACGACATCGCCACCGGTGTGTGGCCGGACATGACCGAACACGGCTGGGCCGCCGATGACTGGCCGGGCATTTACCAGCAGGTGCTCGCCGCGGACATACTGGTGCTGGCCGGGCCGATCTGGCTGGGTGATAACAGCTCGGTGATGAAGCAGGTGATCGAGCGGCTTTACGCGTGCTCGCACCTGCTGAACGAGGCCGGCCAGTACGCCTACTACGGCCGGGTCGGCGGCTGCCTGATCACCGGTAACGAGGACGGCGTCAAGCATTGCGCGATGAATATCCTGTACAGCCTGCAGCATCTCGGCTACACGATCCCGCCGCAGGCTGACGCCGGCTGGATCGGCGAAGCCGGGCCGGGCCCGTCCTATCTGGACCCGGGGTCCGGCGGCCCGGACAACGACTTCACCAACCGCAACACGACCTTCATGACCTGGAACCTGATGCACCTGGCCCGCATCCTCAAGTACGCCGGCGGCATTCCCGCGCACGGGAACCAGCGCTCCGAATGGGACGCCGGATGCCGGTTTGACTTCGAGAACCCTGACTACCGATAAACAACGGAACGGGACGCGCCCAGCACCGTATATCGTCGCTGGTTTCCGGGTCCTGCCATCGGGAGGTCTGTGGCTGAGGCTCCGGTGAGGCCGGTGTGTGTTGGTCTTCGAATCGTTACCATTACACGCGCCTTGGCGCGTTGCCCGTCAGGGTGAACCCGAACGCATCGGCTTGTGACCGGGATCCCGCGGTGGGGCCGAACATGCACGGGTACCCGCCCTCGATCACTGTGATGCGTGCCGACGGCCATCCTCAGCGGCTGCCCTTGACACGCTTCCCGCGCCGGGCCCCCGGGTGCATCCAGACACGTTTGACGCCGAGGTCGGCGCACTCGCGCATGGTGGCCTCGGTGGTTTCCGGGTTTCGTTCCGGTAAGCACCCAGTCGGCGCCGCCGGGTACGGATGTCAGGTCGTGATAGCAGGTGTCGCCTTCTACTTGGTCCGCGTTGGGGTTCACCGCGAATACTTCGTAGCCCCGGTGCCGCAGCGGAGCCGCTGATAAACCCACATTGCTGCCGTGTACATGCGGTCTCCTGACCCCGGTGACGGCGACGCGTTTACCCGCAGAAACTCAGCTGCGGCCTGTTTCATCGTCTGCATTTCGGTGCTCCTCCGCCTGTCTTCGAGGTGCCCCGCGGCTCCTTCGAGCCGAGCCTTGATGTTGGTCAGGTCGCGCTTGAACATCGGCTGCTCGCGGCGGCGCAGAAGTGGCGCCGCCAGCTTGAGCAGGCCGTGTGGGCCTGATCTCCATTCGCATGACCAGGTGGGCGCCATCCGCGGTGTGCAGCACCTGGCCGCCGAAGCCTGCCCTCAGCGCCAGCAGGTACGGCGCCGGCCTGGCCCGCCACGTCACCGCGGCCGGTGTCCGCGTCATGGAGGCGGACCGCTCCGACCGCCAGAACCGGCGCCGCCCCGCCGCTACCTGGAGGCCGCGGCCCGGTCGGGAGCCGTCGTGGCTGCAGGCACCAGGGATCTGAGCGAGAAGCGGCGGACCTCGGCAGCAAATGCGTGCTCGCTACCGCTGCGAGCGCCGTGCAGCCACCACACGTCGCGTCGGGATCATTCAGTGGCCAGCGCGTTCAGCATGGCCAGAACCGGAGTGGCGGACAAACCTGGCTTTGCGAGAACCGGCGTGATTATGGCTCTTGCCTCACACGCGGCTCGGCGCGTCAGTCGAGGGAAAGAAATGGGTCTCGGGACGTTCCAGCCTCTGGCCACCGAGGAAGATGTCGACCTTTTCGTTGTAGAAGGCGATCAGGCCGGCGATGGGCAACAGCTGGCGGGTGGGAAAGTCATAAGCCCAGGCGAGGTCGGGATGGACCGTGTCCCCGATGCGGATCGACCAGTAGCCGCTTGTCGCGCCCTTGTAGGGGCACTCGGTGACGGTGTCAGTGGGGATCAGGTGGTCGAAGTTGATCTCTGTCCGGTTGATGTAGTACCGAGTGGGCAGCCCTGTCTCGAAGACCATGACCGGTGACGACGACTCAGCCAGTGTGGCACCCTCGAGTTCGACGCGCACCGGGCGAGTCGAGCGCAGCGCGTCGACCCTCACGTACGGATTGCGGGGGTGGACGAAGACCCGCTCGTCCTCCTCGAACCAGGCGTCGAGGGCAGCCCACTCGAAGCGCACGGTGCCGCTTAGCCCGTCGATTGGCGAGTCGGCGAGCAGCTTGGCGGCGCGCGGCCGGTGGGTGCCGCCGACGCGCAGCCCGTGCAGCTCAACCTTGCCGCGGCTGCTGTGCTGGGTATGTTCCTCCGGGACGAGCAGGTCGCGGCGTATGTCGGCGACCGGGATGTAGTACTGCGGGTAGTTGGGCCACTCCCATACATAGACCGCCCGCGTCGTGTCGAGCACCGCCTGGCCGGCGAGGAACGCCCGGACCCGCCGCGGGACCGGCTCGACGTGGTTAACTTTGGCGATCATCGCGGGATAGTCGTTCACTTGGCCACTCCTTTGGTATTGATCAAGTTACGCTCACCATGCGCTCGGTCAGCCTGTGAGCCGCAGCCAGGCGCACATATATCTATTAGCGGCGCAGCCGACCCGCAACTTACCCCCGCGAGTCCCGGCGGCGCCGGCCGGTTGCCGCCGCAGCGATGCCCAGAGCAGTATCAACCTCGGTCGTGTGGAACGTGGGCGTGAGGGCGTCGAAGCCATCCGGCCGAAGGCGCCCACAGTGACAGGTCCGGCGATGTCCTCCAGTTCGGGGCGGCCTCGGCCACGTCGGGCGAACGGCTGTTTGGCTGTGCCCGATCGCCGATTTTTTGGCTTCGTGCTCCCTTTGTCAATGATCGTAGGCACCCGGTTGGCGGCGAGCTTCAGATGCCGCCGTGAGCACCGCGGTCGAGATTGTCGGGTTGGTCGTCACCCCGGACACGTGCCCCTGTCACGCAACAGTGCGGCGAGGCTCCGCCGGTCAGCGGTTACCGGCCGCAGGAGGCAGGCACCCCGTTGAGGAGGGTGCCGAACTGCGCACCGTAGTGGTAACCGGCACTGGCCACTTGGCATCGCAAAGTCAACGCGACGTGCGAGGAGGGGGGAACTGCGCCCGCAGGCCGTAAGCGCCGCTTTCCGTGATCGCCCTGCTCCCGGCATGTGCCCGGCCAGGCTCGCGCCGTGTCGCCGTGGGCGCGTTCTGATACGTGGGTCGCGATGGGCCACGAGCCGCGCTGCCCCTCGGTGAAGCCGGCGTGCACCCAGCCTGGAGCCCGCCCGGCGCGCGCACATTCCGGCACTGTCTCCGGAATTGTCCTCTTGACACGGACCGCTTCCGGACCTATGTTGCCATGAAACCCTGTTCCATAATACCGAACAGGATTCAGGATCTATTTTTTTTCCGTCTCACTGAGGGAGGTGAGGAGCCCGCCGACTCCCGCCCCAGCGAGACAGCCGACGGGCGAACCGCATGGCAGCAGCACCCACGACCCCGCAGAAGCTCCTTGCGGAGGTGATCGGCACCGCCTGCCTGGTCTACATCGGGGCCGGCGCGGCCGCCGCGACCGGAGTAATCGCGGCAGGCACCAAGGTCCCGTTCTCGATGGCCCAGCTTGGCATGATCTCGTTCGCGTTCATGTTCGCCGTCGTCGGCGTCGTCTATGCGATCGGGCACATCTCCGGCGGCCACATCAACCCCGCGGTCACGGTCGGGCTGGCGGCGAGCGGCAAGTTCCCCTGGCGGGAGGTACCCGGCTACGTGACCGCCCAGGTGGCCGGCGCGCTGATCGGCGCGCTCGGGTACTTCGTGACCCTGGGCAAGGCGGCCGCGGTTGCCGCGGGCGGCGGCGTCACCGCGTACAACCCGGCAACAATGGGATTTGGCCGGGGAACGCTGATCGAGGGGATCGGCACGGCCATCTTGGTCTTCGTCGTCTTCGGCGTCATCGATCACCGCGCGGTGCCCGGCTGGGCGCCGATGGCCATCGGTTCCGCGGTTTTCGCGATCATCATCATCCTGGGACCGGCTACCGGGGCGGCCATCAACCCGGCCCGCTACCTCGGCGCCATGGTCTGGCAGAGCGCGTTCGGCGGCACCGTGCACTGGTCGCAGGCACCGGCCTACCTCATCGGAGAGCTCGCGGGCGGAGTGCTCGGCGGGCTTGCCTACATTGCCCTGTCGCGCACCCGCACGGCCGGTGCCAGCCTTGCGCCGACGGACCCCGACGAATCGTCGGCTCCCAGACCCAGCACTGACAAGATCTCGGAAGGCACGTCATGAAGAAGCTCATCAACTCCGCCGAAACTGTCGTAACCGACGCACTGGCCGGCGTGGCCGCCGCGCATCCCTCGCTCGCCGTGGACATCGAGAACAAGGTGATAACGAGGTCCGGCGGGCCGACGGCCGGCAAGGTGGGCCTGGTGTCGGGCGGCGGGTCCGGCCACGAGCCGCTGCACGGCGGCTTCGTCGGCTACGGGATGCTGGACGCCGCATGCCCGGGCGAGGTCTTTACCTCACCCGTGCCCGACCAGATGCTCGCCGCCACCAAGGCGGTCAACGGCGGAGCCGGCGTGCTGCACGTGGTGAAGAACTACACCGGGGACGTGCTCAACTTCCAGATGGCCGCCGAGCTCGCGGAGGATGAGGGCATCGAGGTCGTGCCCGTGGTGGTCAATGACGACGTCGCCGTGCAGGACTCGCTGTACACCGCCGGACGGCGCGGCACCGGCGCGACCGTCTTCGTGGAGAAGATCGCCGGGGCGCACGCGGAGCGTGCCGCGCCGCTGAGCGACGTCGCGGCGGTTGCGAGGGAGGTCAACGAGCGCAGCAGGTCCTTCGGCGTGGCGCTGACCTCGTGCACTGTCCCGGCGGCCGGCAAGCCCACATTCGAGCTTGGCGACCGCGAGATCGAGCTCGGCATCGGCATCCACGGCGAACCCGGCCGCACCCGCGCGCCGCTGGTGACGGCGCGGGAGATCACCTCGGCGGCAATGGACGCGATCGGTGCCGACATGCCGCTGACCGGTGATCTGCTCGTCATGGTCAACGGCATGGGCGGGACTCCGCTCATCGAGCTGTACATCGTCTACAACGAGGTACACCGCTACCTGGCCGGCCAGGGCGCCCGGGTCACCAGGAACCTGGTGGGCAACTACATCACCAGCCTGGAGATGCAGGGATTCTCCGTGACCGTGTGCAGTCTCACCGAGACGCTGACCGATCTGTGGGACGCAGCAGTGGACACGCCTGCCCTGCGGTGGGGACGGTAGAACTCCACAATCGTCCAGGATCGCAAGGAGCGCACATGGACGCCGGATTCTTCCGTGCCTGGGTAGCGGAGATAGCAGCGGTCGTCGAAACCCAGCGCGACCACCTCACCCAGCTCGATTCGGCGATCGGCGATGCCGATCATGGCATCAACCTGGCCCGTGGCTTCGGCGCCGTGCAGGCGGCGCTCGCGCAGGCCAGCACGCCGACTCCCGGCTCGGTGCTGATGCTCACCGGCTCGACGCTGATCTCGAAGGTGGGGGGCGCGTCCGGCCCGCTGTACGGGACGGCGTTCCGGCAGGCGGGCAAGGCGCTGGGAGACGTGCCCGAGGTGGACCTTGCCGCCCTGGCGGGCGCGCTGGAAGCGGCCCTGTCCGGAGTCCAGAAACTCGGCGCGGCGCGCGAAGGCGACAAGACGATGGTGGACGCGCTCGCCCCGGCCGCGAGCGTGCTCAGCAAGGCCGTCGCGGAGGGGGCATCGCTGGCCGACGCCCTCGCCGCGCTCGCCGAAGCCGCCGACGCAGGAGCGCAGGCCACGATCCCGATGCAGGCACTCAAGGGCCGGGCCAGCTACCTCGGCCCGCGCAGCGTCGGCCATGAGGACCCGGGCGCGGTCTCGACCGCGCTGATCATGCACGCGCTGCGCGACGTCGCCGTGCGGCAGGCCCGATGAGCCCGTCCATGCGGTTCAGCGGCCTGCCCGTCTCGGAGGGCATGGCCACGGGCAGGCTTCACATCGCCAACCTGGACACAGCAATCAGCGCCACGCCCGAGCAGGTCAGGGCCGCGTTCGCCGCAGTGTCCGCGCAGCGGTCCGCTCTCGCCCGCCGGCTGCGCGGCGCCGGACGCGATGAGGAAGCAGCCATCATCGACGTCGGGGCGCTGATCGCCGCCGACACCGCCCTGGTCGACCCCGCCGTGGCGGCGGTGCGCGGCGGGATCGACGCCGCCACGGCGGTCCGGCAGGCGGCGGAGGCACAGGCCGCGGTGATCGAGGCCCTGGCCACCGCCGAGCTGGCCGAGCGGGCCGGCGACGTCCGCCAGGTCGCGGATGCCGTCCTTGAGCACCTCAGCAGCGCAGGCGCGGCGCCGCGTCCGGCTGGCGACTTCATCCTCGTGCGCCGCGAGATCAGCCCAGGCGACCTGATCGAGCTTGCCGAGGCGGGACTCGCCGGCGCGGTTTCGCTGGCGGGTGGCGCGAGCTCGCACGCGGCCATCGTCGCGCGGGGCCTTGGCGTGCCGATGGTAACCGGCGTGGATGAGGCGGTACTCGCGGCGCCCGAGGGGCAGCAGGCCATCCTCGACGCCGATGCCGGGGAGCTGATCGTCGGACCGGCCGCGGCCGACCTCGCCGCAGCCGCACACGGCAACGGCGCGGGCCAGCCGCAGGCTCAGGCCGGCGGGCCGGCCAGCACGGCCGACGGACGGAAGATAGCCGTCCAGTGCAACGTCGCCTCTGCGGCCGAGACCAGGCGCGGGCTTGCCACGGGCGCCGAGGGGGTCGGCCTGCTCCGCACCGAGATCCCCTACACCGATGCGCTGGCCTGGCCGACGCTGCCCGAGCACCGGGCACAGCTGGCACCGATACTTGACCTGCTCGCAGGCAAACCTGCCACGGTCCGGCTGCTCGATTTCTCCGGGGACAAGATCCCGCCGTTCCTCGGCGGCGGACGGCAGCCCGGGCCCGCCAGCCCGGCCGGCGCCACGCCCGGGGGCACTGCCGCGCCCGACGGCGCCACGCCAGCCGGCGAAGCAGCCGCCGGGACCGCTGCCCTCGGCCCGGCTCCTGGCCTGGCCGCGCTGCTCGCGCACCGCACCGCCCTGCCCGATCAGCTGCGTGCCATACTGGAGGCCGGCCGCCGCACCAGGCTCTCGATCCTGATTCCCATGGTCAGCTCGCTCGGCGAGGTGACGCAGGTCCGGGACGCGCTCGCGCAAGCCGCCAGCGCGACCGGGGCCAGCCTGCCGCGACTAGGGATCATGGTGGAGCTGCGGTCCACCGCCGCGGCGGCCCAGGCCTTCGCGGCGGCGGTCGACTTCTTCTCGATCGGCACCAACGACCTGACCGGCCAGGTGCTCGGCCTCGACCGGCGGGATCCGGCGGCCACGCCAGCTCTGGCGGCGCACCCGCAGGTGCTGGCCCTGATCGCGCACGTCGCTGGCGCCGGGCGGCTGGCTGGCATCCCGGTGTCGGTCTGCGGCGACTCGGCCGCCGACCCGCTGGTCCTGCCGCTGCTCGTCGGCCTCGGCGTGAACACGCTGAGTGTCCCGGCCGCGCACGTGCCGCGAGTCAGGACGCTGCTGGCGGACCTGGACTTCCCGGCGTGCGCGGCGCTGGCCGCCGAGGCGCTGCGCGCCCCGACGGCGGAAGCGGCGTGGAAGCTGGTGCAGGCCCGATGAGCTCAGCTGAGCGCGGACAGCACCGTGCCGCTGCGCCCGGCGCCAAGGTCCCTGGACACCGAGCGGGCGGACTCTGCGACAGCGCGGGCGAGGTCATCCCTGGCCGGCGGGGCCAGCAGCCGCTCGGCAGGCCCGACCACGCCGATCGACCCGGCGACCCGGCCCTCCCGGTTGACGATCGGCGCGGCGACTCCCGCGTCGCCCACCGTCGCCTCCTGGTCCTCCACGGCATAGCCCCGCCGGCGGACCTGAGCCAGCGCACGGCCGAGCGCGGCCCTGGTCGTCTTGGTCCGGCCGGTCAGCGATGGCAGGTCGCCGGCCATGGCGCGCGCGCTCGCGGCGGCGGGCAGGTGCGCGACGATCGCGTGCCCGAGCGCGCAGGCGTGCCACGGGATCGCGGCGCCCACCTCGAGGATCTGCACCGTGTTGTCCGGCCGGAACACGTGGTGCAGCACGATCACCCGCGAGCCGGACAGGGTCGCCACCCAGACCGCCTCGTCCGCGCGCTGGGACAGGGCCTCCGCCCATCGCAGCGAGCGGGCCCGCAGCTCGGAGCCGTCCAGGTAGGCGTTGCCGAGCTGGAGCACGCCAGGACCAAGGCTGTACTTGCCGGTATCCGCATCCTGCGCGACGAGATCGTGCTTCTCCAGCGTGCGCAGCAGCCCGTAAA
>WNEY01001904.1_pt1 | contig 15023 bp, 8 predicted proteins | sample 5400531 | NCBI WGS metagenome assembly WNEY01 (sample SAMN13153338, study PRJNA577476) | soil metagenome | isolation source: 200 cm saprolite under Douglas fir tree site 1 | place: USA:California | collected 2015-04-18
GTCTGGCTCGCGATGATTCCACTGGAGACGAAGTCGACCGGGTTGGTCGCGAAATTCGGACCTCTGATGAAGTCAGTCCGCGTCGCCACGGAGTCCCCCTGAAAGTAGTTGCCGGCGACGGTCAGGCCAACGCGCAGCGCGTTGGTCACCATATAGGCGACCGAGCCGCCGAAAGCCGTCCCCGTGAAGTCGGCGGTGCCTGAAACGGGGAAGAAGAATATATTGCTCGGATCGTTCGGAACCTTGCGCGTGGCGAGGTTGAATACTTCGTGATAGTCGAGGAAGCGGTGGACTGAAAAGCCGACGGCGATCTTGTTGCTGACGGGGGCCGAGAAGCTCAGAAACGACAGGGCATTGACAACGCTCGTGAGCGCCGTCGGCTGAAGCGTCGTCAGCGCGTTGATGTCCGCAAGGCGTTCGACCTTCAATCTCGTGTTCTTGTATTCGGCGTAAATCTGCGGCCGCGTCAGGCTCATCAAGCCAGCCGGATTGGTGATGGCGGCCGTCGCATCGTCTGCCAGGCCGATGAAGCTGCGTCCCATCCCGTTGGCGCGCGCGCCCGGCGTCGAAAAGTTCCATTCCAAAGTGGGGAAGATCTCGTCGTTGGTTTGCGCAGCGGCGGTGGTCGTGAGGCTGACCATCACTACCATCAGGCTCTGCGCCACCCGCACGGGTCGAAACGTCGTCATTCGAAAGCTCCTTTTCGGCCGAGGTCAGTTCTTACCGTCCAGAATCTTCGATATTTCGTCCTCCGGGCGGAACCCGGGAACCGATCGATGCTCTTCACGGACGCCGCCCGGTTCGACCTTGACGTCGAACTCGAGCTTTCCAGGGAAGTTCGGATTGCTGGCGCTGACACGGTACTCACCGGCCGGCAGCGAGAGGACGCACGGGGTCTCACGGCAATTGCTCCGAGCCGGCTTGCCGTCCGCTTTGCCCGTGATCGATTCAATGGTCGCCCACGGCGCGATATCGACGACGAGTGTGCCCAGCTCAATGCGAGAAGGCGGATTCTCCGGCTGCTTCGGTTTCGTACCCATGCCCGAGAAGATCCACGCCATCAGCGCGACGACGGCAACCGCGGCGGCTGCGATACCGGCATATTTGATGTACTGTGCCGAAGCTGCCGGGGCCACCGCAGTCTCGTTTTGCACAGCCGGCCCGACAACCGGTGAAGGCCGCGGCGGTGGAGGCGGCGCCACGGGCGGCGACACCTCATCCGGCCGGGGAACCGGCTTCGGCTCGACCGGCGCCGGCTTGGGCAGAACAATCGTCTCCTCCGGCCCCGGCGCCTCTTTTGGCAGGACGATGGTTGCGTCCGGAGGCGGCGTCGCCTTCAACCGGATGGTCGCATCGGGCTGCGACTTCATCTGGATCGTGGCGTCGGCGGTCTGCTCCTTCGCGCGCTGTTCGGCGTCGCGCTGCTTCTTCTCTTCGTCGCGCCGCTTTTTCTCCTCGTCGCGCTGCTTTTGCTCCTCGTCACGCTGCTTCTTTGCTTCGTCACGCTGCTTCTGAATCGCCCCCTGGACCTTGGCCTCGAGCGCCTTCGCGTTGGCGTTCGCAGGGTCGATCTTCAGCGCCTTGGCCACCTGGTCGAGCGCTTTCGTCAGGTCGCGCAACTCGAACGCCCGGTTCGCATCGGCTAGCCGTTCCTCGACGTCACGCTGGCGCCTGGCTGCCGCTTCGGCGGCCCGAATCCCGGCGTCGGCGGCGCGCCGGAGGTTGACGAGATCAGGCGCCGACGCGTCGAGCTTTTCGACGAGGACGATCGCGCGCCGCGCGTCCTCGAACCGGCCGGCGTCGACATGCGCCCGCGCGGCCGCAAGGCCGGCGGTCACTTCCCGTCGCCGTTCGATCGCCCGTTCGATCTCCGCGTCGAGCGCGCGGGCGTCGCTGTGCTGCGGCTGCTGCGCGAGCACCTCGCGGGTCAGCACGCGCGCGCCGTCCAGATCGTGCGCCCCGAACAGCCCCGCGGCATCGTCGAGCTTCCGGGCGGTCGCTTTGCGGAGGCGTTCCGCCGCTTCGGCCGCCTTGCGCCGTTCCTCCGCCTGCCGTTCGGCTTCGAGGCGGAGGCGCTCCATCTCCCGGAACTCGACGCGCAGCTCGTCGAGCGCATCGGCGACCAGCGCGGCCGGTTCGAAGCGCTCGAGCGCCGCGATCGCCCCGGCGTGACTGCCTGTCGCGAACTGCTCACGCGCCGCGTTCACCGCCGTGCGCGCGCTCGCCTCCTCTTCCGTGCGGCGCCGCGCCTCGACGGCGGCCGCGATCTCGCCTTGAATCGCCTTGGCCTCTACGTTCTGGGCGTCAATCGCGAGCGCTTCGTCGACGCGGGCCGACGCGGCGTCGAGGGCGCCGGCGGACAGAGCCTCGCGCGCGCCGGTCAGAGCGGCTTCGAGCGCGCGGGCGCGCGCCTGCGCCTCGGCGAGCTGACGGCGCGCCTCGTCGACCAGGGCCCGCACGGCCACGGCCTCGGGAGACGACGAATTCAATGACAGCGCGCGATCGACCAGCAGCGACGCGGAGGTCAGCGCGCCTCGATCGAGCTCGCCGCGCGCATCGGTCAGCCACTCGTGGATCTGGCGTTCTTCGAGGCCGTTGCGCGCCCGCTGTTCGAACTCCAGCGCCTCGCGTTCGTCACCGTTGAGCAGCAGCGCGCGCTGGCTCGCTTCGAGCGCGACCGTGAAGTCGCCCCCGGTGAGCGCCTTGCGCGCGTCGTCGAGGTGCGATCGAATCTGCGACGCGCGCAACCGGTCGAGGTCCTTCGTGTCCCGCCTGACCGGCGCTCTGGGCATCCCGCCCGCCGTCCCCAGATCGGTGGGCGCAGGCTTGTTGAGCATCGTCGGCTGCGAGCCACTCTCTTCTTCATCGACGGTGTACCGGCGCCGCAACGCCACGAGATCGCGTCGGACCGCGGCCATGTCGGCATAGCGGTTTTCTCGCGCCTTCTCGAGGCACCGGTTCACGACCGCGACGATCGCCGGGTCGAGGGTCGGATCGAGCGTCTGCAGCGGTTCGGGACTGGCATTGATGATCTTGTGCAGGATTCCGCTCTCGAGACCGCCGGGGAACGCCTGCTTGCAGGCCAGGAGCTCGTAGAACACCGCGCCGGCCGAGAACATGTCGGCGCGCGCGTCCACATCGGGCAGGCCCATCATCTGCTCGGGGGCCATGTAATTCAGCGTGCCCATGAGCATGCCCGCCTGCGTCTTGATGCCGCCGGCGCCCGCGTCGCTGATGCGCGCGATGCCGAAGTCGAGCACCTTCAGCACGCCGTCGCCGTCGAGCATGATGTTCTTCGGCTTGATGTCGCGGTGGATGATGCCGCCGCGATGCGCGTACTGCAGCCCGGCGCACAGCTCGTCCATCAGCTGCAGCTTTCGGCCGATGGACAGCGCCGCCTGCCGGCGGATCAGCCCGTGGAGCGTCTCGCCCTCCACGTACTCCATCGCGATGAAGGGCTGGTTCTCGTGCTCCCCGACGTCGAAGATGGTGACGATGTTGATGTGCCGCAGGCGGCCGGCCGACCGGGCTTCGCGCATGAACCGCTCGCGCAGCTCCGCGTTGTCGAACCCTTCGCGCAGCAGCTTGATTGCCACGAGGCGGTCGATGGCGGGATCGCGCGCGAGAAATACTGTCCCCATCCCTCCCGATTCGAGGTGGTTGAGGACCTGGTACCGCGCGATATTCTTCGGAACCGCTACGGACATGGACGGCCAGACACCCGAAAGTTTGGCTGTAAGCGATTCATTTTATGGCGTTTGGGTATACCGAGCGAGCGCGATCGTCGCGTTGTCTTTCCCGTCGCGCTGGACCGCGCTCTCGACGAGCGTCTCCGCGGCGCGCTCGAGGTCCGGCTCCGATCGCAGCACCGCCGCGATGTCATCGTCGCTCAGCGCTCCGTGCAACCCATCGGTGCACAGCACGATTGTCTGGCCCTCCGCCAGCTCGATCTCGTCCACCACGACATCGAGCTCGGGTCTGGCGCCGACGACGCTCGTCAGGACGTGACGCATCGGATGTTTCTCGAACGCCGCCGCCTCGAGGCCCGATTCCTTCATCAACATGACGACCCACGAATCGTCTTTCGTGATCTGTTGAAGCGACGAGCCGTCGAAAGAATAGATGCGGCTGTCGCCCACGCCGCAGAAGGCGAGCCGCGTACCGTCGAAGATCGTGGCGACGACGGTCGTGCCCATCCCGGTGTACTCCGTGCGCTCTTCCGATTCCCTGAAGACGCGCCGGTTCGCGATCTTGATCGAGGTCATCAGCCGGTTCGCCGCGAACGACAAAGTGGGGTCGACGCCGAACGGCCATGTGAAGTCGTCAATCGTGGCGCTTTTCTTGAGAAACGCCCGGATGGTCTCGAGGGCGAGCTTCGAGGCGACCTCGCCGGCGTTGTGGCCGCCCATCCCGTCGGCTACCGCGAGCATGGAAATATCCGGTTCCCACATCGCGGAGTCCTCGTTGATCGTTCGAACAGTTCCCGGATTGGTGCGCGAGCAAACGGTCAGCATCGGCAAACGACCTCGCAGCTAGCGGTGCGGTGCCTGTTATGATACCGCTGGCAACCGCGCAGCGTCACATCCACAAATGTTCGTACTCATCGTCACGTATCGAGGCGCCACCGAGCGGTATCCCCTTTGCGAAGGTCCAACGGTCATCGGTCGGGCGCAGTCGTGTGACGTCGTCATCAACGATGAAAGCATTTCGCGCCAGCACGTGCGCCTGACCGTCCGCCCCGATCGGGTCGAGCTGACGGATCTGCAAAGCCGCAACGGCACCTACGTGGCCGGCGAGGCGATTCGCGAAGCCACGCTCGAGGGCGGCGAGGCGCTCACGTTCGGCGACGTTCAGGCCGTGCTCCAACGCGAAGCGGCTGAGTCGCCAGCGACCTCCACGTCCGCGCCGCCGCCGATGACCGAACATACGATGATCCGGCACCTCGGCGAGCCGCCCGCGGCTGCCGAGGCGGCCCGCGTCGTCGAGGCGCCTCGACTGATCAGTCTCCTCGGCGAAGTCGCGCGCACGCTCGTCGCGACGCTGCCGCTGTCCGAGATTCTCAATCGCGTGATCGACCTTTTGCTCGGGCACGTGCCGGCCGAGCGCGCCTGCCTGCTGATGGCCGACCCGGTGACGCGCGCGCTCACGCCGCACATCAATCGCCGATCCGACGGCCGTCCGGCGCAACCCTCGACGATCAGCCGGACGCTGGTCGAGATGACGCTCAAGCAGCGCATCGCGCTGCTGACGTCGGACGTGCGGCTGGATCCGCGCTTCGATGCCGCGCAGAGCATGCTGCTGAGCGATGTCCGCTCGCTGATCTGCGGTCCGCTGTACGCCGCCGACGAGCTCATCGGCCTGCTGTACGTCGACAACCCGGTGTCACGCCAGTTCTCGGAAGCGGACCTCGAACTGTTCACCGCGATTGCCAACTACGCCGCGGTCGCGATCACTCAGAACCGCCTCGCCGAGCAGTTGCGACAGGAAAGCGAGCGCCGCGAGCGGCTGCAGCGGTACCACTCGCCGGCCGTCGTCGACCGGATCATGGCGGGCAAGAGTGACGGCGCCGAGGATGTGCTGCAGGCGCAGGATCGCGACATCACCGTGCTGTTCGCCGACATCGTCGGGTTCACGTCGTTGTCGGAGACGCTGCCGCCGGGCGAGGTGGCGACGCTGCTCAACCGCTTCTTCTCCGAGATGACCGAGGCCATCTTCGCCGAGGAGGGGACGGTCGACAAGTTCATCGGCGATGCGATTCTCGCCGTCTTCGGCGCGCCCGTCGATCAGCCGGATCACGCGCGCCGCGCGGTCCGGGCGACGCAGGCGATGCGCAAGGGGGTCGCGCGTCTCAATGCGGGCTCGGTGCGCCAGATACAGGTCCGGTACGCGCTCAACAGCGGCATCGCCATCGTCGGCGACGTCGGATCCGCGCGACGGCGTGAGTACACAGTCCTCGGCGACGTCGTCAACACGGCGGCCCGTCTCGAAGCGATCGCGGCGCCGGACCAGATCATCATCAGCCGCGCGACCTACGATCGGATTCAGCCGCCGATCGCGGCGACGGCGCTCGGCGAGGTTCCGATCCGCGGGCGAACGGGAAAGGTTGAGATTCTCTCCATCGATCTGTGAGAACCCTATTTCTGTATACTTTTGCTACTCATGTCGACGGCGCCAGCTCAGCAGTCCCGATCAGTCCCACGACATCGGATCCGCCCAATCGCCGCGCTCGCTTCGATCGCCACGCTCCTGGGCGGCGCGATGGCCCTCGATTTCTGCGCGACGCGCGTGTTCTCGCAGACGCTGCGAGGCGGAAACGCCCAGACGCTGACGCCGGACGACGTCAGCGCGATCGTGAACGCGGCGGCGTCGGCGATCTCGGACAATACGATGGCGGTGGCGGTCGTCGATCGCGCGGGCACGATGCTCGCCGTCTACGCGCGGCCGGGCGCGGCGGCGACCACGCCGGACGTTGCCGTGTCGCTCGCCCGCACGACGGCCTACTTCAGTAACGATCAGGCGCCGCTGTCGTCACGGACCGTCAGGTTCATCAGCGGCATTCACTTCCCGCCCGGCATCGAGAACACGGGCAACGCCGCGCTCTACGGCGTCGAGAACATCAACCGCGGGTGCGCGCTCAACGCCGCCGACTCGCTGTACAGCGCGGCGCCGCCCTTCATCGACCGCGCGCGATCGCTCGCCGGCACGCCGGGTGGCACGGCCGCGATCACGCCGCTTCCGTGCCGGCCGTCCGATACCCGCGGGTGCGCGGTCGGCGGTCCGGTTCTGGGCACCGACGGCCGGCCGATCTTCTCGCTGGGCATCACGACGGGGAAGCGCGACCTGCTGGACACCAATAACGGCACAGAAGACACGGTCAACCCCGGCGGGATCTCGCTCTATCGTGGCGGCCATCTGATCGGCGGCGTCGGCGTCGCCGGCGTGTCCGCGGACCGCGCGGAGTTCGCGGCGCTCGTCGGCGCCGCCGGCACGAGGGCGACGCGCGGCATCACGGCGGCGATCAATTTTCCGAATCTTCTGCCGACGCCGGGCGCCATCTACATCGACGGCATCCGCTTGCCCTTCTATTCCACGTGCGGGACGAACATCGCCTGTATCGACGCGGCCTCGCGCGGGCGTCCGGCCGGGTCGTCACCCGGCAGCTTTTCGCAGGGCGGATACGTCTTCCCGCCGACCCGCTCCGGGCGGCAGGCACCGGAAGGCTATCTGACCGGCCCGTTCGCCAGCCCGGTCCCCGGCGGTTTGACGGCGGCGGATGTCTCGCGGATCGTCGGCCAGTCGGTGACGTCCGCGAACTCGCTGCGAGCGGCGGTGCGGCTGCCGTTCGGACAGACATCCACCTTCATCATCGCCGTCACCGACGAAGGCGGCAACATACTGGCCGAATACCGCATGCCGGATGCGTTGTTCGATGCGGTCGACGTCGTTCCGGCGAAGGCGCGCAACGCGTACTACTTCAGCACGCCCGAGGGCTACAGCGTGTTGAAGGGCTTCGTCGACAACAACCCGTACGAGCGCTACACATGGGAACCGGCGCCGCCCAACGGCGCGTGGGCGATGACGAGCCGCACGCTCAGCTTCGGCGGGCAGCCGCTGTTTCCGCCCGGGATCGATCGCGAGAAGCCGCCGACCCGCGGGCCGTGGTTCGATCTCTTTGTCTACGACACGCTCAACCCGTGCACGGAAGGGCCTGGGTCGAGCCGCGGCGGCAATCGCGCCGGCTTCGCCAACCAGAACGGGATCACCTGGTTCCCGGGCAGCTCGCCGCTCTATAAGAACGGACGGCTCGTCGGCGGGCTGGGCGTAAGCGGCGACGGTGTGGAGCAGAACGATCTCGTCTCGGCTGAGGGCGCGGCCGGGTTCGACCCGCCGGTTGAGATTCGCGTCGACAACAGCGTGATTCGGACCAGCGAGGGCGCGGCTGTGCGTCTGCCGTACTTGAAGTTCCCTCGAAACCCCACGGAGCGGTGACGCATGGGACCCAGACCCATTCCCATCGTCCTCGTGTGCGCGGTGCTGGCGGCGGCGCCGTCGGCCTTCGCGCAGAAATACACGAACGTCGGCCGCGCCAAATGCGTGAACTGCCACGACCATGACAACGAGAAACTGTGGTCCGAGAAAAAGGACGGGCCGCCGCCCAACAACCATCTGAGCGCGCTCAAGCAGATGGACGCGGTGAAGACCAAGGACTTCGCCAAGGCGGTCGGCGTGGCCGATCCGTATGACCCATCGGCGAGCTCGTGCCTGAAGTGCCACGCAACGATCGTCAAAGGCGATGTCGGCGGCGGCGTCACCTGCGAGACCTGTCACGGACCCGGCAGCGCGTATCTGGAGCCGCATCAGAAGAAGGATGCGTATCAGGCGGCCGTCGGGCTCGGCATGGTCGATGCCGTCAAGAAGCCGCAGGCGTGGGCCGGGCTGTGCATGAACTGCCACGTCATGGACGACACGAAGCTGATCGCGTCGAAGCATCCGTCGGGCGACGACTTCGATCTCGGCGCGAAGTTCGGCGTCGTGGCGACCGGTCACTGGAAATCGACATACGGCAACAAGGCTGAGATCTCCGCGCTGGGCAAAGCGTTCGCGCAGAAGATCATCGCGAGACGCGGCGGCGCCGCGCCCGTGGCAACACCGCCGCCGGCGGCGCCGGCCGCACCTCCTGCCGCTCCGGCGGCCGCACCGCCGGCCGCTCCAGCGGCGCCGGCCGCGCCGCCTGGCGCTGCTCCGACGGCGGCTCCGACGGCTGCACCGCCGGCCGCGACGCCAGCACCGACTGCTGCCCGCGGACCGGCTCCGGCGCCCGCCGCGCCGCGACCACCCCCCGCCGCGCGGTCCACGCCCGCGGCCGCCGCGGCGCCCGCACGCCCGGCAGCGCCGGCTCCGCCCCTGGGATTACCGCCGGCGGCCGCGCCGCCCCCGCCCGCGGCGGCACCCGAAACCGCGCCCGACATGTCGAGCGCGATGGCGTCGCTCGGCGCGATGCTGCCGACGTCGCCCGCGGCCGCGGTGGCCGCAGTGCAGGGGCGCGCGCTCGCGTTGATCGATGCGCTGCTCCGGCGCGGTGGTCGCGCCCCCGTGCGCGTGACGCCGCCGGAGAAGAAGGCTGAGTACCGCGGCCCCGACGCCGACCTGCTGCGCCTGCAGGACGATGTGCTGTCGCTGGCGATCGAGGCGCTGCGGACGGCGCCGCCGTCCGGCGTCAAGGCGCCGGCGAAGCCGTAACGGTCCATGGCGCACCCGACACCGCCGGCCCCGAACGAGGGCGAACCGCAGCCCGGCAAGCCAAACATTCCAACCGCGCCCGACCTCGAGCTGATCGAGATGTCGCGGCTGAAGGCGTATCCATTCCTCGCCGGGTGCAGCGAGATCGTCCTGAAGAAGCTGCAGCCGCATCTCAAGGAACAGCGCTACGAAGCGGGCGCGACGATTCTTCAGCTCGGCGGCTACAGCGACGCCGCCTACTACGTCGCCTCCGGCGTCGTGGGCGTGCGGCTGACGCCGGTGAACCTGCGGCGCGAAGCGGCGGCCGCCGAAGTGGCCGCCGCCCCGCGATCGTGGGCCGATCGCCTCCAGGAGATCTTCAATCGCACGCCGGCCGAACAGGCCGTGCAGCGGGCCGCGAAGCCCGGCACCGCTGCCGGCGAAACCCTCATGCTCACGGATCTGCCGATCGATCTGCGCGCGAACGAAGAGGTCCTCCTCGAAGCGGGCGAGGTCTTCGGCGAGATGAGCGCTCTCTCGCGCTACCCGATCTCCGCCGACGTCGTCGCGCGCACCGAGGTGCTGTGCCTGTTGATCCGGACCGCGGGCCTGCGGCTGATGTTCAAGCAGAAAGAGCTTGCCGGCTTCAAGAAGATGATCGACGACCGGTATCGTGCGCGGACGCTCTCGACGCATCTGCGCAACGTGAGCCTGTTCGCGAATCTCGACGAACGAGCGATCACCAGCCTCCGGCAGACTGCCGAGCTCCTGTCGTTCGAGCCGGGCAAGCAGATCGTGGAGCAGGGGACGCCGGCCGACGCCTTCTATCTGGTGCGGGGCGGCTTCGTGAAGGTGGCGGTGAAGACCGGCGAAGCGAACGCCGCCGTCACGTATCTGCGCAAGGGCGATTACGCCGGGGAAATCGCGCTGCTGCTCGGCGAGCCCTGGCCGTTTTCATTGTTCGCGCTGGAGCACGTGGAGCTCGTGCGGCTGCCGCGCGCCGAGTTCCAGGCGGTGCTCGCGCAGCATCCCGAGATGCAGGCGATGCTCTGGGCCGCCACCGTGGAGCGCCTCAAGGCCCGCGGCACCGTCGCGCGGGAGCCGCTGACGTCGCGCTACCTGCAGATGGCGATGGACACGGGGCTGATTCACGGCGAAAGCGTGCTGCTCATCGACCTATCCACCTGCACGCGCTGCGACGACTGCGTCCGCGCCTGCGCCGAGACGCACGGCAACGTGCCGCGGTTCATCCGCGAGGGCAACAAGTTCCGCACGTGGAGCATCACGACGTCGTGCTACCAGTGCACCGATCCGGTCTGCATGATCGGCTGTCCGACCGGCGCGATTACGCGTCCCCTCGGCACGCTCGAAGTGACGATCAACAAGGACACGTGCATCGGCTGCCACAACTGTGTGAAGCGGTGTCCGTGGGGCAACATCATCGAGGTGCCCTACAGCAGCCCGGCGCTCAATCGCCAGATCGATCTCGCGACGAAATGCGACCTCTGCCTCGGCCGTCCGGCGGGTCCCGCGTGCGTGCAGATGTGTCCGCACGGATCGACGGTTCGCATTTCCTTCAAGGACATGGTGGCCGTGAGCCAAACGCTGTCGTGATGGAAAAGGGTGTCTTCCGGCCGAAGCGCCGCGACTGGTTTCGCGCGTTCCTCATTGCGAGCGTGGCGTCGATCGTCGTGTATGGGGTCTGGGCCTGGTGGACGCCGTGGACACCCGGCCGCGTCGGCGGGCTGACGTTCGGGACGCTTGCCGCGTTGCTGTTCGTCGTCGACGCGCTGTATCCGTTCCGGCGGCGGTGGAACGCCTGGCCGTTCGGCACGGTGCAGCGCTGGCTGCAGTTTCACGTGTACGGCGGCGCGCTGGCCTGTTTGTATGTGCTGATCCACGTCGGCTTCCGCTTGCCGAATGGGCTCTTCGGCTGGTGGCTGCTGCTCCTGACGTTGTGGGTGACCGTGTCCGGGCTTGCAGGGGTGTATCTGCAGAAACGGATTCCGATGGTGCTCGCCAATAATCTCGAGGTCGAAGCGATTTACGAGCGCATCCCCGAGCTGACTGCGCGCCTTCAGACGGAAGCCGACAAGCTGCTGGCGGGCACACCGGATCTGCTGCAGCGGTTCTACTCGACCACCACCCGGCCGATGCTCGCATCGCTGGCGCCGTCGTGGTCCTATCTCGTCGACTTTCGCGCCGAGCGCGAGCGTCGGCTCGCGCCGTTCAAGGAAGTGGTGACGTATTTGGCGGAGGCCGACCGCTTGCGGCTCGCGGATCTGCAGGGGATTGTGACCGAGAAGTTCGAGCTCGACGTGCAGTACAGCCTGCAGCGGATCCTGAAAGTGTGGGTGCCGCTGCACGCTGCACCCGCGATGATCCTCATGGGGCTGCTGGTCGTGCACATCGTGGCGGTTCTGCTGTTCTGATGGCCATAACGCATGCCTCGTAACGTTCAGCCGGGCACGCCGGATCGATCAACGCGGTACATCTTTCCGCGCGGCCCGCGCCGCAGTCTCGGCATGGCGGCCATCGGCGGCGCGGTGCTGGCCGTCGTCATCGCCGCGTCGTATTTCGTCGGCCTGAAGCGCGTGTCGTCGCCCGGCCCCGTCGCGTCCTCGCACTCGGCGATCGAGGCCCGCTGCGAGCAGTGTCATGACGTGGGCAAGGGGGTGGCGGACACGCGCTGCGAGCGCTGCCACGATCCGAGCGGCGCCGATCGGTTCAGCCAGGAGGGGCACGTACTCTTCGGCAGTGGCAACCCGCACAAAGCGGCCGCGGCGGCGGATATGAGCTGCGTCGCGTGCCACACCGACCATCGCGGGCGCGCGTCCGAGGTGAAAAGCGTCGACGATCGCGACTGCGGCCAGTGCCACCGGTTTTCGGCGTTGAAGAGCCACCCCGAGTTCGCCGCCGTGCGCGCGCAAATCTCCACCGGCGCGGGGCTGGCGTTCGGCCACCAGCGTCACATCGTCGAAGCGGCGAAGCAGCTCGGGAAGAGATGCGAGGCCTGCCACGAGCCGACGGCGGATCTCGTCGGCTTCCAGCCGATGACCTTCGATCGGCACTGCGCGTCCTGCCATACCAAGGACGGCTTCGTGACCGGCGACAGCGAGGCGGTCTCGGGCGATCTCCTCGCCTTGTCGGCTGAACAGGCCGGCGCGGCACCGCCGACTCAAACGCCCGCGGAGCGGGGACGCATCACCCTCAGCCGCATGAAGCACAAGGATCCGTGGGTCCTTTACAACGCGCAGCGGCTCCGGCGGATGATCGATCCGGCCGGGATCGGCAGCGAAGCCGCCGCGCTGCGCGGGCAGATTGCGTACCTGACGCAGCAGACCGGCGATCAGTCACTGTCCAACGTGGCAGTCGCCGATCTCCAGCGCTGGCAAACGACGCTCGAGCAGGAAGTGGTGTCGATCGACAAGCGGCTCGCCTCGTCCGCGCCGGCCGGTGGAGACGATGCGGCGCTGAACGAGATGCGCCGGGCCGTCCAGCAGATCGCAAAACAACTGGCGAGCGTGGATCCGGAAGCCGGCGCGCTCGACGCCGACGCGCAGAAGGCGCAGGGTGGGGGTCCGGCCCCGGCAGGCCCGGACCCGTCCCGGAGTTTCAGCGAGCGCAAGACCGAGCTGCTGGCGGTCCTCGATGCGATTGTCGCGCGCGGTGACAAGGCGCTTGCGGATCGCGCTGAGGCGCTGCGAAAGCAGGTCGAATCGCTGCGGGCGAGCGCGAGCGGCGGTCCGCCGGACGTCGCCGCGCTCGGGCGGCGGCTCCGCGATCTCGACGACGTGCTGGGCGCCGTGCGGGCGACGGCCGATCCGGAAGCGCAGTATTTCGCGGCGCAGGTCGGCGCACTGCGCAACGTCGCGCAGAGCCAGATCAACGGCGGCCTGTCGCCGGACGCGTTCGAGGATCGGCGGCGCGAGCTGCTGGCGGTGCTGGACGCCATCGACCGCACCGGGAACCCGGAGCTGATGGGACGCGTGGCGCTGCTGCGGCAGCGCGTCATCGGGCTGCAGCCGGGGAGCTTCGGCGATGCCGGACTGCGCGATCAACGGAAGCGGACCGTCAAGCTCCTCGAGCGCGTGAAGGTCGAGCTCGATCTGGCACAACGGGGCGACCAGGCAGGCGCGGGCTCCGCGGCGCCGGCGCGCGATGCGGCGCAGATGCGAACGCTCCTCGTGAGGTTGCGGGAGCAGTTGGCCGGGCTGCAGGTCGGCGGACGTCCGGGGACGGCGGACGCGCCGGCGGAGCTGAAGAGAGCGACCAACACGCTGAGCAACATGCTCGCGCCCTGTCTCAAGTGTCACGTGATGGACGGCGCGCGGATGGCGCCGGTCGCAGCGGATCCGAAAGTGTTTCAGCGGGCGGTGTTCACGCACAAGCCGCACGTCGAGCCCGCCGACTGCGCGTCGTGCCACAAGAGCGTGGACACCAGCACGAAATCGACCGACGTGAACGAGCCGGGTGTGGACAACTGCCTGGCGTGCCATGCGCCCTCGAAGGCGCGCGCCGACTGCGCAGCCTGCCACTTCTACCATCCGCCGTCGCTGGCGCGGCTGATCGGAGCCTTGTGATCGCGCGGCTCATCGGACGCACGGGGTCGACGGCCGGCAAGGACTACGTGGTGAACGACGCCGCGCGGGTGGGCGCGTCGCCCGACAGCGAAATCCGGATCGTGGCGCAAGGCGTGTCGCGACGGCACGCGCGGATCTGGTCGGAGAAAGACCAGTTCTTCATCGAGGACCTCGGCGCGACCAACGGCACGTTCCTCAACGGCGGACGGATTCAGCGCGAGACGCTGCGGCACCTCGACGTGATCACGCTCGGCCGTGAAGTCGATCTCATCTTCCTGCGCAAAGACGACGAGCCGGACATTCCTGTCGTCGACCGGATCCAGCAGGCCCGGCTTCAGATCGTCGACGGCCCCGAGGCCGGCACGAGCGTCGACGTGCCCAAAGGGGAGCTGACATTCGGCCGCGCCCCTTCGTGCAACGTCGTGCTCGCCAGCGGCGCGATCTCGAAGGTCCACGCGCGGCTGCAGCGGACGACCAGTCAGCTGGTGCTGCAGGATCTGCAGTCGGCCAACGGCACGTTCGTCAACGGGACGCGCGTCGACTCGGTAGCGGTGGTGAAGAACGGCGACGTCATCAGTTTCGCTGGCGTGCGGAGCCTCTCGGTTGTCATCGAGGGGGACGCCGATCCCACGCCGAAGACCGACCTGCCGGCCGTCATCCCCGGACCCGCGTTCGATCAGGAGTGGAAGACGCGGTTCGTGTGGGCGCCCGACGAATTGGCCGCCATCGAAGCGGCGCGCGCCGAAGCGATCGCGCTCGCTGCCCTGCGCGCGCCAGTCGCTGTCGTGAAGGCGGGCGCGTCGCCGGCCGCGAAAGCGCCGGCACCGGCCGCGCCGGTCAAACCCGGTGCGCCGGTGCCCGCGAAGCCCGAGCCGGCCGCAGCCGCCAGACCTGCGCCGCCTCCGGCCGCGAAGCCGGCAACAGCGCCTGCCCCTGCGCCGAAGCCCGCACCGGCTGCGGCAAAGGCACCCGAGCCGCCAGCCGCTGCGCCGCCGCGCGCCGCGCCGCCGCCCGCTGCGCAACCAGCGTCGCCTGTTGCGGCACCGTCCACTCCGCCCGCGGCGGCGAAGCCGCCAGCGCCGGCGCCTTCCATGCCGGCGTGGCCCGCCGCCGAAAAACCGGTCGCACCTGCCGCGCCCGCGCCGGCACCAGCCGCTGCGCCACCGCGCGCCGCGCCGCCGCCCGCTGTGCAGCCAGCGTCGCCTGTTGCGGCACCGTCCG
>WNEY01001906.1_pt1 | contig 15019 bp, 15 predicted proteins | sample 5400531 | NCBI WGS metagenome assembly WNEY01 (sample SAMN13153338, study PRJNA577476) | soil metagenome | isolation source: 200 cm saprolite under Douglas fir tree site 1 | place: USA:California | collected 2015-04-18
CGAAGCGTACAGCCACGGGATGCGGCAGAAGCTCATCATCTCGAGCGCCCTGATTCACCGCCCGGCGTGCATCGTGGTGGACGAGCCGATGGTGGGCCTCGACCCCAAGGCCGCGCGGCTGCTCAAGGACATCTTCCGGCAGTTCGTCGGCAAGGGCGGCACCGTGCTCATGAGCACGCACACGCTGGAGGTCGCGGAGGTCATGTGCGACCGGATCGCGATCATTCAACACGGCAAGATCGCCGCCTGTGGCACGATGCAAGATCTGCGGCGGCAGACCGCCGCGGGCAACGTGAGCCTCGAGGAGCTGTTCCTCCGACTCACGGGAGGCGTGCAAGCGCGCGAGCTCGCCGAAGTACTGGGTGGGAGCGAATGAGGCAACCCTCCCTGCGGCACGTGCTCCAGCCCAAGTGGCGCACCGCGTTGCAGCGGCTGCGCGAGGAGCGCTCCCGTGGCGTGGGCAGGCCCCTGGCACTGGCGTTCGTGGGGGCCGTGTTCTGGCTCGCCGCCTACGGCGTGCTGTACCGCGTCCTCAAGTACTTCCGCGGGGTGGAGGAGCTGGGCCCGTTACTCGCCGGGAAGCTGCTGGGCCTGGTCCTGCTCTCCTTCGTCTCGATCCTGGTCCTCTCGAACGTCGTGACGGCGCTGTCGAGCTTCTTCCTCGCCCGCGACCTCGACTTGCTCGTTTCGTCGCCCGTCGACTGGCTGCGCCTGTATCTCGCGAAGCTCGGGGAGACGCTGCTGCACTCCTCCTGGATGGTGGCGCTGACGGCCATTCCGATCCTCACCGCCTACGGCGTCATCTACCACGGCGGTTGGTTGTTCGCTCCCTACGCCGTGCTGACGATCGTGCCGCTGCTCGTGCTCCCCGCCGTGCTGGGGACGGCCATCACCCTGGTGCTCGTGAACCTGTTCCCGGCGCGACGGACGCGCGACCTGCTCTCCGTCATCGCCCTCGGGGCGGCGGGCGGCGTGGTGCTGCTGTTCCGGCTGGTGCGGCCCGAGGGATTCCGGAACCTGCTCGACTTCATCACCGTCCTGCGGACCCCCACGTCTCCCTTCCTGCCGAGCGAGTGGGCGACGCAGGCGATCATCAGCGCCTTGCGACGAGCGTCGGGCGCCCCCCTCGATCCGCTGCCGCTCGCGCTGTTGTGGACCACCGCGGCCGCCTTCGTGACGCTGGGGGCGCTGCTGCACCGCGAGCTGTACGCGCCGGGGTTCACGAGGGCGCAGGAGGGAGCCGAGCGGTTCGTGCGGGGGGGGTTCTGGCGCTGGACCATCGGGTGGGCGCTCGCGCCGCTTCCGGTGGCGAAGCGGGAGTTCGTGCTGAAGGACATCCGGCTGTTCTTCCGCGACACGACCCAGTGGAGCCAGCTGATCCTGCTGGCCGTGCTCGTCGTGGTCTACCTGTTCAACGTCAAAGCGCTGCCGTTGTTCTCGGGCGAGCAGATCCCCTACTTCTACGTCACGCTGGTGGCGTTCTTGAACCTCGGTCTGTCGGGCTTCGTGCTGGCCTCGATCGCGGCCCGCTTCATCTTTCCCGCGGTGTCACTCGAGGGGCGGCACATGTGGCTCTTGCGCTCGAGCCCGCTCGACCTGCGCGCCTTGTTGTGGTCCAAGTATTGGGTGGGGACGCTGCCCCTGCTGGTGCTGGCGCTCATCCTGACCGGCGTGACGAACGTCCTGCTCAAAGTCCCCCCGTTCATGATGATCGTGAGCCTGAGCGCGATCTGCGGTCTCACGCTCGCGATCGCGGCGATGGCGCTCGGCTTCGGCGCGCTGTACCCCCAGTTCGAGACGGAGAACGCGGCGCAGATACCGACGTCGTTCGGCGGGCTCATCTTCATGATGGCGACGATCGCGCTGCTCGCGTGGGTGATCGTCGTGTTGAGCGGGCCGGTCTCGGTGTACCTGAACAGTCTCTACACCGGCGGCGCGGTGGCCGTCAACGCCCGCATGGTCGGGGCATTCGTCGTCGCCGCCATGAGCTGCGCCCTGGCGACGGCGCTGCCGCTCCGGGTGGGCCTGCGGAGGATGGAGAGCTTCGAGTTCTAGCGCAGCGGCAAGCTCAAGCCCCCCACCAACTGAAACCTGCTGCCCGTCCCCAGGATCTCGCGTGCTTCAGCGTAGGGGCGGAGCGGGCCGCGACGCTGCTCGAGACCACCGAACACATTGAAGTGCCTGTCCGTGTTGCCGCCCGCGGCGCTCGTGTGCAGCAGATTCAGCCCCGCGCCGAAGTACCAGAAGCGCAGCGCCGGCGGGCGTAGTTTGAGATCGAAGTTGAGCCCCCAGTCGGTCTCGTTGGGCACGGTGTAGTAGTCGAACGACGGATAGAAGTCGATCTGCGGCCCGATCGGGAACGTCCCCTGTGCCCCGAGCACGGAGTTGTTCACGTCGAAGTTGTATCCCAGATGACCGCCGATCTCGGGACCCGCCCCCGCCCCCACCCCCGCCCCCCGCATGCGGCGCCGCTGCGCCCGCGCCGGCGTCGCCACGACGTCGAGGGCCAGGACGCCGACCATGATCCTCCACGCCCGTGCGCTCACGGTCCGCTCCCCTCTCAGGCGGCGACGCGTGCACCGCAGGTGTGGCAGTAGTGCGCGTCCGTCTCCAGCGCCGAGCCGCAGCGAGCGCAGTAACCGGGAGCCGCAGTCAGCCTGCGGCCGCACTCGGAGCAGAACGCCGCGTCGGGCTCGGGGCGGGGACCGTGGGTCGGGCAGGCGGGAACCAGGGTGCGCGGGGGCCCCGCGACGGCGGGCGCCCGCTGGGCTGCCGGAGCGCGGCCCTCCCGCACCCCGCTCTCCGCCCGCAGCGCCTCCAATGCCGCCGCCGTGTACTTCCGGTGCAGTGCGTCGTAGTCGGCATCGGAGAGCTTACCGGTGGCGCGGTCGAATTCGATCTCGCGCAACGCCTGCAGCGCCACTGCGCGCGGACTCAGGTCGTCGTCCGCATCCTCTGCGTCGCCTCCGCTTCCCGCCTCCCGCGTGCCGCGTGCCTCCAGTTCCGCGGCGAAGATCGGCTGCAGGACGAACCACACCGCCGCGGCGGCGAGCAGCACGCCGATGACGAATTCGATCACTGCGTGACTAGTCGGTGAACTGCTCGAGCTCGTGCCGCAACCGCTCGAGCTCGGCGGGCGATGCGTCGGGCGGCGGTGGCGGCGCGGCGCTCAACTCCGCTGCCGGCGCCGCGCGGGTCCAGCGCCGCAGCGCCAGCAGCAACAGCGCCCCGGCCACCAGAATCACGAGCGAGGGCGTGAAGTAGCCCGCCAGGTTGAAGCCGCGCTTGGGCGGCGCCATCAGGATGGCGACGCCGTTGGTGCGAACGAACGCGTCCACGATCTCCTGGCCGGTCTTGCCCTGCTCGGCGAGCGCCAGCACCTGCCGGTGCATCGCGGGACTGGTGGTGCAGGTGAAATCCGTGGTGCGGCAGGTATACACGTCCAGGTTGCAGCCGCAGGTACACCGCAAGCGCTTCTCAATCGTCTGAATGGCAGCCGCATTGTCGGCCGCCGTGACGGGCTCGAGGGGCCGGCCGGCGCGACCGGGGTCCCAGAGGCGGCCCGAGGGTCCACCGCCGGGGAGCGAGTCCGGAGTCTGGGCGGTCAGGCGGTCGGGCGGTCGGGCGGTCAGTGCCAGAGCACTGGCGGCCGCGAACATGAACTCGCGCCTCGAACAGACCGCCCTCATTTCTCTTCCACCAGTCTCACGGCATACCCCGCCTGCGTCCGCTTCACGGCGGGCGAGCCTCCTCCCGGCCACATCACGATGAGCCCGCCCAACACGACGATCAGCCCGCCATACCACACCCACCAGACGAGCGGGTTGATCGTGAACCGAAACACCGCTTCCTCGGTGCCGTTCACGACACCGCCCAGCACGAGGTACAAGTCCTCCAGGGGATCGCTCCGGATGCCGGGTTCGGTCGACGGCTGATAGGTCGGGCGCCCCAGCGCGTCGACGTGCTGGCGCTTCTCCGTCGTGATGAGGCCGGCCCGCTTGCCGTTCCGTCGCACCTCGATCGTGGCAGCGGTGACCTGGCGGTTCAACTGGTCGAACTGCGAGATGCCCAAGTGGGTGAAGGTGTAGGTCCATCCGTACGGGCTGCGGATGCTCGCCGACTGCCCGGGCTTGAGCGTCGCCTCGGTCTCCGTCTTGAACGCCATCCCAGCGAACGCGATGAACAGCACGACGATGCCGGTGTGCACCACGTACCCGCCGTAGCGACGGCGGTTGCGCGCCACCAGGTGCCCGAGCGCGACCATCGCCGACTCGCTGTACTGGCGGCGGCGCGCGCGCGTGCCGCGCGCGAACTCTTGCGTCACGGTGCCGAGCACGAAGCCGCCAATTGCCATCGCCAGGAGGGCGTAGAAGTCCCGCATGCCCAGCAGGAGCAGGACCAGGCCCGTGAAGACGCCGGTCGTCACGGGCACGGCGAACTGCCGCTGCAGGTTCGGCAGCGACGCCCGTCGCCACGCGATGAGCGGACCGATCCCGGTGAGGGCGAGCAGCGCCAGGCCGAGCGGGATGTTGACTTGATTGAAGAAGGGCGGCCCGACGGTCACCTTCGTGCCCTGGACCAGTTCGGAGAGGATCGGGAAGAGGGTCCCCCACAGCACCGAGAAGGCGACGCCGACGAGCAGCAGGTTATTGAAGAGGAAGCTCGCCTCCCGGCTCACCATCGACTCGAGCCGCGCCTCCGCGGTGAGCAGCGGCAGCCGGCGCGCGTACAACGTAAAGCTGGCGATCGCGGCGAAGAGCAGGAAGAAGAGGAAGTAGTAGCCCACCGGCGACTCGGTGAAGGAGTGCACGCTCGAGATCACGCCGGACCGCGTGATGAACGTCCCCATGATCGACAGCAGCCAGGAGCCGATCACCAGCGCCAGGTTCCACTTCTTCAGCATGCCGCGCTTCTCCTGGATCATGACGGAGTGCAGGAAGGCCGTCATGGTGAGCCAGGGAAGCAGCGCGGCGTTCTCGACCGGATCCCACGCCCAGTAGCCCCCCCACCCCAGCTCGACGTACGCCCACCACATCCCGAGCACCAGACCGATCGACAGGAACAGCCACGAGACGAGGGTCCACTTCCGGATCGCCACGAGCCAGTCCGAGTCCAGCTTCTTCGAAGCGAGGGCCGCGATCGCGAAGGCGAAGGGAATGGTCATCGAGATGTAGCCCAGGTACAGCATGGGCGGATGGAAGACCATTCCGGGGTTCTGCAGCTGCGGATTGAGCCCGCTGCCGTCGGCGGGGGTGTAGGCCAGCCGGGAGAAGGGGTTCGCCGCGAACAGCATCACGGTGACGAAGAACGCGGTCACCGTACCCACGACGCCTGCAACGTAGGGCAGGTACGCCTGGTGCCGCCGGGCGGTGAAGAGTTGGGCGAGGGACCCGAAGGCCGACAGCACGGTCGCCCAGAAGAGCAGGCTCCCCTTCTGGCCGGCGTACAGGGCGGACCACGTGTAGAAGATCGGGAGGTTGCGGCTGGTGTACGCCGCGACGTACTCGACGTTGAAGTCGTGGTGGAACAGCGCCCATTCGACGGCGAACACGGCGATGAGCAGCGCCCCGCACATCGCAAACACGGCGTGGCGCGCGCTGCGCTGCAGGTCGGCCCGGCCCCGGGACCCGCCCAGGAAGCCGACGAGCGCCGCCCACACCCCGAGCAGCAGGGCGACCCACAGCGCCAGGTTGCCGAGGACCGTCATCTACGCCTTAGGCACCGCTTCATAGCGAGAGCCGCACTTGGCCAGGACGTTCGTCGCGTAGATCACCCCGTCCGGCTTCAAACGACCCTCGACGACGACCTCCACCGAGTCGTTGAAGGTGTCGGGGGGCAAGCCGTGGAACGTCACCGGATAGGTGGCCGCCCCGTCCGAGATCCGAAAGCTGAGCGTCTGCGTGGCGACGTCCTTGCTCACGGTCCCGCGGACGACGTGAGCGCCCACCTTCATCCCGACGTTGTAAAAGGTCGGGTCCACGGCGACCTTGCGCGACAGCTCGCCCGGCGTGAGGAAGTACTGCCCCGTCTGCTTGATGCCCGACGCCATGAGATAGCCGACCGAGCCGACGATCAGCAGGGCGCCCACGGCGAACTTTGCTCCGGCGGTCATTTTCATGGCCTAATTATACAGCCTTTCCCGTGGGACGCTCCAGCGCCCACGCCACCGCCTCCGCCGGCGTGGAGACGCGGGGGATATCCACGGCGGCCGGGAAGGCGTCGTGCAGGCCGACGACCGGCGTCCCAATGCGCTGCGCCAGAGCGATTTCCGACAGGGTGCCCCACCCGCCCCCGATGGCGATCACGGCCCTCGCGGCCCGGACCAGCAGCGCATTCCGCATTTCACCCATTCCCGTGGCGAGGGCGACGTCGACATAGGGGTTTGCCTCTGCGGGATCGGCCCCCGCCAGGATGCCGACCGTGAGACCACCCGCCGCCTTCGCCCCGCGCGCCGCCGCTGCCATCACGCCGCCGTAGCCGCCGCACAAGAGCACGGCACCGCGCTCCGCCAGCATGCGCCCGACGGCACCGGCCCATTCCGCTTCTGCGGCGCTGCACTCGCTGCCGCCGACGACCGCGATCAGCGGCTTCACCTGCGGGCCTCCGCCGCCCAGTGGAGCGCCGCGGCGACGGCGCGGCGCCACTCGACCTCGCCGGCCCGCACGGTGGCCGCCTGGTCGCCGGGAAGAAACCGCTTGAAGGTGCGCCCCTGCAGGAATTCCTCCGGGGCCCGCCACACGCCCGCGGCGAGCCCCGCGAGCGCCGCGGCCCCGAGCGCCGTGGTCTCGACCACGTCGGGGCGCGCCACCGGGACGCCCACCAGGTCTGCCTGAAACTGCATCAGCCAGTCGTTCGCCGCGGCGCCGCCGTCCACCTGGAGCGCCGCGAGCCGGACACCTGAGTCCGCGGTCATCGCGTCGAGCACGTCCTTGGTGCCGAACGCCATCGCCTCGAGCGCCGCGCGCACCAGATGGGCGCGCGTGCTGCCGCGCGTGAGACCCACGATGGTGCCTCGGGCGCTCGGCTCCCAGTGCGGCGCGCCCAGGCCGACGAACGCCGGCACGAAGTACACGCCGCCCGTGTCCGCGACTTCCCGCGCCAGCCGCTCCGATTCCGACGCCTGCGCGATCACCTGGAGGCCGTCGCGCAGCCATTGAATCGCCGCGCCCGCGATGAACACGCTGCCCTCGAGCGCATACACCGGCTCGCCGCGCGCACCGCACGCGATCGTGGTGAGCAGCCCGTGCCGCGACTCGGGACGCCGCGCTCCGGTGTTGAGCAGCAGAAAGGCACCGGTCCCGTACGTGTTCTTCGCCTGCCCCGGCTCGGTGCAGCCCTGCCCGAAGAGCGCCGCCTGCTGATCGCCGGCGACGCCGCAGATCGGCAGCTCGGCGCTGAAGTGCTGCCGGTCGCACGTCCCGAACGGTCCACTCGACGGCCGTATCTCGGGGAGCGCCGCGCGCGGCACGCCGAACAGTCGCAGCAGGTCGTCGTCCCAGGCGCGCGCCGCCAGGTTGTAGAGCATGGTGCGCGACGCGTTGGTGTGGTCGGTCAGGTAGGCGCGCCCGTGGGTGAGCCGGAAGAGAAGCCAGGTATCGATCGTGCCGAAGACCACGTCCCCCGAGCGGACGCGGGAGGCGAGGCCGGGGACGTGCTCGAGCAGCCACTCGATCTTGGTCGCTGAGAAGTAAGGATCGAGCACCAGGCCCGTGCGCTCCCGGATCAGGGCCCCCTTCCCCCCGGGGTCGCGTGCGAGCTCCTGGCAGCGGGCCGCCGTGCGCCGGTCCTGCCATACGATGGCGCGGTGCAGTGGCTGCCCGGTGGTGCGGTCCCACACGCACACGGTTTCGCGCTGATTGGTGATGCCGAGCGCGTGCGGGACGACCCCTGCCTGCTGCAGCGCGTCGCGCGCCGCCTCCACGGTCTTTTGGAAAATCTCCTCGGGATCGTGCTCGACGTGGCCAGGCTGGGGGAAGTGCTGGGTGATCTCGCGGTAGCCGCGGCCCAGGAGACGGCCGTCGGCCCCCACGACGAGCGCCGTCGAGCCGGTGGTGCCCTGATCGAGGGCGAGGACGGCGGTCATGGAGGCGAAGCTAACACCCTCCGCATTAGAATTCCCCATGACCTACGACACCCTCCTGCTCGACGTCCGCGACAACATCGCCTTCGTCACGATCAACCGGCCCGACAAGCTGAACGCGCTGAGCGATCGGGTCATCGCGGAGCTATCCGACGCTGCCGAGCGCATCGCCGCCTCGGCCGACATCGGCGGCGCCATCGTCACCGGTGCGGGGCCGAAGGCGTTCGTGGCCGGGGCCGACATCGCGGAGCTCGCCACGCAGGGCCCCTTCGACGGTAAAGCCCGCGCGCTACGCGGCCAGGCAGTGCTGCGGCGCCTCGAGACCTGCGGCAAGCCGGTCGTTGCTGCGGTGAACGGCTTCGCGCTCGGCGGCGGCTGCGAGCTCGCGCTGGCCTGCCACCTGCGCGTCGCCAGCGAGAATGCCAAGTTCGGCCAGCCGGAGGTGAAGCTCGGGATCGCCCCGGGGTACGGCGGCACCCAACGCCTGCCGCGGCTCGTGGGCAAAGGCGTCGCGCTGCAGCTCCTCCTCACCGGAGAGATGATCGACGCGCAGGAGGCCTACCGCATCGGCCTGGTCAACAAGGTGGTCCCGGCGGCGAGTCTCATGCGCGAGAGCGAGGCGCTGCTCCGGGGGATCCTGGCCATGGGGCCGCTCGCCGTGCGCCTGACGCTCGAAGCGGTGGAGCGGGGCCTCGACATGTCGCTCGAGGAGGGCCTGCTGCTCGAAGCGAACCACTTCGGCCTGCTCGCCGGCACGCGGGATATGAAGGAAGGGTTGGCGGCGTTTCTCGAGAAGCGCTCCGCCAGGTTCGAGGGGCGGTGAGCCGACTCCACCCCCGCGGCCCCGTACTGGCCCTGGGCGTGGCCTGCCTCGCCGCGTGCTTCGGTGAACGACCTCGCCCCGCGCCACCGCAGCTCGCGATCGCGCTCGCCAAGGTGCTCGTCCGCTCCCCCGACACGCTGCGAGGAACGATTCACGCCGAGGACCCGGACGGCATCGATTCGGTGTGGCTCGCGCTCGATGCCCTTCCCCCCATGTCCGACGACGGGCTGCTCGAGACGGTGTTCGACGCGCCGTTCGTGGTCGTGGTGCCGCGGGGGTACAGCCCAGGCGACCGGATTCCCCTGACGGTGACGGCCAGGGACGTGGTGGGCTTCGTAAGCCAGCTGGATACGATGGTGCGGGTCTCGCCGTGACTGACAACGACTTAGTAAGTCTTGACCTGACAACAACTTCAGGGTATTTTGGGGGGGTTGTCTGGAGGCTCTCTCGCGGCACCGCCGCGGCGCGCCACAGGACGTCCTGTGGCGCTTTTGGTAGGGGGTCGGGGGGTCCACCGTGAGCGAACGGCGACGCGGCAAGCCGACGGCCGTGAGCGAGGTGCTGGAGACCTACCTCGCGCGTGCCGGGTTGGCGCAGCGTCTCAAGCAGGCGCAGATCGTCCCGGAATGGCCCCGGCTGGTGGGGCCGCAGATCGCGGCGGTGACGACGCCGCAAAGCGTAACGCCGGACGGCACGTTGTTCGTGCGCGTAGCAACGAGCGCCTGGATGACCGAGCTGCAGCTCATGGCCCCCCAGATCATGGCGCGCGTCAACGCCGGCCGCGGACCGGGGCGCATCCGCACGATCCGCTGGCTTCTCTCAGGACAATAGAGGATTAGACAGGACTATGGCGAAAGCGAAGGCGGTGGCGCCGAAGCCGAAGGGAGGGGGGGAGGGAAACGGCGACTACCAAGCCGATGCCATCCAGGTCCTGAAGGGTCTGGAAGCGGTGCGGCGCCGGCCGGCGATGTACATCGGGTCGGTGTCGGGCCGCGGGCTGCACCATCTCGTCTACGAGGTCGTCGACAACTCGGTCGACGAGGCCCTGGCGGGCTACTCCACGCGGATCGACGTGACGATCCATCCCGACAACTCGATCACCGTGGTCGACAACGGCCGCGGGATTCCCGTCGACATCCACAAGACGGAGAAGAAGCCCGGCGTCGAGGTCGCGCTGTCGATGCTGCACGCCGGCGGCAAGTTCGACAAGGCCACCTACAAGGTCTCGGGCGGGCTGCACGGCGTGGGCGTGTCGGTGGTGAACGCGTTGTCGGAGAAGCTCGACGTGTGGGTCGATCGGGACGGCAAGCGCCATCACATGGCCTTCGAGCGCGGGGAGACCAAGAAGAAGCTCGAGGTGATCGGGAAGGCGAAGGGCACGGGGACGACCGTGTGGTTCAAGCCCGACACCACGATCTTCGGCGACACCCGCTTCGATTACGCCACGCTGGCCAACCGCCTGCGCGAGCTCGCGTTTCTGAACAAGGGCCTGACGATCACGTTGAAGGACGAGCGCAAGGGCCAAGAGAAGCAAGAGACGTTCCTCTACAAGGGCGGCCTCGCCGAGTTCGTGAAGTGGCTGCTCGGCAACCGCAAACCGCTGCACCCGAAGCCGATCGTGTTCGAGGCCGCGCGCGAGGGCGTCGAAGTCGAGGGGGCGATCCAGTACGACGAGGGCTACAACGAGAACACGTTCTCCTTCGTCAACAACATCAACACGCACGAAGGCGGCACCCACCTCACCGGCTTCAAGGCCGCGCTCACGCGCACCATCAACGAGTGGGCGAAGAAGGACGGCCTACTGAAGAAGGAGGAGTTCACTCTCACGGGGGACGACATCCGTGAAGGCCTCACGTGCGTGCTCCACGTGAAGGTGAAGGAGCCGCAGTTCGAGGGGCAGACCAAGACCAAGCTCGGCAACTCGGAAGTCGAGGGCATCGTCAAGACCGTCGTGAACGACGCCCTCGGCGAGTTCCTCGACAAGAACCCCAGCGTCGCGCGGGCCATCATCGCCAAGGCGATCAGCGCCGCGCGGGCGCGCGAGGCGGCGCGCAAGGCGCGCGAGCTGGTGCGCCGCAAGAACGCGCTCGACGGCTACCTGCTGCCCGGCAAGCTCGCCGACTGCTCCCTCACCGATCCCCAGCTGTGCGAGGTCTACCTGGTCGAGGGCGACTCGGCGGGCGGGTCCGCCAAGCAGGGGCGGGACCGCAGCTTCCAGGCGATCTTGCCGCTACGGGGCAAGATCCTCAACGTGCAGAAGGCCCGGATCGACCGGATTCTCTCGAACGAGGAGATCCGCACGATCATCACGGCCGTCGGCACGGGCATCGGCGAAGACTTCACCATCGGCGACGCGCGCTACCACAAGATCATCATCATGACCGACGCCGACGTGGACGGCGCGCACATCCGCACCCTGCTGCTCACCTTCTTCTACAAGGAGATGAAGCAGCTGATCGACGCCGGCTACATCTACATCGCGCAACCCCCGCTGTACCGCGTCGCGCGGGGGAAGGAGGAGTTCTACGCCTACGACCAGAAGGAGCGGGACCTGTACGTGAAGCGGCTCGCCAACGGCGACGAGGCGCGGGGCAACGTCCTGATCCAGCGCTACAAGGGCCTGGGCGAGATGAACCCGGACCAGCTGCGCGACACCACGATGGATCCGAGCAAGCGCACCCTGCTCAAGGTGACGATGGAGGACGCGGTGGAAGCCTCGGATCTGTTCGAGACGCTGATGGGCGACGAGGTCGAGCCGCGGCGCAAGTTCATCGAGGAGAACGCGAAATTCGTGAGGAACCTGGACGTCTGATGGCCCTGCTGATCGCGTTCGCCGCCTTGGCCGTCGCCCTGGCGTGGCTGCTCTTCGGCGGCCGGGGCGACGCCCCGGAGCCGACGGCCCGACGCCGGGCCGGCGCGCCCATCGATTACGGCGAGCTCGAGGAGGCCGAGCGCGAGGTCCGGGAGGCGAACGACGCCGAGTCGGTCCGCGACTGGGGCCCCGGCGTGACGCGCCCGCCGCTCGCCTGAAAGGATTATCGAGGCGCCGCGCGACGCTTTGCGCCGGGGCGCACCTGAGCCAGGTCCTCGACGCCCGCCTTCGTGACCCGATGTGACACGAGCGGGAGGGGCTTGGCTGTGAGGCGGTCGGCGATGACGATCGCGCGGCCGAGCGCTTCGCAGGCGAGCTCGATGCCGCTCGCATCGCGCGCGTACACCGACGCGATCGGCTCTCCTGCCAGCACCTTGTCCCCCGGCTTCACCGAGATGACGAATCCCACGGTCGGGTCAACCGTGTCCTCGACCTTCAGACGCCCGCCCCCCATCGCGACGACCGCCCGGCCGATCGTGCGCGGCTCGATCCGCACTACGACGCCGGTCGCCGCGGCAGGGTAGACCTCGACGGCCTGGGCCTGCGGGAGGACCGCGGGGTCCTCGACGACGCGGGGATTCCCGCCCTGGGCTTCGATCAGCTGCTCGAACTTTTCCGCCGCGAGGCCGGAGCCAAGCGCGTTCTCGAGCTTCTTGCGCGCCTTGGGCGTGGTGCGCTCGACCCCGGCGGCGAGGAGCATCTCCACCCCGAGCGCGTACGTCACCTCCATGAGGTCCGGCGGCCCTTCGCCGCGGAGCGCGAGGATCGCCTCCTCGGTCTCGAGCGCGTTACCGCAGGCGCGGCCCAGGGGTCGGTCCATAGCGGTGAGGAGCGCCACGGTGGGGCAGCCGCGGTCCTCGCCCAGCGCGATCATCGTGCGCGCGAGCTCGAGGCCGTCGTTCCGCTCGGGCAGGAAGGCACCGCTACCGTGCTTCACGTCGAGCACGAGGGCGTTCAACCCCTCGGCGAGCTTCTTCGACATGATGCTGGCAGCAATGAGCGGGATGGCTTCCACGGTGCCCGTGACGTCGCGCAGAGCGTAGAGCCGCCGGTCCGCCGGCGCGATCTCAGGGGTCTGGCCGATCATGGCGCAGCCGAGGCGCATGACCTGCTGCTTCGTCTCGGCGAGCGAGAGCGTGGTGCGAAAGCCGGGAATGGCCTCGAGCTTGTCGAGTGTGCCGCCGGTGTGCCCGAGACCCCGTCCCGACATCATCGGCACCGCGACCCCGCATGCAGCGACGAGCGGCGCGAGCACGAGCGACACCTTGTCGCCCACGCCGCCGGTCGAGTGCTTGTCCACGCGTGGCGTCGCCCAGCCGTCGAAGGAGAGCCGCTGACCGGACGCCAGCATGGCGTCGGTGAGAGCCGCGAGCTCCTGCCGCTCGAGCCCGCGGAGCACGACCGCCATCAAGAGCGCGGCCATTTGATAGTCGGGGACGCGCCCCTCGGTGTACGCCGCGATCAGGGCCGACCATTCCTCCGGCGTCAGCGCGGCGCCGTCCCGCTTGCGCTCGATCAGCGGCACGACCAACATTACGCCTTCGCCTCCATGCGGAGCCCTCGGTGCGCGGTCTGACGGCCTTGGTAGTTCCACTGCTCGCGGTGCGCGCCCTCGTGGGGCAGGCTTCGTCCGCGGCGGCGGAGATCAAGAGCGGCGACAGTCTCCACGCCGCCCTCCAGCCCGCGCAGGCGCTGCGACATTATCGCGCGGCGCTGGTGCTCGACTCCACCGACTACGAGGCCCTGTGGAAGGCGGGGCGTGAGCTGGTGGACATCGCCAAGCAGATCGAAGGAACCGACGACGCGTCCAAGCACGCGCGCGACAGCCTGTACACCGCGGCCCGCGCCGAAGGAGAGGCGGCCGTGCGCGTGCGGCCGAACGGAGCGGACGGGCACTTCATCGTCGGTCAGGCGCTGGGACGGCTGTCGCGCACCAAGGGCGGCAAAGAGCGCGTGCGCTTCGCCAGGCTCATCTACGACGAGGGAATGAAGGCGATCGCGCTGGACTCGACCCTCGACGGCGCGTACCACCTGGTCGGAGCCTGGCACGCGGAGGTGAAGCGCCTGTCCTGGTTCCAGCGGAAGGCGGCGGCGCTCCTGTTCGGTGGCGGCTTCCTGAGCATGGGCAATTGGGCCGACGCCCAGCGCTACCTCGAGCGGGCCGTGGCGCTCAAGCCGCAGGACATCTTCCACCACCTCGAGCTCGCCGAGATCTACGTCGACGTCGGCAAGTACTCCCTGGCGCGGGACCAGCTGCGGGCGATTCACGACCTCCCCATCGCGGATGTCCTCGATCACGAGTACAAGGCCAGGGCGGACACGCTGCTCAACGACATCAAGAACGAACGAGACAAGAACCCCTAGGGCCGGCGGTCGCCAGCGGTCAGCCGCTCGATCGCCTCGGTGGTACGCGGCGCGCCGTCCGACAGCCACTCCGCCCCCGTCGCCGTCACCAGAACGTCGTCCTCGATGCGGACCCCGAGGCTCTCGGCGGGGAGATAGATGCCCGGCTCGAGGGTCAGCACCATCCCCGGAGCCAACGGTGTCCGGTAGTCTCCCCCGTCGTGCACGTCCATGCCGAGCCAATGTCCCAGCCCGTGGATCATCGTGACATCGCAGGTCACTGCGCCGCACAGCGTTCCCGAATGCGCCCGCATGTACGCGCGGGCCAGACGGTCGAGGTCCCGCACGCGCGCGCCGGGGCGCACGGCGTCGAACGCCACCTGCTGCGTCGCGAGCACGAGGTCGTAGATGGCCTTCTGCCGCGTCGTGAACCGGCCGGAGACGGGAAACGTGCGCGTGACGTCCGCCGTGTACTGTCCCCACTCCGCCCCCGCGTCGATCACGACGAGCTCGCCGTCCCTGAGCTGTCGCCGGTCGACGTCATAATGCAGCGTGGTGGCGTCGGGCCCGCCGCCGACGAAGGAGGGATAGCCGACGCGATCGGCCCCCTGCGCGCGGAACGTTCCTTCGACGACCGCCTCCAGTTGATACTCCCACATCCCCGGGCGCACCGCTTGCATGGCGGCGATGTGGCCCAGCACCGTGATATCGATCGCCGTGCGCAGGCGGCGCAGCTCGTCCGCGTCCTTGACGAGTCGCAGCGAATCCACGAGCGGGCCGACGTCCCGGACGGCGCGTCCGGCTTCTTCCACGCGGCGCCGCTCGTCGGCCGTCGCCGCGGCGAGCGGCAGGTACACGTCGCCCGGCACCCGGCGCGCCGCGTCGGCGAGGCGCGCGGCGA
>WNEY01001907.1_pt1 | contig 15019 bp, 16 predicted proteins | sample 5400531 | NCBI WGS metagenome assembly WNEY01 (sample SAMN13153338, study PRJNA577476) | soil metagenome | isolation source: 200 cm saprolite under Douglas fir tree site 1 | place: USA:California | collected 2015-04-18
GGGGCAGGGGCTGTTGAGCTCGCGCTTTAGCGGTTGCCGCCTCCCGGCCAGGTCTGTTCCGGCGGGCGCTCGCCGATCTTGATCCGCTCCGTGCTGCCGCCGGACGTATCCGACTCGCTGCCCGGATCGCTGCCGAAGCCGCCATACGACGGCATGCTCGGCGGCTCCGCCGGCCGTGCCACCGGACGAGACGGTGCGCTAAACGGGCTGGCGGCAGGCTTGGGCGCGCTCGGTGCGGCCATCTTCGGGGCTGCGGCCGGCTTGGCCGCCGCCTTCGGGGCCGCCTTCGGGGCGGCCTTCGCGGCCGTGCTCTTCTTCGCCGCCGGGCGCTTGGCCGCCGCCTTCTTGGCGGCGGGGCGCTTGGCGGTCGACTTCTTGGCAGTGGACCGCTTGGCCGTCGACTTCTTGGCGGCGGAGCGCTTGGCCGTCGACTTCTTGGCGCTAGACCGCTTCGGTGTCGACTTCTTGGCTTTTGATTTCTTCTTCGCTGGCATTTCTCCTCCCTCGGATGCGCAATGATGGCTCGCGCGTTGGTTCAGGCGGATGAGGACCCGCTTCTGTTACCTGCGATTTATAGCATCGGCTCCCCGCAAAGACAAGCATTTCCCTCGCCGAATCGCTGCCTCAGTGTGCGTTCAGCCAGTTCAGCACGGTGGCGAAGAGCAGGTCGTGCTCGAGGTCGACCGTGATCGCGTGCCCCGACCGTTCGAACCAGATCAGCTGCTTGTCCGTGGAGCCGATCCGCTCCAGGATATGCGGCGCATTGCCGACGTCGACTGTGCGGTCGCCGCGGCCGTGCATGATCAGCGCGGGGACCCGCACCTGCGGCAGTTCCCGATCGACGACCCGAAGCAAATGCATCAGGCTCTCGATGCAGACCGTCGGCCGCCGGGCGTAACTGTGCAGCAAGCGAACGGCCGTTGGATCGCCCAGGTCGGGCTCGTCGCCCGGAACGTGCCATCGCACTGCGTACTTGAGCCCGCGAATGATCTTGATCCGCCAATCGCGGAAGTAGGCAGGGGACGCCATGGCGCCCATCGTGATCACGCCCTTGACCTCTGGATGGGTGGCGGCCAGGTGCAGCGCCAGGGTGGCGCCCAGGGACTGTCCGCAGACGAACACATCTTCGCAGTCGCGACGCAGCGCGGCCAAGGCCTCCTCCGCCGAGCGGACCCAGTCCGGCCAGCGAGTCGCGGCCATGGCCTCCGGCGTCAGCCCGTGACCGGCCAGTAACGGTCCCATGACGTCGTAGCCGCCGGCGGCCAGAAACTCGCCCAGTCCCCGCATCTCCGGCGGCGTCCCGGCGAAGCCATGGATCAGCAGGCAACCGCGGACCCCGCCGCGCATCCGGAATGGCTGCAATTGCTCCGGCTTGGCAGGGCTGCTCCAGACGGATTGAGTACGAATGGCCATCAAGTTCGCAGTCTATCGGCCCGCAAGTTCACAACGGCGCTCCCGGTTATACGAGCCGGGGCGAGGTTTCGCCGTCGGTCCTTAAATGGGCGACTGAACCTGGGGGTGAAAAGGCGCATGGCGATTGTCGGGTGGCTCGTCGCGTTGTTGCTGGGCATCGGCTTTGCGCTGTTCTCGGTCGGAAACCAGGAGGCGGCGACGATCAACGTGTTCGGGGCGACCTATCGGGACATCCCCACCTGGGTCGTGATGCTCGCCTCGGCCAGCATCGGCGCCCTGATCGTCATCGTCATCAGCCTGGTCGAACGCGTGCGCTGGTTTATGGCCGGCCGCTTCACCAAGAAAGTGCTCGCCGAGCACAAGAAGATGATCGTGCAGCGAGACAACCGCATCAGCGAGCTCGAGCAGGAAGTGTTCCGGCTTCGAGGGGCCGCCTGAGCCGACCATGACCCTCAAGGCCTGCCCGCAGTGCGGGTACCGCTATAACGCGCCCGAGAACCAGACATGCGGCAAGTGCAAGGGGTGGCTTGGCGGCGTCGCGGCGGCCACCGCGGTGGCGCCGGCACCGCGCCGATCGCTCATCCCGAGCAGCATCCCGGAGTATGCCTGCTACCTGGCCGTCCCAGTCGGGGTGCTTCTGGGGTTCCCGAATCCCATCGGCGCCGCCTTCGGGCTGCTGACGGCCACGCTGCTGATCAAGGTCGTCCGGCTCGACATGGAGCGCTTCTCCAAGGGGCTGCTGATCGGGATCGTGATCGCGGGCGTCTTCTTCGTCTACCTGGTCTTCCTGCTGGTCTTCGGCTTCATCTTCAACCTGCTTGAACCCGTCCTTCAACCGCTCGTAGGGCGCATCTTCAAGCACTAGGGCCGGCCGCCCCGCCGTGAGGCGCCCGCTGGTCCACGCCGTGCTGGTGCTGCTGTTGGTGATCAGCGCCGTGCCCGCGATCCTTGGATCAGGCCCGACCCATCGGTCGATGGCGGTGGCCGTCGTGACGCCATCGCCGCCCCCATCCGCCTCGCCGACGCTGGCGACAACGCTCGCTCCGACGGTGGACCCGCGGCCGGCACCGCTGTCGCTCGACATGGCGGTCGGCCAGATGATGGCGGCCAGCTTCGGGGGACCGAGCGTCACCGACGGCCTGCGGCACCTGATCCTGGACCAGAAGGTCGGAACCGTACTGATCTTCGGCGATAACTTCACCGACGCGACATCGCTCGGACGGCTTACAGCCGAGCTGCAGGCTCTCGGACGTGCGGCCGGCCTGCCGGCGCCGCTGCTGGTCGCGGTTGATGAGGAGGGCGGTCGCGTGATGCGGGTTCACGACGGTGTCGCCGCGCTCCCTTCGCAGCTCGAGGTCGGCGCAGGCGGCCCCCAGGCCGTGCGCCAGGCGGTGGCGAACACCGCTGCCGGCCTGCACACGTTGGGCATCCAGCTCGACCTCGCGCCGGTCGCCGACCTGCGCACCAACCCGGCCGACGGGGTGATCGGGGATCGCTCCTACGGCGGAGATGCGTCCGTTGTCGGGCCGCTGGTGGCGGCGGCCGTCACCGGGCTGCACGACGGCGGGGTCGGTGCAACGCTCAAGCACTTTCCCGGCCTTGGTGGTGCCGCCGGCGATCCGCACTCCGCGATGCCGACCGACGGCGAGAGCCTGGACCAATGGACGGCGACGCAGGCGCGCAGCTTCCAGGCCGGCATCGATGCCGGTGCTGACGCCGTGATGACCACGGCGGTGGTGGTCCCAGGCCTCGACCCCACGGGGACGCCGGCCGTCTTCTCCCGGACCATCGTGACCGGACTGCTCCGTGATCGCCTGAACTTCGAGGGTGTGATCGTCACGGACGGCCTGGGAATGGGTGGGATCACGACGCTCTACGGGCTTCCCGACGCGACCGTCGCGGCCGTCCGCGCCGGCAATGACCTGGTGCTGCTCAACAGCGCCGATGCGGCGTACCAGGCCTCCGCCATCGAGTCGGTCAAACAACAGGTCCGTGCCGGAGTCATCCCGATGGACCAGGTCCAAGCGTCCGCCGCGCGGGTGATCGCGCTGCGCGCTCGCTGGCCGCGCTGGGCGCCCTCGTTGATGGACGTGTCGTCAACCGAGCCCGTCATCGATCTGGCCTTGAGCCGCCGCTGATGGTCTGCGGCCCAAGCGGTCGATGACTTTGGCCATGCTCTCGAGGTCTTTCTCGAAGACAGTGATGTAGCTGAGGCCGAAGTGTTCGCGCCGCTGCTCGAGGGTCTCGGCAATCTGACCGACCGACCCGATCAGCACCAGCGGCGTTTCGAACACATGGTCGACCTCCATCGTGTACTCCTTGGCCAGCGGTGCCGCCGCGTCGCGCGGATGATCCGTGATCACGATCGTTTGCACCAGGGTATTTAGTTCGATGGCTGAAAAACGACCGCCGGCGGCCTCTCGAATCCAGGCCAGCTTGCGCGTGAACGCCTCTGGGCTGGCGTCCGCGTCTTCGAGGCCGGAGCCATCGCGGCGGGACCGGGGCATGATGCTGATGATGTCGGCCTCTTTCGCGGCCAGCGTGAGCAGTCGCCGGCCACCGCCGCCGATCAGAACCGGCGGATGGGGTTCCTGCTTCGGCTTCGCGCTTCCGGTCAACGCGGTGAGGCGGTAGAAGCGACCCTCGTACGTCAGGGGCGTCGCGCTGAAGAGGGCCTTGACGATCTGCAGCGCCTCCGCCAATCGCTCGACCCGCGTTGCGCCCTCATCGAACGGAAAGCCGGCGGCATCGTACTCGCTCTTCAGCCAACCGGCCCCCAGACCCAACTCGAATCGACCGTCCGTGAGCAGGTCGATCGACGCGACTTCCTGAGCCAGCAACGCCGGGTGGCGGAAGTCGTTGTCATACACGAGGCTGCCGACCCGCAGCTGGGAAGTGGCCTCGGCGGCCAGCACGAGCGCCGGCGCGAGGGCGAACCTCACCCCGAAGTGGTCGGGCATGACCAGCGTGTGAAACCCAAGGGCTTCGACGTGCCGTGCGAATGCCATCCACTCCGTCTTCGGTCGCGTCCGGCTTGCGCTCAGGCCAAACCGAAACGGTCGCTGCGTCAGTGCGCGCTCCCCTGGATCACTCCCCCGCTGGGGGAGGGTACGATGGGGGCCGCCTGCGGACGTACCAGCCAGTTCAGGGCGTTGACGTAGGCGTTGGCGGCCGCCTCGACGACGTCCAGCGCGGCGGCCCGCCCGACCACGACCTGCGATCCCTGACTGAGAGTCACGACGGCCTCGCCGAGCGCGTCGCTTCCCTGGGTGGCGGCCGCCAGGCTGAAGTCCTCGAGCTCCGCCGGCACGCCAGTGACCTGCTGGATGGCGCGGAAAACCGCATCGAGCGTGCCGTTGCCGCTGGCACGACCCGACTTCACGGTGCCCTCGTCGCTCAGGGCAACCTCGGCGCTGGCCGACACGCCGCTCTGCGCGTTGACCTGCACGTCGTTCAGGGCGAACCGGCCAGGCGTGGCCCGCCCGAGGGCCTCCTCGACGGCGAGCTTCAGGTCTTCGGCATAGAGCACGCGTTTGCGCTCGGCCAGGCTCAGGACGAGCGAGTACACCGGGCCGAGCTGCTGCTCATCCAACTGGATGCCCATCGTCGCCAGCTCCTCGGCGAGGCGCCGCCGCCCCGCGCTGGTGCCGACCTGGCCGAGTTGCGGCGCGTAGCCGATGTCCGCCGGGTCGATGAAGGCCGGAACCAGGGACTTGGGCCGCCGCGGCGGGCTGAACACCGTGGTCGGGAAGGCCGCGCGAACGTCGTCGATCCAGCGCTCCCAGCCGGAGTAGTCCATGGTCGCCAGCATGGCGACATACGCGTCGAACCGAACCAGCAGCGCCGCCGGCTGGTCGTGATGTTTGATGATGAGCGTCGTGCCGCTTTCCTCCAACGCCTTGAGGATCGCGTCGAGGTTGCGCGCGAGTTCGGGAGCGGAAATGACTTTGAGCACGACGCCATGGTAGACCCGGCTCTTCGCGATGGTCAAACACAATCGATGAGCAGTTCGACGATTTCGGCGATCGCAAAACGCGCAGCCATCGCAGTGATTTTGTTGGCGACCGCGGCCTGTCAGCAAGGGTCGGTTGCGCCGTCGGTCTCGCCCATCACGACACCGAGCCCGAAGGCGTCCGCCCTGGCCGCGTGTCCCGCTGCCTCAGCCTCGCCCGGTCCGCAGGTGCTGCTGCAAAAGCAGCCGGCGCCCGATGACCTCGCGTTCGACAACGATGGGCGGCTGCTCTTTAGCGATATCAAGACGGGCGCCGTCTCGGCGCTGAATGCCGACAGATCGGTCGAGCGCATCGCCGGTGGGATGTCGGCGCCGGAAGGAATCGCGGTGCAAGCCGACGGGCGCATCCTGGTCGCCGAGCAGGGACGCAACCGCGTCGTGGCGATCGATCCACAGACGCACGCAGTCACCCAGTGGCACGCGTTTCCGAATCGGACCGGCCGCGACGGCATCGATGGCATTGGCCCCGTGCTCCCTGGTCTGGATTCCACGGGCAATCTCCTCCCGACGGCCGACAACGTGATCGTGCCGGATAGTCCAAACGGCATCGTGTGGCGTGTGAGCCCCGACGGTAAGACCGCAACGCAGATCGCGAGCGGAATGGTGCGTCCGGTGGGGGCCGCTATCGATTCGTCGGGGCGCATCTTCGTTGCCGACGAGGGCGGCGCGCTCTGGGTTCTTGCCCCTGCCAAGCTTCGCTTCGCGACCTTGCCGACGCCCGATGACGTGCTCGTCGGTCGGGGCGGGCACATCTTCGTCAACACGCTCGGCGACAACGCCATCCACGAGCTCGACGGCCAGGGGCATCAGGTCGGCGTCATCACAGGCATCCAGCAGCCACAAGGAATCGCGCTCGATTACGCCGATAACCTGTACTACACCGAGTTCAACACGGGTCGCATCGACCGCGTGGTTCGGACTTTCACCCTCGATCCGCCGAAGGTGACGCGCACCGCTCGAGCCACCTATGTCATCTGTCCCGTTATTCGTCGTGCCTCCGGCTTCAATGCCCGGCTGGGCCTTCAGACCGGCTCGAGCACAAAGACAGCAATCCTCCAATTAGTCCAGCCCGGCACCGATTCATCGGGGGCGCTCGAGGTTCAGACGCCTGAGCCTTCGATCACCATCACCATTAGCGACGGCGGCCTTCTTTCGCAATCGCAGACGGTGTCACTGTCGCCTTGACTATTCATTCCCCTTGATCGAGGCCAGCGGCACCAACTCGTGCTCGATCGTCGCCAGGCCCGCGCGGGTGACCGCCTCGACCACCTCGCGCGACGATTTGTAGACGTCGCTCGACTCGTCGATGGGGACCATGCCATCGATGTTCACGATGATGCCCGCCTCTCGATATGCCGCATTGACTTCGTCTTGTTTTAGGGTTTTCTTGGCGGCATTGCGTGACATCCGGCGCCCGGAGCCATGGTTGACGCTGTAGCCGCTGACGTGGGCCCGCTCCGCCGCCCGGAGGATGAAGCTCGAATCGCGGTTACTCCCCGGGATAAGGATCGGATGCCCGGCTTGCGGGTCGTCGTAGCCGGCCGGGAACGCACGCGTGGCGCCTTTACGGTGGACGTGGACCCAGCCGAACTCGGGATGGTGTTCCCGCTGCACGAGGTTGTGGCTGATTTCGTAGACGAGCGACAGGGGCTGGCCGAACACGTCCTCAAAGGCAGCGGCGATCTGCTCGAACATCGCGAGCCGGTTCACGATGGCGAAGTTGCCGCCGGCCGCCACCGCGTTGAGATAGTCGCGATAGTGCGCCGACTCGGGCGTGAAGTAGCCAAGGTCGAGCGCCTTGATGGCCGGGTTCTCCGCTTTCGCGAGGTGGAAATAGTTCGTCGCCAGGCCATGGCCGAAGCCGCGGCTGCCGGAGTGCAGCTGGACGTAGAGGGTGTCGCTCCCCAGGTTGCCCTGCAGCTCGATGAAGTGATTGCCGCCGCCGAGCGTGCCGAGCTGCGGCACGCCGCGCTCCGGTCGCCCAGGACCACCCCACGGCGGCTGCCACGCGTCATCGACGGGAAGGCGGTCCCGTTCAGTCCGCGTCCGGTCCACGCGCTCGCCATAGTGCTGCGCATAGTAAGCGGCGCCGCCACGGATAATCGCCTCGAACTGGCTCTGCGTCAGGTTTTTGAGGCGCGTGCGGCTGACCTTGCCTGGTCCAAGTGCGACTCGGCGTGTGACCTCCCGATTGAAGCGCAGCCGGCTCTCCGGCGTCGCCGCGCTTACCGGCACGTCACTCGAGGCGCTCATCATTCCGCAGTTGTGCACGAAGACGCCGGCTTCGAGAGCAAAGTTGGCGTACTCAGGCACGGTCAGGCAATAGACATCCTCATGACGCTCGAGAACCTGGACAGAAGAGACCTTGTGATCAAAGCCATGTCGCCATCGCCGGTGATTGTTGATTCCAAATCCACCAACGACCGACTCGCCGCAGGACTCGCAGCTGTATGTTCGACGCGCTACCTCAGACGACTTTGCTCGACCTCGGTCACTCTGGTTGTAGGCAATGAGGAACTCTTTTCCGCGTGCGCCGTTGCCCGCAACCGACTCCTTGAAGTGTTCCGGTCGCTCGCGCATGTAGCGCTCGATGTTGGCAGTGCCGCGAAGTGCGAAATAAATGCGGCCCTCTTGCGTGCGGGCCTTTCTCGCGATCGCTGCCAGCCGGGCCGGTTCCAATTTGTCACGGTGGCGCGCGATGTTGTGTCGCCCGTTCTGATGGTGATACCGGATGACGGTGCGCTGTCCGGGAAGCGATGGAATCTGTCCCAGTAATCCTTGGCGGGCCATGATCCAATGGACCGTCTGCCAGGTACTGGTCGCGGGGTGTTTGACCAGGCGGTAACCATCGCGGGCGTACCGGTTGTAAAAAGGCATGAGGGAGGTGGCAGGTGAGAGCGATGCCGCTTCACGCCAACTGCCGTCGCGAAGCATGAATTGGTGGTCGGGCGTGCAATCAATCGTCGCACCATCGTCGAGGGTCACACGAAGGAGGGCAGCCGCACGACGGGTCAGCTGCGCGGTGGCTTTGGCTGCGACAATCCGCTGCTCTGCCGTGAGGGAAAAGATCCAGTGCTCGCCACCGGTGTCAGCCAACTCCCGGAGAGTCTTTGGCCCACCAACGGTCGGAACTCGTGTGCCTCCCGTGAAGCAGCCAATGTCGAAGCCGACGGGACCCATGGCCACGGCGCCCGTCTCAGCATCCGTCAGGAGCACGGTGCCGATGGGCACGCCGTAGCCGTGGTGAACGTCGGGCGTGATCGCGACCAGCCTGACGCCGGGAAAGCTGGCCGCATTCACGATCTGGGGATAAATGGACTCCTCGACCTGGTCGAGCAGGTTGGGGGTGAGGATCAAACGCACCGGCACCGACCCGATTTCCTGCGTGTGTAGCGTGTAATAACCCTTTCCTGAATCCCTGGCCGCCAGTTTCCAGCTCACGCAGCCAGCCTAACGCGCAGCGAAGACGGGTTCCTATACTTGCCTCGTATGCCGATGACGAAAGGCGGTCTCGAGGATGTCGTTGCGGCGACCTCGACGATCTGCGACATCATCGGTCCGCTGGGCAAGCTGACCTACCGCGGCATCGACATCCACGACCTGGCCCGTAACTCCTCGTTCGAAGAGACCACGTATCTCCTGTGGTTCGGGTCCTTGCCGACGCGCGAGGCCTTGCATGAGTTCAGCGCCCAGCTCGCTTCTCACCGCGCGCTGCCCACCCAGATCCTCACCATCATGAAGGATTTTCCGCGCAGTGCCACCCCAATGGATGCGCTGCGGACGGCGCTGTCCGCCCTGGCCTTCTACGATCCGCAGGCGCACGACCCCTCGAGGGAGGCAAATGTCGAGAAGGCGATGCGGGTGACGGCGCAAATCGCGACCATCGTCGCCGCCTACGAGCAGATCCGTCGCGGCCGCCCGCCGGTCGAGCCCGAGCCCGACGGAAGCCACGCTGAGAACTTTTTGCGGATGCTCTTCGGCGCCGAGCCTGATCCGCTGTTCGTCCGGGCGATGGACCTCGCCCTCATCCTCCACGCCGACCACGAGCTGAACGCGTCCACGTTTGCCGCCCGGGTGACCGCGGCCACGCTGGCCGACATGTACTCGGCGATGGTGTCAGCGATTGGCGCGCTGGCCGGTCCGCTGCACGGCGGGGCCAACGAGCAGGTGATGAAGATGCTGCAAAAGATCGGTGAGCCGTCGCGGGTCGAGGCGTACGTCACGGAGAAGCTCCAGGCCCACCAGAAGATCTCAGGCTTCGGGCACCGGGTCTACAAGACCGAGGACCCGCGTGCGACCCACCTTCGCCAGATGTCGAAAGAGCTGGGCGAGCACATCGGTAACCTCCGCTGGTACGAGATCTCTCGCACCCTAGAGGAGGCGGTGATGCAGCAGAAGCACCTCTATGCCAACGTCGACTTCTATTCCGCTTCCTGCTATTTCACGATGGGTATCCCGATCGACATGTTTACGCCCGTCTTCGCCGTGAGCCGCACCGCCGGCTGGGCGGCGCACGTGCTCGAGCAGTACGCGGACAACCGGCTGATCCGGCCCCGCGCCGAGTACCTCGGTGAGAAGGACGTGGCCTACGTGCCGATCGACCGCCGGGTCAAGGCCGCCAGCTAAGGATTCCCCGGATCTCCGTTATATTTATGGCGCTCGTGGAGCCCATACCCGACAGAGGAGGTCGTTCGAACTCGTCCTACTGCTAAACGCCTCACTTCAGCCGCTGAATGTGATCAGTAAGCGGCGGCTGGTCGTCCTGCTGACCAAGCAGCGCGTCACCTTCATTGACGACGCGGCCCGGCAGGCGGTCGAGCAAGCAATGGCACGGCGTTGTTTTGGTGTGGATGTCGTGATCGTCCGGCTCCTCTCCAATATCCAGATCCCACGTCGGATGCTGCGGGCCAACCGGCGCAACCTGCTGCTGCGCGACGATGGCATGTGCCAGTACTGCGGCAAGGGGATGCCCTCGTCGCAGCTCTCGGTCGACCACGTGGTGCCCACCTCGCGGGGCGGGGCGGCCAACAGCTGGGAGAACCAGGTGATCGCGTGCCGCCGCTGCAACGGGCGGAAGGGAAACCGGTTGCTGAGCGAGGCCGGCATGCGGCTCATCCGGCCGCCGCGGGCCTTGACCCAGGAGTTCGCCCACCTGATCTTCCTGCGCTATCCGCAGCTCAAGCACGCCTACGACCGGCTGCTCTCCAGCGCCCGCGCCGCCAGCTAGGCAAGCGGGTATTTTCTCCCCGCTTTTTCACGCCGGAGCGGGGCCCCTTTGAAAGGATTGACGAGCGCGACCGATTACCCGGTGTGCCCTTTCGCCTGTTGGGCTTCGCGGCGGATCCAGCCAAGGCCAGCAACCTTTGCGGAGCTACGTTCGCGCGGTATGCCGCGGCGGGTGAAGAGGTAACCCTGGTCTGTGCCGCCGCCCGCGACTGGTCCGGCATCGACCGGGCGGCGGTCGCCCGCCAATTGGGCGCGGGCAGCCTGATCCTGCTGAATTACCAGCTGAGCGAGCTGATGGCGGCGAGCCTCCAGGACGTCTTCGCGGATGTGATGCGGAGCGTGCGTCCTCACGTTGTGGTCGCCGAGGGCTCCCACGCCGTGGTCAGGGACGCGGCCACCTCGGCCTTTGCAGCCGTTCGCCGCATGGCGGGCGGTTCGGCCGCTCTGCCGGCCAAGCTGTATGTCCGTCCGTCCGGAGCCCCGGGGAGCGTGGCGGTGACCACGGCGATTGCGGCCGGACCGCAGGCGACCCCCGAGCTCTTCGTCCGCGTCTATCCCGATCCGTGGGTGACCGGGGTGCTCGAGCGGGACCTTCTTGCCGGACTGTCCGCCGATCCCGGCACGGCGTCTAGCCTGGCCGAGCGCCTCGCCAGCTGACTCACCACCCGTCGCCTGATCGCAATCCTTATACCGCTATTGACGTCTTTGGTGCAAACAGGTACAAATGAATTGTCGTCATTCTCGATCCTGGGAGGAACGCATGGAAGGTATCGGCTGGCTTGGCGCGATCATCGTTGGCGGTATTGCCGGGGCCATCGCTGGGCGGTTCGTTAGCGGACACGGCTACGGCATCATTCTCGATGTGATCGTGGGCATCATCGGCGGCGTCGTTGGCGGCTGGCTGGTGACCAACCTGTTCCACATCACGGGGAGCGGGTACATCTTCAGCTTCGTCGTGTCGCTCATCGGTGCGGTCATTCTCCTGTGGGTGTTGCGGCTCGTTACGGGAAACCGCGCGCGCGCCTAGCGGAAGTTCCTGCAGTCTGAGGCGGGCGCCCGAGGCGCCCGCTTTTTCTTGGTCCGGCAAGATACCGTGATGCGACGCCTCGGTCTGGTTGCCGCGATCGTCATCCTGGCGCTGCTCCTGTTTGGTGGCTACACGGCCGCCGCCGGCGCCGCCGTCTACCAGGACCTCGACGGTGGGCGGCAGGCGCTGGTAGCCGCCCAGGCGAGCATGAAGGCGGCCACTCGCACCGGCGATGCCGTGCAACTCGAGGACGCCGCCGCCCAGCTCCAGCTCGCCGAGCGGCATTTCAACGACGCGCGGCGGCGCTCCTCTACCGACCCGGCACTTCACCTGGCGAGCGGCATCCCGGGCGCGGGACAACAGCTGGAGGCGAGCACGCACCTGGCGGCGATCGGGGGCGACATGAGCCGGGCGGGGGAGGGGGCCGCCGCGGTGGCGATTCAGGTGGCCGACCTGAAGCAAAAATATGCTGGCCGGAATCTGACCGCGGACGACCTCCAGGCCGCCCTCCAGGCGGCGCAAGCGGTTGCCCGGACCTACAGGGCCTCGATCCAGGCGATTAGCCAGCAGCTGCGCGCCGCCCACGCCGAGCGAGCCGAGGTCGACACCACCGAGCTGGTAGGGCCGTTGAAGGACGCCTACGACGCGGTGGATAGGGCCCTGGCCGAGGCGGACACTTCCTTTCGCCGTTATCAGGACGTCCGCCAGGTGCTGTCAGATTTCCTGGGAGTCCAGCTCCCGCCCTAATCTCGTCCAGCACGTGCCAGGGGCGAGACCGGTTTGTAACGTTTACCGTCACAGAGCGGCCTGATAATTTCGGCAATGGCCGCCGCCCGCAATATCATGCGCAAGGCGCGCCAGCGCTCCCACGATCCTGCCGAGAGTCTGATCAATCTCAGCAATGAGCGGCTCACCGGTTTGTTTCGCTGGACGCTGCTGATCTTCGCGGTCATCCTCAACAACCTGAATGCCGCACCCGGCTACGACGTGGGCCGAATCAACGGCATCCTTGCCGCCTGGGGCGTCGTCTGCCTGACGACCCTGCTGCTGCTCTTCCTGCACAAACGCCCCGGGAAGGCGTTCAGCTATGCGACCACCGGTGTCGACATGCTGGTAGCGACCATGATCACGTACGCCTCGGGCGGCTACACCAGTCCGTTTGCCATCCTCTTCTTCCTGGTCATCACGGTCTCCGCGCTGCGATTCGGGGCGGCCGCGTCGGTGCTGTGCGCGCTGCTGGTGGCGGTGCTCTACCTGACCGCCGGCGCGGTGGCGCCGCTGGAGAATGGGACCTACCTCGCCACCGTTTCGGACGAGCGCATCATCATCCTGCAGCGCCTCTTCCTGTTCGTGGTCGTCGCCGTCGTCGGCTCCGTGATGGCGCAAGCGGTGTCGTCGCACCAGGAAATCGTGACCCGGCGGGACGTCGAGGCCAAGCTGATGACCGAAGTCAACATGGCGTTGGCGAATGCCATCGAGGCCAAGGACAGCTACACACGCGGCCACTCCGAACGGTTGGCCAAACTGGCAGGCGCCTGCGCCGAGCGCATGGGGCTCTCCCGTGACGAGGCCGCCGCGGTTCGCCTGGGGGCCATCCTCCACGACGTCGGCAAAATCGGGATCCCAGACCGGATTCTCCGCCAATCGATGGCGCTTACGGAAGACGAGATGGCCTGGATGCGTCGCCATCCGCAGATTGGCGCCGACATCATCGGTCCGGTCGAGGGGCTGCACCACGTGGCGCCCCTGATCCGCCATCACCACGAGAAATTCGACGGCACCGGATATCCCAAGGGCCTCAAGGGCGAGGAGATCCCGCTCGGCTCGCGCATCATCGCGGTCGCCGATGCCTTCGAGGCCATGGTAGCCGACCGGATCTACCGGCCGTCGCTGGGGCTGAACAAGGCGCTGGAAGAGATCAAGACCGGGCGGGGGAGCCACTTCGACCCGCGGGTGGTCGACACCTTCCTGGACCTGATCGCGACCGACACGGTGCACCTGCCGCTGCCCACCAAGGACCAGGGTCAGAAGCCGGTGCCTTCCCGTCCGGACGAGCCCGTCCAAACCGCCGCGTAACTTCCCAGAGCACACCCGACGTAGCAGGTAATGTTTGCAGGCAATGGAAGTTGCCCCCGGCATTTTTCGGCTGGAGCTCCCCATGCCGTTCGAGCTCAAGCACGTCAACGTGTTCTTGCTGCGCGACGGCGACGCCTACACGATGATCGACACCGGCTTGCGGACGGAAGAATCGCGTCAGGTCTTGAACCAGCAACTCGCGGCGATCAAAGTCCGTGTCGAGCGCATCAATCGGATCCTGATCACCCACATCCATCCGGATCACTTCGGCCTCGCGGCCGAGTTGCGTGAACGGTCGGGCGCCGAGCTCGTCATCCATCGGCTGGAAGTCGCGCTGATGGAACCGCGCTACGCGCGCGCCGAAGATCTGGTCCACGACGTGGCCAAGTGGCTGAGCCGGAACGGCGTGCCGGAGGCCGAGGCGGAGTTCGTCAAGAGCGCATCGATGGCGGCCCGGGAGTTCGTCTCGGTCGTTGAGCCCGACAACCTGCTCGAAGGCGCGGAGCGGCTGCCGGTCGAGGACAGTGAGATTGAAGTCATCTGGACGCCGGGCCATTCGCCGGGGCACTGCTGCTTCTACTGGCCCGCCCGCGGCGTGCTCTTCTCCGGCGATCACCTGTTGCCGAAGATCAGTCCGAACATCGGCTTGCACCCTCAATCCGGTGCCGATCCCCTCGATGATTACATGGCCTCGCTGGAGCACATTCGCCGCCTCGAGGTCGAAACGGTGCTGCCCGCTCACGGCGATCCCTTCTACGATCATCGGGGCAGGATCAAGGAGATCATCGAGCACCATGAGGCGCGCAAGGCGGCACTGGTCCGCCTCGCCGGCGATGGGCCGAAGTCCGGGTGGGAGCTGGCGGCCGGGTTGTTCCAGGGCATCATGCAGCGGAACGTCTTCCAGCAGCGGCTGGCGCTCCAGGAAACGCTGGCGCACTGCCAGTCGCTCGCGGTCGAGGGCCGGCTGCACAAGCAGGTGAGCCGCGAGCTGGTGACCTGGCGAGCCGCCTAGGTTCGGCGGCGTTCGACCTCGGCGACCCAATCGAGGATCAGGGGCAGCACCGTGGCGAATTGCTCGGAGTGGACCTGGTGGCCGCCCTGGAGGATCTGCAGCCGCGCGGTCGGTAGGCCGCGTTGAAGCTCTTGTGCGCGGGCGACGGGCACCATCCGATCCTGGCGACCGTGAAGGATCAGCACCGGTTGGCGGATTTCGCCGAGCCGACCACAGAGATTGTGCTGCTTGACGGCCTGGTCCTGGCGCACGA
>WNEY01006523.1_pt1 | contig 15019 bp, 10 predicted proteins | sample 5400531 | NCBI WGS metagenome assembly WNEY01 (sample SAMN13153338, study PRJNA577476) | soil metagenome | isolation source: 200 cm saprolite under Douglas fir tree site 1 | place: USA:California | collected 2015-04-18
CGTGGCCGAGAACCTAGGCGTGATCACGCCCGAGGTGGAGGCGCTCCGGGAGCGTTTCGGGTTCCCGGGCATGGCCATCCTGCAGTTCGCGTTCGGCGGCGATCCGCAGGGCTCCACTTTCATCCCCCACAACTACACGCGCGACCGGGTCGTCTATACCGGCACCCACGACAACGACACCGTCGTGGGATGGTGGACGAGCGGCGTCGGCGACAGCACCCGCACGCAGGAAGAAGTGGAGGCGGAGCGCGAGTTCGCGCGGCGCTACATGCATAGCGACGGGAGGGAGATCCACTGGGACTTCATCCGCACGCTGCTGGGCTCGGTGGCGGAGCTGGCCATCGTCCCGCTGCCGGACGTCCTCGGCCTCGGCAGTGAGGCCCGCATGAACGTGCCCGCGCGGCCGAGCGGCAACTGGCGGTGGCGCTTCACGGCCGGCGCCCTCACGCCGGAGGTACGCGGGCGGCTGCGGGAGATGACGGAGGACTACGGACGCGTCAAGCGCAAGAGCCGGCGCAAGCACTGACGGGAGGATTCGCCATGGACAAGCCACGCATCTTCATTGAGCCGGGGGGCGCTAGCGGCGCGCCCCCCAGACCCCCCGCTCGCTTCGCGGGAGTGAATCCCGCTCCGCTCGTCGTCATTGAGCTGGGGGGCGCTAGCGGCGCGCCCCCCAGACCCCCCGCTCGCTTCGCGCGAATGAATCGCGCTCCGCTCGTCGTCGTCGAGCTGGGGGGCTATGGGTTCGAGGAGCCCGGTCGGGTCGAACCGCACGCGGTCGCCCCCGTAGAGGCAGAGGTAGCGCGCGTTCAGCTCGCGCGCAATCGCCATCGCCTCGTCACGATCGGTCGTGTGGAAGAAGCGGTAGACGGTCTCGTGCCGGCGCTCGAGCGCTGCGGCCGGCGCGAACTGCGTGAGATAGGGCGTGAAGCGCTCGTAGGGCACACGCCGTCCGAAGAGCACCACGGGCAGGGGAGGGTAGCGCGCGCCGGGACGCTGCATCACGACGTCACCGGGACGGCTGAGGGAGGCGACCGCCCTCACCGCCCGCACCATGCCGGCCGGCACCGGGTCGGGAGGCAGCGTGGCCTTCTTCACGACGAAATGCACGGTGGATGGCAGCGCGAGCACGGCCGCGATCGTCAGGGCCGCCGCCCTTCGTCGGCCGGCGGCAGCGAGCTCCGCGAGGGCGATCGCGGTGAAGATCCACAGGAGCGGCCCGCCCTCTTCGACGATGTAGGCGGCATCGTTGATGATCCTCTGACCGGACAGAGCCTCCGGAGCGGAGACGCGGAACAGCAGGCCAAGCGGCCACGCGGCCAGCGCCATCGCCGCCAGTGCCGCCGCGGTCACCGGGCCGTGCGCCAGCGCCCTCACCGCGGCCGGCACCCCGAGCAGCCGCAGGCCGAGCGACGCGGACAGCCAGAGGACCGACCAGCCGACGAGCGCCAGGCCCGACAGGGGCGCGAGCCCGAGCGTTTCCCGGGTGACCGCGACGAGGTCGAAGGGCGCCAGGCGCACGACCACCGTCTCCGCGCCCCGGCCGAATGCGACGGCGGCGGTGGCGAGGAGACAGGGCGCGGCCGTGGCCGCGATGGCGCGCCACCTCGCCGGGCGGAGGAGCGCGGCCGCGGCGAAGCCGAGGAGGAGGTGGGCGCCGAGGAAGACCTTGAAGAAGGGCACCGCCGCGCCCAGCGCCGCCGCGAGGAGGAGCCAGCCTCGTCCCTCGAGGTTCTCGTGGCGCCGGAACGCGACGAGCGCTCCCAGGGCGATCGCGAGAGCGGGCACGACCGGGTTGGCGAGGAAGAGCGAGATGAGGATGTTGCCCCGGAGCAGGTCCGCCCACCAATGGGCCTGGGGGTTGGCCGCGAAGGCGAACGAGAAGTCGGTGGCCAGGAGCGACCATCCCACGAGCGATACCGCAAATGCCGGCGCGCCCGCCGCGCGGGCCGCCGCGCGCAGCGCGAGCAGCAGCGCGAGGGCGCCGAGCGTGACGTCGAAGCGGCTGATCGCGTCGTAGGGATCGACACGCGCCCATCGCAGCGCCGCCGCGCGCAGGAGGTCCGTGCCGAAGTGGTAGCCGACGGGGAAGCCGGCGACCCCGGGCAGCTGCGGGGGATAGCCGATCGTCAGCTCCCGCGTCAGCCCGACGTGAAAAGCGGTGTCGAAGGCCACGAACGGGTCGAGCCGGAAATCGCCGTCCGCGGAGAAGCGATTGCCCGGATACTGGGTCACCGCCAGCAGCCCGACCAGGACCGCAAACGGTGCCAGGGCGCCACGCACCGGCGGGCCGGCGGCCAATCGCCATGGGCGCCCGCGGGCGAGGGCGCCCGCGGCCAGCGCGATCGCGATCAGGAGCGGATACAGCGCCGGCGAGCCGGCCACCAGGCTCAACCAGAGTGCGCCCGCGGAGTACGCGAGGCCGATCGGCAGTACCAGCGCCGAATCGATCGCGCCGGCGACGAGGCGCTGCAGCGCGACGCCGGGTCCAACGAGGGACGCGCATGCGAAGAGCGCGTACGCCACCGTCGAAGCTAAGATGCTGATGTTCAATGGATTAAAAGGAGGGCGAGCTTACCACGGGTTTACAGTCGACGCGGCGACATGTTACGATGACCACTTGTGAAAGTGAGAGGGTGAGGAGGTAAAGCGGGTGACGCTCAGCAAGGCGCAGAAGACAGACATCATCGCCGGCGTTCGGACTCATCAGACGGACACCGGATCGCCGGAGGTCCAGATCGCCATTCTGAGCGAGCGGATCGGATACCTGACGGAGCACTTCAAGACCCACGCCAAGGACCATCATTCCCGGCGCGGACTCATGATGCTCGTCGGCCAGCGCCGGCGCCTGCTGGACTATCTCAAGACCAAGGACGTTGCGCGGTATCGGGGCCTGATCGAGAAGCTCGGCATCCGGAAGTAGGCCCCCGCGACCAGCGACGGCCGTACCCCTCCCGGGACGTTTCAAAACGAGAGCAACGAGAGCCGGCTTTCTCCAGCCCGTCGCCGGCGCTCACCGGACTTATGAAAACAGATGATCCGGCTACGGTGAGCGTCGCCGACGGGACGGAGGCGCGGCCTCGTGCTCTCTCTTGCGGAGCCCCCAGGGGGAGGCGCCGCGCGGAGCGGAGAGAGAAGAGATGACGATCGAAAGAGTCGAGATGCCGTTGGGACGCTACACCCTGTCCCTCGAGACCGGCCGCATGGCCAAGCAGTCCGACGGCGCCGTGGTGGTCCGGCTGGGGGACACCGTGGTCCTGGCCACCGCGAACGCCCAGAAGGAGGTCCGGCCGGGCGTGGACTTCCTGCCCCTGACGGTGGACTATCGCGAGAACACGTACGCGGCGGGGAAGATCCCCGGCGGGTTCTTCAAGCGCGAGGGGCGGCCCAACGAGAAGGAAATACTCACCTCGCGGATGATCGACCGGCCGCTGCGCCCGCTCTTCCCGGAGGGCTACGCCAACGAGACGCAGGTCATCGGCCTGCTGCTCTCCGCCGACCTCGAGAACGACTCCGATACCCTCGCCATCACCGGCGCCTCGGCTGCTCTCTACCTGTCCTCGATTCCGTTCGAGAGCCCGATCGGGGCGGTGCGCGTCGGCTTCTGGGACGGCCAGTGCGTCATCAACCCCACCTCCACCGAGCTGCGGACCAAGAGCAAGCTCAACCTCCTCGTGGCCGGGACCGAGGACGCGATCGTGATGGTGGAGTCGGGGGCCCAGGAGATCTCCGAGGCGGAGATGGTCCAGGCGCTCGCCGAGGGGCATGCGGCCATCAAGCGCATCGTCGCCCTGCTGAAGGACCTTCGCGCGAAGGCGGGCAAGCCCAAGTGGGAGGTCAAGAAGAGGGAGTACGACCCCGCGTGGGTCGCCGAAGCGGAGCAGTTCATGGCCGGACGCCTGCTCGAGGCCATGCGCCACCCCGGCAAGATCGAGTCCTACGCCCTGATGAAGAAGGTGAGGGACGACTACCTGGCCACGATCCCCGAGACGGAGGTCGAGAAGAGGCTGGCCGTCCCCGCCCTCTATGAGGCGCTCCGCGAGAAGATCATGCGCTGGGAGATCCTGGAGAACCGGCGCCGGCCGGACGGCCGCCGCTTCGACCAGGTCCGGGCCATCAGCGGCGAGGTCGGCGTGCTGCCTCGGACCCACGGGTCGGCGCTCTTCACGCGGGGCGAGACGCAGGCCCTCGTCACCGTGACCCTCGGCACCTCCGAGGACATGCAGATCATCGACACGGTGCAGGAGCCCGACCACAAGAAGCGCTTCATGCTGCACTACAACTTCCCCCCCTTCTCGGTGGGGGAGGTGAAGTTCCTGCGCGGCCCCGGCCGGCGGGAGATCGGCCACGGCGCGCTCGCCGAGCGCGCCCTGCGCGACATGCTGCCCGACGAGGAGGGATTCCCCTACACGATCCGCATCGTCTCGGACATCCTCGAGTCGAACGGCTCCAGCTCCATGGCCTCGATCTGCGGGGGCACCCTCGCCCTGCTCGACGCCGGCGTCCCCATGAAGAGCCCGGTCGCCGGTGTCGCCATGGGCCTCGTCAAGGAGGGTGAGAAGTACGCCGTCCTCTCCGACATCGCCGGGGTGGAGGACCACTACGGCGACATGGACTTCAAGGTCGCCGGCACGCGCAAGGGCATCACCGCCCTCCAGATGGACATCAAGATCTCCGGCATCACCTCCCAGATCCTCTCCGAGGCCCTCGAGCAGGCGCGGTCCGGCCGGATCCACATCCTGGACCGGATGTCCGAGGCGCTCTCCGAGCCCCGGGCCAGCATCAGCAGCTACGCGCCGCGCATCCTCACCATCAGGGTCCCCGTCGACAAGATCCGCGACATCATCGGGCCGGGCGGCAAGATGATCCGGTCGATCGTCGAGCGCACCGGTTGCAAGATCGACGTGGAGGACGACGGCCGCGTGTCGATCGCCTCGGTGGACGAGACGGCCGCGCGCAAGGCGATCGCCATCATCGAGGAGCTGACGGCGACCGCCGAGCTGAACAAGACGTACCTCGGCAAGGTGGTGAGGATCGTCGACTTCGGCGCTTTCGTGGAGATCCTCCCCGGCACCGACGGGTTGCTCCACGTCTCGGAGATGGCGCACCACCGGGTGCAGGACGTGCGCAGCGAGGTGAAGGAAGGCGACCAGATCCTCGTCAAGGTCGTGAACATCGAGCCCGGCTCGGGCAAGATCCGTCTCTCGCGCAAGGCCCTGCTCGGCGAGGGGGAGGGCGGAGCGCCCGCGGAAGCCGCCGCCGGCGCTCCGGCTTCGGGCGGCCGGAGCGAGCACCGGGGCGGAGGGGAGCACCGGGGCGACCGCGGCCATCGAGGCGGCGGCCACGGCGGACGCGGCGGCCACGGCGGCGACCACCGGCGGTAAGAACCCCCCTCACCCTACCCTCTCCCCAACGGGGGAGAGGGATAGCCGAAGCCCCCCTCTCCCAGGAAGGGAGAGGGATGGGGTGGTCTAGCCAGAGCCGCACGTGACGTAGAATCCGTCGGTGAACTACGCCTTCCTGATCGACAACCGGCGGTGCATCGGCTGCCACGCGTGCTCGGTGGCCTGCAAGGCCGAGCACGAAGTGCCCCTCGGCGTCGCCCGCACGTGGGTGAAGTACGTCGAGAAGGGCGTGTTCCCCGAGACGCGGCGCACCTTCCAGGTCACCCGCTGCAACCACTGCGACGACGCGCCGTGCGTCGAGATCTGCCCGACCACGGCCCTCTTCCGCCGGCGCGACGGCATCGTGGACTTCGACGGGAACCGCTGCATCGGCTGCAAGGCGTGCATGCAGGGCTGCCCGTACGACGCGCTCTACATCGACCCGCAGACCGAGACCGCGGCCAAGTGCAACTTCTGCGCGCACAAGGTCGAAGTCGGGCTCGAGCCGCCGTGCGTCACCGTGTGCCCGACGCAGGCCATCGTGGCCGGCGACCTCGACGACCCCGCCTCACGCCTCGTCCACCTCGTCGCGCGCGAGAGCGTGCAGGTCCGCAAGCCGGAGAAGGGAACGAAGCCCAAGGTCTTCTACATCGACGGCGATGCGGCCTCGCTCGGAGGCTCCGGGCGCCGAGCGTCCCCCGGCTCGATGGGCGAGCGAGGGATGGCTGCGCGCCTCCCCGGTGGGGAGCCACGCCAGCGCGTCCTCGCTGGGCTCGGACGACACTCCCGAGCGTGCCAAAGACGCTCCCCGCCGGACCTACGGCGTGCGCGAGCAGCACCGCAACTCGTGGGGCTGGAAAGTGTCGGCCTACCTGTGGACGAAGTCGCTCGCCGCCGGCTGCTTCCTCGTGCCCGCCCTGGCCTCGGGGGCGCGCGGGCCCGAGCCGGCGTCGCTCCTCGCCGCCCTCTGCTTCCTCGCCGCCACGGGCCTGCTCCTGGTGTGGGACCTGCGCCAGCCGAAGCGCTTCCTCTGGACGCTCACGCGGCCGCAGTGGCGCAGCTGGCTGACCCGCGGCTCCTACATCATCGCCGTCTACGGAGCGCTGCTCGCGCTCCAGCTCCTGATGGCGGTCACCGGCCGTGAGGCCCCGCGAGGCCTCACCCCGATCACCATGCTCTTCGCCGGCGGTACCGCCCTCTACACCGCGTTCCTCTTCGGCCAGGCGAAGGGGCGCGACCTCTGGCAGTCGCCGCTGCTCGGGCCCCACCTCGTCGTGCAGGCGATGACGGCGGGCAGCGCCCTCTTCGCGCCCGCCTGGCTGCTCTGGCTGCTGCCGCTGAACGGCCTGCTGGTGGCGGGGGAGGCCTGGGGCCGCCACGCGACCGAGGACGCCCGGCGTGCCGCGCGCCTCATCCAGGACGACCGGCGCTTCACCACCGGCGTGCTCGCCGTCGGGCACCTCCTCCCGCTCACGCTGCTCTGGGGAACCGGGCCGTCGTGGCTGGCCGGCGCCCTTGCGCTCGCCGGCCTCGCTGCGTGGGAGCACCTCTACGTGCAGGCGCCACAGCAGGTCCCGCTCGCATGACCATCGAAAGGTTGTTGCCGGGCTCGGGGCTCCAGGCGTTTCCGCCGCCGGAGACGTGGGACGACTGGCGCGAGTACGACCCGAAGCAGTGGCCGCGCCGCGTCGAGAAGCGCTACATGCTCGTGCCGACGATCTGCTTCAACTGCGAGGCGGCCTGCGGGCTGCTCGCCTACGTCGACAAGGACGCGATGCGGGTGCGCAAGTTCGAGGGCAACCCGCTGCACCCCGCGTCGCGCGGCCGCAACTGCGCGAAGGGGCCGGCCACGATCAACCAGATCCACGATCCCGAGCGCATACTCCACCCGCTGCGGCGGGCCGGCCGCCGCGGCGAGGGCCAGTGGCGGCGGGCGAGCTGGGACGAGGTGCTCGACGAGATCGGGGGCCGCATCCGCACGGCGTTTCGCGAGGGCCGGCGCAACGAGGTGATGTACCACGTGGGGCGCCCGGGCCACGAGCGGACCATGGACCGGATCCTGAAGGCGTGGGGCATCGACGGCCACAACTCCCACACCAACGTCTGCTCGTCCTCGGCCCGCCTCGGCTACGCGTTGTGGAGCGGCTACGATCGTCCCAGCCCCGACCACGCGAACGCCCGCTTCATCCTCCTGCTCTCCTCGCACCTCGAGGCGGGACACTACTTCAACCCGCACGCGCAGCGCATCGTGGAGGGAAGGCTCGCGGGCGCGAAGCTGGCCGTCATGGACCCGCGCCTGAGCAACACCGCCTCCGTGGCCGACTACTGGCTGCCCACCTATCCCGGCAGCGAGGCGGCGGTGCTGCTGGCGATGGCCAAGGTGATCCTCGACGAGGGACGCGCCGATCTCGCCTACCTGGAGCGCTGGACGAACTGGCGCCACTTCATGGCCGACCGGCACCCGGGCGGTGAGCTCCGCTTCGACGCGTTCGTCGCCGAGCTGAAAGAGCACTACCGCGAGTTCACCCCCGAGATGGCGGAGGCCGAGAGCGGCGTGCCGCGCGAGAAGATCGTGGAGGTAGCGCGGCTCATCGGGGGGGCTCGCGGAGCCTTCGCCTCGCACGTCTGGCGCGGCTCGGCCAGCGGCAACCTGGGTGGCTGGCAGGTGTCGCGCGCGCTCCAGCTCCTCACCGTCCTCACCGCCAGCGTGGGCACTCCCGGGGGCACGTCGCCCCACGGCTGGAACAAGTACAAGCCCGTCTTCTGGGAAGAGCCGCCGGGACAGAAGCAGTGGAACGAACTCCTCTTCCCGAAGGAATGGCCCCTCAGCCACTACGAGATGTCGTTCCTGCTCCCGCATTTCCTGAAGGAAGGGCGCGGCAAGCTCGACGTCTACTTCACGCGCGTCTACAACCCGGTGTGGACGAACCCCGACGGCCTGACCTGGCTGGAGGTCCTGAAGGACGAGGCTCTCGTGGGGCTGCACGCGGCCCTGACCCCCACCTGGAACGAGACGGCGGTCTTCGCGGATTACGTCCTGCCGATGGGGATGGCGGGCGAGCGTCACGACATCCAGAGCCAGGAGACCCAGGACGGCCGCTGGGTCAGCTTCCGGCAGCCGGTGCTGCGCGCGGCGCGCGAGCGGATGGGCGAGAGCTTCCGCTTCACGTACGAGGCGAACCCGGGAGAGGTGTGGGAGGAGGACGAGTTCTGGATCGAGCTGTCGTGGCGGATCGATCCCGACGGCGCCCTCGGCATACGCCGCTGGTTCGAGTCGCCGTTCCGGCCCGGCGAGAAGCTGACCGTCGCCGACTACTACCGCTGGATCTTCGAGAACGCGGTGCCGGGGCTGCCGGAGACGGCGGCGGCGCAGGGCCTGGCGCCCCTCGACTACATGCGGCGTTACGGCGCCTTCCTCGTCGCGACCGACGTCCACGGCCTGCAGGAGACTCCGGTCGCCGTCCCCGCGGGCGCGGCGAAGGACCCGGTGACCGGCCTCGTCACGGCGGCGGGCAAGGCCATCGGTGTGGAGATCGACGGCAACGTCGTCGCCGGCTGGCCGACCCCGTCACGGCGGCTGGAGGTGTTCTCGCCGACGATGAAGGAATGGGGCTGGCCCGAAGAGGCGCTCCCCGGCTACATCCGCAGCCACGTCCACCGCTCCGCCCTCGACGCGGCCAAGGGCGAGATGGTCCTCATCCCCACGTTCCGCCTGCCCACTCTCATCCACACGCGCAGCGGGAACGCGAAATACCTGAACGAGATCTCCCACCGCAACCCGGTCTGGATCCACACGACGGACGCGCGCCGGCTCGGCCTGCGTACCGGCGACCTGGTGCGGGTGACCACGGAGATCGGGTACTTCGTCAACCGGGCCTGGGTCACGGAAGCGATCGCGCCTGGGGTGGCGGCCTGCTCCCATCACATGGGCCGGTGGCGGCTGCACGAGGGCGAGGGCAGCCGATGGGCGGCCGCGCGCGTGAGCCTCCAGCAAACGCCGGATGGAGGATGGCGGATGCGCCAGCTCGACGGGCTGGGGCCCTTCGCCAGCGCGGACCCCGACTCCCGCCGCATCTGGTGGAGCGACGGCGGCGTCCATCAGAATCTCACATTCGCAGTGCACCCGGATCCAGTCTCCGGGATGCACTGCTGGCACCAGAAGGTCGTCGTCTCCCTCGGCGAGCCCGGGGACCGCTACGGCGACGTCTTCGTCGACACGCAGCGGTCGATGGAGGTGTATCGCGAGTGGCTGGGCAAGACGCGGCCCGGCCCGGGCCCGGGCGGTTTGCGCCGGCCGCTCTGGCTGGACCGCCCGTTGCGCCCGGCCGAAGAGATGTTCAGGACCAAGGCCAATCGTCTCGATCCAAAGGAGGACGTATGAAGAACCTGCTCATCGTGACCCTGGGTCTCGCTCTCGTGGCGGCGAACGCGACGACGCAGCCGGCGGCCACCGGAAAGGCGGGGGGGAAGAGCCTCGCGAGCGTGTTCGCGCAGAGGCTCGCCGAGTGGGAAGCGGCCGCGAACCGCAAGGATGCCGCGTCCGTAGCCGCACTGTACACGGACGACGGCGTCCTCATGGCGCCGAACGCAGCCTCGGTACGAGGGCGGCCGGCCATAGAAGCGTTCTTCAAGGGCATGTTCGACCAGGGTGCCCGGGACCTGAAGCTGGTCCAGAAGAGCGCTGCCGGCTCCGGGTCGATCGGCTATGCGGCGGGAACGTACGAGTTCACGAGCGGCCCCACGGGGTCTCAGGCCGTCCACGACACGGGAAAATACATCGTGGGCATGAAGCGCGGCGCGGACGGCAAGTGGCGGATCGCCCACGACATATTCAACAGCGACCTGCCCTGCCCACCCGCGCCGGTGAAGCGCTAGCGAGCGTTCTCGGCGGCCGGCGGCGTCGAACGACCGGCGACGGCGGCCCAGGTCTGGCGGGCCTTGCTCGCGGCGCGGGCGGGAAGGTCGGGGACGACCAGCCACGCCAACCCGAGCAGCAGCGTCTTCACCGCATAGCCGACAGCGATCAGCTTGAGCGTTCGGGGACTCATGGTTTCCGTGCGCTCGAGGCGCGCGTGAGGGTCAGGGCCACCATGGCCCCGAGGGCGAGGAGGAGCTGGGTCGTACGGGGTCCGGCGACACCCGAGGTGGCCACCAGCGCCGCGGCCAGCGCAGCCGCGCTTCCGACCAGCAAGAGTGTTCTCGTGGCGGCCACCCCGGGCATACCTCCGACCGAAACCTGAAGCACGCTCCATGCCAGCGCACGCACTCACGCGAAAGCGAGGATTCCGCACCGTCGTCGGGCGCTCTTGTGGCCCGCAGCCCACGGGGACATGCGGCGCTCAAGACACGCGAAGCCTTCACAAGCACAACGGCAACCACCGCGAGGGGGGTCAGGGGGGCCCGCCGCCAGCACCCCGAGCTGAATCGAGGAGCGGAGCGGGATTCACTCCCGCGAAGCGAGGGGGGGTCTGGGGGGTGCGCCGCCAGCACCCCCCAGCTCAACAGGCAGCCCGATGCGGAAGGTCGTCCCGACGCCGGTCTGGGTGGTGTAGTCGATTGTCCCATGGTGGAGCTCGACGACCATCAGCACCGTCGAGAGTCCCAGGCCCGTCCCTTGTCCTTCGGGCTTGGTGGTGAAAAAGGGCTCGAAGATCGTCGGCTGCACCGACTCCGGGATCCCGGGCCCGGTGTCCGCCACGCTGATCTCGACCCGGCCGTCCCGAAGCGCTGACGTCACCCGGAGGAGGCCTCCGGGCGCCCCCTCCATCGCCTGGACGGCGTTGACCACCAGGTTGATCAGGGCCATCTCGAGCTGGTTGGACACCACCTTCACGAGGGGGAGGCCGGCCGTGAGGTCCTTCTCGAGGCGAACGCCGCTCTTCAGCACCTGGTAACGGCATAGCTCGAGGCTGCGCTCGATGACGTCGTTGGGGTCGACCGGGGTCATGTCCTCCGGAGACACGCGGCTGAAGGCGAGGAGGCTCCGGGTGAGGCTCTTGATCCGGTCCGCGCCCTTGGCGATCGAGCCGAGCATCTCCTCCTGGTTCGGGGCGAGCGGGTGCGCATGGAGCAGCTCGAGGTTGCCCATGATGTAGGTGAGGGGGGTGTTCAGCTCATGGGCGAGGCCGGCCGCCATGCGCCCGATCGTGGCGAGCTTCTCCGACTGGAGGAGCTGCTTCTGGGCCGCGCGCAGCTCGCGGATCGTGCGCTGCTCCCGCTCGAAGAACCGCGCGTTCTCGATGGCGAGGGCGGCGTGGCGGGCGAGCGCCTCGGCCGTCTTGAGGCTCTCGGGGCTGAACGGGGCCGAGGTCTCCTGGTTGTCCACGTAGAGCACTCCCAGCGCGGCGGCGCCGACACCCCCTCCCTCCTCGGCCCGCGGCGAGCAGAGGGGGATGCAGACGATCGTGCGCAGGTCCATGAGGATCACGCTCTGGGCCAAGCGCAAGGTGGGATCGGCCATCGCGTTGCCCGTGGCCACGATCTGGCCCGATTCCAGCGCCCGGCGCACGACCGAGCGGGAGATGCCCTGCGATTCGGTGAGGGGAAGCGGCTCGCCCCGGCGCCGCGCGACCCGCAGGCGCAGCCCGGCGATGGCCTCGTAGCGCGCGTCGTCTGCCGACTCTTCCGCGAGGAGCAGGAAGCCCCGATCCGCCCGCGTGATGTGCAGCACCGCGTCGAGAACCTGCTCGAGGACCTGGCTGAGGACGAGCGAGGAGTTGAGGGTCTGGACGAGGGAGAGCAGGAGCTGCTGTTGCTCGACCCAGGGAAATTCGGCCGCCGATGCCGTCGAGCCCTCGAGGCTGGCGCGCGAATATTTCAGGGTCAGGTTGCCGAGCTGGACGACGTCCCCGGAGGACAGGACCGCCCGCGGCACCTTGGCCGCGTTGACATAGGTCCCGTGCAGGCTGCCCTGGTCCTCGATGGCGAAGCGGCCATCCTCATGGACGAGCCGGGCGTGAAACTTCGACACCGACGGCTCGGGCAGACAGATGTCGTTCTGCCGGGCCCGGCCAATCGTGTAGGTGCGGGGCGAAAGGGAGAAGGAGCGGTCGGCGACCACGCCCCGCACCACCTCCAGCGTCCCGAGCGCGAGGTCGGCCCCGCACTGGGCGCAGCGGACGTCAGAAGGCTCGGTTACCGCTCCACACCGCGCGCAGGACATCGCGCGCGATCATCTCCGAGCCGCGCAAGCCCGTCAATGCCCCAGAGCACAGAGACAACGGAGGCCAGGATTGTCTTTAAACGCAGAGTACGCAGAGGAACGCAGAGAAGAAGATAAGGATGGCCCCTGTGAGCGCCGTCCTTTCCTGAATCTCTGCGAGCCTCTGCGACCTCTGCGTTAAAGAGGCCTAGTTCGATAGCCGGAGCTGCCAGCGGCTCCGGTCGCGCATGCCCTCGTACGGCTCGCCGGGCGTGAGGGCCAGCTCGAGGACTTCCTCGATCGACGACACGAGGTGGAGCTTCAGGTCGCTCTGGACGTTGGCCGGGATGTCCTCCTTCACCGCCTTCTCGTTGCGCTTGGGGAGGATGACCTCCTTCACGCCCATGCGATGGGCGGCCAGGACCTTCTCCTTGATCCCGCCCACGGGGAGCACGCGTCCCGAGAGCGTCATCTCGCCCGTCATCGCCACCCGCGGCCGGACGGGCCGGCTCGTGAGGAGGGAGACGATGGCGGTGACGAGGGTGATGCCGGCCGAGGGGCCGTCCTTGGGGATGGCCCCCTCGGGCACGTGCAGGTGCAGGTCGACGCGCTCGAAGAACGAGTCCTCGATGCCGAGCTGCCGCGCGTGGGAGCGGACCCACGACAGCGCCGCCTGGGCGCTCTCCTTCATGACCTCGCCGAGCTGGCCGGTGAGGGTGAGGCCCTTCTGGCCCCACATCTGGCTCGCCTCCACGTAGAGCACCTCGCCGCCGGCGGCCGTCCACGACAGGCCGATGGCGACGCCGGGGATCATGGTCCGCTCCTCGAGCTCCTCCTTCATGAAGACGGGGGCGCCCAGGAACTCTTCGACCTTCTCGGGGGTCACGGCGACCGTCTCCGTCAGGCCTTCGGCCCGCTTGCGGGCCACCTTGCGGATGATGCTGGCGATCTCGCGCTCGAGGTTGCGCAGCCCGGCCTCGCGCGTGTACTCGCGGATCAGCTTCTTGAGCGCCTCGTCGCCGAAGGCCACGATCTCCGCCGTCATGCCGTGGTTCTCGAGCTGGCGTGGGATCAGGTGGCGCCGGGCGATGTGGAGCTTCTCCTCCTCGATGTAGCCGGCGAGGCGGATCACCTCCATGCGGTCTCGCAGGGCAGGCGGCACGGTGTCGAGCACGTTGGCCGTCGTGATGAACAGCACCTCCGAGAGGTCGAACGGCAGGTCGATGTAGTGGTCCTTGAAGGTGTTGTTCTGCTCCGGGTCGAGCACCTCGAGGAGGGCCGAGGCCGGGTCGCCCCGGAAGTCGGCGCCGATCTTGTCGACCTCGTCGAGCATGAACACCGGGTTCTTGCTCTCCGCGCGGCGCAGCCCCTGGATGATCTGGCCGGGAAGGGCCCCGATGTAGGTGCGCCGGTGGCCGCGGATCTCCGCCTCGTCGCGCATGCCGCCGAGGCTGATGCGGTGGAACTTCCGGCCCATGGAAGAGGCGATCGACCGGCCGAGGCTGGTCTTGCCCACGCCGGGCGGTCCCACGAAGCAGAGGATCGGCCCCTTGATGTCGGGCTTCATCTTCCGCACCGCCAGGTACTCGAGGATTCGCTCCTTGACCTTCTCGAGGTCGTAGTGGTCGTTGTCGAGGACTTCCTTGGCCTTGATGATGTCGATCTCGGCCTCGGTCCGCTTCGCCCACGGCAGCGCGACGAGCCAGTCGAGGTAGGTGCGGGCGACGGTGTACTCGGCGGCGGCGGGGGACATCTTGGAGAGGCGGTCCAGCTCGCGCAGGGCCTCCTTCTTGACCTCCTCCGACATGCCCGCCTTCTCGATCTTCTCCCGGAGCTCGTTGTACTCGCGCTGCTGGTCGTCTCCCTCGCCGAGCTCCTTCTGGATGGCCTTCATCTGCTCGCGGAGGTAGTACTCGCGCTGGTTCTTCTGCAGCTCGGTCTTGACCTGGCTCTGGATCTTGTTGCCGACCTCGAGGACCTCGAGGTCCTTCACCAGCACCTTGTTGAGCCGCTCCAGCCGGGCCTTGACGTCCATCGTCTCCAGCAGCTCCTGCTTCTGGGCGGTGTTCAGGGAGGGGAGGCTGGCGGCGATGAAGTCGGCCAGGCGGGCCGGGTCCTGGATGTTGGCCGCGAGCGTCTGAAGCTCATCCGAGAGCGTGGGGCTCAGCTCCACCACGCGCTGGAAGAGCCCCTGCGCGCTCTGGGCAAGGGCCTTGACCTCGATCTCCTGCTCGGCGGGCACGGTCTCGGTCAGCAGCTCGATGCTCGCCTTGATGAAGGGCCGGTACTGGCCCACACCCTTGAGACGGAAGCGCTGCACGCCCTGCACCACGAGCCGCAGCGAGCCGTCGGGGAACTTGAACATCTTGTGGATGTGGGTGAGGGTGCCGACCCGGTAGAGGTCGCTCTCCACCGGGTCGTCCACCGCGGGGTCGCGCTGCGTGATCACGCCGATCACCTTGCGCTCGCGGACCGAATCGTGGACGAGGGCGAC
>WNEY01001909.1_pt1 | contig 15018 bp, 14 predicted proteins | sample 5400531 | NCBI WGS metagenome assembly WNEY01 (sample SAMN13153338, study PRJNA577476) | soil metagenome | isolation source: 200 cm saprolite under Douglas fir tree site 1 | place: USA:California | collected 2015-04-18
ATTCCGGACCGCGACGTACTGTTGTCTAGTCACCGTCAGGTCCATGCGCTAATCTTGGTAGCTTCGGAGTCACTCGCAACCCAGAGCACCGATGCCCCGCACCGCATTCCTGTCCACCGGTTTTCACGTCCCTGCGCGCGTCGTCACCAACGACGATCTCGCGAAGATCATGGACACGTCCGACGAGTGGATCGTGCAGCGCAGCGGCATCAAGACGCGCTACTGGGTGGACAAAGGCGAAACCGGCGTCGCGCTCGCGCGCGAGGCATCGAAAAAGGCGCTCGACAAGGCGGGGCTCGCGCCGGCCGACATCGACTGCATCATCTACTGCACCTGCACGCCCGATCACTTCGAGCCCGGCAACGGCGTCTTCCTGCAGCGCGAGCTCGGCCTCAGCGACATTCCCGCCGTCGACGTACGCAATCAGTGCAGTGGGTTCATCTACGGATTGTCCATCGCCGATGCGTGGATCCGTACGGGGCAGTACAAGAACATTCTCTTGGTGGGCGCCGAGGTGCATTCGCGCGGACTCGACAAGACGACGCGCGGGCGTGATACGGCGGTGCTATTCGGCGATGGCGCGGGCGCCGCGGTGCTCGGCCCCATCTCGGATGATGGCCGCGGCGTGCTGTCGACGCATATCTTCGCCGACGGCCGGTACGCCGAGAAGCTGTGGGTCGACGGACCCGGGCTCGCGCACGACCCGTACGTGAGCGTGGAGATGATCGAGCAAGGATTGCATCGCGCCGTGATGGAAGGGCGCGACGTCTTCAAGTTCGCGTCGCTGAAGATGCCGGAGTCCGTCGCCATCGCGCTCAAGACCAACCGCCTCACTCCCGCCGACATCAAGCTGCTCGTTCCCCATCAAGCCAACCAGCGTATCATCGAGATGGTGCAAAAAGCCACCGGTCTGCGGGAGGATCAGGTCTACAGCAACATTCAGAAGTACGGGAACACAACGGCAGCCTCGATCCCCATCGCGCTCGACGAGGCCCTCGCCGAGGGACGGCTGAAGCATGGCGATCTACTGGTGCTGACGGCGTTCGGGTCGGGGTTTACGTGGGGGAGTGCGGCGATCCGCTGGTAGAATCGATGGCCTTCAGCTCCTTGAGCTCTCGCGCCGCACCCGCAGCCAACGCCGAGCCGCGGTAGCGTTCCACGAAGCGCGCAAGCTCGACTCTCAGCCGGGCGGTCCGTCCCAATTTGCGATACAAGTCGATCAACCCGTTGGTCGCACGCATCTGCTCGTATTGGTTCGCAGCAGGTTCCGCATTGCGGATTTCCAGGTACAGGCGTTCCGCTTCCTCATAACCGTTGAGCCGCGTCTCCAGCAGATGCGCCAGTTGGAGCCGCGCTTCGTGATCGCCCGGCTCGATCCGCAGATGATCGCGAAACCAGTCGGCCGCCTCCGCAAACTTCCCTTGTACGATCAGGACGTCCTGGCGCGGGTACGTCGGCGGCGGCGGGATGTCTCCATCGGCGAACATCGTCTTCACCATCAACACGGCGGTGGCGCCCACGGTGCGGTGGATCACGAGAATCCCGGCGATCGTGAGCGGGATGTTGAGGATGAGGAGGAACGCGAAACCGACGTGGGAAATCCAGCCCTTGTTGAGCATGAAGTACCAGAATGACGACAGCATCGCGAAGCACGCCGGCCCGAACCACACCGCCACTCGCACCAGGCGAATGGCATCACTCGCATCGGTGTACTGGGGGCCCTTAGCCATGGCGCCCACAATTGCGTCTGAAACGCCACTCACGCAAGTTTCGTAGAGCGCGGTACCTACAGGAGAACACCATGCTGCTTGGACTCGCGGTAACAGCCGCCGCACTCGTCGGCGGCTTCGTCATCTCTCGAGATTTTGTTCGGCGCCGTCTGCGGTTCGTGGATGCCGTCCAGAAACCGTCTGCCCCGATCATCGCGGGAGTCGGTGCCGCGGCGGTGGCATTGCTGCCGGTCGCGCTGTTGCCGGTCGTGACTGTGGGAACAGCCGTCGCGTTGGGCGTGGGTGTTGCCGGTGGGGTTGCCAGCGGGCGCAACGCGCCACCGCCGACTAGCTAGCTCGCAGCGCCTCAGGACGTCCCGCGACGACCCGCAACGCGCGCACCGCTTCGCGCGCGAACGTCTTCCCGGCGCTCTTTTCGACTTCTTCCAACGCACTCCAGCGCGTAAACGCCGGCCGCACCGGCGTCGCCATCTGCAGCGTCTCAAACGCGTCGGCGACCGCCAACACTTTCACGGTGATCGCCATCGGCAGCGCCTCGATATCCCAATCGTCGCCCACGATCTCGTAGTAGTGCGAGTACTCGGCGATGATCTCGGCGGCCCCGCGCAGCACGCGCGCCACCGTCACCGACGCGTCGGTGACGGAGCGCGACAGCAGCTTGAGCAGCCGCTGATCGGCCGTTCCCACTTCGTGGAGCAGCGACGCGATCCGGAGGTTCTCCAGCTCACCGTCGGACAGCTTCAATTCCGTGCCCATCGCCGCTGCGAGCTCGGCAACGCGCGTCGAATGGCCCTCCTGATTGCTCTCGGCGGATTCAATGTGGAAGGTGAGAACTTCCAGCGTCGCCAGATAGGCGTTCTTTAGGTCCGTCAGGCGCGCGGCGCGCTGCTCGGCGAGCCCACCCACGACGTACCCGGTCAGGATGAGGAAGCCACCCCAGGGGACCAGTGTGAGCATCGCTTCTTCCGTCAGGCCTGCCTCCATTCCCACGCCCTGCGTGGCCTGGAAATAGAAAACGAGCGACACGATGAACAGGCCGGAGACGACGGCAAAGCGCCGGCCGCCGTAGAAGCCCGCGAGGATGATGGGCAGATAATAGAAGCTGAGAAACGCGAACTTCTGCTCGATCAGGAAATTGATAGCGAACATCGACGCGACGAGCAGGAGCACCAGGATGCGCTCGAAGTACTTCAAAACGAAGCGCTGAAGCACAAAGCCCTTTCTTCCAAAGGGATAAGAAGCGCGGGACCAAAGTGAGCGACGGGTGGGCAATCTGCAAGTGAGACGGGTCACACCTGAGCACAAACGAACATGAATCGGCGGTCGGCATGGAATTCGCTTAGTGAGAGCGCGGGGGACGGCCTGGCGCGTCCTAGAGGCCCCCCCCAGGGCTGAACGGATTCCTCCTCTTCGTGCTCGCCGAGCTTTCCTACATCACCTACCACTTGCGCACATCATCGCCGAGGTCTGCAACGCCCTAGCGCTCGTCACGATCGCGCTCGGTCTCAGCAAGCGAGTCGGGTTGGGACGGGGGGGGCGGGGGGCCACGCCGCTCGTAGCCGGGACACTCCAGCACCGGTAACGGCGGGTAGCGGACGAAACGGGGATCGGGGGGGTCAAGGTCGGCGCGCAGGCACCGATAAAAGACGGACCCCCGCCGATTCGTCACGAGCCGTACCCACCGGCAGGTCTGGCAAAGCCCTACAGCAGGGTCAGTCATTAGGTCGAAAGACAAGCTAGTTATATCTTGGACCCCGTGAGCCAGGTCGACGACTTCGGGCTCCCTCCCGGAGTACGGGACGAGTACCTGCAAGGAGCCCGCGATCAGCTCGGAGCGATCGCAGAACTGGCTGAACGGCTGATCGCTGCGGGCGACGACACGGCCGCAATCGAAGCACTGCGCCGCGACGCCCATCGGCTGCGTGGCTCCGCCGGGTCGTTCGGCTTCCCCCAGGCCTCCGTCGTCGCCGCCGAGCTCGAGAACGCTTCCAAGCAGTGGCTGGAGCACCCCGTCAATGGGGTCGCGGATCGGGGCCAGGCGGCCCGCGGATACGTCCGGCGGCTGGCCGCGGCGCTCTTCACGAAGCAACCGGCAGCCGCTCCGGTGCCAGCACCTCCGCCACTAGACCTCCACCAACCTCCACCGCCCTCGACAACCTCGGTCGCGCCCGAGGGCGCGACCGACGTCCCCGAGGTCATCGTCGTCGAGGACGATCCCGCGCTCGCCGACTTGCTCACGTTCGGCCTCGAAGCGCGGGGGTACCGCTTTCAGCACTTTCGCAACGGCCGCGAGGCGCTGGACCTGCTCAAGACGATGGACACGCGCGGCAGCCCGCAGCCGCCGCTGCTGCTGCTCGATGTCGATCTTCCCGCGCTCGACGGTTATTCGATCTTCGAGGAGCTGCAGCAGGAGTGCCCGGGGAAGTTCCGCGTCGTGTTTACCACGGTGCACGGCAGCGAGTCAGAGCAGCTGCGCGGGCTCGAAGCGGGCGCGATGGACTACATGGTGAAGCCGATGAGCCTGCGCGTCGCGCTCGAAAAAATCCGGCGCTGGGTGGGCCGCTGACGGCGCACCACTTCCTCACCGCCGTCGCCATCGTCCAAGGGGCGCTGCTCGCGGCCCTGGTCGTGCTCATCGTCCTGAACCGCTGGTTCCGGTTGCGGCGCAGCACCCGCCTCAACCCCCGCCGCGAGGCCGTGGACGCCTCGATGCGACGCTGGGCCGCCGGGACCGTTCCGCTCGCGGGCGTGCTGGTCGGGCTCGCGCGACTGCCGACGCCGCTCGCAATCGACGCCATCGTCAAATGGTCGGCGCGTGTGCCGGGCGAGCGGTGGCGCCAGCTCGCCCTGGCGCTCGAACACACCTGGTGGGCGAAGCTGGTGCGCACCAACAGCACCTCGGCGCGCTGGTGGAAGCGCCTGGAATGCGCGCGATTCCTGAGCGTCGTGGCGATGCCGCGAGACGTGGCTCGACTGACGCGACTGATCAACGATAGTCACCCCGCGATCCACGTCGCGGCCGTGGCGTGTCTCGAGCGGATCGAAGACACCTCGCTCACATTGGCCGCGCTGGATCGCCTGCCGCAGCTCGCACCAACCGTTCAGGCGTACTACGCCGCGATGTTGCTGCGTTCGCGGCCGGTCGTTGTGGAGCATCTGCAGCAGCGGCTGCGCCGCGCCGATGATCCCGCCCTGCCCCGCCTCGCGGAGTTTGCGGCGCGGCTGGGGGAGCCTGCGCTGCGCGAACGCCTGACGGCGCTGGCCGACCACGCCGATCCCGAAGTTCGCGTGCAGTCGGCACGCGCGCTCGGCAGCTTCCCGCACCGCGAGTCCGTCGCGGCGCTCAAGCGGCTGGCGGTGGACGACGCGTGGGCAGTTCGGGCGCAAGCGGTGCGCTCGCTCGGTATGATCGCCGATGTAAGCACGCTGCCGCTTCTGAAGGCGGCGCTGCAGGACGACATCTGGTGGGTCCGCTTGCGGGCCGCCCTTGCGCTGATGCGCTTCGCGGCGCCGGGCCGCAACGCGCTGCTCGAGGCGGAGGTCGGCGGTGATCCCTTTGCCCGTGCGATGGCGCAGATGGTCCTTGGATTGCCGGCGCAGGCACTGGCGGAGTTCGCCGCATGAGTTCGCTCACCGCCATCGTCGGGACCACGGACCTCGCTATCCTCATCTACTTCCTCGTCCTGAACTCGTTCTATGCCGTGCTGCTGATTCTCTCGATCCCGGAGATCTGGGAGCAAACACGGCTGGCTGAAGATGAAGACTTCCAGCGCCTGATGCAGAGTGACGCGCTGCCGCCGATCACCATTCTCGTCCCGGCGTACAACGAGAGCGCGACCATCGAGGCGAGCGTCACCGCGATTCTCACGCTCGAGTATCGCAACTACGAGGTCGTGGTGGTCAACGACGGATCGAAGGACGACACGATGGAGCAGCTGCGGCACGCCTTCGATCTTTACGAAATCCCGCGCGTCTATCCCGAGACGATCGCGACGAAGCCGCTGCGCGCCCTGTATCGCTCACGCTCTCGCTCGCGCCTGCTGGTGCTCGACAAGGAAAACGGCGGCAAGGCCGACTCGCTGAACGCGGCGATCAACGCGTCGCGCTTTCCGCTCGTGATCGCGGTGGATGCCGATACGCTCATCGAGCCTGACGCATTGCTGCGCCTCACGCGCCCGTTCCTGCTGGGCCGCAAGATCGCAGCGGTCGGCGGCACGGTCCGCGTCGCCAACAACTGCACGGTGAAGGATGGCCGTGTGACGGACGCGCGCGTGCCCGCCAAGGTGATCCCCGGGATTCAGGTGGTCGAGTACCTGCGCGCGTTTCTCTTCGGCCGGCTGGGGTGGAATCGGCTGGGCGGGAATCTGATCATCTCGGGAGCGTTCGGACTGTTTCGCAAGGAATACGTCATGGCGGTCGGTGGCTATCACACGAATAGCATCGTCGAAGACCTCGATCTCGTCGTGCGCATGCACCGCTATCTGCGGCGCAACAAGATCAAGTACGAGATGCCGTTCATTCCCGACCCCGTCGCGTGGACGGAAGTGCCGGAATCGTTCAAGATCCTGTCGCGCCAGCGCGAGCGCTGGCACCGCGGCCTCATTGCGGCGATGTGGGAATACAAGACCATGCTGTTCAATCCCCGCTACGGCAGGGTTGGATTCCTGGCGATGCCGTTCTTCGCGTTCGGGGAGATGCTTGCCCCGGTCGTCGAGCTGCTGGGCTATGTGATCACCATCGCCGGACTGGCCTTCGGCCTTTTGAATGTGTCGTTCGCACTGCTCTTCGTGCTCGTCGCCTGGGGGTACGGCATGCTGCTCTCCCTCTGGGCGGTGGTGCTCGAGGAGGTGAGCTTCCGCCGCTATCGCCGCTTTGCGGATCTGTTCCGGATGTTGCTGTTCGCCGCGTTGGAAAACTTCGGCTATCGCCAGTGCACGGTGTGGTGGCGGCTCAAGGCATTCGCCAGCGTGGCGAAGCGGGTGCATGTCTGGGGGGACATGACGCGCAAGGGCTTCGGCAAGCCGAGCGTCGCCGCATTGGTGGCCCTGTGTCTCGCCACGCCCTGTCTGTCCCAGAATCTCCGGATCTCCGCCTGGAGCTCGTACGAAGCCGTGACCGCGAGTCAGGATTGGTCCACGCTCGGCGCGCAGGTCACGTTGTCGAGCACGCGCGGCCACACCGGCTGGATGGCGGCGGAGGTGCTGGGGCGTTTTGGGAAAACGGATGTCACGGAGCGCATCGGCGGTGTGGTGCATCCGACGCCGCGCCTGTGGCTCACCGCCGAGGCCGGCACGGCGCGCCGGCCGGTTTTCATGCCCAAGAATACCTGGGAGGCGGATGCGAGCGCGCTGGTGGCGCGACGGGCGTCCATCGGCCTCGGGTACCGTCGCTGGAACTATGCTGTCGGTCCGGTCGACATATGGATGCCCCACGTCACGACGGAAACGAGTCGCATGTCGTGGAGCTTGCGGGTGTTCGTGTCCCGCAACCCGTCGCGACGCACGGACACCGCCGTTTCGCTGCAAGCCACGCGCGCCCTGACGCGCCGCACGACGGCCTCGCTGCTCGGCGCCGCGGGGCGCGAAAGCTATCTCGTCGCCGGCGCGATTCGATCGCTCGAAACCGTGACCGGGGTCGCCGGAATCCGCTACAACGCGGGCTCGGGCACGACCCTCCGGTGCGACGCGAGCGTCATTCGGTCGCGCCCAGTCCTGTCGCGCAGCGGCGTGTCGCTAGGCGTGGAACACGGGCTGTGAGACGACGGCCGCGTGATAGTGATCACAAGGTGACTGAGGCTCTTGCATTTCCACATATCTCCCAAGGTCTCAGAGTATGCGCAAGCTCGCGGTAGTACTGATCTGCGTCGTCGCATTGATCCACGTGTCCTGTTCTGATTCGATGGGACCGGAGGATCAATCGAACGGCCGCATTTCCATTACCAACAACGCGAGCGTGCTCGCGTCGCGAGTCACCTATTTGAACGACTCGATCCCGATCGACAGGGTCGGCGTCGGTTATCCGTCTACGCCGGCCCCGTTCGCTTCGGCGTCGATCAGTCGCAGCAGCGCCGCGAGTCAGGCGGCATTCAATCTCCACCTCAAGGCTGAAGTCGCGCCGCCGTCGATCGGCGGCCAGATGCTGCAGGCAACCTCGGTGTCGATCGTCGGCAATCTCGCCGTCGTCAGCTACAACATGGTCGGCAATCCGTACCTGGGCGGCGTGGACGTCATCGACATCAGCAACAAGAACCACCCCGTTCTCACGTCGGAAGCGCTGTTCCAGAACACCGACGTCAGCGCCGTCACGACGTCCGGGATCAACGTCTACATGGCTGAGGCCACAGGCGACACGGGATTCGCATCACCTGCGGTGTTCGAGGTCGTGACGCTGGTGGGGAATCAACTCGTGCTCACCGGCAACAAGCGCACGGGCTTGAGCAGTTTCACCGCAACCAGCGTCGCGTCGGGGACGCGGGTATATGCGACCTCGGGTGATGCGGGCAGTCTGTTCATGCTCGATCCCACGCTGTTCACGGTGACGAGCTCGATTCCATTGCATGACGCGCGCTGGGTTGCGGTGGGGGGCGGCAAGGTCGCCGTCGTCCAGGGCACGCCCGGCACATCGGCCGTTTTCAATGAGAGCAACATGAGCTCCGTTGGAAACTTCGCGTTTGCCGGCGCAGATGTCGCCAATCCAAATCGCAGGCCGAGCTGGTGGGCGGCAAAGCGTTCATCGCCGCGGGTGACAGCGGGGTTCAAGTCATCAGCGCGTCTACGGGACTCAAGGTCGGCGCGGTGCCGCGCCCCAACCCCGATTCACTGGGTCTGAGTCCCTCAGTCGTCGTGACGAACGCCGTCGCGATCGATCAGGATCTCATGTTTATCTCGAACGGTGAAGCCGGCGTCTATCTGGCGCAGGGCAGCCAGGTCTTCTCGTCCACCGGGTCGGAAACGCAGCAGAGTATCACGATGCAGGGCAAGCTGCGCTTCGGAAATCTCCAATCGGTCAATCACGTCGCCCTGCAGTCCGGCATCCTGATCGTCGCGGCCGGCCTCGGCGGCCTGAAGATCGTCCAGGTCAACTAAGCCTCACGGTCTTAACGCCCCGGTCCTGCCGTCGTCTCAACCAGGACCCGCAACCCTTTCGAGGAACGGACATGAGAAACAGGACTTTCATCGTCGCGTTGCTGGCATTGGCGCTGGGCGTTCCCGCCGCAGCCCGTGCCCAGCAGCCCAGCGACACCGCAAGAGATCGTCACGAAGTGCGCCGCGACCGGCGCGACCTGCGCCACGATCGCCGCGACGCACGCAGTGACCGCCGTGACATTCGGCAGGACCGGCGTGAGCGCCGGCAGGATGTGCGAGCGGGGGATTCGACCGCGGCACGGCAGGAGACGCGCGACATCCGGCAGGACAAGCGCGATCTGCGCAGTGACCGCCGCGATCGCCGTTCCGATCGGCGGGATGTGCGTCGCGATCGCCGCGACGTGCGCCAGGATCGGCACGACAGCGCCAGTACGACAACCAAACAGCCGTAGCTGAGTGGATGAAATGCGAGTAGGGGCGCAGCTATGCTGCGCCCCTACTTATTTAAACGCGAAGCTGTGGATGCTCGAGCAACCGGCGCTGCAGCGTCGGATGCGTCCGCCATACCTGCCACCCCATCGACAGCACGGCGAGCGCATTTGCAACGGCCACCGACCACCAACCGACGGTCCCCAAGACCCATTGGGCTCCGACCCCGATCGTAGCCAGAACGAGTCCCTCGAGCAGGATTGCCGTCAGTAAGACGAGCAGCGCCATCGCCGGGACGCGCTCGACTTGTTCCGCCAGCGCGACGAACACCACCCCGGCGATGACGAACGCGGCGACGTGGACGACGGTATAGACCGCGACCAAGCCGAATGTAACGACGCTCTCACCGGGGCCCGAGGCGCCGAGTAACAGGCCTGAGCCGAGAGCCGCGGGCGTGCGGAACGGATTGCCACTCGCGAGATCCAGGACAAAGAACCAGACCGCCACCACGGCCGCGCCGATGAGCCCGTTGACCGCGCCCCGAGCCAGCACGGGATGATCTCGGAACGTAGTAAGCCTCAACGGGCGGGGATCGCGCTCGGCGTAGTGCAAGTAACCCATGAGCACCAGGCCGGCGGCGATATTGGCGCCGACGATGTGCGGCCATGGGACAACGCCGAGATGCGGGGCATGCAGGAGGACCAACCCGACGTAGAACGTCACTTCCTGAAGCAGCACTCCGAACCCCAGACTGAGGAGTAGGCGAGGAGGCGCCGTGAACGCGGCGCTGACCCACGCCATCCCCACTCCCAGGATCGCGAAGACCGCGAAGTGCAGCACCGTGTACACGGCGACAAGTCGGAAGGTGACTGCCGAGAACTCGCGGTTCAGCAGAATGCCGGCGAGCAGTGCGGGTGTACGGAAGGGATGTCCCGCCACCGTATCCGCAACCAGGAACCACAGCGCGACGACGAGTCCAGCGAGGAGTCCACCCGTCACGCCGTGGACGATCACTGCTTGTGCGGGTCGCCGCATCGTCCCGACCTCGCGAAAAGGGTCTTCTGACAACATGGCCACCAGGGCCGCGCGTGTCTACCGGTGCGTCCGCCGCATTTCGAGCGCGACTCGCTCTGCCTCCCGCAGCACTCGCAGCGTATTCTGTCCGGCGACTTTCTTCACATCGGGTTCGGTCCAGCCGCGCCTCAGGAGCTCGGCGATCAAATCGGGGAACTTCGACACATCCTCCAGACCGACCGGCACTTCCGTAATGCCGTCGAAGTCCGAACCGAGTCCGACGCAATCGATGCCGGCCACCTGGCGGATGTGCTCGATGTGGTCGGCGACCTGCGCCAGTGTCGCATGGGGCGCGGCGGCCTCCCAGACTCTTAGTGAGTCCGCGCGCGCCACCGAATCGGCGCCGGCGGCCCGCAGCCGTGCCACGCGCGCCGTGACGCTGTCGCCCCAGGCCCGCACCGCCTCCGACACGAAGCCGGGGTTGAAGTTCACCATTACGACGCCTCGATTCGCCGCCACCAGTTTCAGAATCGAGTCAGGGACGTCGCGCGCGTGATTCGTGAGCGCGCGCGCCGAGGAATGCGAAAAGATGATCGGCGCGCGCGAAGTGTGCAGCGCATCGGACATCGTCTGGTCGTTCACATGCGACAAGTCGACCAGCATGCCGAGGCGATTCATCTCGAGGACGACTTGCTTACCGAAGGCCGAGAGACCACGGTGCGAGGTGTCGGTCGACGCCACCGCCCAATCGAGGCTGCGCCAGTGCGTCAGCGTTATGTAGCGCACGCCGAGGCGGGAAAACATCCGCAGCGCGCCGAGCGAGTTCTCGATCGCGTGGCCACCTTCGATGCCGATCAGGCACGAGATCTTGCCGGCGGCAAAGTTGCGTTCGACGTCTGCGGCCGTGTATGCAATCGCCATGCTGGCGTTCTTGCTGCAGAGGCGGTGCACGAGATCGATCTGTTCGAGCGCGTACACCGCGGGGTGCGTCCCGGAATCCATGGTGGTGACCGGGACATACGCGGCCCAGAACTGTGCGCCGACCGCGCCGCGGCGCAGCCGCGGGATGTCGGACATCAGTTTCGGCTGGTTTGTCGCGAAGTTCACCGAGTCGAGGCCGCCGCGCTCCCGGATGGCGTCCGGGATGTCGTTGTGGCCGTCGATGAGGGGAACCGTCTTGAGAATGCGAATGGCTTGAGCTCTATAATCCTGGGCGGTTAAGCGGTTGGGCGGTTGAGCGGCTAGTAGGACCGTCACGCAAAGAGTTCGAACCGCCCAACCGCCCAACCGCCGAACCGTCCGGTTCATTGATCTTTACCGCGCTCGAGGAGTCCAAAAGCTAGATTACCTCGTGCCCGTGAGCAACGAATCGAAGGTCACGATCGCGTTGTCGGTGAATGGCGAGCCGGCGGAAGTCGCGTTTATGCCGCACAAGACGCTGCTCGAAGTCCTGCGCGAGGATATGGGACTCACCGGCACGAAGCACGGCTGCGAGCTGGGCGAGTGCGGCACCTGCACGGTGCTGCTGGATGGAACGCCGGTGCTGTCGTGCCTGGTGCTGGGCCTCGCGTGCGCCGGTCACGCCGTGCGCACAGTCGAAGGAATGGCGCAGGGTGGAAAGCTTCACCCGCTTCAAGAGACGTTCGCCGACCTGGGCGCCGCGCAGTGCGGCTACTGCACGCCCGCTTTCCTCCTCGCCGCCGAGGCGCTGCTCGAAGCCAATCCGCACCCGACGCGCGCCGAGATCAAGGACGCGCTCGCCGGCAACCTCTGCCGCTGCACCGGCTATATCAAGATCTATGAAGCGGTAGAGCTGGCCGCGGCCCGCATGCGTGGGGAAAAGGCCGAACCAACTCGCGAATCGCTTTATGGCCGGTAAGAACGTGTCAGACCGTCCGACCGTCAGACCGTCAGACCGTCGGATTATCGGCAAAGCGCTCCGAAAGGTCGACGCCGTTGCGAAAGTGACGGGGGCAACGCGGTTCGCCGACGATCTCGCCTTTCCGCGGATGCTGTACTGCAAGCTGCTGCGCAGCACCCAGCCGCACGCACGCATCACGTCGATCGATACAACCGCGGCACAGCGACTGGACGGCGTGCAGGCTGTTCTCACGGGTCGGGATCTGCCGATTCCGTTCGGGATTCTGCCCGTCTCCCAGGACGAGCATGCGCTATGTCTCGACAAGGTTCGCTTTATCGGCGATCCAGTCGCGGCGGTCGCCGCGACGAGCGAGGAGACGGCGACGGCCGCGCTCGATCTCATCAAGGTTGTCTACGAGCCGCTCAAGTCCTTCGACTCGGCTGAAGAGGCCATCGCGCATCCCGAGCCCCGGATTCACGACTACGGCGACAGCGGCAATCTCCACAAGTTGATCAATCTCGAGTTCGGCGACGTCGAGGCCGGCATCGGCGAAGCTGATCTCGTGCGGGAAGACCTGTTCTTCTTTGAGGGGAGCACCCACCTGCCGATGGAGCAGCACGCCGCGGTGGCGATGTGGTCTCCGGACGGCAAGCTGACGTTGTGGACGTCAACGCAGACCCCCCACTACGTCCATCGCGCGCTCGCCAAGGTGCTGGAGCTGCCGGCGGCGCGAGTGCGCGTGATCGCGACACCGAACGGCGGGGGCTTCGGCGGCAAGAGCGATCCGTTCAGCCATGAGATCGTGGTCGCGAAGCTCGCGATGATCACCGGCCGGCCGGTGAAGATCACGTTGACGCGCGAGGAAGTCTTCTACTGTCATCGCGGCCGCCATCCGACGCTGATGTGGGTGCGGACCGGCGTGAAGCGTGACGGCGCGATCACAGGAATGCACTTCCGCTCGTTGCTCGACGGCGGCGCCTACGGCTCGTACGGCGTCGCGAGCACGTACTACACGGGCGCGCTCCAGACCGTGACGTACAAGGTCCCGCGCTACCACTTCCAGGGCGCGCGCGCATTCACCAACAAGGCGCCCTGCGGCCCCAAGCGGGGGCACGGAACGCCACAGCCCCGCTTCGCGCTCGAGGTGCACCTCGACAAGATCGCCGAGCAGTTAGGCATCGATCCCGCCGAGCTGCGTCTCAAGACGCTCGTGCCGCCCAACTCACTCACCGCGAACTATCTGCGCGTGGGCTCGATGGGTCTCGGCACATGCATCGCGAAAGTCGTGGACGGATCGGACTGGAAGCGGAAATTCCGCAAGCTGCCCCAGGGGCGCGGTGTCGGACTCGCGTGCTCGAGCTACATCTCGGGCGCCGGCCTCCCGATTTACTGGAATAACATGCCGCATTCGGGCGTGCAGCTGAAATGCGACCGTGGCGGCGGCGTGACGGTCTTCTGCGGCTCGACCGAGATCGGGCAGGGATCGGATTCGATCCTCGCCTACATCGTTGCCGAAGTGCTCGGCATCGATCCGTTCGACATCGCCGTCGTCACCGCCGACACCGATCTCACGCCGGTCGACCTCGGCAGCTATTCGAGCCGCGTCACGCTGATGAGCGGCAACGCGGCGCTGCAGGCGGCGGAGCGCGCGCGACAAATCCTCGCCGACCACGCCGCAAAGAAGCTCCAGGTCCCAGTCGAGCGCCTGACATTCGCCGAGGGGCGCGTGTTCGACGCCGGGGATCAGAAACACGGGATTTCATTCGCCGAGGCGGTGCAGCTGGCGGAGGCGGCGCAGGGAACGATCGGGACGGTGGGGTCATATACGCCGCCGCCCAGCGCCGCAAAGTATCGGGGAGCCGGTGTCGGGCCGTCCCCCGCCTATTCGTACAGCGCCTGCGTCGCGGAGGTCGAGGTCGATCCCGAAACGGGCATCGTGCGCGTGCCCACCATCTGGATCGCGCATGACGTGGGCCGATCGATCAACTCGGCCTCGGTCATCGGCCAGGTCGAGGGCTCGATCTACATGGGCCTCGGCGAGGCGCTGATGGAGGAGATGGCGTACCGCGGCGACCTCAAGGTGGTGCACAAGATTCCGTCGCTCCTCGAGTACAAGAGTCCCACGACGCTGGAGATGTGCGACGTGATCACGTATCTGGTCGAGGATCCCGACCCCAATGGTCCATTCGGAGCAAAGGAAGTCGGCCAGGGACCGCTGTTGCCGGTGATGCCGGCGGTGGCGAATGCCGTCTACGACGCTGTCGGGGTTCGTATCGACGAAGTGCCGATCACGCCGGAGAAGGTGCTCAAGGCTTTGCGGGGAAAGGCGAAGGGGGAGGAGGGACGGGTGGGTCCGAAGAGCTTCCCCGACATCCAGTGGCCTGAACCCACTCGCGTTGCTCCGCCTTGGGAAGGCGGCGACGGACGGTCGGACGGTCGGACGGTCGGACGGACCGTTGGAATGGAGCGACCGCGCTGATGCTCCGCCTTCCATCCTTCAGCTATCTGCAGCCGAAAACCCTCCCCGAAGCCTTGCGCATGAAGGCCGACGCGGAACCTGAGGCCATGTTCGTGGCTGGCGGGACAGATCTTTATCCGAACATGAAGCGGCGACACCAGGAGCCGAAGACTGTCATATCGCTGATGGGGATTCCTGAACTGCGAAAGGTGGACGGTTGGAATGTTGGAACGTGTGTGACGCTGAGCGCACTTTCCAACCTTCCAACCTTCCAACATTCCGCCATCAGTACGGCGGCTCGCCTCGTCTCCACCCCCCTGCTCCGCAACATGGGCACGCTCGGCGGCAACCTGTGTCTCGACACGCGCTGCAATTACTACAATCAGAGCTACGAGTGGCGGAAGTCGATCGACTTCTGCATGAAGAAAGACGGCAAGATCT
>WNEY01002805.1_pt1 | contig 15014 bp, 14 predicted proteins | sample 5400531 | NCBI WGS metagenome assembly WNEY01 (sample SAMN13153338, study PRJNA577476) | soil metagenome | isolation source: 200 cm saprolite under Douglas fir tree site 1 | place: USA:California | collected 2015-04-18
CGGACAAATCGCACGACGGGCACGGCGGCGAAGAGGACAAGCGCCACAGCGGCCGCCAGGTTACGCTCCAGCGCCAAGCTCTCCAATGCCGGAACGCGGTTGGCAACGAAGATCCAGATGGTGAACACCAGAGCAAGGCCGATGCCGGAATACACACCGGTGCGAATGGCCGCATTTTTGAAAACGTGGAGCCTGCCATAGCCTGGAAGGTGGGCACGAACGGCAATCACAAGCGAGCTCCCAAAATCTCGCCAAATTAAAAACCCGGATCTACGAAGAAGGTTGCGTGACTTCGGCGGCGACGGGCGCAGACGGCGCGCTTTCGTTGCCGGAACGGTCCACGGAGGTCACGGAGTACCAATAGCGGCGACCGGGCTGTACAGAGTTATCACGATACGCCGGCGAGAGCAACAGATCGGGAGTTACAGACTGCCCCGCTGTACCTTCCTGCTCACTACGATAGACGCGGTACCCGGCCAGGTCGGTTTCGACATTAATGGACCAGGACAGATCAACTTCGAGTGCGTTCGTAGGACCTCCTGCAATCACGGCGGCCACGAGGCCCTGCGGCACGGCAGGCGGAAAAATGTCGCGCGGCGTCACGATCGTTGGATTGCCATCGCTGGATTCCAGCACGGGACTGCCGGCTGGGGAAATCACGGTGCGAATAACGTACAGATACGTTTTGCCAAAATCGAAGAGCGTGTCGCGGTAGGCGCTCGTGGGTGAACTAGCGAGCAAGGCCATCGGGGATTTCCATTTTGCTTGCGAGATGTCTTTGGCGGCGGCGTCGGCGGAAGCCGCGTCGAGCTCACCACGGTAGACGCGATATTCGGAAATCGCTGACAGCGGATCGCCCGCGGAGGTTCGCGTGGGGGCTTGCCAGTTGAGTTCGATGGCGCTTTCCGTGACCGTTGCTTGGATAGAAGTAATGCGTTCTGGTACAGGAAGGATGCGCACGCTGACGGTATTCGAATCCGGCGAAGTGCGCTTGCGCGACGCGCGGGTTCGCACGCGATAAATCAATGTGTCGCCGAGACTCGCGCGAAGTTCTTCCGTCGTGAAGGGAACCACGATTTGCTCGCGGTCTTCGGAGCGATAATTGCCGACCAAGGCGCCGGGAATCGTGGACACGACGCGAAAGGATTTGGCGTCGGGCGAACGGTCGGGCTTGAGAGTGCCGCGAAGAACTTCGATAGCCGGCGGTTCGGCGAGACGGTCGCCGGAAACGGTCTTGGCCGGCATGGTGAACGTGAGCTGAACACCATCCCCGGCTTGCTGCGCGGCGAGATCCGTGATGGCGACCGGAACCGGCGGAGTAGGCGGCGAGGGTTCCCCAGGGGCGCCGCAGCCAGCGGCAAGCAAGAGGATGAAAAGCGCAAAGCGAAATTGGAAACTTGAGCGCGGGCGCGGTTTGAGCTTCACTGTTCCGTTTTCCAGAGACGTTAACGTTGAGATGTTTCGCTCATCCTCATCCCTTGGTTTCGCGTAGGACAAGTCGGATGGGCCGGGATCAGAGCGTAAGAATGAATGCCCAAGTTTACAGGATGTAGCGGCTCAGGTCCTGGTTCTTGACGATATCGGCGAGCTGTTTGTTCACATACACGGCATCGACCTTCACGTTTTTCTTCTTCAGGTCGGGGGCTTCAAAGGAAAGCTCGTCGAGGACTTTTTCGAGGATGGTGTGCAGGCGGCGGGCACCGATATTTTCGGTCTGCTCGTTGACGCTGGTGGCGAATTTGGCGATGGCGTTCACCGCATCCTCGGTGATGTTGAGCTTCACGCCTTCGGTCTCGAGCAGCGCCACATATTGCTTGATGAGCGCGTTTTTCGGCTCGGTCAGAATGCGCACGAAGTCTTCTTCCCGCAGCGACTGCAGCTCCACGCGAATGGGCAAGCGGCCTTGCAGCTCGGGGATGAGGTCCGAGGGCTTGGTGACGTGAAACGCGCCGGCGGCGATAAACAAGATGTGGTCGGTGCGGATCATGCCGTAGCGGGTGTTGACAGTGGTGCCTTCGATGATGGGCAAAATGTCGCGCTGCACGCCTTCGCGGGAAACATCCGGGCCGTGGCCGGATTCGCGGCCGGCCACTTTGTCGATTTCGTCGATGAAGATGATGCCCATCTGCTCGGCGCGCTCCACGGCGGTGCGCGTCACCTGGTCCATGTCCAAGAGCTTGTTCTCTTCTTCCTGAATCAGATACTCGAAGGCGTCGGCCACGCTCATCTTGCGCTTCTTTTTCTGCTGGCCAAACATGCCGGAGAGCATGTCCTTGATATTGACGTCCATCTCCTCGACGCCCTGATTGGAGATGATTTCAAACGCAGGCATGGACCGCTCACGGACCTCAAGATCGACCATGCGTTGATCGAGCTTGCCTTCGCGCAGTTGCGCGCGCAGCTTTTCGCGGGTGCGCTGGGTTTGCTCGCGTTGCTGGGCCAGATCCGCTTCGCTGGTGCCCTGCGCGGGCGGCGGCGACGGCGGAAGGAGCAAATCGAGCACGCGCTCTTCCGCGGCTTGCTCCGCGCGATCGGCCACTTCGTCCAGTTTTTCCTCGCGCACCATGTCGATAGAAGTCTCCACGAGATCGCGCACCATGGATTCGACGTCACGCCCCACGTAGCCGACTTCCGTGTACTTGGAGGCTTCCACTTTCACAAAGGGGCAGCCCGCCAGGCGGGCGAGCCGGCGGGCGATTTCGGTCTTGCCAACGCCGGTGGGGCCAATCATCAAGATATTCTTGGGCAGGACGTCCTCGGCCATTTCGGGCGCCAGCTTCTGACGGCGGACGCGGTTGCGCAGCGCCACGGCCACGGCGCGCTTCGCCGCATTTTGGCCCACGATGTATTTATCGAGCTCCGCGACGATTTCGCGCGGCGTCATGTCGTCCAACGCGGGAAGCAACTCCTCGGGCTCGGCAGGAGCGGCGCCGTTTCCTCCCGGCGTAAAAACGATTTCCTTTTCAGACTTGCTTGGCATGAATCCTTTTGTCCCTGTATCCCCGGACTGGTCAACGTTCCATCTTACCTAAGATGCGAGAATCGGGCGGAGGAGATTCTCAAGAGCGCACCGTTAGCAGCGAAAGGCGGACACGGGCCGTCCGGCTACAACGGGCCAGTCTAGACTGGCTCCTACAGCTCCTCTACGGTGAAATTGGCATTCGTGTAGATGCAAATTTCGCTGGCGATGCGCATCGCTTCCATTCCCAAATCCTTTGCGCCGAGCTTGGCGTGCTTCAGCATAGCCCGCGCGGCCGCAAGAGCGTAAGTGCCACCGGAGCCAATGGCGCAGAGTCCGTCATCCGGCTCGATGACGTCGCCATTCCCCGACAATAGAAAGGTCGATTTGCTGTCGGCAACAATGAGCAGCGCCTCCAGGTGGCGCAGCGCGCGGTCCTTGCGCCATTCCTTGGCCAGTTCGACCGAGGCCTTCTGCAGATTGCCGGAATGCTCCTGCAGCTTGCCTTCAAAGCGCTCGAAGAGCGAAATGGCATCCGCGGTCGAGCCCGCAAATCCCGCGAGGACCTTATCGTTGTAGAGGCGACGCGTCTTGCGGGCGGTGTGCTTCATGACGTGATCGTTCACCGTCACCTGACCATCGGCAATCAACACCACCTTATTGTCTTTGCGCACGCAAAGCACCGTTGTGCCGTGCATCTGCGCGTTTTCCAGGCGTCTCTGCATCCGGACATTATACCGCAGACTTCAGCGGGCTTCGGCAAGCAGTCCACAGGGAATGGTGCGAGGGGGGCAAGAAAATTGGCCCCAGCTTTATTCTTTGACACGGAACCCACTTAAGCTGCACTTTTTGGCTCACAATGGAAGGGTGGAACCCATTTCAGAACCCGCGATTGGAAGTCCGGAGGCGGAAGCGCTGCCCGACCGAATGCAGTCGCATGCGTCAAGGCTGGTCAGATTTGCTTGGGAAAAATTCGGATTGAGACTTGATTATTCAGATGCGAGCCTTACTGAAGTAGAAAATGTTCTGGATGCTCTGCAAAGGGACTTCGTAAGAAAGGGCCCCAAATCCAACGCTACGATACTTGGCCTGAGCAGCTACTTTGGCGCGTACATAGGGGAAGTTCTTCGCAGAAAGCACGGGGGAGCGTGGACGGCGGAGGTTCCGGGTTTGAACTCCCCGAGCAATGGAGTCGAAGTGGCGGGACTGATCTTCGTCCCGGCGCGAAGCACATATCTGCGACTCACGGAGGGTTCCGCCTTTAGTGTCCGAGCCCTATGCCAAAAGTTTGAAGAGGCGGTCTCTCAGCGTCGTTCCGTTCGGGACGAACCAGCAACGGGGGTCAAACGAGTCCGCGAATTTGCGCACAACTGCGCGGTACAGGCCGTTGACGATGCGAAGAAGAAGTTCGACCTCAAACTCGATTATACGGAAGCGTCTTTGGAGTTCCTGGAAACAATCCTGTCGCGCACAGCAGATCTGGTCGCGGACCGTGTGCCCGCGACGCAGCGCCTTACAGATCAAGGAAAGATGTTGTTGAAGGCGGAAGGAGCGCTCAACTATGGCGCGTACCTCGGCGAAATCCTCTGCAAGAATCTGGGGGGCAGCTGGCAAGACATAGTGCCGGGAAGCGAGGTTGAAAGAATCGTCGTTGTAGCCGGCGGCGCGTGGTTCGATCCCCTGGAGTGTACCCGTGTCTCCATCGTGAGTCCACGAGAGGACATAAGTGCAAAGAAATTCTATTTTCACGCGAAGAAGATCGCCCAAGTTGATGGCGTCATCATATGCGGCAAGAAAGAAGGATGAGCCGGGAAGCGGCGACGGCTTGTTGTAATGAGCGGTTGCAGCTGCCGTCGGAAGCAAAAGAAAAAGGGCCGGCTGTTGCCGGCCCGGTGCCCTGGAGAGAAAAGGTTGAGTAAAGGTTTATGGCTGCCGCGTGGCCACGCTGGTGTCGGCAGAAGACTTTTTCTGCAGCAGCTTTTTCTGCGCGATCAGCTCTTGCTGTTCGCGGCGCGTGTCCGCGAGGGTCTGCTGGCGCTCGGCCAGCACTTTCTGTAAGCGTCCCTTCTGGTCGGGAGGCGCTTGGTCGAGTTCCGCTTGAACGCCGTCGACGTACTGCTGCTGCGAATCGATGTCGCGCTGCTCCCAGGCAATCATGCCGTCCGCTTCATCGACCGTCTTGGGATTCGAGAGCGCCGCCGTTTTTCCAGGCACGCTGGGCTTGCTAGCTTGCGCTTGTTTCGGCGCAGGGGCCGGGGCAGCGTCGGGACTCGCGGGAATTGTTGGCGTGTATGCCGCTGCCACCGAAATACTGCCCTCACGCCGCAGAGATCCCAGATCATCCTCCGTCCACACCCTGTGCGGCTTGGACGGCGCTTTCCGCTGAGTTGCGGAGGGTGACTTTTGCCCAGCCGCCTTCGTGGCATCTTGCGCGCAGTTCACTCCGGTGGCAGCCGCGGATGCCACGGTGATGACCGCCACACGAAACAATAAGCCTTTTTGCATCCTCTTTCTCCTTAGTCGGTGTAGGCGATCTCTCGGAAGGAGAGAACTTTGTAAGTGGGTGGCCGCTGCGCCTGCTTAATCCAGCAACTGTTGAAATAGACGCCGTTGCCGCCACCACCGGTAATGTCGTAGTTCACTGTTCCAAACGAACCCAGTTGGGCGCCGGTGATGTTGCGGGTGTTGGCCACGAAGACGGTGCCGTCAAAACTGCCACTGCCGCCGCCGTTTCCCAGGAACGTTGTGGTCCCGTCACCGATGACAAGAATGATGCCTTTCCAGCCCGAATTGCCCTGGTAGCGAAAATTGCCGGTGACCACCAAGAGCCCGTAGCCGGTGTTAGGCCCTAAGTCGAAGCTGCCGTCGACATAGACGGTTTTCGGATTGGTTGCGGACATGTCGGTAGGCCAAGTGTAACCAGGCCCGTTCTGGCCAAAGTTATAAGTGGTGCCGCTGTTGTTGTAGTTCTGAGGATTCGGCGGATTCGGAATGGTCACATCGGCGCTAATCCGGATACTGTTCACCATCTGATCCAAGCTCGCCGGATTGCTGAGGTTGGAGTTGATCGGTGCGACGGCCACGTCTGGGGTGCTACCTGACAAGCCCGTATAGTTGCCCCAGCGGTTAACCGGGATTCCGGCCTTAACGATAGTGGCGTCGGTAGCATTGGTTACGCCGATGGCTTCCACGGTGGGCGCATTGTTCACGCACCCAGGAACGGCTGGAGGATTGCCAGACCCATCTACGCCGCTTATCTTGTACGGATTCGAAGTTGCGCCCAAGTAAGTTCCAACGTCTCCTGCGAGCGTCAGGGCCGAATTAAAATTCAAACCGAAGACCTTCGGCGTCACCAGGTACTGCGCGAGTTTCTGGCTGCCATTGGGGAGCACCGCCAGCGCGGTGACTTCCAGCACTTGATAAGCCGAGGCCGACGGTGTCAGCGAGAGGCTTGGCGGGTTATTCGTCGTTTCGTAGTAGAGGATGGAGTTTGGATCTTTGACTCCGTCATTATTGACGTCGGTATTTAAAGACACTTCCGTGACCGGATTAATGCGCACCCATTTGTACAGCGGGCCGGGAATATTATCGGCATTGGTGCCCGAGAGGGAATTGTTAAAATATTTAACAGCCGCCGCGAGCTTGCCGCCGCCAAATTCCTGATCGTACTCATTGTCGGGATAGGTTGCCAGGATGGTCCCGGCAGCTTCCCCGGCGGCAATATTGGGGTTCAAAATGTAAGCCACCTGACTTACCGGAGTCACCGTCATATTCGTGCCGAAGGCGGGTATACCGCTGTTGAGGACTCCCACGAGAGTGTCGGGACTGGTGGGTAACAAGCGTCCGCGGCCCTCCTCCAGGCCTGCAAATGCTGCGTAGGAGGCGCTGGAAGACGACCGGTAGTTTCCACTGAGGGCGCTCTCGCTTCCGGAAGCGACGATCATGGCCACGCCCACCGCGGTGATCAGCAGCAAAGAAATCATAGCGACGAGCAAAGCCACACCGACTTCCGAGTTCTTGCCTTTGTTTTTGCGCATGGTTTTCATTGGTTTTGTCCCCTACTGATTCGGATTGATCCGGTGGCCCATTCCGTTAAGTTCCACCAGTCGCAGCGAGAAAGTCTTGGTATCCAGAGAAGGCGCTTGCACGATGATGGTGATTCCGACGTCGCGGATGTCCACCGGGGTGTTGGCTGCCGTGCACGGCGCCGGGGTGCTCCCGACTACATCACAGGTATAGGTGAAGAGCGGAACCGGATTGCTGCCCGGAAACATCGTGGGATAGGCCGCTTGGATGGCGGCGATCTGCGCGCCGCTCGCGTTGTTCATCACGTTCTGCAGGTACGGAAGCAGGACACCCGCCCCGCTAGTGGACGCATCCGGATCGCCGCCCACCGTCTTAGGTGCCACAGCGCGCAGCAGCGTGGTCGTGCCCGCAGGTAGCTGGTAACGAATCCATTTCACACCGGTGCCGTCATAGTCTGCTTCAACGATCAGGTCGAATGGCGTGGGCACCGTGCAAGCTCCCCCGACGCAGGGCGTCGCCGGGTAGTTTGGCGCCCAGGCAAATGGTGCCGCGGTATAGAGGTTGGCCGGCGTGGCCGCGGCGGAGAAATGGTTGCGCGGCGGAAATCCCGAATCCGCAACATCGCGCGCGATCTGATCGATGCCCAGGCGCGCTTCCTGGAACGAAGTCAGGATTTGCGAATCGGTCTTGAAGCGCTGCGAGGACGAGCTCAGCAAACTGAACGCCGCGCCCGCCAGGAGCAAGAAAACGACGGACGAAACGAGAAGTTCCGCGAGCGTGAAGCCTTGTTGCGTGCGCTTTTGCTGTTTGTTTTTCATTTCTCCACCATCGCATCCAGCGTCAGAGGCAAGTAGTAGCCATTGCCGCCCACCAGGCGCGCGCTTAGAATGAACCGCCGGGACGACGCCGTGCCGACGTTGCTCGTAGTAATCACCGCCCAACGCACGTCATAACGGGCTCCGTAGGGATCTTCCGGATCGACGGGTGTGTTGAAGCTGTAGTTCACCACCGGATTCGCGCCGAAATTGATCACCGGGCGGTTGCCGATCACCACCACGGGGCTTCCCACAGTGACCCCAGGTTGTGCGGCGTCACCCAGGCTGCAAACATTGCCCAGGTTATCTGTGAACTGCACCGCGCTCATGGGCTGCTCGATCATTTGGGATAGCTCGCGCTGCGCGATGACCAGTGCCGTGGAATCGCGGCGATTGTTGTTGTTGGCCGTCACCGCCACGGGCACCAACTGCGCCGTGGCCACGATTCCGGTCAGCAGCACGATGGTGGCGACGAGAACTTCCATCAGCGTGAAGCCGCGTTGTTTGGTCTTTCGCCTTGCTACTATTGTGCGCATAATCTTCGGTCTCCCTCGCCAACTAGAGCTGCTGCCACGCGCCCGTCGCATAGGACCACACTTCGATGGATCCCGACGGCAGCACCACTACCGCGCGAAATCCGTAATTCGCGTTGCCGACCCAATACACATTGGCCCCGGCGGTGGTCTTCGCGCCGCGCCCGTCAAAGGCGATAATGCCGGTGGCGGGGTTAACGGTTGTGAGTGCCCCAGCGCCTACGGGTCCGGGTAGCGCCCCTGCGCCGGAAACGGCGGAGGAATCCACTAGGGTCGCCGTGCCACTGAGCAAGGTTTCCCTTTCATTGGGATCGAGGTTGCCGTCGCCGTTGTCATCGGAAAAAATCGCCACCTGATTGTTGACCACGGTCACCACGCAATTGAGCGTGTTGTTTCGGCGAATGGCTTCGTAGCGGGTGAATTTCACGATTCCGGCGACTTGGCTGGCGGCGTCGTCCATCTGATAACTGCGATAAGTCGTGAGGAGGGAAGGTACCGCAATCGCGGTGAGAACAGAAATGACCGCCATCGCCACCAACAGCTCAACGACGCTGTAGCCCCCCGTGCCGCGGTTTCGCTGTAAACCTTTTGTTTGTTTCGTCACGACTAAATCCTCTCGAGATTTGCCCTGTCAAGGCGGGCTTGGGTTCCGTCGGAACGATAAGGATGCAGGTACAAGACCACGCTTGCGAAACTCGTATCTGATTGATTTTTATGCGTTTAGGAAGATTCTCGTGAAAGCTCCGCGCTGACCCGGTGGGGTGTTGGGTAAAAATGTTACAAACTGCCACGCCTGCGGCGAGCCTTAACGGCGGACCTGGCCTGCCAGAACGGATGCGTTGCGATGGGCGATGGCCTCGATCGAAATCATCGGATTTACTCCCGAGGCGCTGGGGAACGAGGAGCTATCCATCACAAACAGATTACGAGCCTCCCAGGTTTGACCCTCGGGGTTGGTGGCGGATGCTCGGGGCGAGTTGCCCATGCGGGCGCTGCCCATGATGTGGAAAGAAAAGAGCGCCAAGCGCGCTGCATTCCATCCGGCGGAATCCATGGCCTGGACAAAGGTGTCGAGCGAGCCGCGAACTCCGGGCTCGTAGGCGCACCATTGCGCGTGCGGAGAAAAAATCAGGCGAGCGCCTGCCGCTTCGAGGATACGCGCCGCTCCAATAAAGCCTCGGCGAAGGTGAGCGCGGTCGAACTCCGAGAGCGCGTAATGGGAAACCGGATTTCCCTGGCGATCGATGGTCACACGTCCGCCGTCGCGATCCCGGCATAGGACGCCGATACCCACGGTGCGCGAAAGTTGCTCCAACAAAGAGCGGTAATCGGCCGGACCGCGCCAGGGAAGAACGGCGACTTCGATGGCCGGTTGCAGCGCGGTGGTTTCATACTTCACGCCGTAATTTCCGGTTAGGAAGCGAAACTCGTCGGAATAGATCGCCTGCATGGTGCCTTCCCACGGGCGAATTTCTTCGTTGAAAATTCCGGAGACGTTGGAAACCGGATGCAAATGGAGGTGGCGTCCAATGTGCTCGTTGTGCAGTCCGGAACGCAGGAGCAGAGCGGGGGTGTGAATCGAGCCGCAAGCGGCAATCACCGCTTTGCAGCGCACTTCGACATGATGGCCGCTTCGCGAACGCGCCTCTACTCCGGTTGCTGCGCCGGCCTCGATGCGGATGCGCTGCGCTCGCGTTTCCGCAATTAATCGCGCCCCGGCAGCCTGGGCATCCGGCAACCACGTCTTCACCGAAGACTGCTTTGCGCCGATCGCGCAGCCGTACCCGCAGTAGCCGCAGGTTTTTCCTTGATCGCAATGCAGTACATTCCGGGGCATCGCCGCGCAATGCCAATCCAACGCTTTCAGGCCGCGCTGCAGAATCTGTTCGCGCGCCGAAACGCGATTGTGATCGAGATTCACGGACAGCCGCGAACAAACGGCGTCCAGGCTGCGCGTGTACTCGTCGCTCGCAAACCACGGTACGCCGGCGGCCGCCCACTCCTTGCGAACGTCGTCAGGCGTTCGGAAGGATGTGCAGTAATTGATGACCGTCGTGCCGCCCAGGCATTCTCCGGCCAACAAGCTGACGCTCTGGTCCGCGGTCGCTGCGTTTCCGGCTTCCGCGTAAAAACGCTGGAAGGCGCTGAGCTCAGCGCCATCGAAATCGGCGTCGTCGAAATATCCGCCGGCTTCCAGCACGATTACATCCGCGCCCGCGGCGGCGAGAACAGCGGCCGCGGTTGCGCCTCCTGCGCCAGAACCGACAATGCACACGTCGCAGGACAACTTCATTTCGCTGCCCGGCACGGTGACCGAGAGGGCGCGCGGCGCACCTGGTTTCTGCGCACCGAGCGGTCCGGGATACTGCAGCTTGTCCCACACGACACTGCGTGCGCCGTTCGCTCCCGGCAGCATCACGTACAGGAAGCCGATGGCCTTCCGCAGCGCCTGAAAGGCGGCGCGCCGCCGCACGAGTGCGCTGTCCGCCCAGGAAAGCAGCACGCCGGCGCGAACATCCCTGGGCAAAGAAGAAAACGGCGCCAGGCGACCAACGGCCAGCAAGGTGTGCAGGCGCGAGTCCCAGAGATCCAGGAGCTGCAGGAATTGCGCGCGATCCGCAGCGCGAGGGTTGAAATCCAGCCCGCCCGCGATGGCCTCGGGAATGCCAAGCTCCGACGCGGAGGGCCAGCCATTTTCAGCGGGAGCGAAAGTGTCGCAGATCGATAGCAGCGCACGCTGCTGGCGCGAGGAAAGCTTCATGGATGGTGCGCAAGTCTAGCAAATCGGGACGGCAAGGCAGGTTCGCACATCGATCTTCGCAAACACTGAAGGCTGAGGTCCTTCAGGCGTCCTCGTCGGATGCCTTCAGGATTACATCTTCTTCGGGCCCCCTCAGAGAGGGCCTGGGAAACAGGCGGTGAACTGCGTAAAAGAACAGAAGAAGCAAAGTGAAATCGAAAATGCTGCCTTCCGGCCCCGCGGTGCCGCCAGTGATCCAACTGGGCCCGGCGAGCGTAGCGCTGGAAAGATGGCCGGGGAAAACCGCTCCACTATCTGGAACGGAATAGAGAAACGTCTCGCCGAAATCGAAGCTGGCGTGCATGCCCACTGCGAACCAAAGGCTTCCGGTACGCCACAACGTGAAACACCAGAAAAGGCCCGTCAATACGATTCCAGCGATGCCGGCCCCGGTTTCTCCCGGGTTCGATACGTGGACTGCGCCGAACGCCACCGAAAGCAATAGCGCCGCGGGCCAGAAGCCCAAGCCCTGTGCCAGCGTGAACTGGACGTACCCGCGAAACGCAAACTCTTCGTACAAGCCGACTACGAGGAAGAACACGGCCCAGAAGATCAACCAACGCAGGAGTTGCGCCGCATTCATCAACACGATCGAACCGAAATGATACGAGCCGAGCGCGGCCATGGCGCCGACCACCGCGCTGATCTCCGCCAGTCCGAATAAGGCGCCCAGCCAAAACAGTTTCCCGAAGGCACCTCGCAGCGGCAGACCATAGGCGGCAAAGCTACGTTTTTCGAGCAGCGACATGATCCAGGCAGCGATCAGCGTGCTTGCCAGCAGCACAAACTCCCCCGACGCCAAACTCCTGGGAGCAAACGGGGAAAACTCGCGCCCGACGAAGAGGCCCGAGAGTCGTTGCATGCCATAGCCGATTACGTAGACGAGAATGAGATAGAGACATAGGCGCAAGAATCTGGAAATCAGCGAGGGGCTGCGAAAAAAATCCGCTGCGCGAGGGGGAATGGGAGCTTGTGGCTCGAAGGGAGGCGGTGGAGCGGACTCGGTCATGGCCATAAGAAAGGCTGCGCTTTGCGAAAAGCCCGGTTCAAGATAGCACAGGGTTCCGCGGAGGACGGCGCCCGCAGCAGCGCTAAATCTTTGACGCGGTATCTCGCTCTACGTGAGCCGCGATAGGATATGGTTCCCCACAGCGGAGGACAGAATGAGCGACAGCGGCGCAAAGAAGTCGGTCTTGATCACCGGAGCCACCGATGGACTCGGCAAAGCGGCGGCGCTGCTGCTGGCGCGACGCGGCTACCGTCTCTTCGCGGCGGGCCGCTCCTCCGAGAAGCGCGCGCAGCTCGATGCCATGGCGCGCGAGAAAAAGCTGCCGCTCGAAAGCATTGCGCTCGAGGTCTGCGACGACAACTCGGTTGAAGAAGCCGTGCGTGCCGTGCTGGGCAAAGCTGGAGCCATCGATGTGCTGGTCAACAATGCCGGCGTGAACTACACGGCTTCCGTCGAAGACCTCACGATGGAAGACTGGCGCGCGCAGTTTGAAACCAATTTCTTCGGCGTGCTGCGCGTCACGCGCGCTGTCTTGCCGCACATGCGCGAGCGCCGCAGCGGACGCATTCTTATGATGAGCTCGCTGTCCGGACTGGTGACTCCGCCCACGCAAGGCGCGTACAGCAGCAGCAAACATGCGCTCGAAGGCTTAAGCAACGCCCTGCGCATGGAGTTGTACCCGTTTGGGATCGATGTTGTTCTCATTGAACCGGGCTACATCATCACCGGCATACAGAAAGCCGCGACCGAACTCTCCCAGCCAAGACGACACCGGAAGATTGCGCGCGCGTAATGCTCGAAGCCATCGAATCCGCGAGACCCAAGCCGCGCTACGGAGTTACGTCTCTGGCGCCCTTCGTGAAGTGGAGCAAGCGCCTGCTGACCGACGGCGCGATCGATGCGATGCTGCGGCGGCGCTACGGGATTGTCCGCGAAAGCTGAACGCGCCCTGCCCGGCTCATGGATTGGAAACTTGAAACGACAAGCTGTTTTCCCGTAATTCTTCCCAGCGCTTCCTCCAGGTTTCATGCAGCGGGCTCTCGGCATAATCCGCGGCGGCCTCGGGGCTGGCGAACTCGATGGCATACACGCCGTCAAAGTCGCGCATTTGATTGCGTTCCGTCTTCAGCCAAATGTTCCTGATTCCCGGAATTTTTCCGGCCATGGACTTGATGCCCGCCATAGCCAGGTCTTTGTCGTTCTGCGAAGTGGTGTTCTTCCACTTATAAACCACCACGTGGACCACCGTCTTCGGCTGTCCGAATTTATTCTGCGCCGCCACGCTTCGCGCGCTCTGCCATGCGCCAGTCGCCACTCCTGCGGCGAACAGCGCAGCGGCCGCCGCCGTTGTCGCGAGGCCGCGATTCCAAAGCTTCATGATTCCTCCCCCATTGCTGCCAGTAGAGTCTATGTAATTGGACGCAAGCAGCGCCACAACGGAAAGGCCCGATGAAATAAATTCATCGGGCCCAAAGCGAACTTAATTTTTCGCGAAGAATCAGGGCTTGGAGGGATCCGCTGGCTTGGAGTCCGCCGCGCTCGCCGCGGTCTCGGGAGCCTTGGTATCGGGCGAGCTCGCGCTGATGGGCTTGGCCTCGGTGTTATAGCGCGTCAAGTACGGCATGAACGGCGTCACTTCAAAAGGCATCTTTTCGCGCTCGGCGACCGTGCCGATAGGCTTGCTCTTGATCAACTCCAGCACGTCGAACCACGGATCCAGTTTCACGCGGCCGCCAATCGGGAGCGCGGCAATCATCTGCGGATTGCTCTTGGGGTCCGCATTGGCTGGTCCCGCCACCGCCGGCTTCAAGTCGGCGAGGGTCGCGACGCGGTCTCCCAGGTGCGCGCTGATCAGATTCGGAATCTCCTTCTGGCGTGTTCGCAGGGCATCCAGAAAGAGAGCGGCATTGGCAAGCTGGCCTTTGTACGGAGAATTGGTCAGCAACTGCAGCGCTTTCGCGCCGGCCGCCTGCTCTTCTTCCGGGGTGCGCGCAAAACCAAAATGGCGGAAGGTATCCTTGTCGTCGATCAGCAATTGATCGAAGAAGGCAAAGGTGGAGTCCATGCGGTGGGCGAGCACCACGTGTCCGAGCTCATGCGCTATGACCGTGGCCAAGCTGGCCTCGTCGGGAAGCACATCGATGAGCCCGCGGCTGAGCACGATGGTGTGGCCGAGCGTGAACGATTCCAGCGTGGTGGTCATCAAAACGCGGCAGTGCACTTCCGGGTCGATGTCCAGATTGTTGGTCACTTCCAGATTGTTCACCACCGTCTCCAAAATTTTGTCCACCTCGCCCTTCGGCGACATCAAGCCGATGCGCTGCAGACGATCCGCGACGTTCTCCTCGGCTTGGCGGTCCCACGAGCGTTGCGCCTGCACCGGCGACAAATCGTTTGCCGTTTTTGTATCGTCCTGCACCGGCGTTTCGACCAGAATCTTGCTCAATTCCTGCTCTTGCGCGGCATGGCCCACGTTATAGCCCCACAAGCGGGTCTGCGCCTTGAAATCCAGTTTCTTCGTCAAAGCGTAGTGCAAATCTTTCTCTTCGCTGTACACGAAAGAGGGCAGCCACAGGCCGGGCTGGGCATTGGTACGCCAGCTGTCGAAGTGGAAGTACCAGCTTGTGTGGCCGTTTCCGCCATACGCTCCGTTGAAGCGCACGATGTGGAAATCCTGGTCCTCGACCCAAATACGGCCGAGAAAGCGGCCCTTGCCGGCGCCCGCTTGCGGGGAAACGTCAAAGACCAGGCAGCGCACTTCTCCGAGGAATTCGCGGTGCACCCACTCGAATTTGTAGTGCTGCTTATCGAAGCCGTTGGTATCGATAAAAATCATCTGCAAGAAGCCGTCCGGCAGGTACTGCATGGCGAA